>Ga0213824_1000039_pt1 | contig 119330 bp, 115 predicted proteins | sample MC6MC0906MG_FD_179892 | JGI IMG/M metagenome (GOLD analysis project Ga0213824, IMG submission 179892) | Enriched soil aggregate microbial communities from Iowa State University, Ames, United States - MC6-MC0906-MG | ecosystem: Environmental > Terrestrial > Soil > Unclassified | place: USA...
AACCACTGCAAGGAGTGCCTCGGTTCAGGGGGCTCCGCGATGTTGGCGCAACAGCCTCATAAAGAGCGCACCTGATGAAACGCCAGCCACTCGACGACAGCTTCAAGGTCAACCGCAACCCCGTTACCCTGCGTGAAATCGTGCTCGACAAACTGCGCGGCGCGATCATGAATTTCCACCTGCTCCCAGGCGACCGCCTGGTCGAGCGCGACCTTTGCGACCGCCTCGGCGTCAGCCGCACCTCGGTGCGTGAAGCGCTGCGCCACCTGGAGTCCGAAGGCCTGGTGGAGTTCGCCGACGCCAAGGGCCCGCGCGTGGCCATCATCACCCTGGAAGACGCCCGCGACATCTACGAGCTGCGCTGCGTGCTCGAAGGGCTGATCGTGCAGCTGTTCACCCTCAACGCCAAGGCCAAGGACATCCGCGCCCTGGAGCGCGCGCTGGAGGTCAACCGCGAGGCCCTCGAAGAAGGCGAACTGCAGCAGGTGCTGGACTCGGTGCAAGGCTTCTACGACGTACTCCTGGAAGGCTCCGGCAATCAGGTCGCCGCCCAGCAGCTGCGCCAGCTGCAGGCCCGCATCAGCTACCTGCGCGCCACCTCGGTATCCCAGGAAAACCGCCGTGGCGCCAGCAACCGTGAGATGGAAAAGATCGTCGAAGCGATCAAGGGCGGCGACCCGCTGGTGGCCCACCAGGCGTCGGTCGACCACGTGCGCGCCGCCGCCAAGGTGGCCCTGGATTACCTGCGCCAGAAGCAGGACGACAACACCAAGGTGCGCGATATCGTTGCGCCCCTGGCCCTCAAGGAACCTCGCATAGGCCGCTGACCATGCCCAACGCCCCGCGCTATTGCCCGCACTGCACCACGGAACTGGCCCGGGGCGTTCCCACAGGCGACACCCACGAACGCCTGCACTGCACCGGTTGCGGCTATATCCACTACATAAACCCGAAGATCATCGCCGGCTGCATCATCGAGCGCGATGGCAAATACCTGCTGTGCCAGCGCGCCATTCCACCCCGACCAGGCACCTGGACCTTGCCGGCCGGCTTCATGGAGGCGGGTGAGACCACCGAGCAGGCGGCGCTGCGCGAGGTGTGGGAAGAGAGCGGCGTGCGCGGCGAAATTGTCTCGCCGTACTCGATCTTCAGCGTGCCGCAAATCAGCGAGGTGTACATCATCTTCCGCGCCATCGCCACCGAAGAGACCGGCCAGTACGGGCCGGAGACGCTGGATTACCAGTTCTTCGCGCCAGACGAGATCCCTTGGGAAGAAATCTACTACCCGGCGATCCGGCAGATCCTCGAGCGCTACATCCTCGAACGCCAGGCCGGTGTGTATGGGATCTACATGGGCAATGACGACACCGGCAAGGTGCATTTCATTCGCTGAGCCCGCAGCGGCCTCATCGCCGGCACGCCGGCGATGAGGCCAAAACAGGCGACACAAAGCCCTCGCCAATTCGGCCGTCTCGGTGCACCCTTATCCTCCCAGGCAAAAGGATTGGCACAGCACATGGCGAAATGGCTAGACGGCGGCGGGCTGATGGCCGAACGCATCCGCCAGCATGATTGGCAAAACACCCCGCTTGGCCCGCTGGAGGCCTGGCCCAGCGCACTCAAGACGTCGGTAGCCCTGTGCGTGGGCTCACGCTTCCCGCAGGCGGTGCTCTGGGGCAGCGAGCTGATCACCCTCTACAACGATGACTTCGCGCGCATCCTCGGCAGCAAGCCGCTGTGCCTGGGCCGGCCATTCAGCGAGGTGTGGCAGGAGGCCTGGGGCAACATCAGCGCCATGGCAGCCCGTGCCATGGCCGGCGAGGCGGTGTACATCGAAGACTTCCCGCTGGTCATCGACCGCAACGGTGCCCCCGAACGCGCCTACTTCACCTTCTGCTACAGCCCGATCCGCGGCGAGGACGGCAGCGTGCTGGGCATGCTCGACACGGTGACCGAAACCACCACCAGCGTGGTCAACAGCCAGCGCCTGAACTTCCTCGACAGCCTGGGCCGCGAGGTGGCCAACGCCACCGACCCGGAGCGGATCATGGCCATCACCACGCGCAGGCTGGTGGAGCACCTGCAGCTGTCCAGCTGCGCCTACGCGGTGATGGACGCCGACCAGGATGGCTTCAACATCTGTGGCGATGCCGTCGCCCCCGGCTCACCGCGGCTGATCGGGCAGTATCGCCTGGCCGATTTCGGCCGCCTTGCAGTCAGCCGCCTGCGCGCGGGCGAAGCACTGATCATCAACGACAACCTCAACGAACTGGCCGCCGAGGAAGCGGCCACGTTCCAGGCCATCGGTATCACCGCGACCATCTGCATGCCGCTGATCAAGGACGGTCGTCTGACCGCGCTGATGGCCATCCACGACAAGGCACCACGCGTGTGGACCGGTTATGAACTGCGTTTGATCCGCGAGGTGACCGAGCGCTGCTGGTCGCATATCCAACGGGTTCAGGCGCATGCCGAAGTGCGCGAGGCGATGGCCGCGCTGGAGGCGCTCAATGCCACCCTGGAGCACCGCGTCGAAGAACGCACCACCCAGCTTTTGCACACCGAAGCCGTGTTGCGCCAGGCGCAGAAGCTGGAAGCCATCGGCCAACTGACCGGAGGCGTTGCGCATGATTTCAACAACCTGCTGACCATCATCCGCTCATCGCTGCACTTTCTACAGCGCCCCAACCTCGACGAAGCCCGCCGTGAACGCTACCTGAAGACCATGTCCGACACCGTCGACCGCGGTGCCAAGCTGACCGGCCAGCTGCTCGCCTTTGCCCGCCGGCAGGCCTTGAGCCCGCAGGTGTTCGAGGCCGGGCCACGCCTGCAGGCCATGGCCGAGATGCTCGACACCGCCACCGGGGCGCGGATCCAGGTAGAGCTGGAGCTGCCCCAGGCGCCTTGCCATATCCGCGCCGACCTCAGCCAGCTGGAGACGGCGGTGATCAACCTGATGCTCAACGGCCGCGACGCCATGGCCGGTCAAGGCACCTTGCGCCTGCGCCTGCAGGCCAACCGGCAGATGCCTGGCTTACGCGGCCAGCCGGCACAAGCCGGGCCGTTTGCGGCCATTTCGGTGGTGGACAGTGGCGTCGGCATCGCCGCCGAGCTGCTCGACCGCATCTTCGACCCGTTCTTCACCACCAAGGCGCCCGGTGAAGGAACCGGGCTTGGCCTGTCCCAGGTGTTCGGTTTCGCCAAGCAGTCCGGGGGCGATGTCGAGGTGGCCAGCATCGAGGGCCAGGGGACCACCTTTACCCTGTACCTGCCGCAGGAGGCACCGCCAGCCGAACAGGCCGATCCGGCCGCTACGCCAACATCACCCGAGATGGGCGGTGCGCGACGGCGAATATTGGTGGTGGAGGATAACCCCGACCTCGGCACGTTCACGGCGCAAATCCTCGAGGACCACGGTTACCAGGTCAGCTGGGCAAAATCGGCGGAAGACGCCTTGGCGCAGTTGGCCGGCCAGGCTGAGCACTTCGACGCCGTGTTTTCCGATGTGGTCATGCCGGGCATGGGCGGGTTGGCGCTGGCCCTTGAACTGCGGCGCCAGCGCCCACAATTGCCGGTGATCCTGACGTCGGGGTACAGCGATGCGATTGCCGAAGGCGGGCACCAGGGTTTTCCGTTCCTGGCCAAGCCATACTCGGCCGAGCAGGTGTGCCTGATGCTTGGCAAGGTGCTGGACAGTTGAAGCGCCGCTAGCGCTTTGCGGCCAGCAACCGCGCCACGCTCTGCGCCAGCTCGGCGCGCCGGTACGGCTTGCGCAACACCTCGAAACCTTTGAGCTCCCTCGGGGTCAGGTTGGCATAGCCGGTGATGATCAACACCGGCAGGTCGGCCCGACGCTCGCGCAGTTGCTGGGCGAACCGTACACCGGTCATCTCGGCCATGACGTGGTCGGTCACCAGCACATCCGGCAACCAGCCCTGCTCCATCAACTGCAGCGCCGCAGCGGCACTGGCAGCTTCGGTCACCTGGTAACCCAGGTCGCGCAACTGCAAGGCCGTGGCATGGCGCACGATTTCCTCATCGTCCACCAGCAGTACCCGGCTGGCACGGTCGGCCAGGGGCACGTCGGCCATTTCACGGTCGTGGCAGACCGCCGCGACATCGCTGACCGGCAGCCAGAGCGTGGCGACGGTCCCCTCCCCCGGCTGCGAGCGAATCTCGAAGCCACCACCGGACTGTACCGCCAACCCCTCCACCATCGGTAGGCCAAGGCCGGTGCCCTTGCCCACGCCCTTGGTGGAATAGAACGGCTCGATGCAGCGGCGCAACTGCTCGTCGCTCATGCCGCAGCCACTGTCGCGGACCTGCAGCCACACCAACTGCGCGGCTGCCACACCGGTGGGCCTCGGCGGGCCGTCGGCATCGCGCCCGGCGACAATGCGCAGGGCACCGCCGTCGGCCATGGCGTCGCGCGCATTGACCACCAGATTGAGCACGGCCAGCTCCAGTTGATGCGGGTCGACCACCACGGCCGGCAGCGCCGGGTCGATCTGCACCTGCACGGCAATGGTTGGGCCCAGCGAGCGCGCCATCAGCTCGCGCATGTCCTCTACCAGTGCTGCCAGCGACACGGCCTGGGGCTTGAGGGTCTGCCGGCGGGCAAAACTGAGCAGGCGCCCAACCAGGTTGCGCGCCCGCTCGGCGGCCTGAAGCCCCCCGTCGATCAGGCGCGGGGCACGCTCGGACTGGGGGTTGCGACGCATCAACTCGAACGAAGCGATGATCGGCGTGAGCATGTTGTTGAGGTCGTGGGCAATGCCTCCGGTCAACTGCCCGATCATTTCCAGCTTGTGCGCCTCGTGCAGTTGCAGCATCGCCGCCTCGCGCTGGGCCAGCACAGCCGCCACGCGGTCTTCCAGGCTTTCGTTGAGCAAGTGCAGGGCACGCTCGGCGCGGGCATGGGTAATGGCCGCCCAGGCCAGCTTGGCGACGTCTTCCAGCAGTTGGCATTCGTCTTCAAAAACCGGGTGTGGGGTGTGGAAGTGCACGGCGAGCATCGCTTCCAGGCGCCCGCCCCGCAGTACCGGTACATGCAGCGTGGCGCACAGGCCGCTCGGCGCGGTTGACGCGCTGTCATAGGCCTGCTGCGCCACCTGCCCCGCCGCCAGTTGCTCGCGCAGCGATGCGCCAAACGTTGCGTAGCAATGCTGGCCGACCATCGAGGGCACGCCGTCGGCCCAATCACGCGCCACTCGGAAGCCCGTGCCGTCGCCCTGGTCTTCGCCGAAACACACCTGTGTCGCCCCAAGATGCTGGGCAAGCCGAGTCACTACATAGGCCTCGATGCGTTCCGCCTCGCCCAGCCCGGGCAAGGTCCGGCCCAATTCCAGCAGAAACGCCTGGCGTTGCTGGAAGCGCACGCGCTCGGTGGTTTCGGTGACCAGGCACAGCACACCGCCGACGCTGCCATCGGCCTCGCGCACGGCGGAATAGGACACGTCGAAGTATACGGTTTCGCCCAGGCCGCGCCGCTCTATGTAAAAGGGGCGATCCTTGGCCGAGAATGTCTGGCCTGTCTCACGTACGCCACGCAGGAGCGGTTCGAGGTCGCCCCACAGCTCACGCCAGTTTTCCTCGGCTGGCCGCCCCAGTGCCTGGGGATGCTTGGTGCCGATGGTCGGCGCATAGGCGTCATTGTAGAGGGCAATGAATTCCTCCCCCCAAAACAGCACGAACTGCGCCTGCGCAGGCAGCAATGTGGCCATGACTGCCTGCAATTGCGGTGACCATGCCCCTGGCGGGCCGAGCGGCGAATCGCTCCAGTCCATCGACTGCAACAAATTGCCGAGGGTGCCACCGTTGAGCAAGAAGTGCAGTGGCGGGGTGTGGGTATCAGGTTGCTGAAACACGTTCATGTCTGGGAAGTCCCGGGCACATTGCCATCCATCTGAGGATAGGAGATGTGCAATCAACGGTTCGTTCCGCAGGATTTTACCGGTCGATCAACGGCGCCCTTCGGCGAGCATGCGCAGGGCCAGGCCGGCCAGCACGGTGCCCATCAGCCAGCGCTGTACCTGCTGCCACAGCGGCCGCCCGGCGAGGAATACGGCAATCGAGCCGGCCATGAGCGCAATCAACGCATTGACCGTGACACTGATGGCGATCTGCGTGGCACCCAGCACCAGCGATTGGGCCAGCACGCTGCCGTGGCCTGGCTGGATGAACTGCGGCATCAGTGACAGGTACATCACGGCGATCTTGGGGTTGAGCAGGCTGGTGGCCAGGCCCATGCCGAACAGCCGCCGCGGGCTGTCCGACGGCAGGTCGCGGACTTGGAACGGCGAGCGACCGCCGGGCCGCAGGGCCTGCCAAGCCAAGTACAGCAGGTACAGCGCGCCGCCGATGCGCAGCACGTCGTAGGCAAACGGTACTGCCATCATCAGCGCAGTGATACCCAGTGCAGCGCTGCACATGTAGATGACGAAGCCCAGCGCCACGCCACCCAGCGAAATCAGCCCGGCCTGGCGGCCCTGGCAGATCGAACGGGAGATCAGGTAGATCATGTTCGGGCCGGGGGTCAGGACCATCCCCAAGCAGATCAGGGCGAAGGTCAACAGCTGGGCGGTTTCGGGCATGAAGCACGTCCTGGTGTGCGATGAGGTGAGCAGAGTGTATCCCGAGGGCTTCGTTGGCGTCTGTACCGGCCCTATGGCCGGTGGGTTCAACCCAATTGGCCGACAATCAATACACCGGCCACCAGAATCATCGCCAACCCCGACAACCTGCCCACCACCTTCGCCGCGCCCGGGCGGCTGCTCAACACAGCCTTGGCCCCGTACCCCACCAATAAATAGACCACCAGCGAACTGCACAGGTGCACCAGCCCCAGCAGCAGGATCTGCAGCGGCACTGGCCAGTTCGACTGCGGGTCGGTGAACTGCGGCAGCAAGGCCAGGAACAGCAAGAACACCTTGGGGTTGAGCCCGCTCACGCAAAAGCCTTTGAAGGCCCAGCGCGAGCCGCTATCGCCAACACCGCCCTGCCCCGCTTCGGGCACGGCGGGGCTGAGCAACAGGTTGCCGCCCAGCCACAGCAGGTAGGTGCAGCCCGCCAGCGTCAGCAACATCAGCGCCAGCGGGTGCCCGGCCACCAGGCTGCCTACCCCCGCCGCCACCACCAGGGTCGCCAGAAAATGCCCGGACAACATACCCGCCACTGCCGGCATGACCCAGCGCCCGCGCATGCCGGCCGAAATGGCGTACGCCCAGTCGGCACCGGGGGTGATCACGAACAGCAACGACACGGCCCAAAACGCCGTCAGCACACTGATTGCCACTTGAGTCTTCCTTCACACGATTTCGGGATGAAGAAAGCCTACGGATTCCATCGGGGGATTATCTTTCGTATATTCCCCTTGCAACCCTAATTGCTGGAAGATTCTTCTCAATGGACAGAACTGACCGAAAGATCCTTGCCGAACTGCAAAAGGACGGGCGCCTGTCGGTCACCGAACTGGCCGACCGCGTAGGCCTGAGCCTGTCGCCCTGCCATCGGCGGCTCAAGGCGCTGGAAGAGGCCGGTGCCATCCTCGGTTACCACGCGCGCCTGGCACCGGCGGCGCTGGGGCTGAACTTTGCCGCGCTGGTGTTCGTCACCTTGCGTGAAGTCACCCGCCAGCCAGTGGCGGATTTCGAGGCGGCGCTGGGCGAGATCCCGCAGATCGTCGAGGCGCAGCGCCTGTTCGGGGACCCGGATTACCTGCTGCATGTGGTGGCCAAGGACCTGCCGGCATTTCAGAAGCTGTATGACGAACAGCTGACCAGCATTCCCAACGTGAAGCGGCTGAGTTCGACGCTGGTGATGAAGGAGGTGATTCAGGACCGGATGTTACCTATGTGACTGTGACTACCGCTCGGAGTCATACCAATATGCGCCCGATATCATCGGTTATCTTCTGTGCGCCATAGCTGCTGGAGTAGATCGAACTGGAGGTATACACCTCACCCTGCAAGATGGCGCCATTGCCGTACAGCGGCCATTGCTCATTCAACCTGCAGCTAATGGAGTTGGCAACCAGGCCCCCCAACCCGTTGAAGCGAATCAGGCCGCTTTTACCCAAATGAGCCAAAAGAGGGTCGCGCTCTGCCGATTCGAGCCCCGTGGCATTGACGATCACCGAGCCAGCACTCATATCTCGCGTCAATACCTCGTCCCGGCTCAAGATCCTGAGCTGTCCAGAGGTAAACAAACCGTCGACGATTTCGGCATTGCACAAAGGCATCGCGAAGGTGAACCGACCGAGCCATGGGTGCACGTGCGTCATGAACCGCGACCTCCCACCGACATCCAGCGTCGGCAAGAGCTCATTCATTGCATCGATGACGTCCATGGCGATGGCTTGCCAGCTGTTACGGTCGTTTCTGCACATCAGTACATCGTGATGCAGTTGAGCAGCGCCATCACGCCCGTTCGCAATGATCATGTCCGATAAGGCCCCGCCACCACGCTGGAGGTGCTGTATGAACAATTCCACCAGGCAATCAACCCTCGAATAGCCCTCTGGCCGTCTGCTTGCCGCGTGGCGATACGTGGCCAGAAACGGTTGCCCCTCTGTTTTGAGCAGTTGGCACCGAACCGACGGGAAATAACCGCAGCGCGAGTACAGGGTAATAGGCCCTTTGTGCTTTTGTTTGGCGAGCTGAACCAGGACATCGACTGCCGATAAGCGGCTACCGAATACCAACACCGGCGCATCCCGGTCCAGGCCAATCAGAGAGCGGCCAGGATAGGGAGAAATAACAGGTTGCCCCCCAGATTGCGCCGACAACGCCCTGAAAGGTAGACCTGTTGCGATAATCACCGCGTCGAAGCTCCGTTGCGCTTGGGCCGTCACGACCACCAGGCGCCCGTCTTTTCCAGTACAAAGCGCTGTCACGGTTTGTTTTACGATATTGCCGCTCTCGAGCCGCTTTCTAGCCTGCCTGAACCGTGCTCTCAGGTACTTCGCGACCATTTCGCGAGGCGCCACGTCTTCGAGTTTTGTAGCGGGACTTTGTGCTTGCACAAACTCAAACAAGTCACGCGAGTTAGCTGGGTCAATGAACGTAACCGCCAGGCTTGTGTTCAGCCGCATCGCTTGCGTGTCGGTGTTCATCGATCTACCGCAGCAGGGCTTACCGGGGTCATAGATGTGCAATCTGATTTGGCTGGCGTAAGGCGCGTTGCACAACGAGATTGCGTTGATGATCCCTGTTGGGCCTGCGCCGACGATAGCAATGTCCATTACACCAACCCCTGGTAGTTGAACGTGTGCCCTGGCTACAGCTAAGGAGCGTTCGGCCAGTGGAGCATTCACGGGATGGCCTCACAACTGACAAAAATGCCAGTTTCATAGAGCACCCGCGCGCAACACAATGCGATCAAGCCCCAAACCCCAGAGGCATCGCAGCATGGAATCGGCTATCGACAAAAACCTCGCCTGCCCCCGCAATCGGCCCCGGCGCATGCCCGATAACTATGCGCCGCCGTTTCCAGGCTGGGTGGGACGAGCGGATGGCCAGGTAAAACATTACGTCATGGCCTATCTCGGTGTTCAGGCGCTGAAACCACAGCACCAACAGGCACTGCGCGCAGCGCATCTTGAACTCATCCAAAGCCTGGGCCTGCCGCATGGACCTGCTCACTACGACCTGACGCAGTTCATTGACCTCGAAGGATTCGACAACAGGCTGGTGATTGCGTACTGGAGCGACTTACTGGAATTCGAGCGCTGGAAGGCTGCTGCGCAAACCTCTAAATGGTGGAAATGCTCCCAGCGAGGGGCCGATGGGCTGGGCTACTTTCGCGAAGTCCTCAAGCCGACTGTCAACCGCCTGGAGACGTTTTACTCGACACCCGACCGCCTGGAGGGGGTAGGTGTAGTGATGGGTGGATGCAGCGAGGAGATCCAGGAACACGGTTATTGGGGTTCGATGCGCGATCGAATACCTCTGGCTCAAACCAACGCACTCAGAGCCCGCGGCCACCTCGAGGTAAACGGCAAGGGGCTAAAGGCGAATGTGGCTGGCCACCAGAATCTCGTGGTGATTCGCTCTGGGCAAGATTGGAGCGATACAGAAGCGCTGGAACGCTCACACTATCTGAACGTGATGGAGCCCACATTGCGGCAGGGGATGGACTACCTGCGCGACAAAGGAGTGCCCATAGGCTGCTATAGCAATCGCTACATGAAGCACATCGACGCCGATGGGCGCGAGATCGAGAAGAGCTTTTCGGTAAGCCACTGGCACTCGCTATGCGATCTTGAGCGATGGTCAAAATTGCACTCAACCCACGTGAAAATATTTGGCACGTTCATGCAAATGGCGCAGACCTTCAAAGGAGACCTCAAATGGCGGGGGTATCACGAAGTCAGTGTGCTGGAAGCAGACGCCCAACAATACGAATACATCAATTGCCATCCCCGCACCGGTTTGCTCAATGGCATCAAGCCCGAAGGACGCACAACAAAAAAAAGATATCGGCGCTAGCGTGAACCTTCAACGTTGACCTTTCTGAACACCGATACGGGCAGTCCATTATCCTGCACCTCAATTGAGCAGCCGCACCAACCTGGCACACTGATTTGAATCATCACCTGTTTCCCCCCACCTACCCCGGGCCTTCCAGCCCGGTGGCCCGCTCCTTGCTACCACCCGTCCCTTAACCTTTTGTCAGCCTTAGGTTTTTTAAGGTTTATGGGCACATATTTACTAATTTCTCGTTCCCCCCGCACCCCCCATCATCGCTCCAACAAGAACGCGTCGCCCTTCGCCGGCACGCACCCGGGCAGCACCCGATGCCCCACCTTGCCTTGGAGTCAGTCATGACCAGTGCAGCCAATTCGGCACCCCTCATAGAAAAACACACGATCGGCTACGTGCCCCCGCAAGACCGCCATGGAAAGGTAAGGGACCTGTTCACACTGTGGTTCGGCGGCAACATCGCGCCGTTGCCCATCGTCACCGGCGCGCTGGGCGTGCAGCTGTTTCACCTGAACCTGGTGTGGGGCATCGTCGCCATCCTGGTCGGGCACTTGGTCGGTGGGGTGCTGATGGCACTGCACTCGGCCCAGGGCCCGCAGATGGGGATCCCGCAGATGATCCAGAGCCGCGCCCAGTTCGGTTCACTCGGCGCCCTGCTGGTGGTGGTGATCGCAGGGGTGATGTACATCGGCTTCTTCGCCTCCAACATCGTCCTGGCCGGCAAGTCGCTGCATGGCGTGGTCGATGCCGTACCGGTGCCAGTCGGCATCGTCGTCGGCGCGCTGGGTTCGGGGATCATCGGCATCATCGGCTACCGCTTCATCCACGTGCTCAACCGCATCGGCACCTGGGTGCTGGGCATCGGCATCGTGGTCGGTTTCGGCTACATCTTCAGCCACGTGCAGAGCGATGACTTCCTGACCCGTGGCGGCTTCAACCTGGCCGGCTGGCTGGCCACCGTATCGCTCGCGGCGCTGTGGCAGATCGCCTTTGCCCCCTACGTGTCGGACTACTCGCGCTACCTGCCGGCCGACGTCAAGGTCTCGTCGACCTTCTGGACCACCTACCTGGGCTCTGCCCTGGGTTCGAGCCTGTCGTTCATCTTCGGCGCCGTGGCGGTGCTGGCGATCCCGGCCGGCATGGACACCATGGATGCGGTCAAGCTGGCCACCGGCACCCTTGGCCCAGTCATGCTGGTGCTGTTCCTGCTCAGCGTGATCAGCCACAACGCCCTTAACCTGTATGGCGCAGTGCTGTCGATCATCACCCTGATCCAGACCTTCGCCTACCGCTGGATCCCCACCGCCAAAAGCCGCGCGGTGCTGTCGCTGATCGTGCTGGCGGCGTGCAGTGTGGTGGCGGTGTTCGCCTCGGCGGACTTCATCGGTCACTTCGTCGACATGGTGCTGGTGCTGCTGGTGGTACTGGTGCCGTGGACGGCGATCAACCTGATCGACTTCTATGTAATCCACAAAGGTGACTACGACATCCAGTCGATCTTCAAGGTCGATGGCGGCATCTACGGGCGCTACAACCCGCAGGCGTTGATTGCCTACGCAGTGGGGATCGTGGTGCAGATCCCGTTCATGAACACGCCGCTGTACGTGGGGCCGATCTCCGAGCACATCAACGGCGCCGACCTGTCCTGGCTGGTGGGGCTGCTGATCACCTCACCGCTGTACTGGTGGCTGGCAAGCCGCGACACTGCGTATCGTCGTCGGCAAACCCGTGCCAAGCTGGCGGTTGGGCATTGAGCGTGCTCGCCAAGCACTGAAACCCTGGCAACTCAGCCTGAGCCCGGCAATTGCTGTTAGGGTCTGTGTGAAAAGTCTTGAGACGAAGGTCAGGCAAGGCGAAAACAGCCGAGGAACGGTCGGAGTCGCGCTCGACTTTACGGGGTGTAAATGAGCATTCCGAGGCTGTTTTCAACGCAGCATGACCGAGTATCAAGGCTTTTCACACAGAGCCTAGGCCTGGCTGACGCGCCATTTTTCCAGCAAGATCGACACGAACTTCTCGGCCGCGGGTGACAGCGAGGCCCCACGCCGATACACCAGGCCCAATGTGCGGGTGACCTCGGGCTCGGTGAGCGGTACGCTGACCAGCGTCGGGTGGTCCGCCGCCGGCATGGCCAGGCTGGGCATCGCCGAGACCCCCAGCCCGGCTTCGACCATCCCCAGCGACGTGGACAGGTGCTGCACCTCGTAGAACCACTTGGGGCGCAGGTTCAGGCCCGACAAGGCATGGTCCAGCAGCATGCGGTTGCCGCTCAGGCGCCCTACACCGATCAGCCGGTAGTCGGCCAACTGCGTCCAGGTCACCGAGGCACGGCTTGCCAGTTCGTGGTCGCGGCGGCAGGCCAGGACGAAATGCTCGTTGACCAGGGGCACGAATTCGATGTCCGGGTGCTGGCCACTCATCATGTTGATGCCGAAGTCCGCTTCGCCCCGCAATACCGCTTCCAGGCCATCGTTGGCGCTCAGGTCCAGCAGGCGGATGCGGATCTTGGGGTATTGCTCGCTGTACAGCCTTATCACCGAGGGCAGGAAATAAAACGCCGCCGTCGGGATACAGGCGAGTGTGACCTGGCCGGTCTGGCGTTCAGCCAGCTCACGGATGCTCAAGATGGAGTCTTCAAAATCGTCCAGCAGCCGCCGCGCCTTGGGCAGAAAGTCCCTGCCCACGCTGGTCAGGCCGACACGACGGGTGGTGCGCTCCAGCAATGGCGTGCCCAAGCCCTCCTCAAGCTTCTTGATACGCCGGCTTAGAGCGGGTTGCGACAAGTGCAGCGCCTCTGCGGCCTCGTGAAAGCTGCCTAATTCAGCGATTTTCACGAAAGATCGAATATCTTGCAGCTCATATTCCACAACTTAAACTCCCCAGGCGACCACAGACTATTATTAGCTGTGACGCATTAATAGCTACGATATTTGCATTGGATTGATTTATCAACGCCTGTCACTCTTTCTCTCAGCACATCAATGATGCCAATTGATCAACGAGAGTCAGTAGTCATGCAACGAATCCCTTGTGTACTCATGCGCGGCGGCACCTCCAAAGGCCCCTTCTTCCATGCCTGGGATCTGCCCGTCAATGTCGTAGAGCGCGACGAAGTGCTGATCAGCCTGATGGGCTCTGGCCATGAGCTGGAAATCGACGGCATCGGCGGCGGTAGCCCGCAAACCAGCAAGGTGGCGATTGTCAGCCCCTCGCTGCACCCGGACGCTGACGTCGACTACCTGTTCGTGCAAGTGATGGTCGCTGAACGGCGCGTCGACACCGCGCCCAATTGCGGCAACATGCTGTGCGCGGTCGGCCCGTTCGCTATCGAACAAGGGCTGGTCAAAGCTCGGGGCGACAAGACCCTGGTGCGCATTCGCAACCTCAATACCCAGACATTCGTCACCTCGCTGGTGCAAACACCTGGCGGTACCGTCAAGTACGAAGGCCGCACTGCCATCGACGGCGTCCCCGGCACCGCCGCGCCGATCCACCTGACCTTCCTCGACGCAGTAGGCAGCAAGACGGGCAAACTCTTCCCTACCGGGCAGGCGTGTGATGTGTTCGACGGCACCGCCGTTACCTGCATCGACATGGCCATGCCGCTGATGATTGTCGAAGCCAGCCAACTGGGCCTGGCCGGTAACGAGCGCCCGGCCGCGCTGGATGCCGACAGCGCGCTGCTCAAGCGCCTGGAGGCTTTACGCCTGCAGGCGGGCCGGGCCATGGGCTTGGGTGATGTCAGTGGCATGGTGATCCCAAAACCGGTGGTGGTGTCCGCCCCCACCGGTGACGGCACGCTGCAAGTGCGCTACTTCATGCCACACAACTGCCACCGCGCGCTGGCGATCACGGGTGCGATCGGCCTGGCCACTGCGTGCGTGACCCCCGGCACCGTGACTGCAGCCCTGCTGGGCGAACACGCCGAAACCCTCACCGAAGTACGCCTGGAGCACCCCAGCGGGGTCATCGATGTGGCCCTCAGCCGCGACAGCGGCAAACTGCAAGCGTCGGTGATCCGCACCGCCCGCCGGCTCTTCTCAGGCTTTGTGTATGCCCCGACAATGCGCCGCCTTGCCAGCTAGCGCGTACTGCCAACCCCAACCGTGTGACTCAAAGCGCATCCGCACAATTTCAACAATGGGTGATGCCTCATGAAACTCGTCAAATCGCTCTACTTCCAGATCCTCTGCGCCGTGCTGCTGGGCGTACTGGTCGGCCACTTCTGGGCCGAGCAGGCCGTGGCGCTCAAACCGCTGGGCGATGCCTTCATCAAGCTGATCAAGATGATGATCGCGCCCGTGGTGTTCTGCACCATCGTCACGGGCATCGCGGGCATGACCGACACGCGCTCGCTGGGCCGCCTGATGAGCAAGACACTGCTGCTGTTCCTGGTGCTGACCGTGGTCAGCCTGGTGATCGGCCTGGTGGCGGTGCATGTGTTCCAGCCAGGCGTGGGCATGAACATCGACCCTGCCACCCTGAGCACCGCCGGCCTCAGCCAGTACACCGCCTCGGCGGCCAAGCTGGGCGTGGTCGACTTCTTCATGCACATCATCCCCGACACCTTCATGGGCGCCTTCAACAAAGGTGAAGTGCTGCCGGTGCTGTTCATCGCTGTGCTGTCGGGGTTCGCCCTGTCGGCCATGGGCGAGCATGGCCAGCCGGTGCTGAACGTGCTTGAGGCCGCCTCACAGATGGTGTTCCGCATCTTTGGGTACCTGATGCGCTTTGCCCCGGTGGGCGCATTTGGCGCACTGGCGTTTACCGTCGGCCAGTACGGCATCACTTCGCTGGGCGCCCTGGCCAAACTGGTGATGACCCTGTACATCGCCTGCGCGTTCTTTGTCCTGGTAGTGCTCGGTGGGTTGTGCCGCCTGCATGGCTTCAGCCTGTGGAAACTGCTGCGTTACTTGCGTGAGGAATTTCTGGTGGTGCTCGGCACGTCGTCCACCGAGCCGGTACTGCCGCGCATGCTGGAAAAGCTCCAGGCACTGGGCTGCAAGAAGGGCGTGGTCGGGCTGGTGCTGCCCACGGGTTACTCGTTCAACCTCGATGGCACCGCGATCTACCTTTCACTGGCCGCGGTATTCATCGCCCAGGCCTGTAACATCGACCTCACCCTGGGCCAGACGCTGACCATGCTGGCGATCATGCTGTTGTCCTCCAAAGGCGCTGCGGGTGTGACGGGCAGCGGTTTCGTCGCACTCGCTTCGACGCTGACAGTGATCCACGATATCCCGCTGGCCGGCCTGGCCCTGCTGATCGGCGTCGACCGCTTCATGTCGGAAGCCCGCGCCCTTACCAGCCTGGCCAGCAACGCCGTGGCCACCGTGGTCATCTCGTTGTCCGAAGGCGCCTGCGATCGGCAGGTGCTCAGGCAAACGCTGGCGCAAGGGAAAACTTCGCCAGCGGCGCCATCCGAGGCGAACACGCCCTGGCCGATCGGCGAGACCACTCGCCAAGGCTGACCTCCATCACAAGGACGTTCAACGCTCCGCCCGGCAGGTACCAACCCGGGCGGCATGGCCGCCGTTTGCCTTGCCTTCGGCCACACTGACAAAAACAACAAGAGAGACAACCATGCTGGCATTGCTGGGTTTGACCATGGTGGTGGCATTCACCTACCTGATCATGAGTAAACGCTTATCGCCCATCGTCGCCCTGACCTTGGTGCCCATCGTGTTTGCCGTGATCGCAGGCTTTGCCCCAGACCTTGGCAAAATGATGCTCGACGGCCTGAAAATGGTCGCACCCTCGGCAGCCCTGCTGCTGTTCGCCATCCTCTTCTTTGGCCTGATGATCGATGCCGGCCTGTTCGACCCGCTGATCCGCAAGATCCTCAAGCGGGTCAACGGCGACCCGATCAAGATCGCCATCGGCACCGCCCTGCTCTCGCTGCTGGTGGCGCTGGACGGCGATGGCACCACCACCTACATGATCACCTGCGCGGCCATGCTGCCGCTGTACAAACGCATCGGCATGAACCCGATGATCCTCGCCACCGTGGCCATGCTGTCGCTGAGCATCATGAGTGGCCTGAGCCCTTGGGGCGGGCCTGCAACGCGGGCGATCGCGGCACTGGGCCTGGATGCAACCGAGTACTTCATCCCCATGTTGCCGACCATGATCGGCGGCGCCGCCTGGGTGGTGTTCACGGCATTCTGGCTGGGGCGCACCGAGCGCAAGCGCATCGGCAACATCAAGCTGGAGGCCGGTGGCGGCAACTGCTACATCAAGGCCATCCTCGAAGACACCCCGCACAAGCGCCCGCGCCTGGCCTACGTCAACCTGGTGCTGGTGGTGGCGGTGATGGTCGCCCTGGTGGCGGGGGTCATGCACGCCGCAATTCTGTTCATGATCGGCTTCGTCGCTGCGCTGATGATCAATTACCCGCAACTGAATGTGCAGAAGGAACGAATCCTGGCCCATTCCGGCAACGCCATGACCGTGGTGCTGCTGGTGTTCGCCGCAGGCATCTTTGCCGGCATCTTCTCCGGCACCAAGATGGTCGATGCACTGGCGCAAACCTTGGTGGACTGGATTCCGCAATCCTGGAGCCACTGGTTCCCGCTGGTGGTGGCCATCACCAGCATGCCGCTGACGTTCGTGCTGTCCAACGATGCCTATTACTTCGGCGTGGTGCCAATCCTGGCCAATGCCGCCGCGGCGTATGGCATCGACCCGGTGGAAATCGCCCGCGCCTCGGTGCTCGGCCAACCGGTGCACCTGATGAGCCCGCTGGTGGCGTCAACGTTGCTGCTGGTGGGCATGGTCGACCGGGATATCGGTGACTTCCAGAAAGCCACGGTCAAGTGGGCCGTGCTGACCTCGCTGGTCATTACCGCCATCGCCCTGCTGACAGGTGCCTTGTCGTTCTTCGTCTGACTGCCCGACCCACAATAACAAGAGAGTATCCGGACATGACTCGAGTCATTCTGCGCAGGGCTGCGTGCGGCCTGCTGTTTGCCCATTTGCCTCAGGCCAACGCTGCCGGGTTCATCGAGGACAGCACGCTCAAGCTGCAATTGCGCAACGTGTACTTCAACGAGAACTTTCGCGACGAGCACGGCCTGAGTGCGCGCGCCGCCGCCTCGGCAAAGAGCGAACGCGTGGAATGGGCGCAAGGGTTTCTGCTGGAGTATGCCTCCGGGTTCACGCCAGGCACCCTGGGCTTCGGCCTGGATGCCATGGCACTGGTTGGCGTCAGCCTGGACTCGGGCCGTGGGCGCAGCGGTACGGGTTTGTTGCCGGTGCACGAAGACGGCCGGGCGGCCAACGAGTTCGGCAGTGCAGGGGCCACGGCCAAGGCCCGGCTGGGCAAGACCGTGCTCAAGCACGGTACCTTGCTGCCGAAGACGCCGGTGCTGGTGTACAACGATGCGCGCCTGCTGCCGCAGACGTATCAGGGCACGCAGCTGGTATCCAGCGACATCAGCGGGCTGACCGTCACCGGTGGCCATCTGCAACGTTTCAAGCAGCGCGACTCGTCCGACAGCACGGGGTTGTTCGCTGATGGCTATAACGGCGATGCATCAGCTGACTTCAGCTACGCAGGCGCCGATTACGCCATCAGCAAAACCTTGCGCTTGAGTTACTTTCGCGGCGAACTGAACAACTTCTACCGCCAGGACTTTGCCGGCCTCCAGCACGAACTGCCGCTGGCAGGCGGGGTGCTCACCAGTGACGTGCGCTACTTCAAGAGCCGCGATGACGGCGCAGCCCATGGCGGCCCTGTCGACAACCACATGATCAGCGGCCAGCTCAGTTATGCCCACAGCGGCCACACCGTGGGTGCGGGCTACCAGGTACTCGATGGCGTTGCCGGGCTGCCGTACATCAGCGGCGCCACCGTCTACTCGTTCAGCAACGTGGGGATTGGCAAGTTCATCGAGGAAGACGAGAAGACCTGGATGGTCAGCTACGCCTACAACTTCGCGGCAGCCGGGGTGCCTGGGCTGACGTTCATGAGCCGTTACCTGAGCGGTGACAACGGCAAGGCCGGTGAGGCCGGGCTGGGCGAGTGGGAGCGCGACAGCGAGCTGGCGTATGTGGTGCAGGCCGGAACGTTCAAGGGGCTGGGCATCAAGCTGCGCAATTACGTCTATCGCGCCGATTTTGCCCGGGGGCGCGACAGTAACCGGGTCTACCTGACCTATGACATTGCGCTTTGGTAGCACAGGCACTTTGACCATCCCCCCACCCTGTGAATGGGGGGATGGCCTTGGGGCCGCTTTGCGGCCCCGGGCCGTGGAATCAATACTGAGCCTGGCCCGGCACCCAGGCCGTACCGGCCAGCGGCACCCGCGCCATGGCCGCCGCTTCAACGGTCAGCGCCACCAAATCCTCGGGGTCGAGGTTGTGCAAGTGCGACTTGCCGCACGCACGGGCCATGGTCTGCGCTTCCAGCACCAGCACACGCAGGTAGTTGGCCAGGCGCCGGCCGGCCTCTTCCGGGTTCAGGCGCTTGGCCAGTTCCGGGTCCTGGGTGGTGATACCGGCAGGGTCGCGGCCGTTCTGCCAATCATCGTAGAAGCCCGCGGCTGAGCCGATGTCCTTCAGCTGCGCATCCAGCCGCGGGTGGTTGTCGCCCAGGGCAATCAGCGCGGCGGTGCCAATGGCCACGGCATCAGCGCCCAGGGCCATGGCCTTGGCCACATCGGCGCCGTTACGGATGCCGCCCGAGACGATCAACTGCACCTTGCGGTGCATGCCCATCTCCTGCAGCGCCTGTACCGCCTGCGGGATGGCCGGCAGGATCGGGATGCCGACGTGTTCGATGAACACTTCCTGGGTCGCCGCCGTACCGCCCTGCATGCCATCGAGCACGATCACATCGGCGCCGGCCTTGACCGCCAGCTTGACGTCGTAATACGGGCGGCTGGCACCGATCTTCACGTAGATGGGTTTTTCCCAGTCGGTGATCTCGCGCAGCTCGGCAATCTTGATCGCCAGGTCGTCCGGGCCGGTCCAGTCCGGGTGGCGGCAGGCACTGCGCTGGTCGACGCCAATCGGCAAGGTGCGCATGCCGGCCACTCGCTCGGTGACTTTCATGCCCAAAAGCATGCCGCCGCCGCCCGGTTTGGCGCCCTGGCCGAGGACGATCTCGATGGCATCGGCCTTGCGCAGGTCGTCGGGGTTCATGCCGTAACGGGACGGTAGGTACTGGTACACCAGGTGCTGCGACTGGCCGCGCTCCTCCGGGGTCATGCCGCCGTCGCCGGTGGTGGTGCTGGTGCCGGCGATGGTCGCGCCCCGCCCCAGGGCTTCCTTGGCGTTGGCCGACAGCGCGCCGAAGCTCATGCCCGCGATGGTCACCGGGATCTTCAGGTGGATCGGCTTCTTGGCAAAGCGGGTGCCCAGCAGCACGTCGGTGCCGCATTTTTCGCGGTAGCCTTCCAGCGGGTAGCGCGACACGCTGGCGCCGAGCAGCAGCAGGTCGTCGAAGTGCGGCACGCGGCGCTTGGTGCCACCGCCACGGATGTCGTAGATGCCGGTTTCGGCAGCACGCTGGATTTCCTGGATGGTCAGGCGATCGAACGTGGCCGACTCACGCAGTACCGGGGGGAATTGCTCGCTCATGGGGTTGCTCCTGATTCAGTACGCGCTGGCGTTGTCGACTTTGAAGTTGTACAGCTGGCGGGCCGAGCCGTAGCGTTTGAAATCGGCGGCCTTGTGTTCAAGGCCTGCGGTGTCGAGCAGTTCCTGCAGCTCTTGCAGGTGTTCGGCGCGCATGGCTTTCTCGATGCAGTCCGAGCCCAGCGACTGGACCGTGCCCTTGACGTAGATACGCACTTCGTACAGCGAGTCGCCCAGCGCATCGCCGGCATCGCCACACACCACCAGGCGCCCGGCCTGGCCCATGAAGCAGCTCATGTGGCCGATGCTGCCGCCGACCACGATGTCCACGCCCTTCATCGAGATACCGCAACGCGCACCGGCATCACCCTCGATCACCAGTAGCCCGCCATGGGCCGTGGCACCGGCGGCCTGCGAGGCGCTGCCCTTGACCCGCACCAGGCCCGACATCATGTTCTCGCCCACGCCCACGCCGACGTTACCGTGCACGGTGACACTGGCCTGCTGGTTCATGCCGGCGCAGTAGTAGCCGGCGTGGCCGTCGATATCCACCGAGACGGCCTGGTTGATGCCCACGGCCAGGTTGTGTTTGCCGTCCGGGCGGCTGACCCGCCATTCACGGGCCTGCACGTCGCCATGCAGGGCCTGGTTGAGTTCGCGCACCGAGGCGCTGGAAAGGTCGATCGTTTTCATGAGGTTCTCCAGGGGTTCGGTGGCAGGTCAGGCGCTTTCGCGCTCCCAGACATACAAGGTGGCCGGCGCCGGTTCCCAGACCTTGGCCTTGTCGATGCCCGGCAGGCCGGCCAGCGCCTGGTACTCGGAGGCCATGGCCACGTAGTCGTCGGTTTCGGCCAGCACCGCCGGCTTGCAGGCGATCGGGTCGCGGATCACGGCAAAGCCATTGCGGGTGCCGATGGCGAAGGTGAAGAAGCCGTCCAGGTCTTGCAGCGCGCCGTCCAGGGCCTGGGCCAGGGTGTCGCCCTGCTGCAGGCGCCAGGCCAGGTAGCCGGCGGCCACTTCGGTGTCGTTGTCGGTTTCGAAACTGATGCCTTCACGCTTGAGCGCCTGGCGCAGGCGGAAGTGGTTGGACAGCGAGCCGTTGTGCACCAGGCACAGGTCGGCGCCCGTGGAAAACGGGTGGCTGCCTTCCATCGTCACCGCACTCTCGGTGGCCATGCGGGTGTGGCCGATGATGTGGCTGCCTTTCATGCCGGCCAGGCCGAAGCGGCTGGATATCTCTGCCGGCAGGCCCATGCCCTTGAGGATTTCGATGCTCTGCCCGGCGCTCATGATGCGCACCTCGGGCGCCAGTTCGGCCAAGGCGGCCCGGGCGGCGGCTTCGCTGGTGTGCACCTTCAGCACCGCAGCGCTGGCGTTCTGTAACCCGTCCAGCGAACAGCCCAGGCGCCCTTCCAGCTGGCCCATCAGATCGGCCCAGGGATAATCGATGGTGTTGGCCTGCAGCGTCAGCTTGACCCAACCATCGGCCACCTCATCGCCATAGATGGCAAAGCCGGCGCTGTCCGGGCCGCGGTCGGTCATGGCCTGCAACATGGGTTCGAACAGTTTGCCGAGCTGGGCTTGCAGCTCGGGCTTTTTCAGGTACAGACCTACGATTCCACACATGGTGATGCTCCTTACTAGGCAGTGGGCGACCGTTGTCGTGCTGGCCGCCCAGGGGATTGGGGCGGTCAGAAGAACTCGGTGTAACGCTGGATTTCCCAGTCGGAGACGTGGCGGCAGTACTCCACCCACTCCATGCGCTTGAGCTTGAGGAACTCGTCGACGATTTCGGCGCCGAGCACTTCACGCAGCAGCGGGTCGGCCTCCAGCGCGTCGCAGGCTTCCTTCAACGACTGTGGCAGGGTCTTGATGCCGCGCGCGGCGATGTCTTCCAGGCTCAGGTTGTAAAGGTTCTCGTTGCACATCTCACCAGGGTCCAGCTGGCGGTCGATGCCATCGAGGCCTGCGGCGATGATCGCGGCGGTGACCAGGTACGGGTTGCAGCCGGCATCCGGCAGGCGGAACTCCAGGCGGCCATACGGGATGCGCACCATCGCCGAGCGGTTGTTGGCGCCGTATGCGACAAAGGCCGGGGCCCAGGTGGCGCCGGACAGCGAGCGGCCGACCACCAGGCGCTTGTACGAGTTAACCGTGGGCGCGGCGAACGCGCACAGCGCCGGGCCGTGGGCCAGCAGGCCGGCGGCAAAGTGGTAGGCCAGTTTGGACAAGCCCATGCCGCTGCTGTCGGACGGGTCGTGGAACAGGTTCTTGTGGGTGCTGCTGGCCAGCGACAGGTGAAAATGCATGCCATTGCCGGCGCGCTTGGGGTCGGGCTTGGGCATGAACGAGCAGATCATGCCCAGGTCATTGGCGATCTCGCCGGCGGCCATGCGGAAAAAGGTGAAACGGTCGGCCGACTCCAGGGCGTCGCTGTAGGTGTAGTTGATCTCGAACTGGCCGTTGGCGTCCTCGTGGTCGATCTGGTAGATGTCGAAACCCACCGGTTGCAAGGCTTCGGTCAGGCGTTCGAGGAACAGCCGCGAACGCGACAGGCCCTTGTAGTCGTAGCAGGGCTTGTCGAGGTTGTCGGAGGCGTCCACCAGCTGCAACTTGCCCTGCTCGTCGCGGCGGAACAGGCTGAACTCGGGTTCAAGGCCGGTGTTCAGGGTCCAGCCCTTGTCGGCGAGGCGCTGCACCTGTCGCTGCAACACGTGGCGGCTGTCATAGGGCCAGGGCTGGCCGTTGACGTGGCCGACGCACACCACGCGACCGTAGCCGGGCTGCCAGGGCACCGGGATCAAGGTGGCAAGGTCGCCACGGGCCATGAAGTCCGGGCCGTGCGGCTCCATGCCCATGCCACAGATGGCGAACCCGGCAAAACCGGCGCCCTCCTCGGCCACCATTTTCAGGCCCGATACAGGCACCGATTTGGTCTTCGCCGAGCCATGGATATCGACGAACTGCGCCAGCACGTACTTGATGCCGTGTTCGTCGAGGGTGCGTTGGGTTTCTGCTGGCAACATGGGTTGAACACTCCTGGGTGAGGGGCACTGATTCCGCATGGGAAACTTACTTTCATCACAGGAATGCAATGTACTTGCCAACATTGCCCAGGCGCGCTGCTTGTCGGCTTAACCCACTCCCACAGGGGCCTGAAGATATGGGAAACTTGTTTTCACCTGAGGAAACAAGTGGTCGACGTAGCCCCGCGCAGCACTTTCTCAGTGCGAAAAATTTATTCTTGAACTGAAACCGTGCAGGACATTCGATGCCGACCAAAACCGAACCGCGCCTTCGCTTGGAGCAGTACCTGGGCTTGCAGATCAAGCGCCAGCGCCAGGCCCAGTCCCTCAAGCTTGCCGATGTGGCGCGCACTGCCGGCATCAGCCAAGGGATGCTGAGCAAGATCGAGAACGCCCAGGTGTCTACCAGCCTCGACACCCTCAGCCGCCTGTGTGACGTGCTGGGCATGCCCATGGCCAAGCTGTTCAGCCAGTACGACCAGCCCGACGGCAACGCGCTGCTGGTCAAGGCAGGTGAAGGCCTAGAGGTAGTGCGCCGCGGCACCGAGAAGGGCCATACCTACCACTTGCTCAATCACGCCAGGGGGCCGAAGAAGAACTTCGAGGCGTACATGGTGAGCATGGACGACGCCAGCGAGGAGTTTCCAACCTTCGCCCACCCAGGCACGGAGTTCCTGCATTTGCTGGAGGGTGAACTGGTGTACCGCCACGGTAACCAGCTCTACCGCATGCAGGCCGGCGACAGCCTGACCTTCGATGGTGAAACCCCGCACGGGCCGGAGCAACTGGTACAGGTTCCGATCCGCCTGCTGTCGATCATGAACTACGGCGACGAGTAGGGCGGCGCGGCGCAGCAACAAGCGATGTCGCAATCAGACAAGCACACGTCGCCCGTGATCGGCTTCACCATGCTGTATACAAAAATAATACACGCGTTGACCAGCCCCGCGCCGTGGGCTGGCCGACGCGGTATTTGCGAGTAAGCAGCCTCGCTTCACAACTCCAACGCTGTGGCGCCTTTTTGCACCGGGCAATTCGTCCGGGCTCATAACGATAAAACTCCCAGTATCAGAGACCCGCGCCGCGCCAGCCGGGAGTGTTTGCGCGCGCCACATTGTGAAGACTTGACTGCCATGATCGCGACTTCAATCCCCGTAGCCGGTGCTGCCACCGGCCACCGTAACGCGCTGTGCGTTGCACACATCGCCGCTGTGCTGTTCGGCCTGACCGGTATTCTCGGTCACTTGATCGAGGCCGATGCCAGCATCATCACCTTCGGCCGCGCCACCTTCGCCTTCATTGCCCTGGGTTTTGTCGCCGGGCTCAAGGGCACCCGCCTGCTCGATGCACTGACCCTGCGCAACCTGCCGACCCTCGGCCTGACCGGCGCGCTGCTGGCCACCCATTGGGTAACTTTCTTCATTGCCGTCAAGGTCGGCGGCGTGGCTGTAGCCACCTTGGGCTTCGCCAGCTTTCCTGCCTTAATTGCGATGATCGAACGCGGCGTGTTCGGCCAGCGCATCGGTGCCGTGCAGGGCTTGCTGTTGCTGATGGTTACCGCTGGCCTGGTGATGGTGGTGCCCTCCTTCGACCTGCTCGACAGCGGCACCATCGGCCTGATCTGGGGCTTGGGCTCGGGCCTGGCGTTCGCGGTGTTGACCGTGGCCAACCGCCGCAATGCGTCGAGCATGAACGCCATGCAGGTGGCGTTCTGGCAGAACGTGGTGGTAGCCGCGCTGGTGGCGCCGTTCGCCTTCACCCACCTGGCCAGCACCAGCTTGAGCGGCAACGACTGGGTCAACCTGGCGCTGCTGGGCGTGTTCTGCACCGGGCTGTCGCAGTTCCTCTTCGTCAAGAGCCTGGAGGGCCTCGAAGCGCGCACGGCCGGCATGATCATCGCGCTGGAGCCGGTGTACGCGATCCTCGGCGCCTGGTGGCTGTTCGGTGACCAACCAACCCTGCGCATGGCGGTGGGGGCCGCGCTGATCGTGCTGGCGACCGTCCTGGCCGCCTGGCGCAAGGCACCGGCGGACAAGGGCGATACCAGCCGTTGCGCACATTGATAGGCCTGCCCTTCAGGCGTCCTGGCAACGCTCCAGGGCGGCAAGCAGCTCGTGGTTGCTGCCCCCAAGCAAGCTGGTGGCCTGAGCGGCCCGCATGAGCAGCTGCGAACGCGCGGCTCGCAGTTGCTCCTTGCCAAAGCGCTCGGAGGGGCCAGACAAGGTCAGTGCCCCTTTGAACTCATGGCCTACCCCAAACACCGGGGCAGAGATGGACGAGGTATCCGGGTCGCGCTCGCCGTAGGAAGTCGCCCAGAACTGCTCACGCACCTCGGCAAGTGCACGGTCGGCGGGTGGCCCGAATGCCCGCAGGACTTTCCCCGAAGCCCCCGCATGCAGCGGGAAGCGGTCGCCCTCGTGAATGCTGAAACGCACCGCGCGCTTGGGCTCGACGCGAAACAGCACCACGCGAATGTCGTTTTCGATCACATAGAACGAAGACGTTTCGCCGCTTTCCTCGGTCAGGGCTTCCAGTACCGGGTAAAGGGTGTCGCGCATCCGGAACGAAGCCTGGTAGATCTGCGCCAGGCGCAATGGCTCGTGGCCGACGCCATATTGCCCATCGGCCAGCCTGCGGATAAAGCCGGCGCGCTCCAGGGAGCTCATCAGGCGAAGGATGGTGCTTTTATACAAGCCGGTACGCCGGGCAATTTCGGCCAATGACAAGCAGTTGCAACCCGGATCGAACGCGCCAAGGATAGCGAAGGCCCGGTCGACAGCGGCTACGCCGCCTTCAGCAGGGGTTTTGGAAGCATCGGCTAGCGCAGGCTCATTTTTTGGCGACATCAGACTTCTGCTCGGCATCGTTGAAAATACGGCCCCATGAAGGGGCCGTGGAGATGGCTGTTACCTTACCTGCGAGTCAGGCCGACAGCCAGTCCATTGTACAGAACCCTGTTCTGTTGCAAGCACCTAGGCATCACGCATGTACAAGCGCAGCGACAGCGCCATGAGCGCGGCCAGGAACAGGATACAACCCATGACCATGAGGCCGGCGGTGAAGGATTGGGTGTAGTCCTTGAGAAAGCCCATCAGGTAGGGCCCGACAAAACCGCCGAAGGCCCCGATCGAGTTGATCAGTGCGATCCCCCCCGCAGCCGCCTGGCCCTTGAGGAATTTCGCCGGCAGCGTGTAGAAGATGGTTTTCGCCGAAATCGTACCCACCAGCGCCAGGGTGATGCCGGCCAGGGCGGGCACCAGCGCGTTCATGTTGACTGCAAAGATCAACGCCAGCCCCGCCAGCACCAGCGCAACGATCAGGTTGAGGATGCCGCGCCCTGTACGGTCGACGTACCTGGCCCAGAACAACAAGCCAAGGGTCGAGAAGAAGTAAGGCACGGCGGCGACCCAGCCGATCAGGCTGACCTCGACACCCTGCGCCTTGAGCATCTGCGGCAGCCAGATACCAATGCCATAGGTGCCGATGGTGAAGCTGAAGGTGATGGTACTGAGGATCCACACGCGCGGGTCCTTGAGCGCCGCAGCAAAACCATGGCTGGTTTGGCCATCCGCTTTCTCCTTGTCCAGCATTGCGGTGAGCGCGTCCTTCTCCGCCTGCGAAAGCCACTTGGCTTCGCTGGGCCGGTTGGCCAGCACTTTCAGGGTGATCAACCCGAGGATGCACGCCGGCAGCCCCTCGATGATGAACATCCATTGCCAACCGGCCAGGCCCATGGCGCCGTGCATCTGCAGCAGCCAGATCGACAGCGGGCCACCGACCAGGAACGAGATCGGCGTGGCCACGGTAAACCACGCCAGCACGCGTGTACGGTATTGCGCGGGGAACCACAGGGTGAGGAAGAAGATCACCCCAGGAAAGAACCCCGCCTCGGCCACGCCCAACAGGAAGCGAATGCCATAGAAGCTGTAGGGGCCGACGACAAAAGCGGTCGCGGCCGCCGCCAGGCCCCAGGTGATCATGATGCGTGCCATCCACAGCCGCGCACCGTAGCGGTACATGGCCAGGTTGCTGGGGACCTCGCACAGGCAGTAGCCAACGAACATGATCCCTGCACCCAGGCCGAACTGCGCCGCCGTCAGCCCGAGCTGGTCGGTCATCTGCAGCGCCGCGTAGCCAACGCTGGTGCGGTCGAGGTAGTTGAAGAAGTAGGCCAGTGCCAGCAACGGAATCAGCCGCCAGGCGGCCTTCTTCATTGCGCGCTGCTGCCGCGCGGTGGTGGCATCGGACTGCGGCAGAGACAACGGGCTAGCCGGGGTCGTGACATTCGCCATGACGGTATCCTCGGTATTGTTCTTATCGTTGGGCGTTCAGGTGAATAGGCGGCTCAGGCGGTTCGCACCTTGCCGCTGGCCTCAAGCTGGGTGATCTCTTCATCGTCGTAGCCAAGCTGGCTCAGCAGCTCTCTGGAGTGGCTGCCCAGGTCCGGGACATTCAGGCGTGTGCCGAAGCGCTGCCCGTTCATTTCGAACGGCAGCATCGGCACCTTGACCTGCTCACCGTCTGCGAGCGTCAACTCGGCCATGCCGCCCGACTGGTTGAGGTGCTCATCGTCGAACATGTCCTCAGGCCGCTGGATCGGCGAAAACGGTAAGCCGGCGCGCTCACACAGCGCCATCACCGTCTGCTTACCCATGCCTGCCAAGCGCTCGCGCACCATCGGCATGATTCGATCACGGGCCTGCACCCGCTGGTTGTTGCGGCCGAGCGCTACGTCACTGCCAAGCTCGGGGAAGTCGAACGCCTCGCAGAAAGCCAGCCACTGGCTGTCGCTGACCACGCCGAGGAAGACCTGCTCGCCCGTTTCAGCCGTTTCGAACACGTCATAGATCGCCCATGCCGAAATCCGGCTTGGCATCGGCGCGGCCGCCTTGCCAGTCACCACCTTCTGCATCATGTGCTGGGCGACCAGGAAGGCCGAGTTTTCAAAAAGCCCGGTCTGCACGAATTGGCCGCGGCCATTCTCCTTGCGCTGCAACAACGCAGCGAGGATCGACACCGTGCTGAACATCCCGCCCATCACATCGTTGACCGATGCACCGGCGCGCAGCGGCCGGCCGACTGGTCCGGTCATGTAGGCCAGGCCGGTCATCATCTGCACCACTTCGTCCAGCGCCGTGCGGTTTTCGTACGGGCCCGGCAAGAACCCCTTCATCGAGCTGTAGATGATGTCGGGCTTGATGGCCTTGACCTGCTCATAGCCCAGGCCAAGTTTTTCCATGGCCCCCGGGCGGAAGTTTTCGGTCACCACATCGGCGGTCGCCAGCAGCTTCCTCACGGCGGCCATGCCCTCTTGCGATTTGATGTCCACCGCGAAGCTCTTCTTGTTGCGGTTGTAGGTCATCCAGTAGCCAGCCCCAGAGCCCATCAAGCGGCGGGTGTTGTCACCCTCTGGTACGGGCTCGACCTTGATCACCTCGGCACCGAGGTCGGCCAGCAGCAGCCCGCAGGTCGGGCCCATCACCATGTGCACGAACTCGACGACGCGGATGCCAGCCAGGGGTAGGGTTTGCGCGTGTTGCTGGCTCATACGGCCTCCTTCGCATAGGTGAAATTCTTGCCGACGCCCGCATCGGGGATGAAGCCATATACCGGTTCACCGGGCAGCCCACGGCGCAGCACCTCGCGCGCGGCCACCAGGCGGTCGATGTCGATGCCGGTTCTCAGGCCCATGGCTTCGAGCAGGTACACAAGGTCTTCGGTAACGATGTTGCCCGACGCACCCGGTGCGTAGGGGCAACCGCCCAGCCCCCCCTGCGAGCCATCGAAAGTCTTAACCCCCGCCTCAAGGGCGGCGACCACATTCGCCAGGCCCTGGCCGCGGGTGTTATGGAAGTGCGCGCTGCCCGCCAGCGCCCCGACTTCTTCACGCAAGCGCGTGAACAGGCGACGGACCTGAACCGGGTTTGCGTAGCCGACGGTGTCCGACAGCCCCACCTCATCGACGCCCAACTGCGCCATTTTCACGGCAATCGCCAGCGTCTGGGCATCGCTCACGACACCCTGCAGCGTGCAGCCGAATGCAGTCGACACCCCCGCCTCGATCTGCACCTGCGGGAAACGCGCATTGCGCAGTGCGACCACCGCCTGAACTTCATCGAAGACTTGCGCATGGGTTTTGCGGATGTTGGACAGGGAATGCTGTTCGCTGACCGAAATGGGCAGGGTGATCTTGTGCACCCCGGCGTTGAATGCAGCCTCGGCACCTTTTAGGTTGGGCACCAGCGCCGTGACGTACAGCCCCGGCAGCGTCAGGGCATGGGCGACCACTTGCGCGGTGTCAGCCATTTGCGGCAGCAGCTTGGGCGATACGAACGAACCGACCTCGATCTCACGCACCCCGGCGTTTGCCAGCGCCGAGATCCACTCAAGCTTCGCCTCGGTGGGCATGGTCGCCTTGACGCTCTGCAGGCCGTCCCTGGGCCCGACTTCGCTAACTAGGATGTCGATATCTGTCGCTTCTTTCACGGAGGTTCTCCTGTTCCGGTGCAGAGCCTGATCCGAACGTTCAATGCAGTACGGTGACAAAGCCCAACACCGACCCATGACGTTCTGTCAGACAGAATTATGTTCTGTTTTTAGTATCTGCCGTAAATTTCCCGCCTGTCAACGCCATCTGACTCGGCGTATTCGCAACCGATGAAAGGCTTGACAGCCTCAGAAATTGCATTGAAAGTGTTTCGCCAAGAGAAATAAGGTTCTGTCCAGCAGAACAGAACTAGAAATAACAAGAACCTCCAGGCGACGTACACTGTCGGCTTCAGCTTGCGTATTGGTGCGCCTGTTACACATGGAGAATTGCCATGAGCCTGTATGCCCCTCCCGAGCAACGCCCAACCGAAATCTTCACCCGACTGCCAGCAGAGTTCTGGCGTGATGGCGACTCGGATTGGGTCCGTGCCAACAAGCCGGGGCAGCCCGTCGCCAGCTTTCTGGAGGGGCCTGCGTTCGATCGGGCAGGCAATCTCTATGTCACGGACATACCTTACGGCAGGGTCTTCCGCGTCTCTGCCGGTGGCGAATGGGAGTTGGTCATCGAGTACGACGGCTGGCCCAACGGGCTGAAGATCCATCGCGACGGGCGCGTGTTCATTGCCGATTACAAGCATGGCATTCTGGTGCTCGACCCCATCAGCAAACGCATCGAACCCTTCCTCACCCATCGCCGCAGCGAGAGCTTCAAGGGCGTGAACGACCTGTTCTTCGACCGCCAGGGCCACCTGTACTTCACCGATCAAGGGCAGACCGGCATGCACGACCCGACCGGCCGGGTATTCCGTTACGACCTGCAGCAACAGCGCATGGACTGCCTGCTGGATAACGGTCCCAGCCCTAACGGCCTGGTGATGGACCTGGCAGAGAAAGCGTTACTGGTCGCGATGACGCGCGGCAACGCGGTCTGGCGGCTGCCGCTGCAGCCGGACGGCAGCACCTCCAAGGTCGGTATCTTCACTGCCATGGCCGGTGGCGTGAGCGGTGCCGATGGCATGGCGCTGGACGCCTCAGGCAACCTCTACATCTGCGATGCCGGCAACGGCTGCGTGTGGGCATTCGATGCGCATGCCGTGCCGCTCTATCGGTTCAAGTCATGCACGGAAGGCCGCACCTTGACCAACCTGGCCTTTGGCGGCGAGGGCAATCGCAGCCTGTTCATCCTCGACTCGTCCACAGGCCACATCCTCAAAGCCGACACCGGCCACGCCGGCAAGCCGATGTACTCGCACGCCCCCGCCTGACGCCCGCGAATAGCAGCCCTGTGCACATGGCGCACGGCTCTGGCTCGCCTGGGATAAAGCCGGCGTTTTTCATCACTCGTATAAAACAGATAACAAGAGGGCCACATGCTCACGCTCTTGAGCTACACAATGATTGCCTGCTTCATGTACCTGGTGATGAGCAAGCGCCTGTCGCCGCTGGTGGCACTCATCCTGGTACCCGTCGCCTTCGCAAGCCTGGGCGGCTTCGCCACGCAGCTGGGGCCGATGATGTTCGACGGCGTGAAGATGCTGGCCCCGACCGGGATCATGCTGACCTTCGCGATCCTCTACTTCTGCATGATGACTGACGCCGGCCTGTTCAACCCGCTGATCAAGCTGATCTTGAAATGCGTGAAAGGCGACCCGCTGAAAATCGTCCTCGGCACCGCTGTGCTGGGTATCTGCGTAGGCATGGATGGCGACGGCGCGACGACCTACATCATCACCACCGCCGCGCTGCTGCCGCTGTACCGGCGCACCGGCATGCGCCTGCAGGTGCTGGCCACGGTGCTGCTGCTGACCAATGGCGTGATGAACATCCTGCCGTGGGCCGGCCCGTTCTCACGCGCCGCGAGCGCCATGCATGTGGACATCACAGAACTGTTCGTGGAGATGCTGCCGTTGATGATCGCGGGCGCGGCTTGGGTGCTGTTTGCCGCGTTCTACCTGGGCGGCCGCGAGCGCCGTCGCCTGGGTGTGATGCAGCTGGATCACGATGAAGCCATGAACCACTTCACCACGTTCAGGCTGACCGACTGGCGTTTCCTGTTCAACGCGGCGCTGACCATTGCATTGATCACGATGATGATGCTCAACGTCATGCCGCTGCCGATCCTGTTCATGCTTGCCTTCGGCCTGGGTGTGCTGGTGAACTTCCCCAGCGTCAAGGACCAGAAGGACGTGATCGGCAAGTACGCCGACAATGTCATGGCCGTGACCTTGTTGATTTTTGCGGCGGGGATCTTCGTTGGCATCATGTCGGGTACCGGCATGATCAAGGCCATCTCGCAAAGCCTGATTCATGTCATCCCGGAATCGGCTGGGCATTTCATGTCGGTGATCACGGCGTTCCTCAGCATGCCGTTCACCTACGTGCTGACCAACGATGCATTCTACTTCGGCATCCTGCCCATCCTGGCCGAGACCGCAAGCCACTATGGCATCGACGCCAAGGAGATGGCCATCGCCGGCCTGATCGGCCAGCCGGTGCATTTGCTCAGTCCGCTGGTGGCTTCCACTTACCTGCTGTGCGGCCTGCTTGACCTGGATTACGGCGACAACCAACGTGCCTCCATCGGCTGGAGCCTGGGCACCTGCCTGGTGATGTTCTGCGCCGCTGTTGCGCTTGGAATCATCGACGTTTTCAACTGAACGGATGCCTGTTTGCTTTTTGCTTTTGCTTTTGCTTTTAAGCGCGCGGTAGTTCAGGCGCCGCCGAATGCGACTTCAGGAGGCCGAGCGCAGGTCTTGCGAAGGGAGGTGACGGGCATGGATGCCCGTCAAGCGCTTCGGCCCATGGATGGGCCGCAGTGCTTGACGGCAACAGCAACAGCAACGGCAGTTACAGGGTCGGTGCAGGCTTAATGCCCTGCCGACGCCGGCCCCGCCTTCGCGGTAAACGGCGGTTTGGCCAGCCACACCAGCAGAATCAACCCGGCAAATATCCACCCCATCAAGGTGAAGTAATCCACCGTCGACATCATGTACGCCTGCCCATTGAGTATCTGCTCCAACTGCGCATAGCTCTGCGGGCTGGCACCGCCCAGTTGCTCCAGCGTATGCCGCGTCGCCGGGTCGTACTGGCTGATGTGCTCGCTCAGGTAAGCATGGTGCTGGTCAGCCCGGCGGATCCAGATCCACGTGGTCAGCGACGCCGCAAAGCTACCCCCCAGCGTGCGCAGGAAGGTCGCCAGCCCCGAGCCATCGGCAATCTGCTGTGGCGGCAGGTCCGACAGCAGGATGCTCAAGGTCGGCATGAAGAACAGCGCCACGCCAATGCCCATGAACAATTGCACCAGGGCAATGTGCTGGAAGTCCACCTCGTTGGTGAACCCCGCACGCATGAAGCAACTGGTGCCGATCGCCAGAAACGCCAGCCCCGCCAGTACCCGCAAGTCGAACCGGTGCGCGTACTTGCCCACGAACGGCGACATGATCACCGGCAACAGGCCAATGGGCGCCACTGCCAGGCCCGCCCAGGTGGCGGTGTAGCCCATCTGCGTCTGCAGCCATTGCGGCAGGATCAGGTTGATGCCGAAGAACCCGGCATAACCGCCCACCAGCACGATGGTGCCGATGCGGAAATTGCGGTGCGCGAACAACCGCAAATTGACCACCGGGTGCCGGTCGGTCAGCTCCCAGATGATGAAGATCGCCAGGAACACCACCGAGATCAGGCTGCCGACGATGATGAACGACGACTCGAACCAGTCCAGGTCATTGCCCTTGTCGAGCACCACCTGCAACGCGCCAACCCCGACGATCAACGTCAGCAGGCCGATGTAGTCCATCGGCTGGCGGCTGGTGACCACCGGGCGCGTACGCATCTGCTGGCGCACCACGGCGGCGGCGAACAGGCCGATCGGCACGTTGATGAAGAAGATCCACGGCCAGCTGTAGCTGTCGGTGATCCAGCCACCGAGGATCGGCCCGGCAATCGGCGCCACCACCGTGACCATCGCCAGTAACGCCAGCGCCATCCCCCGCTTGGCCGGCGGGTACACGGCAATCAGCAACGTCTGGGTCATCGGGTACAACGGCCCGGCCACCACGCCCTGTAAGACCCGAAAGCCGACCAGCTCCGGCATCGACTGGGCAATGCCGCACAGGAACGACGCCAGCACGAACAACAGCGTGGCCCAGATGAACAGCTTCACCTCGCCAAAACGCCGGCTGAGCCAGCCGGTCAGCGGCAAGGCGATGGCGTTGCTCACCGCGAACGAGGTGATCACCCAGGTGCCCTGCTCGTAACTCACCCCCAGGTTGCCGGAAATGGTCGGCAGCGCCACGTTGGCGATGGTGGTGTCGAGCACCTGCATGAAGGTCGCCAGCGACAGGCCGATGGTGGTCAGCAGCAGGCTCGGCGGGGTGAACTGCGCCGCAGCGTTGTTGCTCATCGTTGCGCCGTCTTGCCGGTGGCGCTGTTGTCGTGGATCAGCCGGGCGATCAGGTCGTCAGCCTCAACCAGCTGGCGGTCGTACACCTGGGTGGTGTAGCTGGCCTGCTGCGGTGGCTGCTGGGCCAAGGCCGGGCCGCTCTGGTCGTGCAGGTCGACCTCGACCACGGTGGACAGACCGATGCGCAGCGGATGCTCCTTGAGCTGGTCAGGGCTCAGGTGAATACGCACCGGTACGCGCTGGACGATCTTGATCCAGTTGCCGGTGGCATTCTGCGCCGGCAGCAGGGCGAATGCGCTGCCGGTACCGGCACCCAGGCTGTCGACCGTGCCGCTGTACTTGACCTCGCTGCCGTACAGGTCGGCGCTGATTTCCACCGGCTGGCCGATGCGCATGTCGCGCAGCTGGGTTTCCTTGAAGTTGGCGTCGATCCACACCTCGTCCAGCGGGATCACCGCCATGGTCGCGGTGCCCGGCTGCAGGCGCTGCCCCAACTGCACGGTGCGCTTGGCGACGTAACCGGTCACCGGCGCCACCAGGGTGGTACGCGCGTGGTCGAGGTAGGCCTGGCGCAAGTCGGCAGCGGCGGCCATCACCTCGGGGTGCGACGAAACCACGGTGTCGTCGACCAGCGCGGTGCTGGTGTTGAGCTGCTGACGGGCGCTGTTCACGGCGGCCTGGGCCACGGTCAGATCATCGCGCGAGTGGGAGATTTCTTCCGCGGCAATCGCGCCGCTGTCGGCCAGCACCTTGCGCCGGTTGTAGTTCTGCTGGGCTTTTTGCAGCTCGGCCTGGCGCGTCTGCAATTGGGCCTTGAGCGAGTCGACGTTGCTGTACAGGCCACGCACCTGGCGCACGGTCTTCGCAAGCTTGGCTTCGGCGGCCTGCAGGGCCACCTCGCTGTCGGCCGGGTCGAACTGCAGCAGCACCTGGCCGGCGTGCACCAGGTCGCCATCATCGGCGCCGATGCTGGTGACAGTGCCGGTGACCAGCGGGGTGATTTCCACCACGTTGCCGTTGACGTAGGCGTCGTCGGTGCTCTCGTGCCAGCGCCCGATCAGGCTGTACCAGGCCCAGGCGCCAGCGCCGGCAAGCAGCACCACCAGCAGCAGGCCGAGCAGCCATGCTTTGCGCTTGCGCGACGGTTCCGGTGCGGCGGAGGGAGTTGAGGTGTCTGCGGGAGTGGCCATGGCAATACCTTGGAAAATGCGTAACAGGGATCAACGATCGCCGAAGCGGCGGATCGTCAGGGGGTCGCCGGCACCGAGCAGGACCTTGGCCAGCAGGCCTTCGAGGGCCTTCAGCTCGTCGGGCTGGAGCACGCCGACCAGTTCGTTCATCGCCGCCGCGCCGATCTCCGGCAAGCGGTCGGCCAGGCGCTGGCCATCGGCGGTCAGGGCCAGGCGTACCTGGCGGCGGTCATCGGCGCAGCGGTTGCGCACCATCAGCCCCTTCTGCTCGAGGCGGTCGAGCATGCGGGTCATCGAACCGCTGTCCAGGCCCAGGTAGCGGCACAGCTCGGCCGGGGTATCCACCTGGTACTGGGTGACGATGATCAGCACCTTGAACTGCGCGGCGGTGACGCCCTCTGATTCGAGGTGCCAGTCGAGAATGCGGTCCTTGAGAATCGCCGCACGGCCCAGCAGCATGCCGATGGCGCAGGACTGGAAGTTTTCCGGGGTGAAATGGGACATCGGCATCGGCTCGGGCAATTGTATAAAAATATTACTGCCTAGGCAGTGAATGTCAAAGCCTTCATTAGGGGGCTATGTAAATAATCATGATGGGGGCGTGTTCTCCAGGCCATCCACGCTCATCTCGTTTTCTTACGCATGTATGCCCGCGAAGCGTTCTCAAACGCGGAAAAACCCTAGCGAAACCGACGAAAAACCTGCATAACTGATAGTCATTCGCCATTACCTCGGTTCTCGGGACCCCCTTGCAAGGGGTAGAATGCGCAAAACCCGGAGCCGCAATGAACCACGACCCCCTCGCCCCCAGCCCAGACGATGCCATCACCGACGCCGCCGCGCATTGGTGCATGCGCTTGCACGCCGAAGATTGCACGGTGGTCGAGCGCGAGGCGTTCGCCCGCTGGCTGGCAGCGGACAAGCGCCATGGCGACGAGTACCAGGCGATGCTGGAGATCTGGCAAACCGCCGACCTGCTGCCGCGCAATGCCACGGTCATCGACTTCAACCCCCCTGCACGCCAGGTGAGGCGGCCACGCCAGTGGCGGCCCATGGCCTCGGCTGCGGCCATTGCCCTGCTGGTACTGCCGCTGGCGGGCTGGGTTGGCTGGGAACAAGGCTGGCTGCCCAACCACTACCAGCACGTTGAAGCCGGTGATCGGGCGCAGACCGTGCAGCTGAGCGACGGCAGCTCGGTCGAGCTCAACCTCAACACCGAACTGACCTATTTCAACTACAAGGACCAGCGCCAGGTCACGCTCAAGCGTGGCGAAGCGTTCTTCACGGTCAAGCATGACAGCGAACACCCCTTCATCGTCCGCGCAGGCCACGGCCAGACCCGCGTCACGGGCACCCAGTTCAACGTCTGGAAGTACCAGGACCAGGTCAAGGTCACCCTGGTGCAAGGCTCAGTGCTGGTGAGCAGCGATGGCAGCACCGGTGGTTATCGCCTGGGCCCTGGCATGCAGGCCAGCTATCGTATTGGCGACTTCGAGCCACACCTGGCCGAAAGCGACGATTATGCCAACAGCCTGGCCTGGCGCAGCGGCAAGCTGGTGCTCGACAACCTCAGCCTCGACCAGGCCCTGCCAGTGATCAACCGCTACCTCGATGCCCCGCTGCTGCTGGCCGATGCCAGCACCGGGCGCATTCGCATCAGCGGGATCTACAACACCCGCGAAGTCGCACGCCTGGTGGATAACCTGCCCAAGGTGCTGCCGATCTACCTCACCCGCAGCAAGGACGGCAGCACCGTTCTCAACAGCATTTCCCCGCCACCCGACAAGGGCTGACGCCTTACAGCGTCATCGCCGCCAGCCAGCCAAACGCCAGCAATGGCAGGTTGTAATGGATGAAGGTCGGCACCACGGTGTCCCAGATGTGGTGGTGCTGGCCATCGACGTTTAGCCCCGAAGTCGGCCCCAGGGTCGAGTCCGATGCCGGCGACCCCGCATCGCCCAAGGCACCGGCTGTGCCGACGATGCACACCGTGGCCAGCGGGTCGAAGCCCAGCTGCACGCACAACGGCACGAAGATCGCAGCCAGAATCGGCACCGTCGAGAACGACGAGCCAATGCCCATGGTCACCAGCAAGCCCACCAGCAGCATCAGCAAGGCGCCAATGCCCTTGCTGTGGTCGATCCATTGCGCCGAGGTTTCCACCAGGCTTTTGACCTCGCCCGTGGCCTTCATCACATCGGCAAAGCCCGAGGCGGCGATCATGATGAAGCCGATCATGGCCATCATCTTCATGCCTTCGGTGAACAGGTCGTCGGTGTCCTTCCAGCGCACGATGCCCGACAACGAGAAGATCAGGAAACCGACCATGGCGCCGATGATCATCGAGTCCAGCCACAGCTGCACGATGAACGCCGAGGCGATCGCCAACCCCGCCACCAGCAGGGTCATCGGGTTGTACTGGACGCTGACCTGCTCGACTTGCTCGATGCGCGCCAGGTCGTAGTCACGTTTCTTGCGGTAGCTGATGAACACCGCCAGCAAAAGCCCCACCAGCATGCCCGCCGCCGGAATGGCCATGGCGTGGGTAACGTTCACGCCACTGACGTCGACGCCGGCGCGGGCGACGTTGGCCAGCAGGATCTCGTTGAGGAAGATGTTGCCAAAGCCCACCGGCAAGAACATGTACGGTGTGATCAGGCCAAAGGTGATCACGCAGGCGATCAGCCGGCGGTCGATGCGCAGGCGAGTCAGCACGTACAGCAGCGGCGGCACCAGCAGCGGAATGAAGGCGATGTGGATGGGCAGGATGTTTTGCGACGACACCGCCACCACCAGCATCAGGCCAATCAGCAGCCATTTGACCTTGCCGCCATTGGCGTGGCCCTGGCGGTCGATCATCGCCAGGGCTCGGTCGGCCAGGGCGTGCGCCAGGCCCGACTTGGCGATGGCGACGGCGAAGGCGCCAAGCAAGGCATACGACAGCGCCACCGTGGCGCCACCGCCCAGGCCGCCGTTGAAGGCCTTGAGCGTGCCCTCGATACCCAGGCCACCGACCAGGCCGCCGGCCAGCGCGCCGATGATCAGGGCGATGACCACGTGCACGCGCGACAGGCTGAGTATCAGCATGATGCCGACTGCGGCAATCACTGCATTCATGGTTTGGCTTACCTCTAGCTGCAGACAAAAAAGCGCGCACTCTGCAGCAGTGGGGGGCAGATGTCAAAAGCGCCATGTTGCGGCGGATTACGCAGGCCAGAAATTTAAATTGAATGTTTGAATAAAGAAAAATATGGGGTGGCCGATATAGCGGCATGGCTGAAAGGTGCGTGCCTTGAGTTTTGCAGCGCACTTGAGATCGAGCGCGAACAACCTCAAGACAGACACCTCCAAGCCCCCCAAAGCCCACAAGCAAAACCCTTACTGCCAAAAAAAGGGATTCCCCCTCATGCCTTTGCGACAATTTTCCATCCAGTGGAAGATCACCCTGCTCGCCGGTCTGTGCCTGGCCGCCATCGTCACCCTGCTCGTCGGTCTTTCCCTGTACCGCATGGACCACAGCTCGGACCTGGTGAAGGCCAGCAGCATGCAGATGCTCAGCGAGGCGGCGCAGGCGCGCATCGAGTCGCAAGGCGAAGTCCAGGCCCTGAACATCCGCCGCCAGTTCATGGATGCCTACCAGTACGGCGCCGGGTTCGCCCGCCAGGTGCTGTTCCTGCGCGAACAAGCGGAAAAGCGCTTCCTCGATGCCTACGACCTGCGTGAGGACATGACCCGCCAGGTGCGCGCCGCACTGCAGGCCAACCCCGACCTGCTGGGCCTGTCGCTGGTGTTCGAACCCAATGCCCTGGACAACAAGGACAGCCTGTTCACCGGCCAGGCGGAGCTGGGCAGCAACGAAACCGGGCGTTTCGCCCTGTACTGGTCGCAACCGCGTGCCGGCCAGCTGACCGCCATGACCCTACCCGAGCACGACATGGCCAACACCGAGATCGGCCCCAGCGGCCAGCCCGCCAACACCTGGTGGGTATGCCCACGCAGCAGCGGCAAGGTCTGTGTGGTGGAGCCGTACTTCTACGACATCGACGGCCAGCGCGTGCTGATGACCAGCATCGTGTTCCCGCTGGCGGTCGACGGCAAGGTGATCGCCACCCTGTCCATCGACATCAACCTCAACAGCCTGCAGGCCCTGAGCCAGGAGGCCAGCCGCAGCCTGTACGACGGCCGCACCACGGTTGGCATCCTCAGCCCGGTGGGCCTGCTGGCCGGCTACAGCGCCGACGCCGGCAAGCTGGCCCAACGCTTCGACCAGGTCGACAGCAGCAAAGGCGCCGAACTGGTGCGCACGCTGGCTGAAGGCAAATTGACCGTGCACCACGACCATCAACGCCTGAAGGTGCTCGCCGCCTTCCAGCCAATCCCCGGCGCGCACCCCTGGGGCGTGCTGCTGGATGTGCCGGAAAACGCCCTGACCGGCCCGGCCGAAGCCCTCAAGCAGGAACTCGATGCCCTGAACACCAGTGGCACCCTGCTGGAGTTGGGCCTGGGCCTGGCCGCGGCAATAGCCGGCCTGCTGCTGGTATGGCTGATGGCGCGTGGCGTGACCCGGCCGATCCTCGGCGTGGCGGCGATGCTCAAAGACATCGCCAGCGGCGAAGGCGACCTGACCCGCCGCCTGACCTACGACAAGGGCGACGAGCTCGGCGAACTGGCCGGCTGGTTCAACCGCTTCCTGGACAAGCTGCAACCGACCATCGCCGAGGTCAAACGCTCGGTGCAAGCTGCGCGCGGCACCGCCGACCAGTCTTCGGCGATTGCCACCGAAACCAGCGCCGGCATGGAGCAGCAGTACCGCCAGGTCGACCAGGTGGCCACCGCCTCGCACGAAATGAGCGCCACCGCCCAGGACGTTGCCCGCAGCGCCTCCCAGGCTGCGCAGGCCGCACGCGATGCCGACCAGGCCACCCGTGAAGGCCTGGCGGTGATCGACCGTACCACCCGCAGCATCGACGCCCTGGCCGCCGACATGAGCAATGCGATGGCCGAAGTTGAGGGCCTGGCGCAGAACAGCGAGAAGATCGGCTCGGTGCTGGAAGTGATCCGTTCGATCGCTGAACAGACCAACCTGCTGGCGCTCAACGCCGCCATCGAAGCCGCCCGCGCCGGTGAGGCAGGCCGTGGCTTTGCCGTGGTCGCCGACGAAGTGCGCAACCTGGCGCAGCGCACCCAGGAGTCGGTGGAAGAAACCCGCCAGGTCATCGAAGCCCTGCAGGCCGGCACCCGCGAAGTGGTCGGGGCCATGGACAACAGCCACCGCCAGGCCCAGGGCGGTGTCGAGCAGGTCGGCCAGGCGGTCACTGCGCTGCAGCGTATCGGCCAGGCCGTGACCGTGATCAGCGACATGAACCTGCAGATCGCGTCGGCCGCCGAGGAACAAAGCGCGGTGGCCGAAGAGATCAACAGCAATGTCGCGACCATCCGCGACGTGACCGAGTCGCTGTCGGGCCAGGCCAACGAGTCGGCGCGGGTCAGCCAGTCGCTGAACAGCCTGGCCAACCAGCAGCAGGCGTTGATGGACCAGTTCCGCGTCTGAGCAAGCGGGGCCTCGTGCGGGCCCCGCTGCCCTGTACACCTCGTCGGCTACACTTGCCTGCAGCCCTGCGCGGCAACCGACGAGGTCCCGATGAAGAAGATTGCAACGTTGCTGGTCAGCCTGCTGCTCACCCTGGGCCTGGCCAGCGCCGCCTCGGCGGAGCAACGCACGCCCATCCACTTTGGCGCCATCAACTGGGAAAGCGGTGCACTGACCACCGAAATCCTGCGCCTGATCGTCGAGCACGGTTACGGCTACCCCACCGACACCCTCCCCGGCAGCACCGTGAGCATGGAAGTGGCGCTGGCGCGCAATGACCTGCAGGTGGTCGCCGAACAATGGGCCGGGCGCAGCCCCGCCTGGGTCAAGGCCGAGCAGGCGGGCCAGGTATTCGCCCTGGGCGACACGGTAAAGAACGCCGAAGAAGGCTGGTGGGTGCCGGCCTACGTGATCAAGGGCGATCCGGCCCGCAAGCTGGAGGCGTTGGCGCCAGACCTGCGCAGTGTCGACGACCTCAAGCGTTACCCCCAGGTGTTCAGCGACCCTGAAGCGCCAGGCAAAGGCCGCTTCCTCAACAGCCCCAGCGGCTGGACGTCGGAAATCGTCAACAGCCAGAAGCTCAAGGCCTATGGGCTCGATGGCCTGTACAACAACTTCCGCAGCGGTACGGGCGCGGCGCTGGACGCAGAAGTGGAGTCGGCCATCCGCCGCCGCAAACCGGTGCTGTTCTACTACTGGAGCCCGACCCCGCTGATGGGCCGTCACGACCTGGTGCGGCTGCAGGAGCCGCCTTTCGATGCCCAAGCCTGGGCCACCCTCACCGATCCGAAGAATCAGGCCCCGCGGGGTAGCCGGTCATTGCCGGCCAAGCTGTCGATCGGTGTTTCCAAGGCATTTCGTGACCAATACCCGGAGCTGGTGACGGTGTTCGAAAAAGTCGACCTGCCGATTGACCGCCTGAACAAGGCCCTGGCCGAGATGAGCGATAAACGCCTGGCCCCCGAGAAAGCGGCAAAGGCCTTCATGCGCAACAACCCGCAGGTGTGGAAGGCCTGGTTGCCTGCCGATGCCGCCGCCAAGGTCGAGGCAAGCCTGTAGGGAGGACTGCGGCCTCTGTGAAAGCGCGTATGCCCGCGAGAGGGTCGGTTCCCTGTGCGCACGGGCAACGCCGACCAAAACAGCAAAGAGCATAAGAATATAAATTCTTATTCTTTTTTTAATAGCCATAAACCCTCTATAACTCTCCTCACTGTACAGCCGCCAACACCTGGCCAACTGTCTGCAGCGCAACACCTGGTCAACACTCAACGCCCACAAGGCAACACCGGTCGCGGCCCTGAAAACAGCGCAACCTGTTGATCACTAACAGTATTCAAATTCGGCACGACGATTGCTCAAGCAAAGTCCCGCTTATTCAACCGGAGACCTGCCATGAGCGCCCCACTGAACGTCGTCGCCTTGTCCGGCGGCACCGCCCGCCCTTCGCGCACCCTCACCCTGACCGAGGCGATCCTTGCCGAACTGGGCCAGCACCTGAACATCAAGCCGCACCTGATCGAGCTGGGTGACATCGCCCGGCCCCTGGGTGGCGCGCTGTGGCGCAGCGAATTGCCAGAAACCGTGGAGCAACAGCTGCGCCTGGTGGAGAAGGCCGACCTGCTGATCGTCGCCACACCGGTCTACCGCGGCAGCTTCCCCGGCCACTTCAAGCACCTGTTCGACCTGATCGGCCAGGACGCGCTGGTCGACACCCCGGTGCTGCTCGCTGCAACCGGCGGCAGCGAACGCCACGCGCTGGTGCTCGATCACCAGTTGCGCCCGCTGTTCAGCTTCCTGCAGGCCCTGACTCTGCCGATCGGCGTGTACGCAAGCCAGGCCGAGCTGGCCGACTACCGCGTGTCCAGCGACGCCTTGAGTGCCCGCATCCGCCTGGCCGCCGAGCGCGCCGTGCCCCTGTTCGGCGCCCACCACGCGCTGCGCAAGAGCGCTTGAGGAGCGGCCATGAATGCATCTGTAACCCCTGCCCAGCGCACTGCCCTGGCCATTGCCCGCGAGCTGGCCGGGCAGTTCGCCCAGACCGCCGTCGAGCGCGACGAGCGCGGCGGCAGCCCCAAGGCCGAGCGCGATGCACTGCGCGCCAGCGGCCTGCTGTCGCTGGCGATCCCGCAGGCCTTCGGCGGCCAGGGCGCCAGTTGGCGCGACACCTTCGAGGTGGTGCGCGAGTTCGCCCGCGTCGACAGCTCCATCGCCCACGTGTTCGGCTTCCATCACCTGATGCTGGCCACCGTGCGCCTGTTTGCACGCCCCGACCAGTGGCAGCCGTGGTTCGAGCAGACCGCGCGCAAACACTGGTTCTGGGGCAATGCCCTCAACCCGCTGGACACCCGCACGGTGGTCAAGCACTTCGAGGGCTGGTGCGAGTTTTCTGGCAAGAAGAGCTTCTGCTCCGGCGCCAGCGACTCGGAAATGCTGATTGCCTCGGCGGTGGACGAACGCGCCGGTGGCAAGCTGCTGATCGCCGCGATCCCCAGCGGGCGCACCGGCATCACCCTGCACAACGACTGGAACAACATCGGTCAGCGCCAGACCGACAGCGGCAGCGCCACCTTCGAACGGGTGCGGGTCGAACACAACGAGCTGCTGCTCGACCCAGGCCCGCTGAGCACCCCGTTCGCTGCCCTGCGCCCACTGATCGCCCAGCTGCATTTTGCCAACCTGTTCCTCGGCATCGCCGAAGGCGCCTTCGAGGAGGCGCGCCAATACACCCTCAAGGAAAGCCGGCCGTGGTTCCGCTCCAGCGCCGCCACCACCGCCGAGGACCCTTACGTGCTGCGCCATTACGGCGAATTCTGGGTCGGCCTGGAGAGCGTACGGCTGTTGATCGAGCGCGCCGCCAACCAGCTCGACAGTGCCTGGGCCAAGGAGCAAGCGCTGACCGCCGAGGCGCGCGGCGACCTGGCCCTGGCCATCGGCACCGCCAAGGTCGCCGCTACCCGCCACGGCCTGGACATCTGCAACCGATTGTTCGAGGTGACCGGCGCCCGCGCCACCCACGCCTCGCTGCGCTTTGATCGCCACTGGCGCAACCTGAGGACGCAAACCCTGCACGATCCGGTGGATTACCGTATCCACGAGCTCGGGGAGTGGGCCCTCAGCGGCAAGCGCCCTGCCCCATCCTTCTATTCCTAAGGATCGCCCATGCAACTGCTGACCCTCCCCCCGTCACCGACACTGGCTACCTCGATCAGGGCGACCGCACAGGTCTTCGAAGACCCCAGGTCGCAGGCGCTGCTCGCCCACCTGCAACAGGTCGCCCCCAGTGAGGCCAGCGTCCTGATCATCGGCGAAACCGGCACGGGCAAGGAGCTGGTCGCGCGCCATATTCATAATCTCAGCGGCCGGCGCAACGGCCCGTTCGTTGCCGTGAACTGCGGCGCGTTTTCCGAATCGCTGGTCGAGGCCGAACTGTTCGGCCATGAAAAGGGCGCCTTCACCGGCGCGTTGGCGGCCAAGGCCGGCTGGTTCGAGGAGGCCAACGGCGGCACGCTGTTCCTCGACGAAATCGGTGACTTGCCCCTGCCCATCCAGGTCAAGCTGCTGCGCGTGCTGCAGGAGCGCGAGGTGGTGCGCCTGGGCTCGCGCAAGAGCCTCCCGATCAACGTGCGGGTGCTGGCGGCGACCAATGTGCAGCTGGAAAAGGCGATCAATGCCGGGCACTTTCGCGAAGACCTGTACTACCGCCTGAACGTGGTGACCCTGCAGTTGCACCCCCTGCGTGACCGGCCGGGGGACATCCTGCCACTGGCCCGGCACTTCATCCGCACCTACAGTGAGCGGCTGAACTATGGCCCAGTGGAGCTGAGCCCCAAGGCCCAGGCCAAACTGGTGGAGTACAGCTGGCCGGGGAATATTCGCGAACTGGAAAACGTGATTCATCACAGCTTGCTGACGTGCGGCGACGGCCTGGTACAGGCCCAGGACCTGCGCCTGTCCAACCTGCGCCTGGAGCGCCAGGAAGAAGAACCAGCGAGCAATGCCGTGGAAGATTTGCTGCAGCAGGCGTTCAGCCGGCTGTATGAAGAACAGCCTGGGGATTTGTACGAGAAGGTCGAGAATGCGCTGTTGCGCTCGGCGTACCACTTCTGTCATTACAACCAGGTGCATACCGCACAGTTGCTGGGGTTGTCGCGCAATGTCACGCGTACCCGGCTGATTGCGATTGGCGAGCTGGTGGTGAACAAGCGGCGGGGGCCGGAGCCGCAGGTGGTGGACAACCGGATCGTGCGGTTGTCGATCTGAGATTCATAGCGTGGCTGCCGGCCCCTTCGCGGGTTTACCCGCGAAGGGGCCGGTGCAGGCTATGTGAATATCAGGTCCGATCACCTCCATGATCATCCCCGACATCATGATTGGCCCCATCATCAGCGCCATGCCCTACACCGTGCGCTTCACCCACAGCATGATTGGCCTCGTGGTTGGCCTCATGGTTGGCCCCATCATCAGCCCCATTGCGGCCACTCTCTCCGCGGCCGGAGCTGGCATGGCCACCGCCATCGCCACTGTGCCCACTGCCACTGCCGCCTCCACTGCCGCCGTGACCACCGCCACCGCCGCTGCCACCACCTCCGCCACCGTGGCCGCCACCACCGCCGCTGCCACCACCTCCACCACCGTGGCCGCCACCACCGTTACCGCCACCTCCGCCACCATGGCCACCACCGCCACCACCGCCGCCGTGACCACCACCACCGCCACCATCCTTCGCATACGCACTGGACGCGCCGCCAATGGAGTCAGGCACCAGCGCTGTCGACGCCGACAACACGGCGCCGATGGCCAACGCCAACAAGCATTTCTTGAGCATGATGAGCCTCCGCTTGGAGTTGCACGGGCGTGCTTGCCACAACCCGTGATTTCCGGCCCCCCCATGGGGCGACCTGCCAACCAGCGCAGCCTTCCATCAACGGCGGGTGAACGTGATCCTTCAGGGTATGCTGGGTGAATGTTGCGAAATGTTTCTTAGGTACTGAGCGTAGCCTGCGGTCGCAGGACCCCGCGACCGGTCATCCGATACGTCAGTTCGCCAAACGCCGAAACACCGCCCCGGACAGCCCGCACATCGCGGCGCACAGCAGCATCACCGTGGCGATGTCCGCCACCGAGGTTTCGCTGCGCCCATCTGCACCGGCCAATACGCCGAGCAGCACGCCTGCCAGGCTGACCGACATGGCCATGGTCAACTGCACCGACATCGCCGACAACGAACTGGCCGCCGCCGAGCGCTCACCCGGTACATCCTGATAACTGGCAGCGCCCAATGTGGAAAACTGCAGCGAACGCACCAGGCCTGCGGCAAACAGCACCACGGCCATCAACCAGACCGCCGTGTCGCGGTCGAAGCTGGCACACAAGGCAATGCCGACGCCGCTGAGCACCGCATTGCAACTGAGCACCCGGCGGTAGCCGTAGCGCCGCACCAGTGGCACCGCCAGCAACTTCATCAGCAAGGCGCCCACGCCGCCACTGACCACCAGCCACCCGGCCGCCAGCGGGCTCATGCCCAGGCAATTCTGCAACAGCAGCACGATCAGGAACGGTTGCGCCGCCGAGCCGAGGCGAAACAACCCGCCACCGGCCTGGGCCACGCCGAAGCTGCGCAAGCGCAGCAACGACAGGTCGACCAGCGGATTGGGGTGCCGCCGCGCATGCGCCAGGTAGCCCAGCGTGCAGGCCAGCCCGCCAGCGATCAGGGCCAGCGCCCACGCCCGCGGCAACTGCCCCAGGCCCAGTGATTCCAGGCCGAACACCAGCATGGCCAAGGCCCCGCCACTGAGCAGCAGGCCACGCAGGTCAAGCGGCGGCACCGGGCGTGCCGGGTAGTCCGGCACATGGCGCAGGATCAGCCAGGTACCGAGCAGGCAGATCGGCAGGTTGACCAGGAAGATCCAGTGCCACGACAGCACCGTCACCAGCAAGCCGCCCAGCAACGGCCCGATCAAGGGCCCGACCAGCGCCGGCAAGGCCAGCCAGGACATCGCCTGCAGCAGCTGCTCGCGGCTTGACCAGCGCAGGATGATCACCTGCCCCACCGGGGTCATCAGCGCCCCGGCAGCGCCCTGCAGCATGCGCCCCAGGCACAGTTGCCACAGCGTATCGGCCAGGGCGCAGGTCAGTGACGCGAAGGTAAACAGGCCCATCGCCAGCAGCATCACCTGGCGCGGGCGAAAGCGCTCGGCGGCCCAACCGCTGAGCGGCACGCACAACGCCAGGGCCAGCATGTACAGCGACACCACCAGGTTCATGCGTAGGCCCGGCTCGCCAAAATCGGCGGCCATCTGCGGCAGCGCGGTCATCACCGCCGTGCTGTCGAGCAACTCCATGAACAGCGCGGCGCCGATGATCACCGGCACCTTGGGGCTCTGCACATGGCCGGCCAGCAAGGCCGGCTGTGCGGTCAAAACAGCCCCGAGACAGGTGGCCGGGTGCCTTTGAGCTGCCACGCGCCCACCACCGCCGCCTTCCACTGGCGCGGGTTGTGGTTGGCCACGGTGCGGGCGTTGCGCCAGTGGCGGTCGAGGTTGTGCTGGCGGCCGGTGGTAGAGGCGCCACCCACGTCGAACAGCGTCTCGGCGGCCTTGAGCGCCAGTTCGGCGACCAGGTACTGAGCCTGCGCCACCTCGATGGCAGCCTGCTCGACTGCGGCCTCGTCCAGTTCTGCGGCCCAGGCCTTGTCGATGGCTGCAGCGGCCTTGAGCACCAGCGCTTCAGCGCCATAGGCGCGGGCCGCAATATCACCCACCGAAAGCGCCACATAAGGGTCGTCCACCGAATGGCTGGCCGTGCTGTGCTTGATCGGGCGGGCGTGTTCGCGGGCGAACTGGCCGGCATCGTTCAGCGCATTGCGGGCGATACCCGCCAGCACGGTGCCCAGGAACAGTTGCAGGAACGGCGTCACCAGCGTGCGTTTGCCCTCCTCCACGGTGCGGGTGCGGATGTCGCTGGCCTCGACCTTCACATTGCGCAGGTGCGTGGTGCCACTGGCGGTCAGGCGCTGGCCCATGGCGTCGAAGTCGTCGACCAGCTCCAGGCCCTCGCGATCACGCGGCAGGATGAACGACACCGGCTGTTCGTCCTCGTCCAGGGCCACGGCGCTGACGTAATCGGCGAACAACGCGCCGGTGCTGTAGAACTTGCTGCCATTGGCGCGGAAGTGCTCGCCCTCGCGTACCAGGCGGGCCGCGATGGCACCGTTGGCACCGCCCAGCTCCCAGCCCGCGTTGCCGATGACCGCGCCGTCCAGGTAGCGGGCGAACCAGCGTTCGCGCTCCTGTTCTGCGCCTTCGGCACGCGACACCAGCAGCCCTTCGACAAAGGCAAAGCCTGGGCGCAGGGCCTGGGCGACGTTGGAGTCGACTGCAGCCACCTGCAGCAGCAGCTCGATCACATCGCTGACCGTGCCGCCCGGGCCGCCGTACTGAACGGGAATGCGCACGGTATACAACCCGGCAGCGGCCAGTTGGCCGATGGCATCAAAGGGCAACTGGCGCTCGCGTTCACGCTGGGCGGAGCCCGCGGCGATGGTCGGCAGCAGCGCCACGATGCGCGCCTTGAGCGCCGCAACGTTGGCGGCCGGTGCCTGGGTGGGGAAACGTTGGAACGTGGTCATGGTTCAGTCCTTAGATGGCGATTTTCCAGAGGCGTGATTCGTCGAACAGGTCGAAGGCTTCGTGCGCCAGGTCCAGCGGCGGCACCACCAGTTCGCTGCCGCTGCCGGGCAGCCTGGGTACCGCGCCCAGCAGCCGCCGGGTGTATTCGTGGGCCGGGGCGTTGAACAATTGTTCCACCGGCGCGTACTCCACCACCTGGCCGTGGCGCATGACCAGCACGTCATCGCTGACATGGCGGATCACACCGAGGTCGTGGGAAATGAACAGGTAGGCCAGGCCCAATTCGTCCTGCAGGTCGGCGAGCAGGTCGAGCACCTGGGCCTGTACCGACACGTCCAGGGCCGAGACCGGCTCGTCGCAGATGATCAGCTTCGGTTCGCTGGCGATCGCACGGGCGATGGCCACCCGCTGGCGCTGCCCGCCGGACAACTGCAACGGCCGGCGCTGGGCAAGTTCAGCCGGCAGGCGCACCTGGTTCAGCAGCACCGCGATGCGTGAAGGCCGTGCCGCTGCCTCGATACCGGCTACCTGCAGGGCGTCATCGAGAATCTGCGCCACGCTCCAGCGCGGGTCGAACGAACCCAGCGGGTCCTGGTAGATCACGCTGATCTGGCGGCGCAGCGGCCTGCGCAGCGCCTCCGTTATAGCGTTGCCCGGGCGGTTCCAAGGTTGGCCGCGGTACAACACTTCACCTTCATCGGGCTGCAACAGGCCGAGGGCGATACGTGCCACGGTGGTCTTGCCCGAGCCCGACTCGCCGACGATGCCCAGCGTGCGCCCGGCGCGCAGGGTGAAATCGACGCCCTGCACCACTTGCCGCAGCAGGCCATCCGGGCCCAGGTAGCGCTTGCCCAGGCCGCGCCCCTCCAGCAGCACGTCACTTTTCAGCCGTGGCTTCGGCTCACGGGTTACGCCTGCGCGCGCCGGTGACAGGCGGCTACCACGTGGGTGTTCAGCCGGCACCGCCGCCAGCAATGCCTGGGTGTAAGGGTGGCGCGGCTGGCGCAGCACCTGCTGCATAGGGCCCTGCTCCACCACCTCGCCGTGGCGCAGCACCACCACTTCGTCAGCCAGTTGCGCAACCACCGCCAGGTCGTGGCTGATGATCAGCAGCGAAGCGCCGCGGGCCTTGATGTGCTGGAACACGTCGAGAATCTGCGCCTGCACCGTCGCATCCAGCGCGGTGGTCGGCTCGTCGGCGATGACCAGTGCGGGGTCCAGAGCCAGTGCACTGGCAATCAGCGCACGTTGGCGCAGGCCACCGGACAATTGCCCCGGGCGCTGCCGGGCACGCAAGGCGACGTCCGGTACGCCGACCCGCTCCAGCAAAGCGTGCACCCGCGCCGCACGGGTGTGCCGGTCGCCGTACTGATGGGTCTGCAGCACTTCGAGGATTTCCTTGCCCACCGGCCGCAGCGGGTCCAGCGACACCAGCGCATCCTGCAGCACGAAGCCGATGTCCTTGCCGCGCACCGCGCGCCACTGCTGCTCGCTAAGGTCAAGCAGGTCATGCCCGCCGAAGCTCACGTGCCGGGCACTCACCTGTGCCCGTGGCCCGGCCAGGCCGACCAGGCTGCGGGCACTGACGCTCTTGCCCGAGCCCGACTCCCCCACCAGCGCCACGCAGCGCCCCGGTTGCAAGGTGAAGGACAATTCACGGACCACACTGCGGCCCTCGAAGGCCACGTTCAACCCCTCGACGATCAAGGTCTTGTCGTTCATGGCAGGCGGCCCTCCAGGCGTTGTTGGATATAGCGGCCGGTCACGGTGGTGGCCAGCGTGGTCAGGACGATGAACAGCCCGGGGAAGAAGGTCAGCCACCAGGCGTTGGCAATGAAGTCGCGGCCCATTGACAGCATGGTCCCCCACTCCGGTGCCGGCGGCCGTGCGCCCAGGCCGAGAAAGCTCAGCGCCGAGGCCCAGACGATGGCCTGGCCGACGCCCATGGTCAGGGTCACCACCAGCGGGCGCATGGCGTTGGGCAGCAGCTGACGCAGGACGATGCGCGAGGTCGGGTGCCCCAGCGCCCGCGCCGCTTCGATATAGCCGGCGTTGCGCACCGCCAGCACCTGGCCACGGACCATGCGCGCATAACCCGGCGCACCGCCCAACCCGGTGGCGACGATCAACGGGCCGACGCCGCTGCCGAACACCGCCACGAACAACAGCGCCAGCACCAGGCTGGGGAAGGCGAACAGCACCTCCAGCAGCCAGCCCACCCCCCGGTCCAGGCGCGCCCCGCCCAGGCCGCCAAGCAGCCCCAGGGTGATGGCGATGGCCATCGAGATGGCCGTGGCGGCCACGCCGATCAGCAGGCTCTGACGGGCGCCGTGGATGATCCGCGCGAAGATGTCGCGGCCCGACTGGTCGGTGCCCAGCCAGTGCGTCCAGCTCGGCGGCTGGAACGCCTCGCGCGGCACGATGGCCAGCGGGTCGATGCGGGTGAACAGCCCCGGCAGCAACGCCGCCAGCAGCAGCGCCAGCAGAAACAGGATCGCCAGGCTCGCGCCCAGCGGCGGCAGGTTCAGGCGCCGTTGCCGACGCACGGGCGCCTGGGCCCGGTCCAAGGTCAGGTCCGTCATGCTGCAGCCTCCTGTTGCCGAGGGTCGATCCACTGGTACAGCAGGTCGACCAGAATATTCGCCAGCACATAACCGGCGGCCACCACCAGGCTGATGCCAATCACCAGCGGCAGGTCTTGCAACTGCACGGCCTGGTACAGCTGGCGGCCGATGCCCTTGCGGGAGAAGATCACCTCGCACACCACCGCGCCGCTGATCAGCGCGCCGATGGCCCAGCCCGACAGCGCCACGCCGGGCAGCAAGGCATGGCGCAGGGCGTGCTTGAAGCGCACCGCCAGGTCGCTCAGGCCGCGCGTACGCGCGGTGAGCACGAAAGGCTGTTCGAGGGTCAACTCCAGCGATTCACGGGTCACCTGGGCGATGAAGCCTGCTAACGGAATCGCCAGCGAAAACGCCGGCAGCACCAGGCTGGCGAAGCTGTCGCTGCCCGCCGGTGGGAACCAGCGCAGACCAAAGGCGAACACGGCCAGCAGCACCACGCCGAGCCAGAAGTGCGGCAAGGACGCACTCACCGTCTCCAGCAATGAGGCCACGCCGCCAATCAAACGGCCACGGCCAGCGGTGACCACCGTCAGCAACAGCACCAGCAACCAGGCCAGCACCAGTGCCGCCACGGTCAGCTCGAGGGTGGCGCCGCCCTGCTCCACCAGCACCCGCGTGACCGGCAGGTGCTGCGAATAGGACATGCCCAGGTCACCCTGCAACAGGCGGCCGAGGTACAGGACGTATTGCACCGGCAATGGCTTGTCCAGGCCGAATTCCTGGCGCGCGGCTTCAATGGCTTCGGGCGACGGGTTGCCGGTGGTGCCGCCGAGGATGGCCAGCACCGGGTCGCCGGGCATCAGGCGCAAGGCGAAGAAGGTCAGCGTTGCCACTGCCCACAGCACCAGTACGCCACCCGCCAGGCGGATGGCCGCGCGGCGGCCCAGGGCGGCCAGCCGCTCACGGCGCGGGTCGGTTACGGCGAGGGTTGTCGACGTCATTTGTTCACCCATGCGTCATAGAGGTAGGTCACCGCCAGCGAAGGCTCCAGGCGCACACCGTGGGCGGTCTTGTAGATCCCCAGGCGCGTGCTTTGCGGGTAGGTGGTGAGTTGCAGGTACTGCGCGGCGGCCTGCTGCTGCGCCAGGTGGTAGCGCTGGCGGCGCTGCTCGGTGTCCTGGGTGGCCAGGGCGCTGTCGAGCAATGCGTCGAAACCTGGGTCGGCATAGCCGGAGGAGTTCTGGTGATAACCGCCGACCCCAGCAGGCTGGACGAAGGCGCTGGTGAAGATGATGCGCAGTACGTCGGGGGTGTTGGTGTTCCAGTAGCCGATGCGGATGTCGTAGTCCCAGGCCGCCTGGCGGCTGGTGACCTGAGCGTCGCTCATCTGGTCGAGCACCAGTTCGAAGCCGACCTGGCGGGTGGTGGCCTGCACCTGTTCCCACAGGGTCAGCTCTGACGGCGGCGTGCGCGCGCCGATCAGCACCACGGCACGCAGGCGCTGGCCGCCCTTGGTGCGGTAGCCCTCGCTGTCGCGGCCGGTCCAGCCAGCTTGGTCGAGCAACTGGGCGGCACGGGCGGGGTCGTAGGCCTGGCTGTGTTCGAAGTCGCCACTGTAGTACGGCGTGGCCACGCTGAGCGGCCCGCCGGAACGCGGAAACTCGCCAAAGTACACGCTCTTGAGCGCTCCCTCGACATCGGCGCTGCGCACCAGCGCCTCGCGCACGCGGATGTCGTCGAACGGTGCGCGGCGCAGGTTGAAGGTGCCGTTGGTGGGGTTGCCCGGGCGTTGGGCGATGATCAAATCCACGTCCGGGTTGCGCCGTGCGGCCTCGTGCGATTCCGGCGGCAGCGCTTCGATCACATCCACCTCACCGGCCTGCAGCGAGGCGAAGCGCACCGACGGTTCCTGGATGAACTTCCAGACGATGCGCTCGAGGTACGCCGGCCCTTGATGCTGCGCGGTTGGCGGTGCCCAGTTGTAGTCCGGGTTGCGCACCAGCTCCACCTGGTTCTGCCGGTCCCAGCGCGCCACCTTGAACGGCCCGCTGCCCACCGGGCTTTCGCAGTTTTCGTCACGGCTGCGGGTGAGTGCGGTGGGCGACTGGATACCGAGGAAACCCTGCGCCAGCACTTCGAGGAAGGCGGCATAGGGCGTGGCCAGGGTGACCTCGGCGGTGTACTCGTCGAGCACTTTTGTGCTGCGGTATTGGCGAATATAACCACCGGCGGTGCTGGATTGGGTCTTGGGGTTGGCCATGTGGTCGAGGTTGGCCTTGACCGCCTGGGCATTGAACGGTGTGCCATCGGTGAAGTGCACGTCGCGGCGCAGATGGAACGTGTAGCGCAGGCCATCGGCGGAGACTTCCCAGCTGTTGGCCAGCCAGGGGCCGATCTGGCCGTTGCTGTCCATCGACACCAGCGAGTCGAGGTACTGCTGGGCGACGAATACCTGGGGCATGCGGGTCAAGGCAGGTGGGTTCGCGGTCGGTGGCGTACACCAGCGTGCCGCCGGTGATGGGCTGGGTGCTTTGCACCGTGTGCTGCTCGGCACGCTCGCAGCCGACCAGGGCCAGCGCGGCGCAGAGCGGGATCAGGGGGAGGATGGGTCGGTTCAAGGTCGCTCCTGCGGGGACTGGGCTATGCCAGGCCTGTTGCAGGAGTTGTGCCGGGTTCAAAAGGTTGATTTTGTTGAGGTTTGGCGGGCGGTTGGTGCTGGTGTGAGGGCAAAGTGTGTGGGGGGTGTTCGGAGGCGGACAGTTGTTGGGCCCGCCGGTGCATGTCGACAGGGTTTTGGCGCCCTCCAGATCGAGCGCCGCGCGCGCGGCGCTCGATCTGCGCAACACCTAAAACATCGGCCAACACTCACACAGCAACCCGGCTAACCCAACTCGGCCGCGCCTCGGGCAAGCTCGGCACCGCCTCGAGCAACGCGCGGGTGTACGGATGCCGCGGCTGCCCCAGCACTTGCGCCGCTGCGCCCTGCTCCACCACCTTGCCGCCCTGCATCACCAGCACCTGATCGCTGACTTGCTCAACAACGCCAAGGTCATGCGAGATGAACACGCACGCCAGATTCAGCTCGGCCTTGAGCTCGGCCAGCAACGCCAGGATCCGCGCCTGCACCGACACATCCAGCGCCGACACCGGCTCATCCAACACCAGCACCTTCGGTTTCATTGCCAGTGCCCGAGCAATTGCGATGCGCTGGCGTTGCCCGCCAGACAACTCCAGCGGACGCCGGTCGAGCACGCTTGACGGCAGTTGTACCCGTTCCAGCAACGCCGTCGCCTCGGTACGCCGCAGCCCCCGTGGCACGCCGGCCCGGGCCAGCGCCTCGGACAGCACGCGCAGCACGGTGTAGCGCGGGTCGAACGAGGCCAACGGGTCCTGGAACACTACCTGAATGCCTTGGCGGGTTTGGCGCTGTTGCTCGGCAGAAAGCGCCAGCCAGTCCTGCCCGGCAAACGCCACAGTGCCTTGCTCCGGCTTTTCAAGGCCCAAGAGGATGCGGCCCAGGGTACTCTTGCCAGAGCCGGATTCACCCACCACACCCAAGGTCTGCCCTGCACGCAGTTGAAGCGACACGTCGTCCAGCACCTGCCGAGGACGACCGTCCGGGCCAACGAAGACTTTGCTCAAGCCACGGGCTTCCAACAGCACCGGTTGCTCGTTCACGGCGTCCACCAGGGCCAGGGCTGGCGCCACCGGGCGCTGAAAATGCACCGCCCGCGCCGCGCTCAACAGGCGTTGGGTGTAGGGGTCCTGTGGGTCCTGCAGGATCTGCTCGACGCTGCCCTGCTCGACCACCTCGCCATGGCGCATTACCGCGACCCAGTCGGCCAGGCGCGCCACCACGGCCAGGTCGTGGCTGACCATCAGCAAGCTATTGTCACGCGCACGCAGCTGCTCCAGCAGGTCGAGGATCTGCGCCTGCACGGTGGCATCCAGCGCGGTGGTCGGCTCGTCGGCAATCAGCAGGCTCGGTTGGCAGGCAATGGCCGAGGCAATCAACGCCCGCTGGCGCAACCCACCCGACAACTGCCACGGGTATTGCCGGGCACGCACCTGCGGCTCTGGCACACCGACTTGGCGCAACAGCTCCAGCACCTGCAACCGGCGCTGTTCGGCGCCGAGGCGGGTGTGCAGGAACAGCGGTTCCTCGATCTCGGCACCCACCCGCCGCAACGGGTCGAGCGAGCCCAGCGCGTCCTGCATGACAAAACCGATTCGCCCTCCCCGCAGGCGTTGCCAGGCGGCCTCGTCGAGCTTGCGCAGGTCTTGCCCGGCAAAGGCCAGACGCTGCGCCTGCACCTCGGCCCTTGGGCCGGTCAGGCCCACCAGGGTGCGCGCGGTCACGCTTTTGCCGGAGCCGGATTCGCCCACCAGCGCCAGGCACTGCCCGGCGTGCAACTGCAGGTTGACGCCGCGTACCACCGGTACGCCATTGAAGGCCACGCGCAGGTCGCGGATGTCCACCAGCGGTGGCTGTGTTTCGATAAGGCTCATACGCTTCTACCCTCGCTGCGCCGCAGCCAGTCACGGCCGATGACGCTGATGGAAGTGACAGTCAGTGTGATCGCCAGCGCCGGCCAGGCCATCAGCCAAGGTGCGTTGGCCATGAAATTGCGCGCCACGGCCATCATCGCGCCCCACTCGGGCGCCGGTGGCGGTGCGCCGAAGCCGAGAAAGCTCAGGGCGGCGGCGGCGGTGATCGCGCCACCCAAGCCGATGCAGGCAAGGATCAGCACGGGTTGCACGGCGTTGGGCAGTACGTGCGTCAGTACCACTGCCAGCGGCTTGCGGCCCAAGGTCACTGCCGCCTCGACGAAACCTGCGTGGCGGATAGTCAGGGTTTGTGCACGCACCAACCGGGCATAGCGCGGCACCGAGGCGATGCCCACGGCGAGGATCAGGTTACTGGTGCCCTGGCCGAACAGGGTGATGATCACCAACGCCAGCAGCAGGTCGGGGAACGCCAGCAGCACGTCGACGGCACGCATCAGCAAGTTGTCCAGCCAGCCCGGCGCCAGGCCCGCCAGCAGGCCGAGCAGCGTACCCAGGCCGAGGCCGACCAGGGTCGCGGCCAGGCCGATGAACAGCGATGGGCGAGCGCCGTGGATGAGGCGGCTGAGCAGGTCACGACCGTTTTCGTCGGTGCCCAGCCAGAAGGTGCTGCTGGGGGGTTGGTAGGCCAGGCGGGCGTCGGCGGCCAGGGGGTCGACTGGGGAGAGCCCGTTGGGGAAGGCTACCGCCAGCAGCAACAGGCCAAGCATGCCCCAGGCTAGCCAGAGGCCAGGCCGGGCTGGCCAGATGATGCGGCCGATTGAAGTTGGATGGGTAAGTGCACTTGCGGTCATGTCAGTCCTTTTGTGGTTGCCTGTGCCGGCCTCTTCGCGGGGCAAGCCCGCTCCCACAGGATTCACACCAACCTAGAATGATGTGCAGAACCTGTGGGAGCGGGCTTGCCCCGCGAACAAGGGCGAAGCCCTTGCCATTCAACTCACGGCGACGGGTTGGGGATGCGGCGGTGCACGGCCTGGATGTCGGCCAGCACTTCGTCACTGAGCTGCACATCCACCGCGCTGAGGTTGTCCTGCAACTGCGCCAAGGTGGTCTGCCCGGTGATCGCGCTGGCCACGAACGGCTGGCGGATGACGAACGCCAACGCCAGCTGTGCCGGGGTCAGCCCGTGCTCGTGGGCAATCTGCACGTAACTGGCGATGGCGCTGTTGGCCTCGTCGCTGCCGTAGCGATTGAACGTGCGGTACACCGACGACAACCGCGAACCTTCCGGGCGCGCGCCGTTCAGGTACTTGCCGGTCAGCGCGCCGAAGGCCAGCGGCGAGTAGGCCAGCAGGCCAATGCCTTCGCGGTGGCTGAACTCCGACAGGCCGTTTTCGTACAGCCGGTTGAGCAGGCTGTAGGGGTTCTGGATGCTGGCGATGCGTGCCAGGCCCTGCTCCTCGCTGTGGCGCAGGAAGCGCGCTACACCCCAGGGGGTTTCATTGGATACGCCAATGTGGCGGACCTTGCCGGCTTTGACCTGGTCATCGAGCACGGCGAGGGTTTCTTCGATGGCGGCGGTTTGCGGGTGGTCGTCGACGTAAGGGTATTCGCGGATACCGAAGAAGTTGCTGCTGCGGTCCGGCCAGTGCAACTGGTAGAGGTCCAGGTAGTCGGTCTGCAGGCGACGCAGGCTGCCGTCCAGGGCGGCGACGATGTTCTTGCGGTCGTGGTGTGACAGGCCATCGCGGATGTGCGCCTGGGCACCGGGGTCGCGGGCGGGGCCGGCGATCTTGCTGGCCAGCACCAGCTTGTCGCGCTGGCCGCGGGCGGCAAGCCAGGTGCCGATGTAGCGCTCGGTGGTGGTCCAGGTTTCGGCGCGGGTGGGCGTGGGGTACATCTCGGCGGTGTCGATGAAGTTGATGCCGGCGGCGATGGCCGCGTCCAGTTGCTGGTGGGCATCCTGCTCGGTGTTCTGGTGGCCCCAGGTCATGGTGCCGAGGCTGAGCAGGCTGATTTGCAGGTCGGTGTGGCCCAGGTGGCGGTAGAGCATGGTGTGAATCCTTGGGTAGTGGAATGAATTCGAGGGGCTGCTTTTCAGCCCCCTAAACAGCCGCCGCGGTCTCGCGCCGAGCCTCGGCAAACTGGTTCGCTGCCTTAGGCAACCCGAGGTGCTCGCGCAGCGTCGTCCCGGTGTACTCGGTGCGGAACAACCCGCGCTTCTGCAGCAACGGCACCACCTCCTCGACGAATACCCGCGCCCCCGAGGGAAACATGTCGGGCATGATGTTGAAGCCATCCCCGGCGCCTGCCAGAAACCACTCGGCGAGGGTGTCGGCAACCTGTTCCGGTGTGCCCACCGCCAACCGGTGCCCGACCAGGATCCGCCGCGACAGCTGGCGAATGGTCAGGTTCTCGCTGCGCGCCAGGTTCAATTGGGCTTCGAGGAACCCATGCGAACCGCGCTCGAAATCCGCCACCGCGCCGATCTTCGCCCAGGGCAACGGCGCATCCGGGTCCAGCTGGCTGGCGTCGATACCGATGCGCCCGGCCACTTGCTGCAGCAGCCCATGCTCGCCATGCCAGGCATTGAGTTCATCGAACCGCGCATGCGCCTCGGCTTCGGTACTGCCGATCACGGTCGACAGCCCAGGCATGATTTTCAGGTGCTGCGGGTTGCGCCCCCAGGCCTTGGCTCGGGCCTTCATGTCCTGATAAAAGGCCAGCCCGTCGGCCAGGGTGGTCTGGGTGGTGAAGATCGCATCCGCATAACGCGAACCGAGCGCCTTGCCGCCTTCGGACGACCCCGCTTGCACCACCACTGGCCGCCCTTGTGGCGAGCGCGGCAGGTTCAGTGGGCCCTTGACCTGAAAGTGCTTGCCCTGGAAATCCAGGGTGTGGACCTTGCGCGGGTCGGCAAAACGCCCGCCGGCGCGGTCACCGATCACCGCGTCGTCCTCCCAGCTGTCCCACAGCTTCAGGGTCACATCGACAAACTCTTCGGCACGGCCATAGCGGTCCAGATGCAACGGCGCACCTGCCAGGCCGAAGTTCTGCGCAGCGGCGTCACCGGCATTGGTGACCACATTCCAGGCCGCGCGGCCACCGCTGATGTGGTCCAGCGAGGCGATGCGCCGGGCCAGGTTGAACGGCTCGTTGTAGGTGCTGGAACAGGTGGCGATCACACCGATCCGATCCGTGGCCGCGGCCACGGCCGTCAGCAACACGGTCGGCTCCAGGCGCCCGCCCGGCTGGCTGGATACATCGGGCGGCAGTGCTGGCCCATCAGCGAGGAAGATCGCATCCAGGCAGCCACGCTCGGACAACCGGGCGATGTCGCGGTAGTAGTTGACGTCGATATAGGCATCGATCGCCGCTTCACCCTGGCGCCAGGCGCCGGCGTGCGAGCCGAAGCCGAGGATATTCATGCCCAGGCTCATCTGTGCGGGTTTGCTGCTCATGGGGTTCTCCTGTTCAGACCGCGCTGGCTTCGTCGCCGCTGCCCTGCCCTTCGCTGGCGGCGGCCTGGCGGTCACGCCAGGCCTGGGCCGGGCTGATGCCATTGAGGTAGTAGTTGCCCAAGGCCTGCTCGCGGTAGATGGCTGGGTTGTGCGAGGCCAACGTGCGCGCGTTGCGCCAGTGGCGGTCGAGGCGCCGGGCATTGCTGGTGGCCGAGGCGCCGCCGACTTCGAACAACAAGGTGCTGGCCTGCAGCACCTGCGGCAGCACGATCTGCTGGGCCTGGAAGGTGTGAATCTCGGCGTCGGTGTACAGCTGCTCCGGCACCTCGCCGGCCTGCCCGGCTTCGAACACGGCCTGCAGGCTCTGGCCCACCGCCGTGACCTGCGCCTCGGCGGCGAAGGCCAGGCTTGCCAGGCGGCCGATCACCGCCTGCACCAACGGGTCGTCGGCCGGTTGCGATTGCCCCGGCACGCCGAACGCCCGCGTGCGGCCCTGGACAAAGGCCACGGCATCGGCCAGCACCGCGCGGCCGATGCCGGCCAGGGTAGCCAGGTGCACGGCCTGGTAGAACGCCGTGAGGTACGACTCGGCGCGCAGCTCGCCCTTGGCGAAGCGGCGCAGCAGGTGCTGCGGTTGCACGGCGACGTGCGTGAAGCGCGTGGTGCCGCTGCCGGTCAGGCGCTGGCCGAAACCGTCCCAATCATCGACCCGCTCCACGCCCGGTGCACGGGTGGGCACCGCCAGGCTGACGAAGTCATCGCCATGGTTGGCCACCGCCGCTACCCAATCGGCGTAGAGGGTGCCGGTGCAGTAGTACTTCTCGCCGTCCAGGTGCAAGCCGCCTTCAGCGTCGCTGAGCTGTACGGTGTTGCCGGTACTGTCGGAGCGCTCGGCCATGGCCGCGCCCCACAGCTCGCCGGCCACTACGCGGGCAAACCAATAGTCCTGCGACGCTGCATCGTTGGAGGCCAGGCGCCCTTCGACGAAGCCAAAGTGAGCACGGAAGATCTGCGGCAGGTTGGAATCGGCCTGGCCCAGGCGCACCAGCTGGCGCAGCAGCTGCGGCAGGCTGGCGCCAAGGCCGCCGTGGCTGCGCGGCACACGCAAGGCACCCAGGCCCGCCTCGCGCAACCAGGCTACCGGTTCGAAGGCCAGGGTGCGTTGCTGCTCGCGCGCCACCGCGCCCTCGGCGATGCGCGCGTACAGGGGCGCGAAGCGTGCATCAAGCTCGGCGTCGGTAACAGATGTTTGGCTCATGAAGGTTCCTTTCTGTTGAATTCAGCGGCGCGCGGTGCGCGGGTCGATGGCCTGGGTCAGCAGGTCCACCAGCAGGTTCACCAGCACGTAGATGGCCGCCGCCAGCAGGGTCACGCCCAGCACCAGCGGCACGTCCTTGTTGCCGGTGGCTTCGAGCATCAGCCGGCCAATCCCCTGGCGACCGAACAGCAGCTCCAGCACCACCGCGCCGCCTAGCAGGCTGGCAAACACATAGCCGGCCAGGGTCACCAGTGGCACCAGCGCGTGGCGCAGGGCATGACGCAAGCGCACGGCGGTGTCGGACATGCCGCGCGCGCGGGCCTGGGTGATGAAGGGTTGTTCCAGCACCTGTTCCAGCGACTGGCGCAGCACCTGGGCCAGCACCGCGGCAATCGGCAGCGCCAAGGCCAGGGTCGGCAGTACCAGCGAGCGCCAGCCGCTGGAACCTGAGGGCGGCAGCAGGTGGAAGTAGAAGGCGAAGGCCAGCAGCAGCAAGGTGCCGATCACGAAGTTGGGGGTCGACGACAGCACCAGCTCGACACCCGACACCAGCGCCCGCAGGCGCCGGCTGCGGTTGGCGGTGAGCAGCGCCGAAAGCAGTGCCAGCAACACCGCCAGCAGCGCCGCCGTGCTGGCCAGGGCCAGGGTGGCACCGACCTGTTCGCCGATAGCTTGGCTGACCGGAATGCGCAGCCGATACGATTCGCCCAGGTCCCCTTGGGCCAGGCGTGCCAGGTAGTGGCCGTACTGCACCCACAGCGGTTCATCGAGGCCGTAATCGGCGCGCACCTGGGCAAGCATGGCCGGCGTTGGCATGGCGTCAGGGCCACCGAGAATCGCCAGCGCGGTGTCTGCGGCAGTCTGCTGCACGGCGATGAAGGTCAGCGTCGCAGCGGCCCACAGTACGATTACGCCGTCACGCAGGCGGCGCAGCAGGGTTGGCAGCAGTGTCATGGTTGCTCCTTGGCCAGCCACACGCCGGTGAACAGGGGAACGTTGTGCGAGCCGTCGAACAGCACGCCGCCCACGGCCTTGCGGTAGGCCAGCAGCATCTGCGCCTCCACCGAAGGCACCGAGGGCAGGGTCTGGGCGAGGCGTTGCTGGGCCTGGCGGTAGAGCTGTTGGCGGCGAGCCGGGTCGGTACTGCCACGGGCTTCGCCCAGCAGTTGATCGACCTGCGCATCGCGGAAGTGGCCGACGTTCTGCCCGAGCATGCGCGCGCTGGGGATCGATTGGCTGTGATAGAGGATGTACAGCCCATCGGCGGTGTTGGTGTGCCAGTAACCGCCGCCGAGCGCATCGAAGTCGCCGGCGTAGCGCAGCTCGGAAACCCGGGTGATGGGCAGCAGCTGGATGTCCAGGTCGAAACCGACCTTGCGCAGGTCGGCCTGGGTGGCCACGGCGACGTTGGCGGGGAACGCCGGGTTGTCGTAGGTCAACAGGGTCGCGGCCAGGCGCTGGCCATTGCGGGTACGAAAGCCCTGCGCATCGCGGCCGGTCCAGCCGGCGTCATCGAGCAGGCGGTTGGCGAGTGCCGGGTCGAAAGCCAGCGCAGCTGCAGCCACCGGGTCGTAGCCGGGGGTGTTCACGGCCAGGAAGCCGTCGTTGGCCAGGTATTCGCCAAAGCCTGAGATCCACGCCAGGCCCTTGCGGTCGATGGCCTTGGCCACTGCCTGGCGCACGCGCACGTCATCGAAGGGCGGGCGCTCGACATTGAAGGTGATGCTACGAAACGGGATGCCCTTGCGCACGCGGCTGCGCAACACCAGGTCGGGGTTGGCGCGGATCGCCTCGGCGTTCTGCGCCGGTGCATCCAGGGCCATGTCACTGTCGCCGGCCTCCAGCGACGTGTAGCGGATCATCGCTTCGGGCACGTAGCTGAGCTCGATGCGGTCAAGGTAGGCCTCGCCCTGGTGATGGGTGGCCGGCGGCGCCCAGTGGTAGCCCCGGCGGCGCTCGAAGGTGGCGCCCTGCACACGCACCCAACGGGTGAGCACGAACGGGCCGCTGCCGACGGGCTTGCTGGCGATGGTCGCGGGCGCTTCCAGGATCTGCCGTGGTGAGATCATCCCCAGCCAGCCTTGCGACAGCACATCGAGGAACGGCGCGTAGGGCTCGCGCAAGGTGGCCTCGAAAGTGAACTCATCGACGACGCGGCCCTTCAGGTATGGCGCGATATAGGCCGCCGCCAGCGGCGACTTGGTCTTCGGGTCGCGCATGTGCTCCAGGTTGACCCGCACCGCTTCGGCGTTGAAGCGCTCACCGTCGCTGAAGGTGACATCGTCGCGCAGGTGGAAGGTGTAGGTCAGGCCATCGGCGCTGATGTCCCAGCTTTTCGCCAGCCACGGTGTGAGGGTGCCGTCTTCGGCCTGGTACACCAGGCAGTCGAAAAGCACTCGGCCCATCCAGGCGATGTTGCCGTGGGACAGCGCATGAATGTCGAAGCTGCCAGCATCGCCTGCGGCCGACACGCGCAAGGTGCCGCCACGCCGGCCGGGTTGCTGCTCGACGAAGTCGCCGGGCGCATAGCGCAGTACACCGTCCACCTCGCTGACCGTCTCGCCCTTCAAGGTGCTGGCGGTGTCCGGCGGCGTGGCCGGCGAGCAGGCGGCCAGCAACAAGGTACTTGTTACCCACCAGCGATAAATGAAGTGCTTCATCGACTGCAGAGACTCCCTTATATAGAAAGCCGACATCTTTACGCGTCGCCTTTCAGGTAAAAAAGTCTGTTGCAGTAGTCGTGCCAGCCGTTACCGGCCTATTTATTAGGGGCTTAAGCGATTGTAAGTTGCCGAACCGCACAAACTGTTCAGCGTATGTTGCAAAACCAACAGCAAGCGCTCTGTACTGCTTTTCTCAAGGCACCATGGACGCTGCTGTCGTTTTCGGTATTTAACTATAACTGGCACTGTTCGACGTACAACAGCGGCGCAACAAACTATGCCGATCTGTTCAGTGATTTAAATACAACGCGGCGACCAAGCCACAACTTTCGGCACATTGCCACCTGGCACAGAAACTGCTCTTGTCCCCTTCGACAGGCCTGACTATTCCCATAGAACGCCGAGGACCTACGATGACTTTCAAGGAATACGACGATGCGTGCGAGCCAACCCCATCCACTGCGCCTGGCGGTCCGCCAGGCCGCCCTGGCCACCGTGGCCACGGCCCTGCTGGCCCCGGCCACGGTACTGGCGGCTGACCAGGCCCTGGGCACGGTGACCGTGCAGGGCAACAAGCAAACCGAAGTGCAACAAGCGGCCAGTGCTTTGGCCGAAGTACCCGGCGGCACCAGCGTGGTCGACAGCGAGGAAGTCGCCAAAGGCCGCACCGCTACCCTGCAGGACACCCTCGCCTACCAGCCCGGGGTGTTCGTGCAGTCCACCGGCGGCAACGATGCGGCGAAAATCTCCATTCGCGGCTCGGGCGCCAACACCTCGCCGGGGTACTTTCGCGAAGGCATCAAGTTCCTCTTCGACGGCTTGCCGCTGACCGGCCCCGGCGGCACGCCCTACGAGTTCCTCAACACCAGCGGCGTCAACTACACCGAGATTCTGCGCGGCGCCAACGCCTTCCAGTACGGTGCGCTGACCCTGGGCGGTGCGGTGAACTTCGTCAACCACAGTGGCTACAGCGCCCCCGGCCTGCGCGTGCGCGCCGAAGCCGGCAGCTACCACTACCAGAAGCAGAGCATCAGCTACGGCGGCGTCGAAGGCGACCTGGACTACTACCTGCAAGCCGACAACTACCGCAACGAAGGCTACCGCGACTACAGCCTGGCGAAGAGCTCCGGCATCGTTGCCAACGCCGGCTACCGCTTCAGCCCTAAACTGGAAAGCCGCCTGCTGCTACGCTACCGCGACGAAACCCACAACGACCCCAGCGCCACCACCCTGGATGCGGCCCTGCACCACAGCCGCCGCGCCAGCGCCACCGCCGAAAGCAGCGGTGCCGGTGCGCGCCGCCCCGGCAGCATCTGGCTGGGCAGCAAGACCACCTACACCTTCGACGACGACGCCCGCTTGACCGTCGGCCTGTCGTACCACGACTACCGCCACACCAACAGCCCGCGCAGCCCGAGCAACCCCAGCTACTGGGACTGGCACGACCTCGGCCTGCTGCTGGGCTACGACCGCGTCGACACCTTGTTCGGCCATGAAAGCCGCAGCAACATCGCCTTCACCTCCACCCAGCACCTGCGCGGTGGCGTGAACTCGGCCAACGACGACAAAGTGTCGCTGAAAAAAGTCGATTACAAGGACTCGTTCGACCGGGTGATCGCGCTGGGCAACGACCTCAACCTGGTCGACAACCTGTGGCTCACCAGCGGTGTCTCGTTCATCAATGTGCGGCGCAAGGTCGACATCGACCACGCGGTGAACGCCAACACCACCACCTTCCCGCAGCATGTGGACTACGACAACTGGAGCATTGCCCCCCGTATTGGCCTGCGTTACGAGTTCAGCCCCAACCTGCAGCTGTTTACCAACTTCAGCCGCAGCATCGACCCGCCTGCCTCGTGGGAATATTCGGGCTCGGGCCCTGCCCTGCCCTACATCCGCCCGTTGGTGGAGCAGAAGGCCAACACCTTCGAAGTCGGTATCAAGGGCTCGCACGGCATCTTCGACGGCAGCCTGGCACTGTACCGCTCGTGGATCCACGACGAGCTGCTGAACGTGCAGCTCATCCCTGCCACCTCCACGGCAGCGGCGGTCACGGGTGCATTCAACGCCTCGCCTACCATCCACCAGGGCGTCGAGGCCGGCCTCAACACCCGCTTGTGGGAAAACGCCCAGGGCGACCGGCTGCGCTGGCGCCAGGTGTACACCTACAACGACTTCTACTACCGGCATGACGAGGCCTTCGGCGACAACCAGCTGCCGGGCGTGCCCAAGCACATCTACCAGGGCGAGCTGCAGTACCAGGACCACAGCGGCTGGTACACCGGGGTGAACGTGCAGTCGGCGTCGCGCACGGCGGCGGACTATGCCAACAGCCTGTACGCGCCGTCATACACCCTCTGGGGTGCGAACCTGGGCTATGAAGCGCCCAAAGGTAACTGGAAGGTCTCGCTGGACCTGAAGAACCTGGCCAACAAGGCTTATGTGGCGGCGATCACGCCGGTGTACGACGCACGCGGGCAGGACACGGCGGCGTTCTGGCCGGGCGACGGCATCGGCGCGTACGTGGGGCTGGAAGTGCGTTACTGACCGCTGTTTTTGCGCTTGACCGAGGAAGGGCCGTGGTTGACGATCGGCTCTTCCCGGTAAAGGACTGACAGCATGTTACGGATATTGGGCAGGGCGTCTTCCATCAACGTGCGCAAGGTCCTGTGGGCCTGCAGCGAATTCGATATCCCCTTCGAGCGCGAAGACTGGGGCGCGGGCTACCAGGCCACCGATGCCCCAGCATTTTTGGCTCTGAACCCCAATGCCATGGTCCCGGTGATCCAGGACGGCGACTTCACACTGTGGGAATCCAACACCATCATCCGCTACCTCGCCACGCGCTATGGCGATGCCGCGTTCTACCCCACCGAGGCCAAGGCCAGGGCCCGCGTCGATCAGTGGATCGACTGGCAGGCCTCGGACCTGAACCGCTCGTGGAGCTACGCGTTCATGTCGCTGGTGCGGCATTCACCGGCCCACCAGGATGCCCAGGCACTTGCCGCAGGGTGCGAGGACTGGTCACGTTATATGCGCATACTCGAACAGCAGCTGGCCGCCACCGGTGCTTATGTGGCCGGTGAGCGCTTCACCCTGGCCGATATCCCCATCGGGCTGTCGGTAAACCGCTGGTTTGAAACGCCTTTCGAGCACCCGCATTTGCCGGCAGTGCGTGATTACTACCAACGGCTGAGCGAGCGTGACGGCTTCCTGACCCATGGGCGCAACGGCATGGCCTAGAACCCCAGCGTTGCCGACAGCAGATAGGTCCGGGGCGTCGACAACGTCAGCCCCGGCTCGCTGTCATCCGACGCCCCGGCCGATGCCCAGTAGCGCTCATCCAGCACGTTCTCGACACTGGCGCGCAGGGTGACCTGCGTGGCATCGACCTTGAAGGCGTACCGCGCGCCCAGGTCGAAGCGCTCCCAGCCGTCGATCTGCTTGCTGTTGTTTTGATCCAGGTACTGCGAGCTGGAGTGGATGCCCCGCGCCGTCAGGGTCAGCCCAGCCAGCCCGGGCACATCCCATTCGGCGCCGAGGTTGACGTTGTACTCAGGCGTGGCCGGTGCTCGGTTGCCATCGAAGGTGCCGCCCACGGTGTCGGTCAGTTCGCTGTCGATGTACATCACCCCACCCAGCAGGCGCACGCCATCCAGCGGCTCACCGAACACGCTGAGCTCGATGCCGCGGTTGTCACGTTTGCCATTGGGGCCGAACACGCGGGAACGGGCGTTGGTCTCGTAGGCCGGCTGGCGAATGCGGAAGGCGCTGGCGGTGAAGGCGACGCGGCCCAGGTCGTACTTGGCACCGACCTCGACCTGGCGGCTGGTGAAGGGCGGGAAAATCTGGTCTTCGTTGACCGAAGTGGAAGGCGCGATCTTGCCCTGGCTCAGGCCTTCCATGTAGTTGGCGTAGAGCGATAGCTGGTCGGTGACCTTGAGCAGCACCCCTCCCGATGGCGAAACTTTCTCCTCGTCATAGGCGGTGTCGCCTTTCACGCCATCGCTCCAGTCATCCACCTGCACCCGCTGCCAGCGGGCACCGAGTGTCAGCAGCAGGCGGTCGTCGAAAAAACCGAGGGTGTCGGCCAGCGCCAGCCCGGTAAAGCGATTTTCCGTGTACACCTGGGCGTCGATCCGCGACGGGGTGCCGGGCGTCGGCGTTGCCACCGGGTTGTAGAGGTTGCTGGGCGCCGAGGCATAGCGTGCGCCACCGTTTTCGAAGTCCATGTAGAAGTAACTGGCGGCCAGGTTCAGCTCATGGCTGACCGGCCCGGTGTGGAACCAATTGCGCAACCCGGCCATGGCGGTACGCACCGATTCATCGCGGGTGAAATCGCGCGGCTGGACGGTGAAGTCGCCGTCGTCATTGACGATCGAAACGTTGTGGCGCAGGAAGTCATGGTGGCTCTTGCGGGCACCGACCGCGCCATAGGCCAGCAGCGAATCGCTGATGTCATACTCGGCATTCAGTGCGCCGAAGGTGTCGTTGGTGCGTGCCTGGCTCCAGGCCTGGGCGTAGTTGCGGCGTACGTCGTCGGCGTTGGGCACCTTGGCGTTGGCGCCGACCAGCACCCGCTCCTGCGGCGCGTCGGTGTCGCGCTCGGTGTGGCCGAGGTCAGCCGAGAGTCGCAGGCGCTCGCCGCGAAAGTCCAGGCCCAGCACGGCCATTTCGCGTTCGACGCGCTGGTGGTCCCATTCGGTATCGCCGGCTTGTTTCACCCCGTTGAAGCGCACGCCGAACCGGTCGCCTTCGCCAAAGCGGCGGCCGATATCCACTGCGCCGCCCACCTGGCTGTTGGAGGCGTAGCTGCCGGTGAACTCGGTGATGGGCGTATCGCCTGCGCGCTTGGGCACCACATTGATGCCGCCGCCCACGCTGCCGCGTGGCGAGATGCCGTTGATCAGCTGGCTCGGCCCTTTGATGATGTCGACCCGGTCGGCCATTTCCATGTCGATCGAATAGGTCGGCAGGATGCCGTACAGGCCGTTGTAGGCCACATCGCTGTTGAACAGGCTGAAGCCGCGAATGGTGAATTGCTCGAAACGCCCACCCGCCGGGTTGGTGGCGCGCACCGACGGGTCGCTGGCAATCAGGTCACCCAAGGTGCGGGCCTGCTGGTTCTTGACCAGGTCGCTGGTGTAGGTGGTCATGCTGAACGGCGTCTCCATGAAGTCGCGGGTGCCGAGCAGGCCTTGCGAGCCCTGGCGCGCGACTTGCCCGCCGGCGTAAGGCTGGGCTTCGCTGCCCGAGGCATGGCCACCCACAATGCTGGTCGGGGCGATTTCCAGGGCATCGGCGCCTTGCACTGCGGGCATCAGGGTATAGGCGCCCTCGCCTACCTGCCGCAATTGCAGGCCACTGCCCTGCAGCAACTGCAGGAAGCCTTCGGCCACACTGTAACTGCCGGACAACCCGGCGCTTTGCCGGCCATTGAGCAGCGCCGGGTCCAGCGAAAGGCTGACGCCGGCCTGGTCGGCAAACCGGGTAAGCGCCGCGCCCAGGCTGCCGGCGGGCACCTGATAGGCGCGCCGGGCCAGGTCATCGGCCCAGGCGGGGGTACTCAACAGCAGGCTCAGGGTGAAACCCAGGTGCATCCAGGGATGTGGGCGGCAAGGCTGTACTGCAGGCATCGAACAAGGCTCCCGTTATTTTTTCCTACTGCTAATGACCGGCGAGTGGAAAAAAGGGGACAGCCTCACGCGCGATTTTCTCGCGCAGCCAGTGTGACCCAGTAACGGGTGCGCGCATGCACCTCCAGCGGCAGGCTGGCGGCCAGCAGCGTCAGTACCCGGTCGGTGTCGTCGAGGCGGAAGGTGCCGGTAACCCGCAGGGTTTCCAGCGCCGGCTCCCAACGCAGCACACCGGCGCGGTACCTGCGCAACTCACGCAACAGGTCGCCCAGCGGCCGATCGTCCAGCCTCAGCACCCCGTCGCGCCACCCCAGCAGCAGATCATCCAGCGCGGTGACCGGGCCAGCGCCGCCGGCCTGCAGGCTGGCCTGCTGCCCGGCCTGCAGCGCCAGGGCTGCGCCACGCAGTGGCTGCAGGGTGGCGGTGCCACTGAGCACAGACACCCGGCAGGCCTGATCGATCAGGCGCACACAGGCCTCGCCAGCGCTGACGGCAACCTGGCCAAAGGGCACCTGCACCGCCATGCTCACGCCGGCGGGGACCGTGACGGCAACCTCCCCCCTGACCAATGTCAGCCGTCGCGCAGGCAGGTCGATGTCGACCGCACTGTCGGTGTTCAACTGCAAGGCCGTGCCATCGCTCAGCAGCAAGCGCCTGCGCTCCCCCACGGCGGTATGCACGTCGGCGGTCCAGGCCTCCAGCGGCATCTGCCGGCCAAGCAGCCAGGCGGCGGGGACCAGTGCCGCCACCCCCAGCGCCTGCTTGAGCAGTGCACGACGCCCGGCGTCCGGGCGGTCCAACGTGGCCATCGCCAGCTCGCCCGGCAACTGGGCAAAGCGCTGGCGCAGCAACTGCGCCTTTTGCCAGGCATTTTCGTGCAGGCTGCTGCTGGCGCGCCATTGCGCCAGGCGCTGGAGGTCGAGCTCACTGGCTTTGCCAGACTCCAGCAGCGCCAACCAGCGCGCCGCAGCACGCACCACTTCACGGGCCTCGGTGGAAGGTGCAGCCATTACAGCTGCGCCAACAGGCAGTGCTCATAGGCCTGCGCCATGTAACGTTTGACGGTGCGCTCGGAAACGCCGAGGCGTTCGGCGATTGCGCAGTAGCCCAGGCCTTCTAGCTGGCTCCAGAGAAAAGCCTTGCGTACCGGGGCTTTGAGCCCGTCGAGCAATTCGTCGAGTGCTTGCAGGGTTTCCAGCAGAATCCAACGTTGCTCCGCAGACGGCAGGCTTTGTTCAGGTAACTGCGCCAGCGCGTTCAGGTAGGCCTGTTCAAGGCTACGTCGCTGGTGAAAATTGCTCAGCAGGCGCTTGCCCACGGTCAGCAGGTAAGCGCGCGGCTCGCGAATTTCCGCCAGCGGCTGGGCACTGGCCAGCACCTTGAGGAAGGTGTCCTGGCTCAGGTCGGCCGCATCCCACGCATTGCCCAGGCGCCGGCGCAGCCAGGCTTCCAGCCAGCTCCGATGCTCGCGGTACAGAGCAGGCAGGCTGTGCTGCGGGGGCGTCGCGGCGTCGATCATGGGGAAAGCCCTGCAGTGGCGTAAATAGGAGTGATTCTAATTTACGTCACTGTGCAGGTCCAAGGGTTTTATGCGTACGCGAACGCCTGAACGGCTGTGCCTGCCCCTTCAGAACGGCCCGCAATACAGACGCGGGCACTGCTGGACGCCCAGTTGCGTGGCCACCAGCAACGCCCGAAAGTCCTCGACGCTGAGGGGCAGTGCCTGCCACAGCACGCACACCCAATAGAGATGGCACTTGAGCAACACCAGGCTCACTCGGTCATCTCGCCCGGATCAGTCATGGGCCACCGCTGTGTCGCACAGCCTGGCGCGTGCCTGGGCCAGCACCGACGCAGCGAGGCGGCCCTGGTCGACCAGCGCCTGCAGCGCAGTCAGGCAGATCGCCTGGCGATCTACCTCGAACCAGCAGCCGCTTCCTGCCCCTTGGCGCGCGTCAGCGCCCAACCGAAATTCATGCCTGCGGCGGCGAGCAGGATGGCGGCAGCACCGGCCATCTGCAGCACGCCAAGGGGGTGGCCGAAGGCAAGCCAATCGACCATGATCGCGACGATCGGGTAAATGTGCGAAAGCGCCCCGACCAGCGCGGTCGGGATCTTTTGGATGGCGCTGTACAGCAGCGTCGACATGACCCCGGTATGCACCACGCCAATAATGATCAGGTAGGTCCAGGCATCGCTCGCCATGTCCTGTGCGGCAACATCCACGAACGGTGCCAGCGCCAGCACGCCGACGATCATCTGGATCAGCACGATAAGGTGCGCCGGCACGGTTTTAAGGCGCTTGGTGATTGCCGCCGCCACTGCGTAGAAGAACGCAGATGCCAACGCCAGGCAGATACCGGCCACATAGTCGGAGCCCACCGCTTGCCCGCTGCGCTTTGCCGACACGATCAGCACCAACCCGGCAAAGGCCAGCAGCAGCCAGCCCACCTTGGCCGGGCTCAGGCGCTCGGCAAAGAAAACCACGCCCAGGCCGACCAACATGAATGGCTGGACGTGATAGACCACTGTTGCAATGGCGATCGAGGAATGGCCGTAGGCACTGAACAGCAGCACCCAATTGAGCATGAGTGCTACACCGCCAAGGCACACCAGTGCAAATTGCCGGGCAGTGATCCGCGGCTGGCGGAAAACCCCGAGCGCCAGGCACGCCACCAGCATGGCCAGGGCGCCGAACAGGCAGCGCCAGAACACCACGGCCTCCGGCGATTGCCCGGACATGACGACAAACCAGCCGACCGTGCCGGAAATCACCATGGCCAAAATCATTTCAACGGCCCCACGGGCATCTGGCTTCATTTGCACTGCTTCCTTGCTGCGGGCGTTGCCGTAACCTAGGCCACCTTGATGCTGGCCCCATGGTCGGCAAATCGAACGATATAATGAACTAACGACCGACATAGTGAACAACACCTGCCGGACCGTCAACACCTTTAAGGATGATTTAAAGAACAAATGCATGACATAACGAACGAAATGCCCGGCAACCCGCTCAGCCGGATCGACCTGCTGGCCTTGGCAATCAAACGTGAACGACAGCTGGCCGGGCTCTCGGTCACCGAGCTGGCCAAGCGCGCTGGGGTTGCCAAGTCGACCTTGTCACAGCTCGAATCGGGTATCGGCAACCCCAGTATCGAAACCCTGTGGTCATTGGCCATGGCCATGGGCCTGCAGGTGACGCGGTTCTTCGAACAACCGCAGCAGCACCTGCGTGTCATCCGTGCCAACGAGGGCATGACCGCCTATGCCGAAGCCTCCAACTACGCCGCCACCCTGCTGGCCGACTGCCCTGCCGGCGTGCAGCGGGACATTTACCGGCTGAAGGTGCAGCCCGGGGAGGCGCGGTTGTCGCAACCCCACCTGCCAGGCACGGTCGAGCACGTGGTGCTGTGTACCGGCAGCGCCAACATCGGCCCGGCCAGCGACCCCGTGTTGCTGCACGCAGGCGACTACATCAGCTACTCGGCGCACCTGCCGCATGTGTTCGAAGCGTTCGAGGCGGATACCACCGCCGTGATGGTGATCGAGCACCCTTGAGTGCAGGGCCCGGCACGCGGTGCACATGCCTCGTCATCGGTTGATCGACCGGTGAGGAGGCGTAGCGCACGATCGCGGGCCAGGGCAAATGGCAAAGCACTGGTTTGCCGGTCGAACAATGGGTAATAATGCGATTCATTAGCATTCATGCATGGCAAGGGAAGCACGCATGCCCGCCAGACACCCCATCGAGCACCTCTACGTCGAACACCACAGCTGGCTGCAAGGCTGGCTGCGCCATCGGCTGAACAACGCGGCGGATGCAGCCGACCTGGCCCAGGACACCTTCGTACGCGTGCTGCAGCGGCGCCAGGCACAGGTGCCACAAACGCCACGCGCGTATCTGCGGACCATTGCCCGCGGCCTGGTGATCGACCTCTGGCGCCACCGCGACATCGAACGCGCCTGGCTTGACACCCTGGCGCAGTTGCCCGAGGCGCAAGCGCCTTCGCCGGAGGTCAGTGCCCTGGCCATCGAAGCCCTGGTGGCCATCGACCGCCTGCTCGACAGTTTGCCGGAGCGGGCGCGCACGGTCTTCCTGCTGGCACAACTGGACGGTTTGCCCTGCCCGCGCATCGCCGAGCAGCTGGGGGTGTCGCTGTCGACGGTGGAACGTGACCTGGCCAAGGCCCTGCGCCATTGCTACCAACTGGTTTTCGAGGGCACGCCATGAAAGGCGCCGCGCTGCCTTCGCTGCCGAGCGATGCGGTCGACGAGGCCATCGAGTGGTCGATCCGCCTGACCTACAACCAACCCGACCTCGCCACCCGCCAGGCCTTCGACGCCTGGCTGGCCAGTGACGACGTGCACCGCCTAGCCTGGGCGCGTATGCAGAGCCTGACCGGCCGGTTTGCCGGCATGCCGAGCGGGCTGGCCCGCCAGGCACTGGCCAAATTGCCCGAAGCACGCCTGCAACGGCGCCAGATGCTCAAGCTGCTGGCCCTGTTCGCCGCAGTCGGTAGCACCAGCTGGGGCCTGCGCGATGCCGCGCCCGTGCAGCGCTTGCTGGCCGACTACAGCACCGGCGTGGGCGAACACCGGCGCTGGACCCTCGCCGATGGCAGCCTGCTGGAGCTCAACACCGACAGCGCCGTGCGCCTGCACTTCGACGAGCGTGCCCGGCATATCGAATTGCTGCGCGGCGAGCTGAACCTCAACAGCGGCGCCGACAGCAGCAGCCCGCGCCCTCGCCCGCTGCGCGTGGACACGGCGTTGGGGCAGTTCGAAGCCCTGGGCACCTGCTTCAGCGTGCGCCTGGCCCCACAAGCCTGCCGCCTGGGCGTTACCGAAGGCGCGGTGCGCCTGCAGCCGCGCCACGGTGAAGCGGTCATCGCCCAGGCTGGCGAAACCTGGCAGATGACGGCGGACAATTGCCTGCGCTTACCCGGTAGCGCCCAGGACGCCGCAGCCTGGCGCGACGGTGTGCTGCCCGCACGCGACATGCCACTGGCCGAGCTGCTCGGCGAACTCGGCCGCTACCGCAGCGGCTACCTGGGTTGCGACCCGCAGGTCGGCCAACGCCTGATCAGCGGCAACTTCAACCTCACCGACACCGATGCCACCCTGGCCTTCATCGCCCAGGCCCACGGCCTGCGCCTGCACGCCTACACCCGCTACTGGGTGCGCCTGAGCGCCTGATACCCACCTACGCAAAAAATGCTTCGCAGTGTGAAGGGGTTGTCGATCTCGCCCGGCATACACAGCAAAACACTCACACTGCCAACGAGACTCGACGTGACCCGACACCTTCCCTTGCGCATCGCCATCCGCCATGCCCTGTTCTGCGCCAGCCTGGGCCTGGCCAGTGTACCGCTGGCCCAGGCCGCACCCGCCGACAGCAGCGCCAGCCATGCACTGGCCATCCCCGCAGGTTCACTGGACGCCGCGTTGACCGCGCTAAGCCGCGCCACCGGCCTGAACATCGCCTTCGCTCCCGCCGACCTGGCCGGCAAATACAGCCCTGGGCTGCAAGGCAGTTTCAGCAGCGACCAGGCCTTGCAGCGCCTGCTGCAAGGCAGTGGCTTGCTGGCGGTGCCGCAAGACAGCGGCGGCTATCGCCTGATGCCCATCGGCACTGGCGCACAGCACGGCGCCGTGGCGCTCGACCCGACCAACGTGACCAGTACCGCCAACCTTGGCGAGCAGACCGAAAATACCGGCTCCTACACTACCGGTGCCATCGCAGCAGGCGGCAAGCGTGCCCGCAGCCTGCGTGAAACTCCGCAGTCGGTGTCGGTGATGAGCAGCCAGCGCATCGCGGACCAGCACCTCACCAGCCTCACCCAGGTGCTCGACCAGACCACGGGCATCACCGTGGTGGGTGGCAACGACTCGAAGAACGAGATCTACTCGCGCGGCTTCGTCATCCGCAGCATCCAGACCGACAGCGGCGCGCCGATGCTGCGCAACGAAACCTTCGACACCCTCCCCGACATGACCGCCTACGACCACGTCGAGGTGCTGCGCGGCTCGGACGGCCTGTTCGGCGGCACCGGCGACCCCGGTGGCAGCATCAACCTGGTGCGCAAGCGCGCCCTGCCCTACAACCAGCTGAAGATCAGCCAGTCGGCCGGCAGCTGGGACAACTACCGCAGCGAAGTCGACCTGACCGGGCCGCTCGGGTTCGACGGCGCCTTGCGCGGCCGGGTGGCGATGTCGTTCGAAGATAAACAATACTTCTACGACAACGCCGACAGTGAAAAACACGTGATCTTCGGCACCCTCGAAGCCGACCTCAGCCCCGCCACGCTGGTTACTGTCGGCGGCACCTACGAATGGCGCGACATGGACGGCTACTGGGACCGCGGCATGGTGCGCTACAAGGACGGCTCGCCCATCGGCAGCTCGCGCAGCCGCTCGCTGGCAGCCGACTGGTCGGCCAACAACTACAAACGCACCGAATACTTCGCCAAGGTCGACCACGCGCTGAACGACAACTGGACGCTCAAGGCCAGTTACACCAAGAGCAAATTCGATTCGACCCAGGACATCGGCGAGGTCAGCGACTCGGTCAACCCGGTCACCAACCTGACCACCTTCAAACGTTTCATCCGCGGCTACAGCAACGAGCAGGACCTGTTCGACACCAACCTGTCCGGCACCTTCGAAGCCTTCGGCCTGCAACACGAAGTGCTGGTGGGCGCCGACTATGAAGAGGTGATGCGCACCTATTCCGACCACAGCGACCTGTCGGCGAGCAGCGACATCAACGTGCCGTTCGACATCACCAGCGGCGACGCAGGGTCGATGCCCAAGCCACGCACGCCCGGCATCTATTACTACAACCCCGACTGGAACCAGCGCAAATCCGGCGCCTACGCCACGTTTAAAGCGCAACTGGCCGAACCGCTGCACCTGACCCTCGGCGCACGCTACTCCGACTACCGCGACAACGTGCGCACTGTGGTGCCCAACTTCAACATGGACACCCGGGTCAAGGAGAGCAACCGCGGCGAGATCACCCCCTTCGGCTCCGTGGTGCTGGACCTCAACGAGCAGTGGTCGCTGTACACCAGCTACGCCGAGATTTTCCAGCCACAGACTGCCTACAAGTCGGCCAGCAGCCAGCCGCTGGACCCAATCGAGGGCGAAACCTATGAGTTCGGCACCAAGGGTGAATTGCTGGGCGGGCGCCTGAACCTGTCCAGTGCGCTGTATTACACCCAGCGCATGAATGAGGCAGTGAGCATCGGGCAAGGGTTCTACAGCGCTTCGGGCGAGGTGATCAGCAAGGGCATCGACAGCGAGATTTCCGGCGAGCTGGCACCGGGTTGGCAGGCGATGGTCGGCTACACCCTGAACATCAACAAACAGCGCACCGCCGGCAACCCGAGCAACGACGGCCAGCCGATGAGCACGCAGACGCCCAAGCACTTGTTCAAGTTCTTCACCACCTATCAGCTGCCGGGTGAGTTCGAGCGCTGGAAGGTCGGCCTGGGCGCAACGATTCAAAGCGACAGCTACAAGCAAGGTTTCGTCCAGCATCGCATGCCCGACGGCTCGCTCAGCCAGCAAGACCCGTACGCGTTCCGCCAGGCGGGGTATGCGCTGTGGAACGGCTTGATCGAATACCGCATCGACGCGCACTGGACGGCCACGCTCAACGGCAACAACCTGTTCGACAAGACCTACTTCCAAACCGTGGATGCCAGCAACACCGGCAACTGGTATGGGGCACCGCGCAACTACATGGTGACCTTGCGCGGCACGTTCTGAAGGCTCTCGGTCACTGTTTCGTAACGCAGGTAGCCATGGCAATCGGTGCCGGTGCAAGCGAAGCCTGCCTGTTCGTACATCAACCTGGCGGGGTTGTCTGCCCGGACACTCAGCACCAGGCGGGTACAGTTCGCTTGTGCGGCATCGGCGCCATAACGTTCCAGCAGCGCCCGGCCAATGCCACAGCGCCGATAAGCCGGGCTGACGTTGATCGTGCACAGCTCGGCCTGCCCCTCGGTGGGCGCCCACAACGAATAGCCGGCAAACTGCTCATCCAGCAACGCCACGGTGAGCCGCTCGAAGTGCTCGACCCAGCGTGTCAGGTGGCGGTGCAGGTCGTTCTGCCAGGCCAGTGCGTGAGCGGGCTCCCAGGTGCGGATGTAGTCCTGCTCGCCCAAATAGATCGAAGGGAGGTCGGTGACCCGTGCCTTGCGCAGCGTCACAGCCATGGGCGTCCCCTCATTGGCGCATGCCGGCCAGCAACATGGCCATGAACCTGCGCACCTCGGCGCGGTGCGTGGCCATGTCCAGCGCATCGCCATTGCACAGGCGCATCAACTGCAGGTGCCCATAGTCGTTGATCAGAAACGCCGCATAGCCGACATCCAGGTCAGCCCGCAGCTTGCCGCTGTCGCATAGATCCTGCAGCAAGTGCTTCAACTCATCGACCAGTGCGTCGTTGACCCGTTTGTACGCCGCCGGCACGTCGTGCTGATCACCGCCCAGCAGGGGCAGCAAGGGCGGCAGTATCTCCCGCCACAGCGGCGCAGGCAGCACGGCGAAGGCGTAGTCGGTGAGGTGTTCCTCGTAGCAGCACAAGGCATCCAGCGCATCGTCGAATTCCGGCAGGCGGCGGCGCGCCTGGGTGACCGCGCGATGGTCGGCTTCGCGCAGTTTTTCCAACAGGATCTCCTGCTTGCTGCCGAAGTAGGCAAACACGGTGGGCACCGACACCGCCGCCAGGCGCGCGATCTGTTCCATGGTGGTGGTCTGGTAGCCCTGCGCCTCGAACAGGCCAAGCGCGGTACGGCTGATGGTTTCCCGGCGCATGGCCTTCTGCTGTTCGCGTAATCCGCTCACGTCACTACCTTTGTCGAACCCATCGGTGGGAATGGGCAGCATACAACATCGCTGAACTCGCAAAAATATTTTATTGACTAAAACTTTTTATCGACGCAAAACTAGCGCGGCATTTTGACCCAGGGAGCCGCCATGACCACCGCTGCAGACCTCATCATCCATAACGCCCGCCTCTACACCGTCGACCCGCACCGGCCCTGGGCCAACGCCGTGGCCGTGCAGGGGGAACGCATCGTCTGCGTGGGCGATAACGCCAGCGTCATGGCCCACGCCAGCCCGGCAACGCGGTTAGTGGATGCCGGCGGCAAGCTGGTGCTGCCCGGCTTCGTCGAGTCGCACTGGCACTTCTCCAGCACCGCTTTCGCCTTCCAGGCGCAGGTCAACCATGAAGACCCAGATGAAGTGCTGGCCCTGCTCAAGCGCTACGTCGACGCCAACCCTACGGAAACGGCCATCACCGGCATGGGCTGGATCCAGCCGCTGATGCCACCGCACCTGCTGCGCCGCGAAGTGCTGGACGCGATCTGCCCGGACAAACCGGTGTGCCTGCTGTCCACCGATTACCACACCATGTGGGTCAACACGTTTGCGCTGAACGCTGCCGGCATCGACCGCGATACCCCGGCGGTGGAAGAAGGCGCCAGCTGGTTCGAAAAGGACCCGGTGACCGGCGAGCCGACGGGCATCATCATCGACTGCGCCGCCTACTCCTTGCTGATGCAACGCCTGAGCGAAGCAGGTTACCTGCCGACCGGCATCGACCTGTACCTGCGCTCCATCCCGTTTTGGCAGGAAAAACTGGTGGCTGCTGGTATCACCACGGTGTTCGACGCCGGCTTCCTCGACCCGGCCGGCGACCAGGCCCTGCTGTACGAAACCCTGCAGCAACTGGAGCGCGAAGCACGCCTGAAGGTGCGCGTGGTGGGCAGCTACATCAACACGGGCACCGAGGACGACCCGGTCGCCTGCCTGCAAGACCTGCGCGCGCGCTATGCCTCGCCATTGGTCAAGGCGCAAACCCTGAAGCTGATGCTCGACGGCACCGAACTGAACCACACCGCCTACCTGCTTGAACCTTACTGCGACAAGCCGCACAGCTGCGGCGCGACGACCATGCCGGAGGCCGTGTTCGAACAGCATGTGCGCAACGCCGATGCCAACGGCATCGATGTGATGGTGCATGCGGTGGGTGACGCGGCGGTGCGCATGGCCCTGGACGTGTTCGAGCGCACCTTCGCCAGCAACCCACCGCGCGAGCGCCGCCATGTCATCACCCACGCCTTCCTCACCCACCCTGACGACATCCCGCGTTTTCGCCGTATCGGCGTCATGGCCAATACCCAACTGCAGTGGGGCGTGGTCGATGCCTATGCCGAGGCAATCCAGCAGTCTTACGGTTTCAAGCGCTGGGCCTCGATGTACAAGTTCCGCAGCTTCATCGACCAGGGCGTGACCGTGTCCATCGGCATGGACGGGCTGGTGTGCCAATGCCGCTGCCAGCACAAACCGGTCGAACACATCGAATCGGGCCACACCCGCCAGCTCAGCGGCGAGCCCGATGCACCGGTGATGCCCGATGCCGACGAACGCCTGAGCATTCCCCAACTGATTGCCGCCTACACCCTCAACGGCGCCTACCAGCTGGGCCTGGAGAAAGAGATCGGCTCGATCACTGAAGGCAAGCGGGCCGACATCATCATCCTTGAGCAAGACCTGTTCGAGCTCGACCGCTACCAGATCGGCAAGACCGAGGTGGCGCTGACCTTGATGAACGGCCGCATCACCCATGACGCAGGCACCCTCCCCCACGCCTGACCTGACTGCCGCGGCCTGCGGGCCGCGCGCCCTGCTGCACCCGGGAAACTCCAATGCACAACAATAAAAACACCCTGCTTCTGCGTGCCGCCCTGATCTACATCGCCGCCACGGCGCTGATCATCATTGGCGTGCAACCGATCTTCATCGGCCTGGTCAGCGAACGGCTGAACCTGGACCTGAGCCAGCAAGGCTGGATCCTGTCCGTCGAAATGGCCGGCACCTTGCTGGGCAGCCTGCTCCTGCCTGTTCTAGGGCGGCGCTTCGGTGGCCGGGGCCTATACGTGGCGGCCGCGCTCGCGGCCGGCGCACTGAACCTGCTCAGTGGCGCGCTGGACGCACTGTCGGCGCTGATCGTCTGCCGCCTGGCCTGTGGCATGGCCGCCGGGCTGCTGTATGCGGGGGCGATCAGTGGGCTGGGGCGCATGCCTGGGCAGGACCGCTCGTATGGGCTGTCGCTGCTGATCCAGACCGCCGTATTCGCCCTGTCTGCCACTTGCATGCCGCAGTTGGCGGAGCTGATTGGCAACCGGGGGGCGATTTCATCCATGGGCTTCTGGTTCGTATTGATCGGCCTGGCAGCGCTGCTGGTCCCTACCCGAATGCACCGCGAGGCGCCGCAGCAGCCTGCGCAGCGCGGTGGCGGCTCGGCCATGCTCGGGCGCGCGGCGTTGCTTGGGATGCTGTGCCTGCAGCTGGCCATTTATTGCATCTGGGGGTTTGTCGACCAACTGGCGCGCGAGCGCGGGATCGGGCCGGTGGACGTGGGCTGGGCGTTCGGGCTGGGTATACTCGGCGGTTTGCCTGGCGGGGCGCTGCCGAGCGTGCTGGGCGCGCGGGTGAGCCGTGGGCCGATGATCGGCATGGGTTCACTGCTGGTGCTGCTGTCGATCGTGCTACTGGCGCGGCACTCCCATGATGCGCAGCAGTTGTGCGGGGCGTTGTTCCTGATGAATTTTGGCTGGGTGCTGGCGCTGACCTACTACATGGGGGCCATCGCCACCCATGACCCGAAGGGCACGCTGACGCCATGGGTGAGTATCCTACAAATGGGGGCAGCGGCCGTGGCGCCTGCGTTCGTGGCGGTGCAACAGCAGAGTGCGGGGCGCGAGACGATCTTTGTCAGTGCCGGGGTGGCGATCGTGCTGGGGTTTGCGCTCAAGTGTGCGGCGGGGATGGTGCATCGCAACCGCGTTCAAGTGGCTGATTGAATCGGTCTCAGCCTGCAAGGCCAGCACCTATCCTGTGGGAGCGGGCAAGCCCGCTCCCACAGGGCCCTTGCTGAATCAGCGAGATGGGTTGGCGTCCAGGACCAGCGCTTTGGTCCGCGTGCGCCAGGCCACCGTCAGCAGCAGCCCCAGCCCCGCCATCGCCGCGCCTGCCAGCGAAATCGCCGGGTAGCCCAGCCCTGCATTGATCACCGCACCACCCAGCGCAGCACCGATGGCATTACCCAAATTGAACGCGCCGATGTTCACCGCCGACGCCAAGTTAGGCGCCTGCTTGGCGGCCTCCATCACCCGCATCTGCAGCGGTGGCACCAGGGCAAAACTGGCGGCGCCCCAGACCAGCACGGCCAAGGCAGTCGGCAGCGGCCAGCCGAGCACCAGCGGGAACACCAACAACACCGCAATCAGCACCGCCAGCGAGACCATCAAGGTGCGGTCGACCGAACGGTCCGCCGCCTTGCCGCCCCACACGTTGCCCAAGGTCAGGCCGACACCGAACAGCACCAGCATGGCCGTGATGAACGGGGTGGAAGCCCCCGCCTCGCTGTGCAGGATGGGCGCGATGTAGGTGAACACGGTGAACATCGCACTGGAGCCGACCACCGTCAGCGCCAGCGCAGACAACACCGGCCCACGCCCCAGCACACGGATTTCGGCCATCACGCCATCACTGGCCGGCAGCTTCAGGTCGGGCAAGGCAAACCACAGGGCTACCATCGTCACCAGCCCAAGGCCGGCAATGCCCCAGAACGCGGTACGCCACCCCATCAACTCACCGAACCAGGTGGCCATTGGCACACCGCCGATAGTGGCAAGCGTCAGCCCCATGAACATAGCGGCCACCGCCCCGGCACGTTTTTCCGGCGGCACCACGCTGGCCGCAACGATCGAACCGACGCCGAAGAACGCGCCATGGTTGAGCGAAGTGACCACGCGGGCGATGAGCAAGCTGTGGTAATCGGTCGCCAGCGCCGACATCAGGTTGCCCAGGGTGAAAATCGCCATCAGCCCGATCAGCAAGTAACGCCGTGGGATCTTGCCGGTGGTGAGCGTCATCAGCGGCGCGCCGATCAGCACGCCAAGGGCATAGGCGCTGACCAGCAGCCCGGCTGCAGGGATCGACACGCCGAGGTCGGCAGCAATACTGGGCAACATGCCCATGGGGGCGAACTCGGTGACGCCGATGCCAAAGGCGCCGACGGCGAGTGCGACAAGTGGGGGGTTGATACGCATGGCAAAGCTCCTAATCTGTGCCTGGAATGCTACGATTCGATTTTTCGAAGCACTAGACCGCTTTTCTGGCAACCACCTTTGCGTAAGAGGCACAAATGGATTACAACGGGCGCTCCGGCGAGATGGAGGTATTTGCCAAGGTGGTGGATGCAGGCAGCCTGTCCGCAGCGGCGCGGGCGCTGGGGCTGACACCCTCGGCGGTGAGCCGGATCATCGCCCGCACCGAACAGCGCCTGGGCACCCGCCTGTTGTTGCGCACCACCCGAGCAATCAACCTGACCGCCGAGGGCGATGCGTACTTGCGCGGCGCGCGGCGCATCCTGGCCGACCTGGTCGAAGTCGAAGAAGCCATCACCGACCAAGGTGTACCCAGGGGCCGGCTGAGGGTCAGCGCTGCGCTTGGCCACGGCCGGCAGACGGTGGTGCCGCTGGTGGCGGCGTTCAGCGCCCTGTATCCGCACGTGCTGGTCGACCTGACCCTGAGCGACGAAATCACCGACATCCTCGGTGGCCAGGCGGATGTCGCCTTGCGCTTCGGCCATCTGCCAGACAGCGCGTTGACGGCGCGCTTCGTCGGCGACACCGGCGAAGTCATCGTGGCCTCGCCCGAATACCTGGAGCGCTGTGGAACTCCCGAGCAACCCGAGGACCTGGCCCGGCACAACTGCCTGCGGTTCAACTTCCGCCGTGCAGTGTCCGAGTGGCCGTTCCGTCGCGAGGGGCAGGCATTTTCGCTGAAGGTGACCGGCAACATCGAATGCAGCAGCGGCGAGGCCCTGGCGCAACTGGCCAAGGTGGGGGCCGGCATTGCACGTATCGGCACCTTCACCGTCGCCGATGAACTGCGAAACGGCGCACTGGTGCCGCTGCTGGAGGCTTACAACCCGGGCGACCGCGAGCCGATCCACGCGGTGTTCGTCGGCGGCCCGGCGATGCCAGCGCGGGTGCGGGTGTTCGTGGATTTTCTGGTGCAGCACCACCAGGGCTGGCCGCTGGCGGTGGAATGAGGCGCGGTAAAACGGCATTATCGGTGGCCCGACACACAAGGAGTTGAACATGCCCGCGAACCCGCCCGACGGCCTCCCCCGCTACCGCCTGATCACCGGCAAGGACGATGCCGCATTCTGCCGCAGAATCTCGGAAATACTCGCGCTGGGTTATGAACTGCACGGCTCGCCAAGCCTCACCTACGACCCGCAGCAGCAGTGCGTGATCGCAGGCCAGGCGGTGCTGTGGCCGGTTCATCAGCCCCAGGCCCCCGTGAAGTGAAAGCACGACGATGATCCTGCACAGGGAACGTCTGCGCTGCTGCGCCCTCCCACAGTAATGCAGGGCGAACGGCGCGCTGCCCATTCACGCTTGGAGGACGGGTTCAGATGAAAAAGATCCTGATGGTGCTGACATCCCACGACCAATTGGGCGACACCGGCAAGAAAACCGGCTTCTGGCTGGAAGAATTTGCCGCGCCCTACTACGTGTTCATCGACGCCAACGCCGACGTCACCCTCGCCTCGCCCAAGGGCGGCCAGCCACCGCTGGACCCGAAGAGCGACGAAGACGATGCGCAGACCGACGCCACCCGGCGTTTTCGCAGTGACACCGAAGGGCAGATGGCCTTGGCCGACACGGTACCGCTGAGCGAAATCGACCCTTACAACTTCGACGCCGTGTTCTACCCCGGTGGTCATGGGCCGCTGTGGGACCTGGCCGAGGACGAGGACTCGAAGACACTGCTTGAAGCCTTCTATGCCTCCAACAAGCCAATTGCCGCGGTCTGCCATGCACCGGGGGTGTTCAGGCACGTCACTGCGCCGGATGGCCATTCAATCGTCAAGGGCAAGAAAGTGACCGGTTTCGCCAACAGCGAAGAAGATGCGGTCGGGCTGACCCAGGTAGTGCCGTTCCTGGTCGAGGACATGCTCAAAAGCAACGGTGGCGAGTATTCCAAAGGAGCAGACTGGGCGAGCCATGTGGTCGAGGACGGCCACCTGATCACCGGCCAGAACCCGGCATCGTCCGAGGCAGCCGCCACGGCGCTGCTCGACCGGCTGGCGCGCGGATAGCGGCCCCCACGCCATGACGCAGAATGCGCTGATCTGCGGCGCCAGCCAAGGCATCGGCTTGGCGTTGTGCGAACAATTGCTGGCGCGCGCCGACGTCGCGCAGGTATGGGCCGTGTCGCGTCACGCCAGCACCGGTGAAGCCCTGGCGGCCCTTGCTTCAGCCCATGGCGAGCGGCTGATGCGTGTGGATTGCGACGCCCGCAGCGAACAATCTCTAGCCATGCTCGCCCACGAGGTCGGCCGCCATTGCACGCACCTTGATCTGGTCATCAGTACGCTGGGCATTCTGCAGCAGGATGGCGCCAAGGCGGAGAAGGCCCTGGCGCAACTGGACCTGGCGGGCCTGCAGGCCAGCTTCGCCACCAATGCCTTCGCGCCGGTCCTGTTGCTGAAACACCTGCTGCCTTATTTGCGCCAGCAGCCTTGCACCTTCGCCGCGCTGTCGGCCCGGGTAGGCTCGATCAGCGACAACCGCCTGGGCGGCTGGTACAGCTACCGCGCCAGTAAGGCAGCGCTGAACCAGTTACTGCATACGGCGAGCATCGAACTCAAACGCATCAACCCTTCGTCCACCGTGCTGGTGTTACACCCCGGCACTACCGATACCCGGCTTTCGCAGCCGTTTCAGGCTAACGTGCCCGCTGGGCGGCTGTTCGAGCCTGCCTTTGCCGCGCAGTGCATCCTTGAACAGATTGGCCGCCATGGGCCGGCGGACAGCGGCAGTTTCTGGGCCTGGGATGGCCAGCCGATCACCTGGTGACGACTGCATCACAGAACGGCTGCCGGGTAAGCCTCGCGCAGGTTGGTCCTCAGCCATTCAATAAACCACAGCGCATCCTCGCCCAACATCTGCGAGGGTGCGAGTACCTGGTAACTTTCCAGCGGCACGCCCTGCCCCACACACCGCACCAGGCTGCCCTCATGGAGCTCCCGGCTGACCAGCACCTCGGTGGCCAAGGCTATGCCCTGCCCGCTCTGCGCCAGGTTCAGCACGATGTCGTTGCTCAGGTGCGAAGCATCGGCCTTGGCCCTCACCCTGATGCCTTGGGCGGCAAACCAGCTGCTCCACCAGTTGCCATCGTCAACATGGATCAGCTTGCAGCGGGGCAAGTCGCGAACGGACAGGTGCTCGGGCAGTTGCGCCCGGTAGCCTGGCGAGCACACGGCAAAAACCTCAGGGCGGATCAGCACTTCGCGCACGCCGGACAACTCGCCGGGCAAGCCATAGGCAATCCCGAGATCCGCCTGGCGGGCATCGACACGGCTGAACGTGGCGTTGGGTTCGATGGCGATCTTCAACTCCGGCCTTAGCGCACGCAGCACCTCGATGCGCGGCGTCAGCCAGCGCGAAGCGAACGCCGGCACACACAGAATGCGCAACCAGCGCTCGGCACTGCGCCGCCCGCAGCGCAAGCCGGCGTCTGCCAGCAGTTGCAGCGACTCGGACACCGCCTGGTAATAATGGGCACCGTCCTGGGTCAGGCTCACGCCACGCGGCGAACGGTCGAGCAGGCGTACGCCCAACCAGTCCTCAAGGATTTTTACATGTCGCCCAATCGCCGGCTGCGTCACGTGCAACGCACGGGCCGCCGCCACGTAACTGCCAAGGCGCGCTGCCGCTTCGAACGCGCGCACGGCATTCAGCGGTGGCAGCCGGTCAATGGTCATCGGTACACATCCTGAGCTGTCAGTTTTTTTAATAGTGGCTGAAAATTTATTGTGCTTTTCCGCACCCCGCAAGTTCTCGACACTCGCAGGGCGTACTTCCACGCCCTACGAGGAGCCGCCCATGCTGGCGATACCAACAATAAAACGATCGTTCACCTTGCTGACCGTGCTGGCTGCCATGGCCGGCGCGGCGCATGCCGACGACGCCAAAGCCCCTTGCGGTGTGCCCGGCTTGCAGACGTGCCCGCAGCCTTTCGACAAAGTCCTGCCGGCCCCCAAAGACATGCTCACCTGGGACCAGGCAACCCGCGTGGTGGGGTTTCGCAACACCTACCGGCTTTACGGCGGTGACGTCTTCAGCACCCACGGCGCCACGGCCTACCCGTTAGCGGAAGCCGACCACCCACTCGCCGACGTTCATTACACCCTGGATGGCAAACAAAACGGCCTTGCCGACTACCTGAAAAACCAGAGCGTGACCGGCCTGCTGGTGCTCAAGGATGGCAAGGTGGCCTACGAGCACTACGCCAAGGGCAACACCGCGCTGACCTTGTGGACGTCACGTTCGGTGGCCAAATCGGTGGTCAGCGTGCTGGTGGGCGTGGCCATCAAGGAAGGCAAGATCCAGTCGGTCGACGACAAGATCACCCAGTACGTGCCCGAGCTCAAAGGCAGTGCCTGGGAAGACGTGACCCTGCACCAGCTGATGCAGCACACCTCCGGGGTCGTCTGGGACGAGAACTATGCGTCGAAGGATTCCGACTTCTCGCACATGACCCAGTGCGAAGCCAAACCCGACCCGTACCAGTGCGTGCTCAACCTGGTGCGCTCGGTGAAACGCAAGCCGGGGGTGAAGCCTGGCGAAGTCTGGTCGTACAACACCGGCGGGGCCTGGCTGGTGGGCCGAGTGCTGGAGAACGCAACTGGCCAGACCATCGCCAAGTACCTGGAGAACAAGGTCTGGAGCCGTTACGGCATGCAGCAGGACGGGGTGTGGCACGCGCTGGTGCCCGGCAAGGTCGACATGGGCGGCCACGGCTTCAATGCCACCCTTCGCGATTGGGGCCGGTTCGGCCAGTTCGTGTTGAGCGGCGGGCAATTGCCGGGCGGTGAAAAGCTGCTGCCGGATGACTGGATCGCCCGCTCCACGCACTGGACCCAGGCCAAAGGCTCGGTGACCGCCGCTGCGCCGAACGGGCAGTATGGCTACCAGTGGTGGTACAACGCGCCGGCACCGGATGCCAAGGCCGCACCGAAGCAAACCGCGCACAGCGACCAGACCTTCTGGGCGTTGGGCATTTTCGGCCAGACCATTGCCATCAACCCGGCCGAACACCTGGTGGTGGTGCAGTGGTCGACCTGGAAAAATGCCGAGACGCCGAGTTCGCTGTATGACGAGCAGGCAGTGTTCGTGAATGCGGTAGCCGAGGCCCTGGAGCGCGGTCAAGCGCAGTAGCCAGGGTTGCCTGTGGCTGCAGGCTTGTGGGGGTTGGCTAGCCCCACAAAGGCTGCGGTCACTCGCCACTTTTCACAGGCTATACAGCGCACGCTCGATATCGACAGCACGCCAAGCGCGCAACTCGCCGTTGCGCTCCTGCCAGTAAGCGCTCTCGCCCAACTGGTTCTGCTTGTCTGCCTCGCTGCACAGTGCCTGGCAATAGGCTTGGTAGCGAGCAACGTTTTCCTTTACGTCGCTCACATACCCTGCGCGCAATTTGAACCCGTAGTGCGGATGTTTTTCTGCGATGACTGAATCAATCACCCCACAGGTCTCGGGGGCAAGGAAAGCGGCGACTTTCGAGGCAAACGCGAAGCCCAATTGTGGCAAGTCACACAGTAGCTTCACCCCTTCACCGTACTGACGTTCGACGAGAAGGCGCTTGGCTTTCCTGATCAAGGCAACCGCCTTGCCACGACCAAAGTGATTGATGCCGGGCCTCTGACACGTTTTCCCATTGCGTTCAAAACTGGACCCGACCAGCGCCAGCTGTACCCGGGAGAGCGCACGATTGGCTGTCGTGCGCCCAGCAGCACCTGCGTAATGCCCCCAGAAAAGGGTACTCAGATACCCGAGCAATACCTCGTCATCCTCCGCCGAGCACAGCAAACGGGCGTGATGCGCTTCGAGTTTCGAAGAAGTATCGAACGCTACCTCATGATGCGACGCTACCGTGCCAGAGAGGCCGACCATTGGATATGCATAGGCGTCCCGCTTCTGTTTGAAATTCACCGACCCGACCTTGATTCCAAAATGACACTATGCCACGAACGAATTGGAAATGATCAAGGCGGCTGGTTTTATTCCACAAGAATGCCAAACATGGCCCGCTGTTCAGCGGGGCCCTGTGGTGGCGGACCAGCCCGCCGCCACAGAGGTCCAGTCAAGCCCTAGCCTTCAAAGTTGATCACCATGCGGCCCTTGATCTTGCCTTCCAGCATCTCTTCGAAGATGTCGTTGATGTCTTCAATCGGCCGCAGCGTGACTTTCGGCACCACCTTGCCTTGCGCGGCGAAATCGAACGCTTCAGCCAGGTCCTGGCGGGTACCGACCAGCGAACCGACCACCTCGATACCGTCGAGCACCAGGCGCGGAATGTCGAGGCTCATGGCTTCAGGCGGCAAGCCTACAGCCACCAGCCGCCCACCGGCACGCAGGGCATCCACTGCTGAGTTGAAGGCGCTTTTCGATACCGCCGTGACCACGGCCGCATGGGCGCCGCCAGTCTTGGCCTGGATGACTTTCGCCACGTCCTCGGTGCGGGCATTGACCACTAGGTCGGCGCCCACCTCACGGGCAAACGCCAGTTGCTCATCGTTGACATCAATCGCGATGACCTGCGCATTGAAGACATTCTTCGCGTACTGCAGCGCAAGGTTGCCCAGGCCGCCGAGGCCATAGATGGCGATCCACTGCCCTGGGCGGATATTGGATGACTTCACTGCCTTGTAGGTGGTGACACCGGCGCAGGTGATGCTGCTGGCGGCCGCGGAATCGAGCCCGTCCGGCACTTTTACCGCATAGTCCGCCACCACGATGCACGCCTCGGCCATGCCGCCGTCGACTGTATAGCCGGAGTTCTTCACTTCACGGCACAGCGTTTCGTTACCGCTGTTGCAGTACTCGCAGTGCCCACAGCCCTGGAAGAACCAGGCCACGCTGGCCCGGTCGCCGGGCTTGAGCGAGGTGACACCCGGCCCCACCTCCACCACCACGCCGATGCCCTCGTGGCCGAGAATCACGCCGGTCTTGTCACCGAAATCGCCATTCTTGACGTGCAGGTCGGTGTGGCACACGCCACAGCACTGCATCCTCAGCAACGCTTCACCGTGCGCCAGCGGGCGCAGGGTCTTTTCCACCACGTCCACACGACGCCCTTTGGCAACAACAGCAGCTTTCATGGGTGCCTCCTTGTTTACCTGAGTGAGCTTGAATCGAAGGGTTCAGCATAGTGGTGGTTTGGCAGGAGGGCTTGCTTCAGGTCAGGGTCTGTGACGGTGAGCAGCGGCGTTTGGTAGGATGCGGGCTCACGCTCATGGTGGCGGGTTCTGCATCACTCAGCATCTGTGAGACAGGAACTAGAGAACCAGCTACATGGCCTACAAGCCAGCAGCTTTGGGCCACCCTACCCCGCGATGGCTCTGCTGCCGTGCGGCGCTGCGGCTGAAAAAATCACTGTGTTTTGACACTTCCTTTTTCAAAGGGAATGCAGTTTCCAGTGTGCTGCTTGAGCTCTTTGAGCTTCATATCTTTCAACGCTTGCGGGCATAACAAATTGAGGGCGCCATAGGCATAAAGTGAAAACGCACGAATGGCATATTTCCTCTCGTTGAGCGGCGTGATCGACCACTGGGCTGCACTCATGCTGCTGGCAGGGTACTGCTCCTGATCGACCAGATAAGTTCTCACCTCGCGCTCGCTAAAGCCAAGTAACCTTACCGACCCCACTGAAGCTACGCTGAACAACGACGGCGATGTGACCACCATGAATGCGAGGAATGCACCCAAGCCAATCAAGGCCCCCCGCCGCTGTGCAGACACGCCACTACCCGCCCGCAAGTAATACCCCACGGCAGGAGCAAGCGAGCCAGCCATAGTGATAAGGCAGGTTAACGCGAGCTTGATAGCCTCTGCCCAATCAGCAGTATTGCCGCTGCCTTCGTACAGGAACGTCGCATACCACGCTGGCAAGATACCCAGCATCGCTACAAGCCCGGTGCCCATTGCTACGCCCGCGCACAGCAGCAGTTTGCGCTTCCCCTGAATCGGCCCTGACAGGACCTTCGCCTGGTCCCGATGCCGCACGATGAATGACCATGACAAGACCACAGGTAACACGAATATGGCCAGCATCCACCAGCCACTGAGTGCGCCAGCGTGCCAGACAGCACCGACCACCAAGACCAGTACCATGCTTGCCATGCCACTCATGACCCTGAAAAACAGGCCTCGGGCCAACGCCCCGGTGTACTCAGGCTTGGGCTGCAAGCCCTGCAGCGTCAGCGCAAAAAAGTAGGAGGTAATCAGCATGCTCCCGACTATCCCTGCCAGGATCATCAAATAGGACAACATCAGCAGGGCCAGGCTGGGCCCGAACTCCAATGAACGGCTGAACAGTTCGGGCCGGTTGATATACCACGTGAAGACCAGCAGATTGAGCAGCCCGATCAGGGAGGCGAGAATGACGGCCACGGGTGAAACCCAGACGAAATGATCTTTGAGCGCTGTAAGCAGACTCTGCGAAGCGTTGTTCTGCTCTGGGCTTCCCACTGAAGCTGTCATGGCCATGCTCCTGGAAAAGGGTCGAATCCAGATCATATGCGCACGAAACTGTATGCACAACCATGCTGTTTATATAAACAGTAAAAGTGATCCGGGATGACGTAGAAGCATGGCGCGTCGCATAACGTGTCGGCCCTTAACTTGCACGGCCACGCCGTGTATTAGGGCATATCCTATTGCCCTTCAGGCAGCAATCCTTCCAGTAAGCGCACCTTGCGCTGCAACTGATCCACATGCGCCTTCTCCGCGCGCAGGGCCGAGCGCAGCTCCCGGTTTTCCGACTCCTGGATGCGCGCCCAGCGCATCGAGGTCTTGCAGGTGACGATCGCCTCCCACACCTCCTGGGTCTTCAGGTACTGCACCAACAACAGCACGGCGATCACCACCATCATCAGAAGGGCCGCTGCCGAGATCATATCCGTCGTAGTCATGTTCAATCCTTTTGCGAGTCTGTGTGTTTCGAAGACAGGCCAAGGATATGTAGTGATTTTTTACACGTATAGATTGTAGACTTGTACAGGTAAACAAATCACGCACATGGAAGGCCCATGAAACGTACCCAGGAAATCAACCAGGTCCGCTGGGACCTGGCACTTCGCTACCGTTTGATCGAAACCGTCGCCTGGTGGGAAGGCCGGCTGACCACGGGCCATCTGATGCAGAGCTTCGGCATCAGCCGCCAGCAGGCGTCCAAGGACATCAACACCTACATCAGCGAGCATGCGCCTGAAAACCTTACATATGACAAGCAGCTGAAGGGCTATGTACCCGGCGCGCACTTCACCCCTCGGTTCATCGATGACAGTGCCAACGCCTATTTGCAGCTTCTGAACCAGACCCACTCGCGGGCGCCGCATGTGGAAGGGTTGGCACTGGCCTACGCGCACACCAAGGTGCTGGAAGTGCCAGACCGGACCATCCGCCCCGACGTACTGCGCCCCCTGCTCAAGGCCTGCCGCAACGGCGAGGTGATTTCCATCGAGTACGTGTCGCTGGCCAACCCCACGCCGGAAACGCGACTCATCTCGCCGCACACCCTGATCTACACCGGCATGCGTTGGCATGTGCGGGCGTACTGCGAGAAAAACCGCACGTACCGGGACTTCGTGTTGAGCCGCTTCCGCGGTGCACCCGAGTTCGAACGCATGAGCGAGAACCTGATCGACGCGGACGATGACTGGAATACGCGGGTGGATGTAGTGATCGAGCCCGACTCCCGGCTCAAGACTGAGCAGAAGGCAATCATCGAGGTCGACTTCGGCATGCAGGGCGGGGAGTTGGTGATCCCGACGCGCTGTGCGCTGGTGGGCTATGTGCTGCAGCGGTATCAGATCGACCCGAAGAAGCTTGAGCCCAAGGCGTCGGCGCAGCAGATCGTGGTGAAGAACCTGGAGGCGTTGAAGCCTTGGCTCTATGAGTGATGGTCGAAAACTTCCATTGAAAGCTATCAGTAAGTTCAGGGAGGCCAGTGTTTCGAGTTGAGAACGGCTAAAGATGGCCACCTGACACTATTCAGGCTATTGTCCCGCCATTCGGCTTGCCCTGTAAATGGTCGGCCTCCGCCACGTACTCATAAACTCTTCGATCTTCATTGACACAGGATGAGGCCAATGACAGCTGACATGAACAAGCCTTTAAGTCACAGCGACGAAAACGGCTGCGTCGACTTCGATCAGCTCTCCGATACACAGGCCCAACGCATCGAAGGCACGCTGTTCGATAAGGCTGAGAATGCCGGCAAAACTACCGCAGTCATCGCTTCATTCGTCGCATCCTGCAATGACCGTGGTGAAAAACCACTGGATCAATGGCTGAACGACGAGTTCCGCAAGTACCCCCATTTGTGGAAGAGCGAAGCAGAACTTCTGGAAGCCAGCCGCCAGGTCATCGACGCCGGTAAAGCGTTTAACGACTCTCGCGAGTCGCTACAGCAGCATATGGACAAGGGCCGCAGCAAGGCGTCATGGCTGGCCGCCGAGATCGAGAAAAACGCTGCGTTCGCTGGCTCAAACAACGTAGGCCAATATGCGGGTCGTATCGACCAGGCATTGTCCGATGCCACTGAAAATGCCCGCAAGATCGTTACAACCCAAGCGGGTACTATCAGCCTCAACCCCAACCTCGATGGCTTCATCGCAGAACAGCATCACGTCGATACTTTCAATATCGATGCCACCACAAAAGGCAGCCCGTACCGCGCGCGAATGGTCAAGTCGCAGGAGCTGAACTCGGTAGATATCGAAGTCGTTGACGGCAACGGCAAAGTGGTTGGGCGTTATCAGTCGAAATACGGTGCTGATGCCAGTGCAACGAGTGAGCAGTTTGAGCGTGGTGATTACTCGGACCAGGAACGTCTGGTGCCAGAGGGGCACGGTGCAGATGTTGCCAACAGTACCGAAGTCATCAAGGCCGATGGGATTAATTCCCGGCCACTGTCCAAGGAACAAGCCAAGGCCCTGCGCGACAAAGCCCAGGCCGAAGCCGAGGCTCGACAATACCAATGGAAGGACACCAACCGGATCGACATTGCCAAGCAGATTGGCAAGCAGGCGGTAATGGGAGCCTGTATCGCCGCTGGCCTGCAGGGCGCACGGATACTTGCCCGACGGGCGTGGAACGCCCTCAATGGCCGCGAGAACCCGCACGCCAATGAAGACTTGAAGGAGTTCTTCGAAAGCTCGCTCAGAGCGACCACTCAAACTGCTGCTCAAGTGGCGGTGTCCGGCGCAGTGGTGGTGGCAGTCAAAAACGGCTGGCTAGGCGCGGCACTGCGCAACACACCGGCTGGGTTGATCACCAACATTGCTTGTGTTGGCCTTCAGAACGCGAAAGTTCTCTATAAGTTGGGCAAAGGTGAGCTGACCAAAGACGAGGCCTTCGATGCCATCGGCAACACCACGGTCACGACATCCATGGCCATCGCCGGGGCCACGAAAGGAGCATCAGTGGGGGCTGCGCTCGGTACCGTGTTTGGCCCTATCGGCAGCGCAGTCGGTGGATTTGTCGGCGGGGTGGCAGGAGGGATCGCCGGCAGCCAGATTGGAGAAGTGGTGTATTCGGCCGGCAAGGCTGTAGTCGGGACAGCAGTCAAAGTAGCAGCCAGTATCGCTGAGGGCGCCGGACGCGTTGCCTCTGTCATTGGGCGCGGTGTCAATAACGTGGTCTCTTCCCTTCTTTCATTCTGGTAATCACCAATGACGCTATTTGATCTGAAGGTCAAGATCACTTCCCATCTTCGGGCAGGCTATCCCGGACTGTTCATTCAATCTGGTGAAGAGGCGCGGGTCGATGCGATGCTTCAGGAAGTGGCGACCCAACTGCAGTTGCATCCCAAAGAATGGAATCTCGGTTACGGCTGGGTGGATTTTTACAACAAGCAGCCCCGAGGCGACTCAAGCACGGATACAGGGCTGGCAAGCAGCCTGCCGGTACTGCTCGACGATGACCTGGACGGCAAGCTTTTCATCATCAAGGACGCCCGCAGCGCGCTGGAAGACCAGCCACTGGCGGTTGCCCGGCTGAAGCAACTGCTCAACCGTATTCAGCGCCACCATCGCTCAGCAGCAGGAGTCGTGCTGGTATCGGAAACATTGCACATCCCCGCACAGATCGAAGCGCAGATAACTTTGCTGCCCCTGCCATTGCCCAGCGGCGAGGAGATCAGCACCCAGCTCGACAGCGTCTGCAGGGAACTTGAACTGCTGGTACCGGAGACCACACGCCAGCGTCTACAGGCGGCCTGCAGTGGTCTGAGCCAGGAAGAGATCCGTTCGGCGATGGCCATGGTTCGTCAACAGCACGAACAGGTCAACGATGGTGCCCTGGCCCTGATCCAGCATGAGAAGGAGCAGATCATTGCCAAAAGTGGTGTACTGGAAATGCTCCGCGTTAGCGAAAGCACGACGAGCATTGGTGGGCTGGAAAATCTCAAGGTGTGGCTGAGCCGTCGTGCACAAATCTTTCGACGCCTCGGTGAGGCTCGTGATGCCCGGGTACAGGCACCGAAAGGCGTACTAATCGCAGGGATGCCCGGCTGTGGCAAATCCCTGACCGCCAAGGCAGCGGCTGGCCTGTTCCAGCTGCCGCTGCTGCGTCTGGATATCGGCTCGCTGCTGGGCAAGTACGTTGGCGAAAGCGAACACAACATGCGCCGCGCCTTGGCCATGGCCGAGTCGGTGAGCCCCTGTATTCTCTGGATCGACGAGCTTGAAAAGGCTTTTGTCGGCATGAACAGTGGCAGTGGGTCGGAGGTATCTTCGCGCCTGTTTGGCTACTTCCTGACCTGGATGCAGGAAAAGACCGGTGCAGTCTTTGTGATAGCGACTGCCAATAACATCACCGCACTGCCCCCGGAGCTGTTGCGCAAAGGCCGCTTCGACGAAGTCTTTTACGTCGGTTTCCCGAATGCCGCCGAGCGAGGCGCGATCCTTGATATCCACCTCGACGGCGAGCCACTAGAGCTCAAACCTGAGCAACGCAGCAAGCTGATTACACAGTCCCGAGACTACGCGGGTGCGGATATCCAAAACGCGATCAATGAGGCACGTGAGATGGCCTTTTTGAACAACCGCGCGTTGAAGCTCGAAGATCTGGAAGCTGCCATCGAGCTTACTGTGCCATTACGCGAAACCCTGCGGGACCAAGTCGCCAAGTACGAAGAGCTTTTTGACAAGCTCAAGCTCAAACCAGCATCTACATGTGATGGTCTGAGCGTCGCGCAAATGATCCAGATGGCCGACAGCCACAACGCCCTACGCCGTGAGCAAGTAGCCAATAGCGAAGACTGCCCGGACGACCTACTGGAGAAGCTGGCCGGTGATGTCGAGCCGAAGGTTCGCACCGCCGTCTTCAGTAACCCGAATTGCCCCGAACACGTGTTGACCCTGCGCATCAATATCGAAGAAGGTCAGCCTGGTTTCGATCTCGCGCTGCTGCACCTAGCGTGCATGCACGCCCACGCACCGCATGATCTACTGGCGGCGCAATTCGAGCGTCTACAGTTGAAACCAGCGCAAAGGCTCGAACTGGCGGAAAAGAGTACTGACATGGCGCTGATGGAGCGTTTGTTGGGCGATGAAGAGGAACGGGTGCACCGCACGGTGGCTCGCAACGGAAGCCTCAGTGCAGCGCTTCAATCGCAGGTAACCAAGGCCTCCTCACTCATTGTCCGTAATGACTTGGCGGCCAACAAAGCCTTGCACCCGGACGCACAAGCTCTGTTGGCAAGGGATGAGTCTTTCCAGGTACGTGAAACGCTTGCAAGCCTTGATCATCTGATTGAGAGCGTGCAGATGATTTTGCTACGCGATGAAGACAGTGACGTACGGATTGCCTTGGCCAAGCGCTCCGGCGAGGGTTGTCTCCCTGAGGCAATACAGCTGGAACTGGCCAAGGAGGACGTTCAGGTTCGCGAGGCACTGGCCAGTAACGCTAGCCTTGGCGCTGCTGCACAATTGTTGCTGGCCCAAGACCCTATTATTGACGTGCGCCTGAGCCTGGCTCGTCACGCCTCGCTTGCAACCGCCACACTGCAATATCTGCTTCAAGATGTTAAAGAAGTACAGGCCAGGTTGGCCGGTAACCCGCAGTTGGAATCGGCGTTGCTGCAGATGAGCCTGAGCCAGCATGAAGAAGAGGACGTACGCAGAGCAATTGCCGGCAATGAAGCGCTGAACGTTCAAGTGCAAGCCCGCTTGGTCAAAGATCGCTGTCCCACAGTGCGGGCAGCGCTGGCGGGCAACAGGTCACTGGCAGATAAATTCATCGATGTGCTGCTGCAGGACAAGAATGACAAGGTGCGCCAGGGCTTCGTCTGCAGATATGAAATGCTTTCACCTAGTGTTCAATTGAAGCTGGCGATCGACACGTGCAGCGACATTCGTGTTTCCGTCGCCAGTGCATCGACTTTGCCAGAAAATATACAAGACCCATTGGCCAACGATATAGCTGAAGTACTGCTGGTGCTGGCAGAAAATACCAGCATCAATGCAGCCAGCCAGCTGCGTCTACTGGTGGGCGACTTGCAAATACGCCGTAAATTAGCCTCCAACAGCGCGCTGTCCGGCCCGGCACAGGCAAGGCTCGCAGAAGACGCTGATGTCGAAGTGCGCACTAACTTGGCTGGTAACCCGGCCCTGGTCGCCCCCGTCGCAGACAAGCTGATCTGCGATGTGGATGCAGTTCTCAAGGAGCTGGCAAGCAATCAGCGATTGAACGAAGCGCAGTATGCCCACCTGTATAAATCAGGCTCCGAAGACATTCAGGAGAGGATCGCTGGCAATCCGAAGATCAGCGAAGACCTGATGGCCCGAATCTGCCGGGAGGAGACGATCAAGCCCGCCAAGATAATGGGAGGGCTTACCGCCATGTCGCGCGGCATATCGGCCCCACCTCCCCCTATGCCATCGAAGGCCAAACTGGCAGTCGCCAGCAACCGAGAACTACCGCCCTCGCTTCAGATGTTGCTGACCGAGGACAACCCAACACGAGAGTTACTCCAGGCATTGGCCAGCAACCCGAGACTGACACTGGAACTGCAGGAGCAACTGTCAACCCACAAGGATGCCAATGTGCGGGAGAAGCTTGCCGCCAACTCAAGCCTTCATGACGACATTCAGCATGCGCTTCTCAAAGACACATCGGCCCACGTACGCGCAGCACTGTTACACGACTGGCGAGTGGACCGAGGTATCGAGTTGCAGTTGGCACAAGACTCGACGGTCAGCGTTCGTCGCGCTGCTGCTGCTCGACGAAGGCCGAGCAAGACCGTTCAGGTGTTGCTTGCCCGCGATCTGGACCAGAGCGTGCGTGCCCGCCTCCTGCACCGCGAAAACCTATTTTCGAACGACGTGCATCCACTCGCCCAGCTAATCCTTGCGCACGATAGCGATCTCGAGATTCGCAAGGAGCTCGCGCTGTATTCACGCACAATACCTTCAGTGCAACTCATTCTTGCCGAGGATGAGTCGGCGATAGTGCGCAAGGCTTTGGCTCAAGGTCGAGATGGCTGGTTCATTGGCCAACTGGATGAGCGTGCGCAAATGCGTCTGGCAAGGGATCAAGCTGTGAGCGTGCGGGCTGCCCTGGCGGGAAGCCGCCGACTATCTCCCGCTGCTCAAGCAGTCCTGGCGAATGACCCAAGCGATATGGTCAGGGAAAAGGCCAATCAGAAAACTAACGCGATGTGGCGGATGTTTGGCTCAGCAAGGTAAATGCCAGCATTTTTGGGGATGCTCGCCTGGCAAACGTGCAGAGGGCATCTCATAAATGGACTTACCCGAGCGCGTCCAGTCTGTGGAGTCAGCCTTTGCTTTTGTACAAAAGCATCTGTTGGGCACCTTTTTGCAACGTGGCGCAAACAGCAGTATTCAGGGCCACGAACTCGTCCCAGCTGTAATGCTGGGCAAAACGCTGTGCGTACAGTCGATCCACCCGGCAGATGTCAGGGCGCTCCTGGTAAATGCTGCACCCCTTCAACACCGCGTCGTAATGCTTGCACGTGCCGTCGCCACGATCCAGGCCGCGGGTTTCGGCAGACTGGTCAACACGCTGGCAGCACAAGCCGCATTGGTTGCAGGGGAACGGTGAACGCGGGGAAACCATCGTGGGCATGCAGACCTTTCAGCGCCTTGAAGCGACCGAGTTGGTAATGAATGTGCCCACGCAAGGCGTGGGCACGGTGGCTTCAAGCGTGAATCAGCGCCTGAGCGCAATCAAGCGACAGGTGCATCCAGGCCAGCTTTCTTGCCGTTGGCGACCAGGGTGACGTCCTTGATGCGTTTTTCGGTGGCCAGCACCAGGTTGCCGTCGGTATCCAGGATCGGGGTATCGATCATGGCCTTGAGCAGCTGGGCGAACTTGACCGAACCAAACACCACCTTCTTGCTCTGGTCGGAGTAGGCACGGTAGTCGACACCCTGCTGCTCGATGACGGTTTTCAGCTCGTTCACTGCGCGGCGCAGTTGCGAGCTGACGTTGGAGAAGGTGTTGTTGGCCAGCGTGGTGACCTGGGCGATGGCGCTCAGCTTGTCGGTCAGCAGCTTGGCTTCGTCACGGATGGTGCGCGCCTGCTCCATGTTGCTGCGCGCCTTGTTCAGCGCCTCTTCACCCTTGTTGCCCAGCACGTGGCCAAAGATGGCCAGCGCAGGGCCGGCAACGATGCCACCGAGCACCATCATGCCGCCTGCCATGCCGTAGCCGCCGGCAGCCAGCGAACCGCCGCCCAGCCAGGCCAGCGTGGCGTTGGTCGCGGCCACGCCACCCAGCGAGGAAATTGCCGTGCCGGTGCTGGCGGTGGCCAGCAGCATGGTGCCGTTATAGGCACCGAAGGCCAGCGCGGCGCCGCCGCTCAGGCCAGCGCCCAGGCCCAGGCCCGCGTCCTGCAGCGCCTTGTAGTCCTGGCGCAGGCCGGTCAGGGTCTTGCTGGTGAAGTCGCCCGCATTGAGCTTGTCCAGCTCAGGGCTTTGCGACAGCTCGACGTTCTTGATGCGCTCGAAGGTGGTGATGAAATCGGCGACCACACCGTTGAATGCGCGCAGCTTGCGCTGGCCGTAGTCTTCCAGGGTGCTGTTGGTGGTCTTGCGCTGCTCTTCGATTTGCTCGTTGGCCTTGTTGACCAGGGTGCGAGCGTCTTCGTTGAGGTCGCTGGCATTGCTGTGGTCGATGGCGCCGCTGACGCCTTTGACTGCACCGTAGATGCCGGCAATGGCGGCGGCACCGATAAGCAGGGGAAGTGGCATGATGGGGTCCTTACTCAAGCACGATGGAGATGGTTTTGTTGACTTCCTTGTTCAGCACTTCCGCGCGTTCCAGGAGGTCGTCGAAGATGAAGTCTTCAAGCTTGTGGTGTTGTTGAAACTCTTTGAGCAGCGCCCATTCGATGCTGGAAATATTGCCGTCGCGCAGGGCCACCAGCAGCAGTTCGAACAGCATCACTTTCGGCACGGAGGGTTGCTCGGCCTTCTTGTCCTTGAGCAACTCCTTGAGCACGGTCTTGGCCGCCTGAACACGGGATTCCGGGCGCTCCGCCTGGGTGATCGGGAAGGTCTTGGTCACCTCGACCAGGCGTGTGCCGATGTCACAGGTGGACAGGAACATGCGCAGGGCCGGCGATACCGACGATGAAATGCCGGCAGCCTGTTCCATGTCTGCGATCAGCTCGCGCTCGTGCTCGCCCTCCTCGATCGTCAGCTCTTTCAGGTCGGTGTCGGAGGTGAGCTCGGCAGAGGTCTTGCCATCCCACAGCAGGGGTTTGTCGGAAAGCGCCAGCAGCTTTGCCAGGTCGACCAGGTGTTTTTTGTCCGGTGTGGACAGGAGCTTGATCAGCATGAACGGGGTGTCCTTGTTCCTTGGGGGAATTCTTCAGGTAAGCAATCGGTTTACAGGACCAGCGGGCTGTCGCTGTCCATGAAGCTGTCGAACTCGTCCTGCGTCTGGAACTGCAGCTTCTTGCCCAGCAGCGTGGCATACGTGTTGATTGCTGCAGCCACGTCGTCAGCACTGACGCTGCCGGTGGCGTTGATCATGGCGAACAGCTGCTGGGTTTCCTTTTGCAGTTGTGGGATTTCGCGGCGGGTGAACTCATCCAGGGCCGCCTGCTCTGCGGCAATACGCTCGCGTGCAGCGCCCTGGATCGCACGGGTACGCTCCAGCTGGGCACGGGAAAGCTCCGCACCGCGGGCAGCGTCCAGGGCCGCCTGGTAGAACAGCGACGACAAGGTGTAGCCGATCATGCCGCCCACGGCAGCGCCGACGAAGGGGATGGGAATGGCGACCTGGCCGACGGCCGCCATCATGCTGCTGGCGAGCATGCCCGAGCCTTTTTCGCCGACTTCGGCAAGCAATTGCGCTTCGCTGATTTCGCCGGTGACATAGCGTTTGATCGAGCTGCCCAGCGACAGGCAGACGTTCACCGCCATCGCCGGCGCATTGGTGTTGGCCAGGTTGCGCAGGGTCACGTTGCCCGACTGCTGCATGCCACCTTTGAGCGCCGCACCCACAAACGCCGTGCCGTAGCCGAGCGCGCCCGCCTTGGCGGTGTCGCAGGCCAATGCCAGCGCGGCATCGGCGACGTCCTGCTTGCCCTGGGCAACCGCGAATACATTCTGCAAGGCAGAAATACTGGCGCCGACCATCGCACCGTACTTGGCACCTTCCACGCCCGCCCGGTGGCTGGTGCGCGCAATGTCCAGGGCCGTGGCCAGCTCGGGGTGCTCACGGTAGAAAATCGCGTCTTCGGTGGTCAGCCCACTGTCCTTGACGTTGTCGGCCAACTGCTCGTAGTTATCGGCGTCACGGCGCAGCTTGGCCGCGACCTCGGGCTTGCCTGCCGCGTCGACCTTGGCGGCCTGCTCGCGCAGGGCCACTGCCTTTTCACGGCAATGGGCCTCTGCGCCTTCGAACTGCTCGGACGGCAGCTCCAGCTTGACCCCACGGTAGCGGGAGAACTTGCCGTTCTCGCTGGCGATGTCGTCGAGCAGCTGGTCACGGTTACCCACGAACTTCATCTGCGACTGCGTGCCTTCGATGATCTGCCCATCGAGGATCTGCACGCGGTCCACCACGTTGTGGTTCCTGCCGTACTGGGCCAGGTCATCACTGCGCGAGGTACGCACGTTCGAACCGCTGATGATGGCCTCGGCGTTGTCACGGCTGGTGGTGGCCACCTCCGCCGAATAACCCGCCTGCTGCTTGATGTTCTGCTTGGCGTACAACGGGTCGTCGTTGACCTTGTGCTTGGCGATGTCGGCCAGGCCCTTGGCGAAACGCTGGCCGGTTTCGTTATCGACGCCGGTGAAGCCTTTGATGTACTCGGCGTTGGCGCTGCCGAAACGGCTGACGGTTTCGCTGGTGGAAAGCGCCGTCACGCTCTGGATGATGTCGCGCTGGATTTCGTCAAGGTTGTTCGATTCAACAGCGCTGGACGGCGTGGACAAATCAGACTTCATCGTTGGGTTTCCTGGCAGCCGAGGGTGTGGTTGGCAATGGAAGAAGGTTCGGCCAACGGCTGCGCATACAACGCCTGCGCCTCCGCAAGCCGGGTTCGGATGGCGTGGGCCCAGCTGTGCGGCGCCTGCAGGCGAACGTTTTCGCCCAGGCCGAACAACCACCACAGCGTCTCCTGGTCGTCGTGCACAGTGGCGCGCACGCGCTGCCACTCGGTGCCCTGCAGCGGTTCCAGGCGCTGGTCTGGCGCCAGCGGCGTTTCGCTCAACAGCCAGGCAATTTGCGGGGAAACGTCGACGATCAATTCGACGCGCGCGACCGGCCCCGGGCTGTTGAACCCGCCACCCTGGAGGTAATCATCGATATCGAAGCCGTGTGCCGCTTGCGCCGCAGCCTCCAGGTAGGTGACTTGCTGGATACGATGCAGCGCGAACTGGCGGGCATCGCTGTAACCGTCGACCACCGCAATCAGGTAGCTGATGGAGTGACGCGCGACGATACCCACCGGGTGCAGGCGCAGCGTCTTGGGTTGGCCCTTGCTACGGCTGAGGTACTGCACGAGCAGCTGGCGCCTGTCGAGCAGCGCATCGGCGACCTGCGACCAGATGGCGGGGTCCACTTCGGCAGGCTGCAGCGCCTTGCCGTTGGGCACCGTACGCACGCAGTCGGTCCACTGCGCCAAGTGGTTATGCTGTAGCGCCTTGAGCTGGCGGTGCGCCAGATCGAAGTGCGGCATCAGCAGCTTCATTACACTGGGCGGCATCAGTTTGCCCAGGTGGCTCTGGGCTAGAACGAACGCCAGCGCAGTGGGCGTGTCCAGCGCCGGGTAGTCGAAATACGGGGTGTTGCTGGGGAAGCTCCAGCGGTAGGGCTTGCGGCTTTCATCGCAGAGCAATGGGAAGTCCAGCGCCAAACGCCCGGCCAGGTCGCGTTGCAGGGTGCGGGGGTCGAAGTCGAAACGTTCACGCTTGAGGCGCTCGAACAATTCGCTCGTGGTGATGCTTTTTGGCTCGCGGGGGATGAGCCGCAGCAGGGCCAGATGCCTAAACAGCCTGTCTTTGGGGTCTGACATGCAACCGTGCTCGATCAACCTTGATGAGGGTTCGCTGGCGTCATATACCCGGCGAACGGTCCGTTGATGGCTTTTTAGCACTATCCGGAATTTACCGCCAGTAGCAAAAAGCCATACATCCAAATGTACGGCGCCGGGTTATGCAGTGTTACGCCCACGCTCGCGTTCCAGCTCGCGCTTGAGGTCGTCGACTGTCTGGCTTTTTTTCATCAACAACACGCCAACGACCAGGCCGATGGCGAAGCAGGTCAGTTCCTTCATGGGTGGGTTCCTTGAGCGGGATGGGACGAGGGCCATCCTGAATCAAGGCTGCGACATTCTGTGTCGCTGCGGGCGTGGATTTTGGCCCACGTAGCCACTTCAGCCTTGCTGGCTGGTGAGTAAAGTCATATTGACATCACTCTGGGGCCAGGCAGAATTGCTGAAATGGCAATCAAGCGAAGCTGCCCTGCGGCTGCTTCGTCAGGCCGAACAGGGAGAAAAAACCATGGATCTGGTGCAGGCCCGCACCTTGTTGAGCAAAGCTCGGCAACATCAACAACCGGTCTACGAACGGAGCATTTTCGCCCTCGGTGGCCGTGGCTATTACGAGAACCCCACGACGGATTTGCTGGCGTTTTTCCTGGACCCCAGGGAGATACATGGCTTCGGCGATTGTTTCCTGCGTGCCTTGCTTGGCTGTGTTTGCCCGCAACCGCTGCCTGAGCCCACGCTGGCAATGCCACCTCAACGCGAAGTCAGCACCCTGAACGGCAACCGGATCGATCTGCTACTGCAAGGTGACAACTGGTTCCTGATACTGGAAAACAAGATCCTGCATAGCCAGGTGAACCCCTTCACCGACTACGAACTCCACGCCGCAAACCTGAGCAACAACAACTCCCTACGCCCCTACTTTGCTGTGCTTTCGCCGTCAGGCAAAAGTGCGAGCGCCAAGTGGGTCGGGCTGAGCTATGCGACCTACATCACGGCCTTGCGTGAGGCGCTTGCCCCTCACATGCAACAGCAGGCTCTGAACAAATGGCAGGTATTGGCCGGGGAGTTCCTGCTGCATCTTGAAAACATCACCGTGGAGCGTTCAATGAGTGACGACAGCATCGATTTCGTCTTCGAAAACCTGCCGCAGATCAACGCCCTCGGCAAGCTGCGCGACCAAGCGTTCGAGGCGCTGAACAGCAAGATTCTTGCCCGCCTCGAAGCAGATATTCCCGGCTATGTGCCTTACACCCGGCGCCACACCTGGCGCGATGGGCCAACCCTTCGCTATGCCTGCAACGATTGGGAAGAGTATTCCGATGTGGTGGTGTTCTTCGATTGTGGCCAACCCTCGTTGCGGCCCACCGTGCGGGTGTACTTGTGCAATGCAGATGAGCGGCTCAAGGAACAAGGGCGGCAGCTGTTTACCGCGACCACTCAGCCACCGTGGAACGAAGGCAAGTGGGTGATCGGCTTCGAATGGGACCAGAAGACTTTCGATGAACACAGGCTGATCGATACCGTCGTTGAAAAGATGAAATTGCTCATGCATTTCGAGATGAATGTACGACCACGCTAAAGGCTGACAGTTCGTCGCATCATCCACACCGTGATGTGGTGATAGACCTAGCTCCGTTTCGCACCCTGCATGCTGATTACCGCACTGGAGTCCAGATGTGGAGCCACGGCTCTTGCTACCCACTACCTTGGTAAGACACCGCTAGGTAGTGGGCTGCCCCCTTGGCAGCGGCTAAAAACTTACAGCTTCGCTTTTGCCGTGCTGCTGTGTTTTGCTAGCCGCTACTCCGTCAGGGAAAGCCCGCCATGCCCTACCCCATCGAACAGAAACTCGTCGTCGGCGTTGCCTCCAGCGCCCTGTTCGACCTGACCGTCTCTGACGACATTTATCAAACCGACGGTGTGGAAGCCTACCGCCTGCATCAGGAAGCCAACCTTGACGTGCCCTTCCCCAAGGGCGTGGCCTTCCCCTTCATCCGCCGCTTCCTGAGCATCAACAAGGCCTTCCCTGAGCAACTGCCCGTGGAAGTGGTGCTGCTCTCGCGCAACTCACCCGAGACCGGGCTGCGGGTGTTTCGCTCGATCGATCACTATGGGCTCGACATCACTCGCGCAGCCTTCATGTCCGGCCGCTCGCCTTACGAGTACATCCCGGCCTTCAACGCCTCGCTGTTTCTCAGCGCCCACGAAGGCGATGTGCAGCGCGCCATCGACGCCGACTACCCCGCAGGCCTGGTGCTGCCGAGCAAGATCTACGATGACGAGATCGACACCGAGCTGCGGGTGGCCTTCGACTTCGACGGGGTGATTGCCGATGACGAGGCCGAAAGCGTGTACAAGCAGCGCCAGGACCTGAATGAGTTCCAGGCCCACGAGCATGCGCACAAAGCCATCCCGCACCAGCCGGGGCCGTTGGCGGACCTGTATCGCAAGCTTTCACTGATTCGCCAGCTTGAAGATCGCAAGCTGGCGCAAGACCCCGAGTACAAGCGCATTCTGCGCATTGCCATCGTCACGGCGCGCAATGCGCCCTCGCATGAACGGGTGGTGACGACGCTGAAGAACTGGGGGGTATCGCCGGATGAGTCGTTCTTTCTGGGCGGGATGGAGAAAGACCGGGTGCTATCGATTCTCAAGCCGCATATGTTCTTTGATGACCAGCGTACGCACCTGACTTCGGCGGCGGGGGATCTGCCGATGGTACATGTGCCGTTTGGGGTGGCGAACCGGCAAACGGCCTCGCGACACTCAACCGCCGAGCCGGTGGCCAGTGAACCTGCCAACATTATCCCTGTGGTTCCCAATCAGGATAAGTAACGATAATACCATTAGCCATCAAAGAAGCTGCCTGAATAGATACAAGACATAACACACTATCAACCTGAAACCGGGTAATACCAAGCATATATTCCGAAGGCCAAACCCACGACCCCAATTACAAAGCCGCCGACTGTATAGGCACGCTGCCTGCGGTTAATAGCATCATGGATCTGCAAAAGTTCTTTAAAGTGATTGGTCAAAGGATGCAGTACATCGGAATTACCTCCTAGCTCCCTGCGTAGCCGCTCAAGAGACAGCCGGGTATTGCCCGGGAGCCCTTCAAAGGGCTCCTCAGCGCGGTACTCAACCATGTACGCCTCAAGCAGACCCCGGTGGGGTTTTAACCTGTCTTTTCCTTCTCGACCAACAATCACATTTCGAAGAAGCTTTTTCACCTCCTGAAATGCGTCCTGCTTGGTAATATTGCACAGCTCTGCAATGTCGCAAACTTCGGCCCATACGGGTTGGCTTTCGTCAAGGGCACCCATCAAGTCAGTCCGAAACCTACGACGTCTACATAAGAACTCGAGCTCATCAATCAGACGACATACGCCCCATACAAAAACCATGGCAATAACAAAAACAATTCCACTTAAAATCTTATCCAAAACACTCAATTTAAATCCCTTTTATCTACCAATCCTTAGTTCACTCTTTTACTCTACCAATTCAACGACGTGCACCGCCTTCACGCCGCCTTTTCCAGCCCCGTCAGCGCCTGATCGATCTTCTCCCACAGCGCCCGCTGATCATCCACCCGGACCATCTGCCGCAACAACCGCTGCTCCTTGGCCAGTAGCGCGCCCAGGTTCACCCCAGGCTGAATGCTCAGCATGGCGCGATTGACCGTGTCACGGCTCTCCATGAGGATGCGGAATTCATCATCGGTGAAGTGCTCTTCGCTGTAGACGAAGTAGCTGACGGCGCGGAATTTCTCGAAATCGTTGTAGCGTTTCACCACCGCTTCCACCTGGGCGCGGGCCAGTGTGTGGTGCCGGCGCCAGTGGTTCTCGACCTGGTTGCGCACAACATCGGCGTACTGCTTGTCGATGCCCAGGTTCGACTCGATGCGGTCTGAGCGCGTGGCGTTCTCCTCCATCTTGGTGAGCGCTTCACGAATATCGGTGATCAGCTTGGCTGCGGTGGCCTGGTAGGCAGGGTCGGCGGCGTTGGCCTGCTGCTGCGCAGCCATCTTGTCGAAGAGTTTTTTACCCAACGCCTCGTCGCCGATGATGCTTTTGACCTTGCTCGGGTCCTTGGCGACCCGGGCCATGATTTTCACTTCCTCGTCGGTGAAGCGTTCCTCGGTGTAGAGCTTGACCAGGTTATTGCGCACGTCCGACAGCTGGAAATGCTCCGCTACCACCGCCTTGACCTTGTCGCGGGGGACGTTGGTGAAGCTGATGCCCGACTTAAGGCCCTGGGTCATCGTTTCGATGCTGCGCTCGCGGATGGTTTCAAACGGGAACAGGCGGGCGATCTGGTCTTCGCGGCTTTCTTTGCAGCCGGCCAGGCCCGTGAGCAACACCAGCGAAAGGGCGAGTTTGTAGAACAATTGCATGGCAGGGGTTCGCTTACAGTCAGGCAGGAGGGACGGCCATTGCACATGGCCGTGAGCTGCAGCGGCGCAGCCGGGGCGGTTACTGGTTCCAGCCGTTGCCGATCTGGGCGTTGGCCTTTGGCTGAGCCTCGACGGTCAGCGGCTGCTGGCAGTGCTTGCACAGCACGGCGGCCTGCAGCACGGTTTCTGCACAGTAGGGGCAGGTTTTCATTGGCTGCGCGGCGTGCGCTTGGTGGGTGGCGTGGCTGGCGTCGCGGCTCATGACGGCGGCGCAGAGCACTGCGAGGGGGCCGAAGAGGCAGCCGAGGATGAACCAGCCGAAGCCGCTACGGTTTTTGCTGGCGGCGATCAGTGCGCAGATGATGCCCATCAGCAGCCAGATAAACAGCACGAAACCCATCACTTCAATCCTTATACGGTGGAACGGTCCAGTGACGATCTGGCGTGGGTCGCAAGGCGGATCGATAGCGCCAGAAAGATGGCAGCATTGTGCCACCACTGGGCGGTTGGATCCAGTATCGAAGCGGGATTGGCGTTCTGACGCGGACTGTGCGGGTACGGGTTTACCGGGACGCCGGACCGCCGCGAACCAGGGCAAAGCCATGGTCATGCACCGCGGTGGTCTTTTCGCGGATGAACCCGTTCCCAAAGGGGCAGGCTATATTTCCAACCTGCCTGCGCAGGATGGAGGGCAGGAAATCAGCGTGGGCCGCCGCCGTGGCCGCCCATGCCAAAGCCGCCGTGACCGCCGCCATGACCACCACCGCCACCGCCGCCACCTGGGGGCATGAACATCCAGCAACCGGACAAAATGGATACCAAAGCCGCGACGAGGGCTGCGCGGGCTACATGCTTCAACTTCATCAAAACGCTCCAAAAGGCAAGATCTGCTGCCGGCCTGAGGCCAGGCCGGGCAGCGCGCGGATTCTAGATGCGCAGCCAGCTGGCCTGTGGGAGCTTTTCCAACTCTTTACAATCGAGGACCTCAGTCGAACGCTCCATTCACGACCTCGTAAATAATCCCGGTTGCCACGGCGACGAGGATCAGATCAACCCCGGCCTGCATCCACTCATAGCCGTCATAGTGAGGCAGCTGCCCTAGCAGGCGGCCATCGAGCTTCTTGGCGATACCCGGCGGTAGCGGCTTGCCCCGCGCCAGGTTTTTCTGAATGCCGGGTGGCAACGCCGGGCCGGGGCTCCAATAGCTGCGGTGGCCACCGAGGATGCCGAGCACATCCCCCCGGTCGATCGACGGCCCGCCATGCCAATCCGCACCGCCAGAGCCAGGCTTCTTGCCGCCCGCGTTGCCTTGCCCGTGGCCGTGCTGGGCTTGCCCCTTGCCTTGCCCCTGCCCTTTGTCATTGCCTTTGCCGTTACCCGGGTCGGCGTAGGCGGTACCAGACGCCGCTATCAAGGCAGCGGACGTTATTGCCGCAATCAACGCTTTGATCTTGGCCATGCGGGCATCCTTGCGATTGAGGAGGTACGTTAAAATGTAGACGACTTGGACGCCATCGGGTGCGGTCTACAGCGTGGTCGGCCTGCCGTGCCGGTCCAGTTCGAACACCTTGGTGCGCCGCAAGCAGTCGCGCAACCATCGCGTCGCCGGGCCCAGCCCGCGCTGCTGGTGCCAGAGCAGGTCCACGCCCACCAGCCAATCGGTGTGCGGGTAAGCCTCCAGTTGCAGCTCGATCAGCTCGCCCGAGTCCAGCTCCCGCTGGATCAGCTGCCGCGGCAGCGTCGCCCAACCCAGGCCGCCGCGCACCATCTCCATCAAAGCCAGGTAACTCTCGGCCTGCCACACCTGCGCCGCGCGCAGGTATTCGCTGCTGGGCAGCTTTTGCGCGTGGCCGAAGAACGCCAGGCGGCGGTGGGCATGCAGGTCGGCGAAAGGGCAGGTTTGCAACTGCGCCAGCGGATGGGTGGCGTGGCACACGTGGGCCATGATCAGTTTGCCCAGTTGCTGGAAGGCCAATGTCGGCGGGTAACCCGGCTGGGAAAAGGCGATGCCCAGGTCGGCCTCACCTTTATCGACCATCTCGCTCACATCGCCATGCACGGGGTGGCGAATCAGCAGGTCAACAAAGGGAAACGCTTCGTCGAAGGCCTTGAGCGCCGGCACCAGCGAGCCGTACGGCACCTCGATGGCCAGCGTGAGCGCCGGCTCCGCCTGTTCTGCCAGGCTGTCGGCACTGCCCTCCAGGGCATAGCAGCGCTCAAGGATGCCCTCGGCCCGCAATAGCAGTTTATGGCCAGCAGCGGTCAATGCCGGGATGCGGCTGGTGCGGTCGAACAATTCCACGCCCAGGTCGGTTTCCAGGTTGCTGATCGCCGCGCTAACCGTCGACTGGGTGCGCCCTAGCCGCCTGGCCGCAGCCGAAAACGACCCCGCCTGTACCGCAGCGATGAACACCTGCAATTGCTCGAGCGAAAAGCGCATCAGCGCCCCCTCGTTGTGACGTGACCCATCGATGCTAACGATGGTTACTCATTTGTTCCATCGTTTGTTTCGCAGGACTATCAACCTCGACAACGCTGGCAGCTGCCCTTGCCTCCCTGCTCTGCGTGTCACTCCAGGCGCCGAAAACAACGAAAAGAGCCGCACCTACAGGAGATTCACGCCATGAGCCCACACAATGTCCACGCGGTGGACGCAATACTACCGCTACGGCAATTGTTCACCTTTGGCCTGCAGCACGTGCTGGTGATGTATGCCGGCGCCGTGGCGGTGCCGCTGATCCTCGGCAGCGCGCTAGGTTTGACCCCGGCGCAGGTCGTCACGCTGATCAATGCCAATCTGTTCACCTCCGGCATCGCCACGCTGATCCAGACCCTCGGCTTCTGGCGCTTCGGCGCGCGGCTGCCGTTGATCCAGGGCTGCTCGTTCATCGCACTGGCGCCAATGATCATGATCGGCAAGCAGTTCGGCCTGCAGGAGGTGTTTGGCGCCGTGATCGCGGCCGGGGCCATCACCATTGCCATCGCGCCATTGTTCAGCCGCCTGCTGCGCTTCTTCCCGCCGGTGGTGATCGGCAGCCTGATCACCATCATCGGCATCTCGCTGATGCCGGCCGCGGCCATCTGGCTGGGCGGCGGCAACCCGGACGCGCCGGACTTCGGCAAGCCCGCCAACCTGCTGCTGGGCATGGCGACGGTAGCCATCACGCTAGTGGTGTACGCCCGCTTTTCCGGCTTTATCGGCAACCTCAGCGTGCTGATCGGCCTGGTGTGTGGCAGCTTGCTGGCGGCGGCGTTTGGCATGACGCACTTCGGCAACGTCGCCCAGGCCGCGTGGTTTGAACTCAGCCCGCCGATGGCCTTCGGTGTGCCGCAGTTTTCCAGCGTGCCGATCCTGATCATGCTGCTGGCGATGCTGGTGATCATGGCCGAGACGACCGGCAACTGCCTGGCCATCGGCAAACTGGTCGGCAAGCCCACCGACCAGGCCACACTCGGTAACGCCTTCCGCGCGGACGGCTTTTCGACGATGCTCGGCGGGCTGTTCAACAGCTTCCCGTACAACGCCTTCACCCAGAACACAGGGCTGATCGCCCTTTCCAACGTCAAGAGCCGCTTCGTGGTGTCTGCCGCCGGCGCGATCATGGTGCTGATGGGCCTGTTCCCGAAACTGGGTGCACTGATTGCCGCGGTGCCCACCCCGGTGCTGGGCGGCTGCGCCATCGTCATGTTCGGCATGACCACCGTGGCGGGCATTCAGGAGCTGTCGCGCGTGCCCTTCGAAGGCACCCGCAACGGCATCATCGTCGCCGTGTCGGTCAGCATCGGCGTACTGCCCATGGCCTTCCCCGCCGTGTTCCATCAACTGAGCGGCCCACTCAGGCTGGTGCTGGAAAGCGGCATCTTCCTCGGTGCGATCGCCGCCATCACGCTCAACCTGCTGCTCAACAACGACAAGGCCACTGCCAACGCCGCCGCCGATGCCGGCGTGGCCAAGTGACCCGTTTTGCTGCGCGCCCAACGGCGCGCTTACAACCTGCCTGACCCAAGGAGCCATCATGACCACAGCCAACCCACCTGCCGCCAGCGGCGTAACCGCCCAGGACCTCGACCTGCTGCGCCAGTCGATTCGCCTGTCGGAGCAGGCCCGCGAGCGCGGGCGCCACCCCTTCGCCGCCATCGTCGCCGATGCCAGTGGCCGTGTGATCGCCAGCGCGGGCAACAACTCCATGCCGCCCGAAGGCGACCCCACCCAGCACGCCGAACTGGTCGCCGCCGCCTTGGCCGCCAAAGTGTTGCCGCCGCAAGCGCTGGCCGAATGCACCCTCTATACCAGCGCCGAACCGTGCTGCATGTGCGCCGGCGCCGTGTACTGGACCGGCATCGGCCGTGTGGTATACGCGCTGTCGGAACACACGTTGCTGGGGTTGACCGGAGCGCACCCGGAGAACCCGACGTTCTCCCTGCCCTGCCGCGAGGTATTCGCCCGTGGTCAGCGGGATATACACGTGCACGGCCCGCTGTTGGAGGACGAGGCAGCCACGGCACATCGCGGGTTCTGGAAATGAAAGGCGGGGTATCGATCCACGTGGTCGATATCGCCAGTGGGCGGGTGGCGCAGGGGATGGCCGTGAGTATTGGTGCGGTTGGAGAAGCGCCTATCCTCGAAGGTTACGTGGATGAGCGCGGGCTGTTGCCGCTGCTGGATGGGCTCAGCGAACGGTTTGGCGTTGGCGTTTACGAAGTGCGGCTTCAAGTGGCGGCATTTTATCGGGCGCGCGGCAGTTCACTGCCCGACACACCCTTTCTGGACGAATTGATTTACCGCTTTGGCATAGGCGCTACCAGGGAGCACTATCATTTGCCATTCAAGGTCACGGCGTGGGGTGTGAGTTGCTTCCGTGGCGGGGCTTGATAAACGTCACCTAATGCTGGCAACTGCCGGAGCGCCCTTTCGCGAGACGCAAGGGCGCTCCGGCAGTGGGTCTCATTGCCTACGAGGCTCCTGATATTCATAAGGCTGCTCCACGCTTTGCCTACCCTCGTCTGCTACATCGTCACCCTCTTTCCAATCCCCGCCCTCTTCCTCGTTCATGAGTGGGTCATCATCAGGATCAGGCACCGTGGGGCGGTCAGGGTTAACGGCCGGGTCAGGCGAAGCGGGCATGTCGCGGTTGCTTCCACCTTGTGCGCTTTGCTCGATGTTCATGGTTGCATCCCTCGAAAATAGCGTATTGCTCAGCGAGGTTTCGGATGTTCGCTGGAGACCGAGTTGTTGGCATCCACATCGCGCATCTCCTGATCTACCGGCGATTGGTCGTCGGCGGGCAGCGGCACTTCACCTTCTTGGCTCGAGCGCTGCTGCATTTTGTCTTCCTGCGTGAAAGCGGTGCCGTTATCCCGTTCGACCTGGGCATCCTGACCCGACCCGGGGTTGCCAGGTGGCGGGTTCCAGTCTTCGGGCCGATTTTCGGACCATTTCTCACCAGCGCCTTGCTTGGGTTCGGACTCGGCATGCTCAAGCCCCGAGCCGTGGGCTGCACCGGTATCGGGTGCGTTTTCGGCGGGGCCTGGGTAGGGCGCATCGGGGCCGTTGTGATCGATTGCCATGATCGTTCTCCAGTTACGCTTGGGGTTCAGGGGCTTCGGGCTTCACTCGGCGCCAGGCGGGATACCGTCCTTGTTCCTGTCCTTGAGCCTGGCCTTCTCCTCTTCCGTGGAATGCGCCGGTACCTGGCTTTGTTTGGGTTCGTCTTTTGGCTCAGTCATGGTGCTGCCCTCAGGGTGATGTTCGTTAGGCACACCTGCAGTTGGGCAGTTCAAGCGAGATTGCCCAGCGTGCCAACCTCATCCATGAAGTCTTCGAGATACGCCTGGAGCCTTGCATGACGTAGAGCCGCGAGCCGCGCTCCTTCGCCGGTCTGGAACCCTGACGCAAGCTTCAGCAGCTTGGTATGGAAGTGCTCAATCGCGAACCGTTTGTCCTGATACGCCCTGCCCTGCGCGTCGGGGTTGGTGAAATCGTACAGCGACGAGCCCATGCGCCCGGCCACGTAGAAGCACCGTGCGATCCCCACCGCCCCAATCGCGTCGAGGCGGTCGCTGTCTTGCAGAATCCTGGCCTCCAGCGTCAGGGGCTCGAATCCAGCCGAGTAGCTGTGGGTTTTGACTGCATGCGCGACCTGTTCGATGCGCGGCGTGGGCCAGCCCATGTTCGCCAAAATTGAAGCGGCCGTTTCTGCCGACAGCGTCGACGCCTGCCCACGCATCGGCGAGTTCTTTTCCACTGCAACGCAATCGTGCAGCACAGTGGCTGCGAGCAGCACTTCAAGGTCGCCGCCTTCTACCCGCTGGATTCGCTGCGCGTTGACCCACACGCGATGGATGTGGGACAGGTCGTGGGAGCCGTCCTTCTGCTCTGTGGGCAGGTGCTTCAGCAGGTCAGCGGCGAGGGGCTGGAGAGGGGCGAAGGCTTCTGTCTTCATCTGGAGGCATTCCATCAGAGGGACTTCATGGCCGCATCAAAGGCTCGATGCCGATCCACTTCTTCACGGGGTGGTAGCAGAGTTCGAGGGGTGGGATCGGCAGTTTCTGGCCTTGGACCTCCAGACTGCCCAGTTGAATGGTCCACTTGGAATCGGCAGCGAATTTGTCTGTCTGGAAAATAACGTAGGTGGAGCCGTAGCGTTTGTTGTTGGTGATCCTGGGGATGTTGCGCTGCACTTCGTCGCTGTTGATGTCGTAGGGCGATGGGCGTGCGGAAGGCGCGTACACGACCGGAAAGTCGTAGGTTTCGTTGATGCCCAGGTAAAGCTCGGGCCGCGCGTTCAGGCGGGCGCCGTCTTCGAAGGTGATGTAGGCCTGGCGGCTGTCGTAGACGATCGGGATGGGTGGCTCGCCACGGCCGGACTTGGTTGAAGGGCGTTGGCGGTCTTTGTTGTAGGCGATGAGCTGGATGTAGAACTCCGCGCGTGGGTACTTTTCGCCGGGGTATGCGACGTACAGGGCTTGCTCGAAGGGCTTTTCGCCCCATTGAGCGGCGTGGTCGTAGAGGTACGTTTCCAGGTAGAGGGTGGTTTCCCCTTTTGGGCCGGGGACTTTGAACTGGAATTCGGATTGGCACAGGTCTGCGTATGCGGGGCGCTCGCGCTTCCAGGGGACGCAGGCGGCGAGCGTGGCGGCTACCAGTAACAGGGTGAGCGATTGGATGCATTTCAAGTGGGGCATGACCTTCCTTGTTCATTCAGAGCTTTTGACAGGTAGCAACGGAGCAGTTGCGGATTTCGTTTATTTGAATTATTTTATTTATATAAAACGAAATGGAGCCCTATGTGAAAGCACCCGTCCAGTTCATCCTTGACCAGCATGAGTCCCCGGTGTTCGCAGTGCTGCCGTATGCGGAGTATATGCGACTGATCGCCAACCAGAACGACGCACACTCGATGGCCCCTGCGCTTTCTTTGCTCAGTGAGGACGGCCGCCACATCCGGCTACCCCATGGTGGGCCTGACGCCCAGCTGGACATCGTCGAATTGCTGCTGGTGCTCAAAGCCAGAGGCATCACCGACCTTGCGATCAACCAGCGCGCCCAAACGCTGCAGAAGTTCCCTGACGACCAAGCCGACACCCTTGACCCCATCATCAGGCGTGAATTGCTCGGCCAGGACTCGCCCTACAAGAACACCATGCAAGCAGTGACCGAGGTGGTTGATGCCTTGGTCGAGACGGGCATTTTCAGCCGGGCTAAAAAGTCCTACCCCTGCTTCTACCGCCCTGTGAACGCCTTGGTGGTGGACCAGGAAAAAGCCTCCCGCTTCGTGCAGGCCCACACCTGAAGCCCGACCGCAAGGGCGTGCTGCAGTTTCAAGATGGTCAATCGCCGGAGGGGGCCTGAGGCCCTCCCGGTTTCGCGCTTGCGCGCTCATAAATCAAGGAGCTACCCCATGCAGCACATCACTCACGTCGACAACACGCTTTGGGCATTGATCAGCCGCTTGCACGGTCAGGAGCTGCAAACGCCCTTGAACAGCAGTAACACTCGCTTCCGGATCACCGGCGTTAGTAGCGACAGCGTTACCATCCAGACCGGCGTGCGAGACACCCAGCTTACCCTGACGCGAACGGCTTTCCAGCAAACCTTGGACTACCTTTCCGAGCATCGACACTTCGGCCAGGCGCACGCCGTGGAGATCCGCTCCAAGCAGCAGTCCGATGACGCAGGGCCGCTGTGCCAAGCGGCGCGCCGCAAGCCGGATGGCAAGCTGGGCACTGTGGTCATCACCTACATCCTGCCGATTCTGGAGCAATGCCATGCGGTCGGCATTCAGCGTGTCTCGACGCCGACCAGCACCTGGCTGTTGCCCTGAACCCACCCCGCTATCCAGGCACCGGGCAAAGCTGGCGGCGCCGATCAGCGCACTTCGATGTTTGCCAAGCCCAGCACCTGGGCTTGGGCCAGGATTTCTTCTGGGGTCGCATCGGCAGGCGGCATGACCAGGCTGTTCTCGCCATCGCCAAAGTGCAACACCATCAGGTGCAACGCGGCCTCGTGAAGGGCAAGCCTGGGCTGCTTGAGTTCGAACGTGTGGGTGGAGGACCTGCCATTGAGGTCATAACGTACGGTGTAGGGATGCATGAGCGACTCCTCAGCGTATCGGACCCATTACCTGACCCAGCGGACAGATAAAGATTCAAACCCGGTGCAGTTCCATGGCTTGCGAGACGAACGCCGAACCTGGCCGCAACGACTCTGGCGCACCGACATGCTGGAAGCCACGCGATTGATAGAGACGCATGGCCGGGCTGTCTGCGAGGGTTACGCCCAAGCAGACACGCTGCGCGCCGCGGCTTACAGCCCAGGCGATGGCTTGGTCGAGCAGAGCGCTGCCGGCGCCTGTTCCGCGGGCCGCTCGGCCCCCCCCCGAAGGGTCGCATCAGCTGCACAGCTGACTGTTATTGGTCGGCGCATTTGCAACCTTGGCAGCAATTAGCTCAAGATCTGCTGCTACTCGAATTGGAGAACCTCTCCAAGTACGCCGACCAGATACAGGCCGCACTGGGTCAGGTATAAGTTCGGGCGCCGCACTCTCCTGCGGCGCATCTACCCTTCCATGCAATCCTGGAGCACATCAATCAGCTGCTGCTCCGCCAGCCTGAAAGCGCTAGGGCTTGGATAGCTGCGTTATCATGCCGGCCCGCTACGCGCCTTTGCGCATGCGGATCGCCTGCATGAGCAGGCGCAAGCTCAAATCAACAAGGATGGCTTTCATGCTCAAAAAATTCATGTACGTCACTGTGATCGTTGCAACGACTAGCTCTCTATCGGCATGCGCTGACGACGTGAAAGAGCCAAAGTGCTCGGATCTTAAGCGCAACGACACTGAAATGCTTAAGAAGCAGGAGGCTAAGTATCCTGAGCTGATGCGTCAGCTACGGGATAAGTGCCCCAACCAAGGCACTGGGGGCTTCGTGCCCAGCACCGCAACGAAAGGACTCATCAGGTAACAGATCCATTCGGGCCTCATCAGCCTTGACAGCGCTTATGGGCCCTCATTCGCAGGCCATCCTGTGCGTCTCGGCATGTGCGTGCGCCTGCAGGATGGCAGCGAGCAGGCCCTGAGGGAGGCCCGCGCTCTTGGCCTCATCGATAGCCTTGGCCACTGCGACATCCAGCTCGTTGGTTGCAGCTACCACATCCCCCAGGAGCGGCAAGACGTGGCGAAGTCGGTCACGTTGCTCATACGGGCCTCGCTCAGGGCATAGCTATCAGGCGAATGGGTCCGCGGGCTTGGCGATCGAGCGCACAAACCACATGAAGCCCTGCTGCAGGTTGGTCTTGGCCAGGGCCAGGGTGCGCTGGTCAACGCCTGCGATGTGACCAATCTGCTTGAACAGTTCGCCGACGTCGGCCTCCAGAGCCTTGATCGAGTTCATACCATCGATTTCGCTCTGGGTGAGGTCGCGGTATCCGGTGATCTTCTTGTGCTGGTTGTCCATGGGTGATCCTCTGAGAGTCGCGCCACGGAGTGGCCTATTTGATTTTGTGGTGCGGAAACATATGCTGGTCCGCTCGATGCGGCTGCTTGGACGCAGCTACCGCTGAAATACAAGGAACTACATGACACGGCTCACCAAGCTTCGAATCCTGCTCACACTGGGCGCCATCATTGGAATCGCACCTCTAACCTGGTCCTTTCTCGGGGCTACTCTCTTTCTCGCGGTGGCGCTCCCTAAAGCCCCAGAGTTCGTAATACCTGTATTCCTGATCTCTGTTGTAGGACTGTGGGGATGCTGGAAGGCGTACGCCGCAGCCATGGCTAGGCATCCGGCTCCCAACGACAGACGAGTAGTCATTGCAGTTGTCATTGCGCTCGTCTGGGGGCTGATCTGGTTAAGCGTTTGGGCCTTCGCCACCGAATGGGAGTGGTATTCAAATTGGCTGTTGCTTTTCCCAATGCCTGGGGTGACAGCGCTAATTATGCTTTACGTCACGCACCGGAGGACCCTTGGTTTCAGCGTGCCCGTAAGTGCGATGCCCGATTAAGCGCACATCCACGTTGCGCCACGAAACGGGGCACCTCGATGTTGTGGCGCACCTATTTGCTCTTGCTGCGCTGGATCTGCGCATCGACCTGGTCAGCGCAGGTGTCGAGCAGGTTGATGGCCCGATCCTTCAGCGCCCAGAGGTCGCCATTGAGCCGCAGGTCTTCATCATCGTCCACCCGCTCGCAGGGGACCATCTCAGGGGGTTCTAGTCTTACCGCTGTTGTCTTTACCGTCACCGGCTGAGGCTTTGCCGCGCAGGCCGTCAGGAAGAGGCTGAGCAGCCCAGTCACGAACAGGTTTGCTGTTGCGTTTGAGGTCTTCAAAGTTATTCCTCGCTTCCCGGACCTTTGTCTCGCTGGCCTTCAGCCGCTTGTTCAGATCTGCCAGGTAATCGGCGTTGCGCATGGCTTCGGCACGCAGGGTGGTGATGGTGGCCCGGCTCTCGGCGTTCGTACCAGCTCACAAAGGCTGTCACGCCGAGGAAGCTCAACAAAGAAGGCCAGTGCTACAGCCTCAAGATCAACGATTACTACCCGTCGAAAACTCTCTTCCTCGGTGCCAGGTTTGATCTCGACGCCCTACTGCTTAACCTCTACACCGGCGGCGTGAAAGTCCAGTATCAGGAAATCGACGTCTACGACTTCCACTACGGCTACGACGACTGACCCTCCGACGCTGTCGCCAGCCCGTAAACGAAAACGCCGCCTGATGAGACGGCGCTGACTGACGAAGACCGGACGTTACCAGGTCTTCGGCTCTGACTTCTTGAGTGAGCCACCGGTCATGCACTTCTCGACCAGGTCTTCGCGTGCCTTGTTGTCTGGAAGCGTTTTGAGGTATTCGGGCTGACAGTGTTCGGTGGTTGGCTGGTAGGCTGCAGCGTCGGGCGCGTCTTCTTTGCAGCCGGCCAAGCCTACAGCGAGTGCAGCAGCGAGGATTGAGGCAAAGCATTGCTTCATGGCTTGAAACCCTCGTCCTGGCTTTCATCAGGCGGAGTGATGTTCCAGAGGTTCTCGCTGGCCTCCTGCTGAGCCTGCGCCTTCTTCTCTTCCTCGGACTCCCAGCATCCACTCAGCAACAGCGCTGATGCAGCTACAAGCATTGCTCCAATGACGGTGCGTTTCATGAGGTTCCTTCCTGTGAAATGGTCGGGCGTTATACCAAGAATCGATTTGCGCCGCAAAACCTAACACCACGGGCTGCCCGCCAGCGCCTCAACGCTTGTCGTGAAGCTCAGGAGGCCAAGCGCTCATGAACCACATGATTCCGGGAATCAACACGTAGATCCAGTGCTTGCCAGGGTATACACAGGTGCCGACAGCCCATATGACGAGCAACATACCGCCCGCTCGCCGCCGGCGCCTCGGCGTGAACCACTCCTGAAACGCCTTATGCCTTTCCCGCAACTTCATTACCAATCTCCTTGTTTGGTAAGCGGCGAAGCATATCACCTGGATGCCACATTCACCCCGACGGCGCTACCGGCCAAGTTTGGCGGCAGGCAAGAAAACTCTGAGGTCAAAAACCGGGTAGGCCAATGACTACTCCGGGGCATAGATTGGCCAGATGATAAATGCTGCAAACAAGGTGTCGAGCACTGACTCGCGCGGACCGGTGCTGACGATTTTGTAGAGGTGAATTGGATGAGGAAAAAGGCAAAGTCACTCGAAAATTCACTATGCCCAGAAACAACAAAGCCACCCTAAGGTGGCTAAGTCGTTGAAATATATGGTCGGGACGGAGTGATTCGAACACTCGACCCCTTGCACCCCATGCAAGTGCGCTACCGGGCTGCGCTACGCCCCGACTGGGCTTTGAAGCTTGTTCTCAATCTTGCCAAGAACGTTGAAGAATGTACCCTAACCTTTTGATAAATGAAAGCTTTTTTTCAAAAATTTGCACTCATCGAAAAGCCTTACTTCTTCAACACCACCAGCACATCCTCCAACTCGACAATCATCTGCCGAATCAACTGCTTGTACTGGCTTGACTCATCCTTCACCTCATCACTGGAGAGCCTTAACCGCGCCCCACCAATGGTGAACCCCTGATCATAAAGCAGCGCGCGAATCTGGCGGATCATCAGCACGTCTTGGCGCTGGTAATACCGCCGATTGCCCCGCCGCTTCACAGGGTTCAACTGCGGGAACTCCTGCTCCCAATACCGCAGCACGTGTGGCTTTACAGCACACAGTTCGCTGACTTCACCAATGGTGAAGTAGCGTTTGCCCGGTATGGGGGGCAGTTCGTCGTTATGGCTTGGTTCCAGCATAGGCCTCAACCCGGGCCTTCAACTTCTGCCCTGGACGAAAGGTGACGACG
>Ga0213824_1000041_pt1 | contig 114266 bp, 96 predicted proteins | sample MC6MC0906MG_FD_179892 | JGI IMG/M metagenome (GOLD analysis project Ga0213824, IMG submission 179892) | Enriched soil aggregate microbial communities from Iowa State University, Ames, United States - MC6-MC0906-MG | ecosystem: Environmental > Terrestrial > Soil > Unclassified | place: USA: Iowa...
TACGAAGCCCCGGAAGGCGAAACCGAAACCCTGTTGGCGGCGATCTGGGCTGAACTGCTGGGCGTGGAGCGGGTAGGGCGCCATGACAACTTCTTCGAACTGGGCGGCCATTCGCTGGCGGCCATCCGCTTGATCGACAAACTCGTGAAGGCCGGCCTGCAGGCCACCCTCAACGACGTGTTCCAACAGCCAAGCGTGGCCCTGTTGGCCCGCCAGTTGGACGTCAGCCACGCCGGTCAGGCGCAGCCTGTCGTCACCGTCAGGCGTGCTGGCAGCCAACCTGCGTTGTTCCTGGTGCACGAGTTCACCGGCCTGGACTTTTATTTCCCGGTGCTGGGCCAGCACCTTCCAGGGGATTTCCCGCTTTACGGCTTGCCGGGCGTGCCGTGTGGCGAGCCCCAGCCACGCACGCTGGAGTGCCTGGCCCGCTACCAGATCGAACAGCTGCGCAAAGTCCAGCCGCACGGGCCTTATCGCTTGGCGGGCTGGTCGTTCGGCGGTGTGCTGGCCTTCGAAATGGCGAATCAACTGTTGGGCGCCGATGAGCAGGTCGAGTTCCTTGGGCTGATCGACGCCTATACGCCGCGCCTGGCCGACCAGGGCAAGGCGCGCTGGCAAGGGCCGCGTGCATTGGAGCGCCAGTTGCTGCTGAACTGCAGCACCTTCTGGCGTACCCAGGGGGAGGCCGGCGAGGCGCGGTTGGCGCATCTGAAGCGCCTGGAGGCCGAGCAAGCCGACTTCGATACGCTGCTGGCCAGCTGCCGTGAACACCATCTGCTGTATGGGCTGTGGTCGAGCATGAGCGATGAGCAGTTGCGCCATTACTTCAACCGCGAGCTGGCGCACGGTCATGCCCTGGCCCACTATCGCCTGGCGCCGCTGAGTGTGCCGGTGCACCTGTTCCGCGCCGAGCAGGGCAGCGAGGGCTTGTCGAACCTGGGTTGGCGAGAAGCGCTGCCCGCCCAGGCGCTGGTCGAGATCGCCGTGCCCGGCAACCACCGCAGCATGATGCAGGCACCCCATGTGGCATCGGTTGGCGAAGCCATTGCCCAGGCACTCGGCAGCGTTGCGGCGCGCCCAGCCGAACAGGCTCACGCTTACCAGCCGCTGGTGGCGATCCAGACGGGCCAGCAAGGCCATGCGCCGCTGTTCTGCGTGCCGGGGGCCGGTGACAGCGTCACCAGCTTCATCGGCCTGGCCGAAGCGCTTGGGCCGGACTGGCCGCTGTACGGCCTACAGGCACGTGGCCTGGACGGTTGCTCCGTGCCGCATGCGTCAGTGCAAGCCGCAGTCGATTGCCATATGCAGGCCATCGAGGCGCTGTACCCGCAAGGGCCACTGAACCTGGTGGGGCACTCGTTTGGCGGTTGGGTCGCGCATGCCATGGCGGCGCGGTTTGAGGCCAAAGGGCGCCAGGTGCGTTCGTTGACCCTCATCGACAGCGAAGCACCGGGCGACGGCGGTACCTGTGGCCAGCCCTACACCTTTGGTGAAGCGCTGCAACGGTTGATCGACGCGCTGCAGTTGTCGACCGGCAAGGCACTGGGCATCGAGCCACTGGCCTTTGCCCAGGCCAGTGATGACGAGCAATTGCGACAGCTGCATGGTGCCATGGTGCGGGTCGGGCTGATGCCGGCGCGTTCCCTGCCCACAGCCCTGGAAGGCACGGTGCGGACCTTCGCTACCGCCTTGCGCACCCGTTACCAGCCGACGCTGAGTTACAGCGGACCGGTGGGGCTGGTGCTGGTCGATGACCCGAGCCTGGACATGGCGGGCAACGCACGGGAACAGGCAGCGATGCAGGCCGGCTGGCAGCAATTGATGCCGCAACTGGCCCTGTGGCAGGGGCCGGGCAACCACTTCAGCATCCTCAAGGTGCCGGATGTGTTCAGCCTGGCGGCGTGGTGGCATGACGGGCAGGCACTGCAGTTGGACCGGATGGCTCAGTAGCTAGGTGGAAGGCGACTTCTTGTACTGCCGTATCTGGCCTCATCGCCGGCAAGCCGGCTCCCACAGGCACATCAGTGCTCGTTGGTGCAGTACTGACCCTGTGGGAGCCGGCTTGTCGCCGATTGGGCAGCAAAGCAGACCCACACTTTTAAGTGTTGAATGAAAAGTGAGTATTCATGGACAAGTCCAGATTCCGCAAATACAGCCTCGGCGTCGCCGTGGCCCTGGTCGCCGGCATTGCGTTGTATGCCATCCAGGCGCCGGCCAAGGCGCCGCAATACATTACTGCCACGGTCGAACGAGGCGACATCGAGAACGCGGTGCTGGCCACCGGCATTCTTGAAGGCATCAAGCAGGTGGATGTCGGTGCCCAGGTATCCGGGCAGCTGAAGTCGCTCAAGGTCAAGCTCGGCGACAAGGTCGAACAGGGCCAGTGGTTGGCCGAAATCGACCCGCTGGTGCTGCGCAACACCCTGCGCCAGGCCGAGGTCGATGAAGACAAGCTTCAGGCAGAACGCCGCTCGACCTTGGCCCAGCTCAAGCAGGCCAGGCGTGTGTACGAGCGTTACCGCGAACTGCAGGCAGACGAATCAGTGTCACGCCAGGATTTCGAGAACGCAGAGTCCGAGTACGAAGTGCAGCAGGCGGCCGTCCGCTCGCTCGATGCGCAAATCCAGAGCGCCCGGGTGGAGATCGACACGGCCAGGGTCAACCTTGGCTACACCCGCATCAACGCCCCCATCACCGGCCATGTGGTGGGCATCGTCACCCAGCAAGGGCAGACCGTGATCGCCAACCAGCTGGCGCCGGTACTGCTCAAGCTGGCCGACCTCGACACCATGACCGTCAAGGCCCAGGTCTCGGAAGCCGACGTGATCCACATCACCCCGGGCCAGCAGGTGTACTTCACCATCCTCGGCGAGGACAAACGCTACTACGCCAAGCTGCGCGGCACGGAACCTGCCCCGCAAAACTACGCGCAAAGCAGCGACAAGAGCGACGGCAGCAGTGCCAAGCCCAATGGCGCGGTGTTCTACAACGCGCTGTTCGAAGTGCCCAACCCCGAGCACCGCCTGCGCATCTCGATGACCGCGCAGGTGCATATCGTGCTCGATACCGCTGCCGGCGTGCTGACCGTGCCCGTGGCAGCACTGGGCCTGCGCAATGGTGATGGCAGCTTCCCGGTGCGGGTGCTCGATGCCAAAGGCTTCGCCCAGGTGCGCAACGTACAGACCGGCATCAACAACAACGTCAAGGTGCAGATAAAGGGCGGGCTGGCCGAAGGCGACCGGGTGGTGATTGGTGAGCCGGTGTCTGGCGAAGCAGGGGCGTGAGCATGAACATGAATGTCGAGCTTACCCCGCACAGGGCGGTCGCCAGCGGGACTGGCGAGCCCTTGTTGCGCCTGCAAGGCGTCAGCCGCAGTTTCAGGGCCGGCGACCGCGAATTTCTTGCACTCAAGGGTATCGACCTGGACATCCGCAGTGGCGAGCTGGTGGCGATCATCGGTGCGTCCGGCTCGGGCAAATCGACCCTGATGAACATCCTCGGTTGCCTGGACAACGCCAGCAGCGGCAGCTACCAGGTAGGCGGGCAGGAAACCCGCGAGCTGGACGACGACGCCCTGGCCGCGCTGCGCCGCGACCATTTCGGCTTTATCTTCCAGCGCTACCACCTGCTGCCGCACCTGGACGCCCTGCACAACGTCGAGATACCCGCGGTGTATGCCGGCACACCGCAGGGCCAACGGCACGGTCGGGCGCGCGAACTGTTGACGCGCCTGGGCCTGGCCGGGCACCTCGAACACCGCCCCAGCCAGTTGTCCGGCGGTCAACAACAGCGGGTGAGTATCTGCAGGGCCTTGATGAACGGTGGCCAGGTGATCCTCGCCGACGAACCCACCGGCGCACTGGACACCGCCAGCGGCAAGGAGGTGATGAACATCTTGCTGGAGCTGCACGCCGCGGGGCACACGGTGATCCTGGTGACCCACGACCCGAAAGTGGCCGCCCATGCCCAGCGTATCATCGAGGTGAGCGACGGGCAGATCATCAGCGACCGCCGCCACGCCGCCGAAGCGCTTCCCACGCCAGCCGCAGAGCCGGCCCCTCAGTCACCGGCAGCGCGGCGCCTGGTCGCCAGCCTGGGTATGTTCCGCGAAGCATTCAAGATGGCCTGGATCGCCCTGATCTCGCACCGCATGCGCACCTTGCTGACCATGCTCGGGATTGTCATCGGCATCACCTCGGTGGTGTCCATCTCGGCCATCGGTGAAGGCGCCAAGGGCTATGTGCTGAAAGACATCCAGGCGATCGGCAGCAATACCATCGATATCTACTCAGGCAGCAACTTCGGCGACAGCCGGGCCAAGACCATCGAAACCTTGCTACCGGCCGACGTGGCAGCGCTGAACGAACTGTACTACGTCGACAGCGCCACCCCGGTAATCGGCCAGAGCACCCTGGTGCGCTACCGCAACCTGGATGTCGATGTACAGCTCAACGGTGTCAGCGAACACTACTTCCAGGTGCGCAATATCCCCTTGGCCGCCGGCATCGTATTCAGCGCCGACGATGCCCGGCGCCAGGCACAGGTGGTGGTGATCGACCACAACACACGCAAGCGCCTGTTCGGGCAGAACATCGACCCGCTGGGCCAGGTGATCCTGGTCGGCAACCTGCCGTGCACGGTGATTGGCGTGACGGCCGAGAACAAGAACCTGTTCGTCGCCAGCAACCAGCTGAATATCTGGGTGCCCTACGAAACTGCCGCAGGCCGCGTGCTCGGCCAGCGCCACCTGGACAGCATCAGCGTGCGCATCAAGGACGGCGTGCCGAGCAAACGGGTGGAGGAGGAGGTGACCAAGCTGATGCTGCAGCGCCATGGCACCAAGGACTTCTTCACCAATAACCTCGACAGCATCATGCAGACGGTGCAGAAGACCAGCCGCTCGCTGACCCTGCTGTTGTCGCTGATCGCGGTCATTTCTTTGGTAGTTGGCGGTATCGGGGTCATGAATATCATGCTCGTGTCGGTGACCGAACGTACCCGCGAAATTGGTATCCGCATGGCGGTGGGGGCGCGGCAGTCGGACATTCGCCAGCAGTTTCTGGTGGAGGCGGTGATGGTCTGCCTGTTTGGCGGGGTGGTAGGGATTGCCCTGTCGTATGGCATTGGCTCGCTGTTCGAGTTGTTCGTCAAACAGTGGGAAATGGTGTTTTCGCCGGGGTCGATCGTGATGGCGTTTGCCTGTTCGACATTGATTGGCGTGGTGTTCGGGTTTGTGCCTGCAAGAAATGCGGCGCGGCTGGACCCGATCGAGGCGTTGGCGCGGGACTGATGTTGGCTGCACCGGCCGTTTCGCGGGCTTGCCTCGCGAAACGGCCGGTGCAGGCTACAAAAGATCAGCTGTCACCGTACATCCAACGCATCAACGAATGCCGCCCGCTGATCCCCAGCTTGATCGCCGCCCGGCGCAGGTAGCTTTCCACCGTGTTCACCTTGAGTTCCAGCCGTTCGGCCTGCTCCGGCGCGGTATGCCCGGCCAGCAGGCCCAGGCAGACCTGGCATTCACGCTCTGATAGTTTCAGCCCTGACTGCGCCAAACGTTCCACAAAGCGCTGTGGCAGGCGCTCGGGCGCACTGCGCTCAGGGCTGGGCTGAAGGGCATCTATGTGCTTTTCCAGCATCGGCAGCAGCAGTGGCGAGATGTCATCCAGCCGGCTGCGTTCGTACGCCGAAAAGCCATAGGTTGAGCCCCCGCGCAGGACCTGGATCTCATAGCGCGAGTCACCCTTGCGGCGAATCAGGTGCAGGCGCGAAGGGTCGTTGAAGCCGCTTTCCAGGCACTGATTCGAAGAAAACACCGTTTCATCGATCAACGCCGAATCCGTGTTGGCCGTTGGCAATTGCCGTATCTGCGTGGCATCGATGCTCAGGTGCGCCTGGATCAAGTCGTGCAACATGCGGGGGAACTGGCGGCTGCCGGTGCTGGCAATGACCTTGCCGATCTGCGGGTAGAGCAAGTGCGAATTCATCGTGTCATCCCTGAGGTTTCGAGGTGCAACCCCCCACCGTGTTGCCGGCCTGCATCCTGGACCTGTGGTGGGCGGTGGTTGGTATCCTAGTACAACGATTGAGTGACGGTTAAATGAAGTTGGAATAGTGGCAGAATAATGGCGACTATTCGCAGCCGTCTACTGCTGTGCGGGTTGTCGGGTATCATGCGACCCCCATCATTTTCACGAGGCCCGTCCCATGTCCCTGAGTGCTGAACAGATCGGCGAATATCGCGTTTTCGCCGAACAGTTGGCCGATGCTGCCGCAGCCGCGATCCAACCGTACTTTCGTGCCAGCCTGGACGTCGAGGACAAGGGCGGGCGCCTGTACGACCCGGTGACCGTGGCCGACAAGGCCGCCGAAGACGCCATGCGCGAACTGATCCAGGCCCGTTACCCGGCGCACGGCATTCTCGGTGAAGAGCAGGGCGTAGCCGTCGGCAGCAGCCCACTGACCTGGGTGCTCGACCCCATCGACGGCACCCGCGCGTTCATCACCGGCCTGCCGCTTTGGGGCACGCTGATTGCCCTGAACGATGGCACGCGCCCGGTGCTGGGTGTGATGAACCAGCCGTTCACCGGTGAACGCTTCATCGGCACGCCAGAAGGCGCCTGGCGCAGCGGCACGCCGCTGAGGACCCGGCCCTGCGCTGACCTGGCGTCGGCCACCTTGATGTGCACCACGCCAGACATGTTTGACACGGCCGAGCGCAAGGCCGCCTTCGAAGCGGTGGCCGGCCAGGCGCGGCTGATGCGCTACGGTGGCGACTGCTACGCCTACTGCATGCTGGCTTCAGGCTTTGTCGACGTGATCGTCGAGGCCAGCCTGCAGCCGTACGATGTGCAGGCGCTGATGCCGATCATCGAAGGGGCGGGCGGGGTGATCACTGCCTGGGATGGCAGCTCGGCGCAGCATGGTGGGTGTGTGGTGGCCTGTGGTGACCCAGCGCTGCATGCGCAGGTGATGGAGATGCTGCGCCACGCCCTGTGATGGTTGTGGTGTTGCTGCCGGCCTCTTCGCGGGCAAGCCCGCGAAGAGGCCGGTACTGACAACCGGTAACCCCACCGTCGCACTTTTTCCGCTTTCCGGGCTCTATGCATGGCCAGGCCGTGCCGATCCCCAGCGCAGCCGCCGACTTCGACCCGGTGCCGATGGTTGCAAACACACCTCAAACTCTCCCGCGCCTGCTGCTTGCAGGTGCACTGATGTGCCTCGGTGCCTGCACCCAGCAACAAGGCCAAGACATTGTCAGCCAGTTCGGCAACGGCAAGCCCAGCGAGCTGTTCCAGACCAGTGTCGACCGCATGGCGACGCTGGCCATGCGCGACAACCTGCAAAGCCTGTACCTGCTGATGAACAAGCTGTACCTGCGCAACCCCAACCAGTGGAAGATGTCCGGCTACCTGGATGCCGCCACTGCCGAGCGGCAGATCCGCATCGCTATCGAACAGCGCCAGCCCCTGGCGCAGCTGGGCAACCGCCGCGACCTTGCCGCCTTGAGCTATGCCCTGAGCCCGGCGTTTCGTGGCGACCGGGTGGGCGCCTTCATCTACGCCATCGGCAGCATGCTGATCACTGCCCACGGCGGGCGCACCGAGTTCTACATGACCGATACCATCGACCCGCTGTTCGTCAACAACGCGGCGCGCAATATCGAGAAAGCCACCTGGATGCTGAGCCAGCGCCAGGACGCCAATGGCGTGCTGCTGCTGTTCTCCAACGAGATCTCGGAGGAGGGCAGCAACCTGAGTTTCGCCGTGGAGTTCGGCAAGATCGTGGCGCGGCTGGATTTGCTGGCAGAGCTGCTGGATGAGCGCTACCGGCGGATCGGGCTCAACTATGCGCAGAGCCTGTTGCTGATGAACTTCCTGCCGGTGCAATAGCCCCGGGTCAAAGCAATGCTTGTATCGCCCGTCGGTAGCGTTGCCCCGCCAGGCTCATGCTGTTGTTGTGGGTCGCGCCCGGCACGAGCAGCAAGGTCTTGGGCTCCTGCGCCGCCTCGAACAGCTGCTGGCTGAAGCGTGGTGGCACGAAACGGTCATCCAGCCCATGCACCAGCAACAATGGCAGGCCGACATCCTTGATCTTGTCCAGCGAATCGAATTTCTGCGACAGCAACCAGCGCACGGGAAGCGTGGTATCGGCGACGGCGGCGGCGACATCACCCAGCGACGTAAAGGTCGATTCGAGAATCAGCCCGCGTGCCGGCGCTGCGCTGCCTGCTTTTTCGGCCTCACGCGCCAGTTCCGAGGCCAACTCGACCGCCACTGCACCGCCCAGCGAATGGCCGAAGATCAGGCGCTTGCCAGCGTCAGGCTGCAGCTGGGCAAAGCGCTCCCAGGCGATACGGGCGTCTTCATAGACCGTCGCTTCGGACGGCAAGTCGCCACGGCTTTGCCCGAAGCCGCGGTAATCCACGGCCAGCACCGAATAGCCCATGGCATGCAGCTGCTCAATGCGAAACAGCTGGCCGGTGAGGTTCCAGCGCACGCCGTGCAGGTAGAGGATGGCCGGTGCATCGGTGCGCCGCGCCGGCCACCACCAGGCGTGCAGGCTCTGGTTGTCGGCAAAGCTGCGCGGGCGCAGGTCGAGTTCCTGCACGCCGCTGGGCAGGCCACGGAACCAGCTGGCCTGGCCGGGCTCGATGCGAAACACCAGCTCGCGCTCCTTGTGCTGCAGCACGGCGCAACCGGAGGGCAGGCCGATGATCAGCAGCGTGGCACACAGCCAGGTGAGCCAGCGGCGGCGTAGGTGGGTGATGAATTGGCTAGGCATGGGGGCGTTTTTAACAGATGCCCAAGGTTTGATGGCGGAAAAGTTACCGAGCGGGCGAGAGAGGATTGTTACGGGAGATTAAGCGAAGGGGCCGCAGTGCGGCCCCCTGCACGGCTCAGTTTGCCCGAGCCACGTTCAAGGCAACGGCGCGCGAGACGCGCAGTGCCACCAGGCTGCCCAGCACGATCAGCGCTGCCAGCGAGTACAACGCAGCATCGGTCGAGCCGGTCTGGTCCTTGATGAAACCGACCAGGTACGGGCTGAGGAACCCGGCCATCTGCCCAACCGAGTTGATGATCGCCAGGCCCGCGACGGCGGCACTGGCGCTGAGCAGTGCAGTCGGCATCGGCCAGAACATCGGCAGGCCAGTGAGGGCGCCCATGGTGGCGATCGACAGGCCGAGGATGGCAATGGTCGGGTTGGCGGCGAAGTTGACCGCGATCAACAGGCCCAGGGCACCCATCAGCATCGGTACCACCAGGTGCCAGCGGCGCTCGTTGCGCAGGTCTGCCGAGCGGCCACAGAGGATCATGAACACACCCGCCAGCAGGTACGGGATGGCGCTGAGCCAGCCGATCAGCAGCGGGTTGTCGAAGCCCATGCTCTTGATGATCGACGGCAGCCAGAAGTTGATCGCATACACGCCGCTCTGGATGCAGAAGTAGACGAAGCCGAAGGTCCAGATCAGTGGGTTGGTCAGCACCGCGAGCACGCCGTCACCGTGGGTGGCCGGTTTGCTGGCGGCGTCGGCCTTGAGGTCGGCTTCGATCAATTGGCGTTCGGCCGGGCTCAGCCAGGTGGCTTTCTGGTAACCATCGCTGAGCATGACGATGGCCAGGATACCCAGTACGACCGTCGGCAGGCCCTGGATCAGGAACATCCACTGCCAGCCGGCCAGGCCATGCTGCCCGGCGGCGAAGTGCTGCAGGATCCAGCCGGAGAACGGCCCGCCCAGCAGGCCCGAGACCGGGATCGCTGACATGAACAGGGCCATGATGCGGCCGCGACGGTCAGCCGGGAACCAGCGCGAAAGGTACAGCACCACGCCGGGGAAGAACCCGGCCTCGGCCGCGCCGGTCAGCAAGCGCAAGGCGTAGAACTCGGTGGGGGTGGTGACGAACAGCAGGCAGGTCGAAAGGCTGCCCCAGGCGATCATCATCGCCGCGATCCAGCGCCGTGGGCCAAAGCGGTTCAGCGCCAGGTTGCTCGGCAGGCCGCACAATACATAGCCGATGAAGAAAATCCCGGCGCCGAGGCCGTAGACGGTTTCGCTGAACTTGAGCGCGTCGAGCATCTGCAGCTTGGCGAAGCCGACGTTGACACGGTCCAGGTAGTTGAACAGGTAGCAGATGAAAATGAACGGAATCAGCCGCAGGGTGATGCGCCGGTAGAGCGCGTTGCGGGTGACCTGTGCGCCTTGGTCAGGGGCAGGGCTGTGTGCCATGATCGTGATCTCTGTTGTTATGATTGTCGCCGCGTCGCCTGTGCCGGCGCTCGCCCTGACGAGTCTCGGGGAGTGCGACGCGCGTGTCTTTGTGCTTTTGCACAGCCAGCTGCCAACGCTGCTGTGCCTGCGAACAAAGCCTAACACCCATAAGGATCGCTGAATGTTCGAACTGGACCATGACCTGGCGCAGGATATCGTTGATCGGGCAATGGCCATCCTGCCGTGCAACGTCAACGTCATGGACAGCCAGGGGTTGATACTGGGCAGTGGCGAGCCGGAGCGCATCAATACCCGCCACGAGGGGGCCCAACTGGTGTTGGCCAATGGCCGCATCGTCGAGCTGGACGTAGAGGCCGCCAAGTGCCTGAAGGGCGTGCAGCCCGGCGTCAACCTGCCGCTGATGCTCGATGGCCGGCTGATCGGCGTGCTCGGGCTTACAGGCGACCCGCAGCAGATGCGCACGTATGGCGAACTGGTGCGCATGACCGCCGAAATGCTCCTGGCACAGCGCCATTTGCAGGTTGAACAGCAATGGCGCCGGCAGCGTTGTGACGATTTGCTGGCTTTGCTGCTGGGCGGCACCGGTGACTCCCCGCGGCTGCTGGACGAAGCCCAGCAACTGGGCTTGAAACCGCAGTTGCCGCGCATCCCGTGTTTGTTCGAGTTGCGCGCCGGGCCACCCGCCGAAGCCTTGGCCGCCTGGTTGATGAGCCGATATCCAGATAGCTGGTGCGTCAGCCCCGCGCGCGACTCCCTGCTGTGGTGCCGGCCGGCGGGGCTGGTGATGGACGAAGAGCGCCTGTTCGAGCGCGTGCAGCGCGGTGGCTGGGTAATCGAACGCCTGGCGCTGGGCAGCCCGGCGCAGAGCCTGGAGCAGCTGCGCCGTGGCTACCGGCGCGTGCGTGACTTGCTTGCCTATGGCCGCGAAGTGTTGCCCAACGAGCCCTTGCTGAGCCTTGCCCGTTATCGCCTGCCGGCGTTGCTGTGGCGCCATCGCAATGAAGATGCGCTGGATGAACTGCTCGAGCCGCTGCACCGTATTCGCGCCAAGGACGCCAGCGGCCAGTTGCTTGCAACCTTGCGCGCCTGGTGCGCGCACGACGGCCAGAGCCAGGCCTGCGCCGATGCCTTGGGGATTCACCGCAACAGCTTGCGCTACCGCCTGGAGCGCATTGCCGAGCTGGGTGAGGTCGACCCGCTGCGGCTTGAAGGCATGCTGAGTTTGTACCTGGGCTTGCAGTTGTTGCCTGCGGATTGAGTGCAGGCAAAGGCATTTGCCCAAATATCGCCTCGACCATTTTGTGCATCCGACCGAGGCCCTTGCGCTGCACAGCTGTCAGCATGCCGCTCATCTGGACAGGAGAATCCCCATGAAGATCGTCATCGCCCCCGACTCGTTCAAGGACAGCCTCGACGCTGCCAGCGTTGCCCGTGCCATTGCTGCCGGCCTGGCCGAAGCGTTGCCGGCCGCCGAACTGGTCGAGTGCCCTATGGCCGATGGTGGCGAAGGCACCATGGAGGCGATTGTCGCTGCTAGCCACGGTGAACTGCGCCGCCTGACCGTGCGCGGGCCGTTGGGGCCGCGCGTCGAGGCGGGGTGGGGTTGGCTGGCGGACAGCCGCACGGCGATCATCGAAATGGCCCAGGCGAGTGGCATTCAGCGGGTGCCGAGCGCGCAGCGTGATGCCTGCCGCAGCTCGACCTGGGGCACTGGCGAGCTGATTGCTGCCGCGCTCGCCGCTGGCGCTCGCCGTATTGTGCTGGCGATTGGCGGCAGCGCCACCAATGATGGCGGCAGCGGCATGTTGCGGGCCTTGGGCCTGCGCTTGCTGGATGCCGATGGCCAGGCGCTGGAGGAGGGCGGGCTGGCCTTGGCCCGGCTGGCACGCATCGACGCCCGCGACCTGGACCCGCGTTTGGCCCACGTGCAGGTGGAGGTGGCTGCCGATGTCGACAACCCGTTGTGTGGTCCCAATGGTGCTTCGGCGATTTTCGGCCCGCAAAAGGGGGCCAGCCCCGAGCAGGTGCAGGCGCTGGACCAAGCGTTGGGCCGCTTCGCCGACCACTGTGCGCAGCTGCTGGGCACCGATGTACGCGAGCAGCCAGGCAGCGGTGCCGCCGGCGGCATGGGCTTTGCGGCCAAGGCATTCATGGGCGCGCAGTTCCGTCCGGGGGTCGAGGTGGTGGCCGAGTTGGCGGGCCTCGATGCGCTGGTACAAGGTGCTGACCTGGTGATTACCGGTGAAGGGCGCTTCGATGCCCAGACCCTGCGTGGCAAGACACCGATGGGCGTGGCGCGGGTTGCCAAGCGCCACGGCGTGCCGGTAGTGGTGCTGGCGGGCACCTTGGGCGAGGGCTATCAGCAGCTGTATGCGCACGGTATCGATGCTGCCTTTGCATTGGCCAGCGGGCCGATGACCTTGGAGCAGGCCTGTGCCGATGCCGCCCAGTTGCTGCAGGCTCGGGCCAGTGATATTGCCCGGGTTTGGCGCTGTGCTGGTCACGCGTGATCGAGCCGCACTTTGGGGGGCGCTATGCGCCCCTAGGCCTGGGGCTTGATCTGCCGGAGTGGAGAGGGCGAACGGCTTGACTGGACTGTCAACAACCCAAGCGCAAGCAATGCCGCCACCGCGCCCGTCAACGGCAGATAAGCCAAGCCGAACCGTTCGATCATCCACCCACCTAGCCCACCACCCAGGGCCGTCCCCAGGTTGAACGCCGCGATACTCAACCCTGATGCCACCCCCGTTGCCTGCGGCGCCCACTGCCTGGCCAGGCTGAGCAGGCGCAGGGTGGACAGGGTGACGATGGCAAAAAACACCGCGCCCAATACGCCGACCAGCAGCACCACCGCCCACGGTTGCTCACGCCCCAGGTAAAGCAGGCCAAGGTTCGCGGCAAGCACGGCCAAGGCGACTTTCAGGCATTGCCCCGGCTCGAACCGGTCGGCCAACACGCCGCCCAGCAGGTTGCCCAGGATGGTTGCAGCGCCGAACAGCAGCATCGCCAGGCTCAGCAACCGTATGCCGCCGAGGGTCACCTGCAGCAGGAATGGCGATACGTAAGTCAGGAACGAAAACGTGGCGACGCTCACCAGCATGGCAATGCTTGCTGCCGCCAACAGTGGCCGCTGCATCAATGCAGCCAGGCCTGCCAAGCGGCCTCCCGCGGGCAGTGGTGGTGCGTCTTGCCGGGGCATCAGGCGCAGCAGCCCGAATAGGCTGAGCAGGCCCATCACCCCCAGCACCACGAAAATGGCCCGCCACGACCACAGGCTGCCCAGCAACGTCCCCAGTGGTACACCCAAGGCCAGTGCCAGGGTCAGCCCCAGCCACACCAGCGACAAGGCCCGGCCTGCGCGAGGTGCGTCGACCAGCTTTACCGCCACGTCAGCCGCCACTGCCATGAATACGCCATGTGCCAGGCCGATGACGAACCGCACCAGGTTCACGGTCGCGAGCTGTTCGACCCAGGCAAATGCCAGGCTGCCCACGGCCAGCACGGTCAAGGTCAGCGCCAGTGACGTGCGCTCACGCCAATTGAGCACCCAGGCGGTCAGCAGCGGTGCGCCGATGGCCGCGCCCAGTGCATAGGCGGCGATGGCCGAGCCGACGGCGGTGGTGGACGCAGCGAGGTCGTCGGCCATGGCCGAAACCAGCCCGGCCACCACGAACTCCGACAGCCCGAAGGTGAAGGTACACAGGGAAAATACATAGATGACGATTGGCATGGGGTGAACAGGGTCCTTACAGGTTCAAGGGTGCTGCCGCCAGGCACTGGCGTCGAGGCTGACGCGCAGCGCCAGTTCCATGGCCTGGTCGCGATTGAGCCGCGGGTCGACCTGGCTCAGATAGCGCTGGCCCAGGTCCGCCGGTTGCAGGCCCAGCGCACCGCCCAGGCATTCGGTGACGGCATCGCCACTGGCTTCCAGGTGCAAGCCGCCCAGTGTCGACCCGTGGCGCGCATGCACGGCGAAGGCGCTGGTGATCTCCGCGAGAATGTCGTCGAAGGCGCGTGTCTTGGTGCCGCAGGGCAGGGCGTGGGTGTTGCCGTGCATCGGGTCGCACAGCCACAGCACCTGGGCGTCAGCCGAGCGGACGGTTTCGATCAGCCGCCCCAGGTGGTCCTGCAGGTGCGCCGCGCCCATGCGGTGGATCAGGGTCAGGCGCCCGGGTTCGTTGCTGGGGTTGAGCCGCGTGAGCAGGCGGCGTAGCTGATCCGGGGCGGTGTCGATACCCACCTTGACCGCCAATGGGTTGGCCAGGCCGCGCAGGTACTCGACATGGGCGCCATCCGGCTGCGCGGTACGCAAGCCGATCCACGGCAGGTGAGTGCCCAGGTTGTACCAACGGCCATCGTGGTGCTGACGGGTTAGCGCCTGTTCGTACTCCAACAGTAACGCTTCGTGGGAAATGTACATTTCACGGTGCAGGAAATTACTCGGCTGCGAGCCGGCCAAGGTGCGCATGAACTGCAAGGCACCGTGAATCTCCGCCAGCAGTGGACGTAGCCGCTCGTCGCCGTGGGCTCGGTCGAGCCAGTCGAGCGGCCAGCGTGCGGGCAGCAACAGGTTGTCGATACCTTCAGCTTGCAACTGATGCAGGTGTTCGAGGGTTGTCGCCGAGTGGGCATGGGCCTGCAGCAGGCGCTGCGGGTCTGCCCGGCGCGCCTGCGCAGTGAAATCATGATGGTTGACGATATCACCGCGATACACCGGCAGACTCAGCCCTTCGCGTTGCTCCCGATCACTGGAGCGCGGTTTTGCATATTGCCCGGCCAGGCGGCCGATCTGCACGATTGGCAGTTGCAGGCCATGCATCAGCACCTGGCTCATCTGCTGCAGCAGCGCAACCTGGCGCGTGCTCTGCGCCAGGTCGTTGTGCTCGAAACGCTCCGCGCAGTCGCCTAGCTGCAGGACGAAACGGCGCCCTTGCTGGGCTTCGGCCAGCAGCGCCTTGAGCTGTTGGACGCGCTCGGCGGCCACCAGCGCGGGGCGTTGCCTGAGTACGTCGAGCGCGAGGTGTAGTGCGTGAAGCTCTTCATAGACCGGTTGCTGCAGGGCCGGCATGCCGCGCCATGAGTCGATCGTCCAGGGCGCCAGGGCGTCCGGCACTGTGGCGGTTGGGGGCTGCATGTATGTCTCTCCTGAGAGGTGCTTCGCTCGATCTGCCCGAAGAGCAGGTGGCGGCGATAGTGCGCAGGGCAGACACGGCTTGGGAAATACAATAAATATCTTTGTCTGATATCTCACCGGATTCACGGGGTGTATCACCAGTTGCTGCCAGAAATTTCCCACGCACCGACCAGTTTCTGTCTGCGGAAACAGTTGACTAATACCTTTCAACTATCACGGGTAGTTTCAAATAAGTATTTTACTTGGGGCGGACGCTCGCTAATTCTCTGCGCTGTTTATTCGAGAGGGCGAGTCGATGTTAGTTCACAGCGACCAGGATTACGGTGTGCTGAAGGAGGCGGAGCGCGAGCTTCAGCTGCAGGCGGGGCATATCCCCGACGCTGCATTTTATGAGCGCAAGTTGCAAGCAGTGTGGACGCGGGCACAAGACAGCAGCCACTACGCAAACATAGGTCAATACAGTTTTACTGCGTTCAAGCAATTGCCGCTGACCGCCAAGGCATTATTAAAACGTCAACCGTTGCAGTTTTGCACAGTGGAACTTGGCGAGGCGGCCAAGTACTACGCCACCACCGGTACGACCGGCGAGCCAACACCGACGCCACGGTTGAAAGAAGACATCATCTGGAACGCCGTCAGCGTCGCCAGCCACTGGCGAGCGGTACTGCGCCCCGGCGCACGGGTGGCCAACCTGATGCCATCGGATATCGTTCCGGTCGGCGACTTGATCGCCAATGTCTGCGAGTACCTGGATGTTTCCCACGTGCGTCTTTACCCGTTCACCACGGGTATTACCGACTGGGAGCGGGTGTGCAAGACCTTCGACACCTATCGGCCAACCGTGCTGTTCATTGCACCGGGGGTGCTGGTGCAACTGACCCGCTACCTGAAACAGCGTGAATTGCTGCAGACCTTCGCTGAATCGGTGCGCGCGATCATGCTGCTCGGCGAGGTCAACACCCAGCCGTTCCGTGAGCGCCTGGCGCGTTGGTGGCAGTGCGAAGTGTTCGACGCCAGTTACGGCAGCACAGAAACCGGTACGCTGGCGGCAGTGGGCCACGACCTGCAGATGCGCCTGGCCACCGCCACCCACTATTTCGAACTGCTGCTGCCCGATGGCAGGCTGGTCACCCCGGCCGAAGGCCTGACGGGCCGCCTGGTGGTCACGCCGCTCAACCTGTACGCGCGCCCCCTGTTGCGCCTGGACACCGGCGACAGCGTGACCATCACCGCGCCATGGGAGCCTGGCCACATTAGCCCGAGCCTGTTGATCAACGGCCGCGACAGCGACAGCATCGTGGTCGGCGGGGTCGGGTTGGAAATCCGCGCGGTCGAAGAGGTCGTCTATGGCACCTGCGATGCCACCGGTTATGTCATCGAAGTGGACCGCCAGCATGATAGCGCTGCGCTGATTCTCGAGCGTGACGTTGGCTGGGACGCCAGCCAGGAAGCGCAGTTGCAGGCTCTGTTATTGGCACGCTCCGAGCAGCACATGGGGCTGCGCTGGAGCCGTGTGCTGTTCGTCAACAACCTGTCGGCGGTGAACAAGAGCGGCGCCTCGCAAAAGAGCTGGAAGAAGACCAACCTGCGGTTTGTCGGGGGCCCGCAATGATGCCGCCACGCGTTCCCCAGGGGCAGGGCCTGGGCAACGGCCAGCCGGACTTGTGGTGCACCTATGCCGCGATTCGCACCCTGGCCTGGATCGAACGGCTCGAACAGGTGGATGCTCCGGCATTGCAGGCTTACATCCAGTCGCGGCGCAACCGCGATGGTGGCTTTGCCTGGAGCAAGGGCATGCCCTCCGATGCCTGGGCCACCTTCTACTGCACCGAAACGTTGAATGACCTGGGCGTTGCAGTCGAACGCTGCGACGAGACCGCGAAGTGGCTGCACACGCTGTTTGACGGTGACGCTTACGCCATGTGCCCTGGCCAGACGGCCGACGTGTGGGCCAGCCACTATGCGCTGCGTACCTTGATTGAAGTCTGCCAGGGCCAGGTGGCAGACACCGCCCCCCTGTATGCCTGGCTCAAAGGCCTGCAGTGCGCCAATGGCGGCCTCAGCTGGTCCGCCGATTTTGCCCGGCGCAATTTCGCGGATACGCGCGCCTGCTTCTACGGCGTGATGGCTGCACGTGCACTGGCACGTCAGGGCCTGCCAGCGCCGCAGTGGGACGTGCCGCGGCTGGTCGCCTGGTTGCAGGCGCAGCAGATGGATTGCGGCGGCTTTCGTTTCAGCGAAGCGGCGCAGGTGCCCTGCCTGTGGGCGACCTATCGCGCCACGGCCAGCCTCGCGGCCTTGCACGCGCAACCGCTGGGCCGGCAGCGCTGCGCCGAGTGGATCGCTGCGTTGCGCGGCCCGACGGGGGCCTTTGTGCGCTGGGCCGGTTACGACGGCGAGGATGTCTGGGCAGCTTTCTGCGCGGTGGGTTCGCTCAAGGCCATGGGGGAGCCGGTGGCGCACCTGGCTGACGATGTGGCGCGGTTCATTGCAACCTTGTCGATGCCCCAGGGCGGCTACACCTACCGCTTGGCCGACAGCGCAGCGGACGTCCTCACCAGCGCGTCTGCGGTGCTGGGTGGCAGCCTGGCACCCGAGCAGCGCGATGCCGCCGTGCGTTGGATCGAAGGCTGCCAGATGCCCAACGAGCCGGGGATCATGTACATGCCTGGCCGGGGCGCCGAAGTGCGTTGCACCAATTGGGGGCTGGCGGCCGGTGCGTTCACCGGTCAACCTGCCGCACGCCAGGCGATCGGGCGCTGGCTGGCCTCGCTGCAAAACCCCGACGGTGGCTTCGGCTTCTGGGAGGGGCGTGGCTCGGATATGGTGTCCACTGCTTCGGCCGTTTCGATCCTGCGCCAACTGGGGGACGCCAGCGGCGTGGACCTTGTGGCCATCGAAACGTACCTGGCCAGCTGCCGGCAGGCGCAGGGCTACGCCTCGTTCCCGCGTGGCGAAACGTCCCTGCGTGCCGGGCTGCAGGCGCTGGGTTGCCTTGCCTATCTCGGCCATCACGTTGCCGAGGCTGCAGCGCAGTTACTGGCCGCGCACACGGTGCGCCAGGGCGGTTTCGCCAACCAGGGGCAGCGTATCCCCGACCTACTCAGTACCTACCAGGCGGTAGCACTGGCTGCCGACCTGGGCCTGCCGGTGGACATGGCGCACCTGAGCTTCTTCCTCGACAAGGTGCGCAGTGATGCAGGCCACGCCTGGTCACCGCTGTTCCTGCAAGGGGTCGATGCGCTGTCCACGTGCCTGGGGCGTTTGCTGGAAGCCTTTGCCAACGGCCAGCGTCAGCAGTTGCCCAGCCTGCAGTTGTCGTAAGGAATCGTCATGCCCACCCTCACTGTTTCCTGCGCGCCACTGCCAACGCTGGAGCGCAAACGCCTGGCGCTGGCCTTTACCCGCCAACTGAAAAACCTGGGCGCGGATACCGCCCACTGCATGGTGTTCTTCAACCCGTTGCCCGAGGCCTGCGTGTTCAGCGCTGGCATGCCGCTGCCAACCGTTGACCGCGATGGCGTAGCGGCGCAGTTCCATGTGCGCATCACCCTGTCGGTGGCGCGCGACACACTGGCGCATCAGGCGCTGGCCCAAGGGCTGCACGGCTGCCTGCGAACACTGTACCCCAACGCCTTCATCTACCTGCATTTCGACCCGATCCTGCCCGAGCACGTGTTCTTCAGTGCCGGCGCAGAATTGATCAACGCTGCCTATCAACAAGGAAAGACCGGCTCGTGAACGACCTCAGCATTGAACAGCGCATTCGCCAGACCCTCGGCCAACTGCTTGGCGAGCAGGTCGACGCCATCGACAAGCGCGACAGCTTTCGCGACTTTCTCGGCGAGCGCTTCGACAGCCTCATGGCCGTCGAAGTGATCACCGCCATCGAAGCCAGTTTCGACATCGAAGTGGACTACCTCAGCGACGACGTGCGCTTCTGGTTCGAAACGTTGGAGAAAATGGAGCAATTCGTCGGGCAGAAACTGGAAGACCAACTGACCTTGCAGGCCGCCGAGTGAACGCCGAGCATTTGTTCGCGACTTCCGGCTCCACCGGTATGCCGCGCCAATGGCTGCGCAGTGTGGCGCAGATGGAGCGCGAGGCGGCCTTGATTCTCGGCCGCTGGGCACCCGATGCCCGGGAGATTTTCTCCTTTGCGCCGGCCAGCCACAGCTACGGCATGATCCTGGGTGAAGTCGGTGCGCGGGTGTTGAACGCGCAACTGCAAGCCTGCTCGCTGGAGCAGCAGCGGCTGCCCGTGCTCGACGGCGACGGGCCGTGCGTGATTCTTGCCATTGCCAGTACCTGGCGTGTGCTGCCGGCGCTGCTGGCCCGGCTTTCGGCCCAGCGCACGGTGCTGGTGGTGCACAGCGCCTCGCTGCTGCCACCGGACGCCCTGGCCACGGTGCGGTGCCATGCGGGGCCACAGGTGCGCTTCGTCGAATTGTTGGGTTCCACCGAAACCGGCGCCATGGCCTACCGCGAGCTGGATGCACACAGCAGCCCGGAGCAGGCCTGGACGCTGCTCGACGATGTCACGCTGCTCAGCGCCCCGGGCCGACCGTGCGCACTCGAAGTCGCCAGCCCGCGCATTGCCCGTGAGCAGGGCCAGGCACTGCCTGCGGCCAGTCATTGCTGCGATGACCAGATACTGGCGTTGGGCCCGCAGCGCTTCCAGTGGCTGGGCAGGGCCAGCAGCCTGATCAAGGTCAACGGCCTGCGCGTCGACCTGGCCCGCCTGGCCAGTGAGCTCGGCCAGCGCCTGCAATGCTCGACGCTGGCCTGCGTGGCAGTCAGCGATGCGCTGCGCGGTGAAGCGTTCGAAGTGCTGTTCAGCTCGATCACGCTCAGCGAGCGTGCTGTGCTGGAGGCGTTCCAGCAACTGCCTGCGGGCCATCCGCGGCCGGTTGCGGTACGCCGCGTTACCGACCTGCCTTTATCCGCCACTGGCAAGCCCTTGCCGTGGGCGGCCTCAATGTCTGTCAAGGAATACACCCATGACCCCCGCTAATACCCAGGACACCATCACCCAGTACCTCGGCAGCTGCGGCGCCGATGCCAGCAGCGGCCGCGTACAGCCCGAGTACCTCGGCCTCAGCCTGCGCAAGCGTCACCAACTGCTGCAGAGCAACCCTGCGTTGGCGGCGGACTGGGCATCCCAGTACCAACCATGGTCGGTGCACGCCGACAGCCACTACCGTTGCCTGACCAGCACCCGCGACGTCGAAGCACCCTGGTACCGCCTGGGCGTCAAGGACACCGTCGACGTTGCCGGCCTGCCGACCCGCCTGGGCCTGCGCAGCTACCGCCACTACCCGCAGCGCAGCGCCCAGGCGCTGACCTTCCTCGACCCGCGCGTCGCCGTGGCCAGCAAGGTCGCCACCACCGAGCTGAACATCGCCTTCGGCGCGGGCTGTCGCAACCCGTATTTCCCGACCATTGACCCGTCCGGTTCCAGCACCGGGTCGGCGGTGTCGGTGGCCGCAGGCCTGTGTGATATCTCGCTGGGTACCGATGTGCTGGGTTCGGTACGCTGGCCGGCCTCGCATTGCGGCATGGTCGGCTTGCGCATGACCCAGAAGGCCGCGAGCCTGGCCGGGGTGTTCCCGCTGTCGCCGCGCATGGACGCCCTGGGCTGGGTGACCCGCAGCGCTGACGACCTCGATCTGCTGTTCCCGTTGCTGGGCCTGGAGCCGCTGCTGGGGCAGCAACAACCCCTGAAGGACCGCTACCAGGTCGCCATTCTGGAACACGCGCTAGACCCGGCGCTGACCAGCCCGGCGATGCTCGACATGCTGGGCCAGGCGCGCAGCGCACTGGCAGACCTGGGCATGGCCCCCGGCGAAGTTGCCATGCCCGAGCTGTGGGCCTGCCGCGGTGACGCGTGGCAGTTGTGCGCGCGCGATGCATGGCTGGCTTCGGCGGCCTGGGCGCAGCGTTTCGACTGCGAACTGCATTGGTCGACGCTCAGCGCGCTCAAGGTGGGCGAGGGTGTCAGCGACAGCGACTACCAGCGCATCCACCAGCGCATGGACAGCATCCGTGCCGGTATTGACGCCTGGTTCGACACCGCCCAGGTGGACTTCGTGGTGTTCCCCATGGACCCCAACCGGCCATTCGATCGACGCAACCCGCAACCCGGTGACTCGACCATTCCGTGCCCAGCGGAACCGGGCTATGACCAGAAGATCAGTTTCACGCCCTTGGCCAGCTTCAGCGGCCTGCCGGCCATCACCGTGCCGATCTGCCTGAGTGCCGACGGCAAGGCACCGCTGGCTGTGCAGATCATGGGCCGGCGCGACAGCGAGCGGCAGCTGCTGGACATTGCCAAGCGCCTGCAGGCTGTGACGGGCCTGCTGCCAACCCATCGTCTTCAGGTGTAAGGAGCGCAGCATGTGCGGAATCACCGGCTGGGTGGACTACACCCGCGACCTGCCCCAGGCCACAGCGGCCCTCGGAGCCATGACCGATACCCTGGCCCTGCGCGGCCCGGATGCCAGCGGCAGCTGGCAGCATCGCAATGCCCTGTTGGGCCATCGGCGGTTGGCGATCATCGACCTCAGCGGGGGCGTGCAACCGATGACCTACCGCTGTGCCAGCGGCGAGGAAATCGCCCTGGTCTACACCGGCGAGGTCTACAACCACAACGCACTGCGTCAGCGGTTGCAGCAGGCAGGGCATCAATTTCAGACCCGCAGCGACACCGAAGTGGTGCTGCACGCTTATCTGGAATGGGGCGAGCAGTGCTGCGAGTACTTGAGCGGGATGTTCGCTTTCGCCGTGTTCGACGGGCGCGACGGCCACTTCCTGCTGGTGCGTGATCGCCTGGGGGTCAAACCCCTGTATTACGCCCGGCATCAGCAAGGGCTGCTGTTCGGTTCGGAGATCAAGGCCATCCTGGCGCACCCGGAGTTCGCCAGCGCACTGGATGTGGTCGGCCTGGTAGATGCCCTGAGCTTGTCGCGCGGCACCGTGCGCACGGCCTTGCGTGGGGTCAGCGAACTGCCGCCGGGGCATCGCATGTCGTGGCGGCCCAACGGGCAGCCCACGCTCAGCCGCTACTGGCAGCTGCAGCGGCGCGAGCACCCGGACGACCTGGCGAGTACCGTGGCGCGTACCCGCGAATTGCTTGGCAAGGCGTTGGGCGAACAGCTGTACGCCGATGTGCCGGTGTGCTCGCTGCTTTCTGGCGGGCTGGACTCGACCATCCTCACCGCCATGGCGCAGCAGCGCCTGCAGGCAGAGCAGGGCGGCAGGGTCAATTCGTTCTCGGTGGACTTCGTCGGCCAGGCCGAACAGTTCCAGAGCGACGAATTCCGCCCGGAGCGCGACCAGCCTTACGCGCTGGCGGCTGCCGAGTACATTGGCAGCCAGCACCAGACCATCCTCATCGACAACCGCGAACTGGTCGCCGACCCCGCGCGCAGGGCGGTGTACCGGGCCAATGACTCGGCGGCGACCTTCGGCGATGTCGACACCTCGTTGTACCTGCTGTTCAAGGCCATCCGCGGTCACTCCACGGTGGCCATTTCCGGTGAAGCGGCGGACGAGGTGTTTGGCGGTTACGCCTGGTTCCGCGACCCACAGGCCGTGGCAGCGCAGCGTTTCCCCTGGCTATCGCGCATGCAGTTGCTGCAGCCCGCGTTGATCAACCCTGAGTTCAACCAGCTGTGCGACTTTGCCAACTACCAGGACAGTTGCTACCACCAGGCGCTGGACAGCGTCGAGCACTTGCCGGGCGACAGCGCGCAAGAGCGGCGCATGCGCGAACTCTGCCACATGCACCTGCAGCGCTGGCTACCCATCCTGCTCGATCGCAAGGACCGCTTGAGCATGGCTGCCAGCCTGGAGGTGCGGGTGCCGTTCACCGACCATGAACTGGTGGAATACGTGTACAACGTGCCGTGGGCGATCAAGGGCAAGGATGGCCAGGAGAAGTGGCTGCTCAAGCAGGCCTGTGCCGACATCCTGCCGCCGGCGGTGTTGCAGCGGCGCAAGAGCCCGTACCCGACCTCGGCCAACCTGGCGTATGAGCGGTTCCTGCGTGAGCGTGCCAGGCAATTGCTGGGTGAGGCTGGCAGCCCGGTGTTCCAGGTGGTCGACCGTGGTCGCCTGGCCGCTGAACTGCGCAAGCCCGAGGGCTATTTCAACTCGCAGCTGCGGCGCAACAACCTGGAAACGGCCCTGGCGCTGGATGCCTGGCTGCGTGAATACCGCTTAACGGTGTAGTTCGCGCGTGTCGCTGCCATCCAGCATCACCGGGTTCTGGATGGTATCGGCATAGCGCCGTGGCGCCCCCAGGTCGAGCATGGAAATGAAGCTGCCCAGGGCTGGGGAGGCGTTTTGCAGGTTCCAGTTCATGTACAGGCCCATGGTCGGTGTCGGCTGGTCCTTGATCGGCCGGATGGGGCGGAACTGCACGCGGTCACGCAGCGTGGAGTAGGCGATGGACTCGGGTACCAATGCAACGCCGAAGCCGCAGGCGACCAGGCCGATCAGGGTGTGGATCTGCGCCGCTTCCTGCACCACCTTGGGGTAGAAACCGGCCGATTCGCACAGGGCGATCAACTGGCTGTGGTAGCCGCTGCCCAGCGCCTGCGGGGTGAAGACGAAGTCTTCTTCGGCAAAATCACGCAGGTCGACCACCGCTTGCTGGGCCTTGGCGTGGCTGGTGGGCAGGGCCATGACGATCTGCTCATTGAGCAGCAGCCGTGATTCGATGGTGTCCGGCGGCATCGGCAGCTTGCGCATGAAGCCGATGTCCGCTTCGCCGGCCATCAACGCCTTGGCCTGGGAGGCCGACGGCATCTCGCGGATGGTCAGCCGCACGTTCGGGTAGATCTCGCGAAATTTCTTCAGTGTATTGAGCAGCGATTCGTAGTACGCGATGGAAATGGCGGTGATGGTCAGCTTGCCGCAGATGCCTTCGGAGACGTTTCGCGCGTACTCGATGCCTTGCTCCAGCTCCTTGAGCGTGCGGTAGGCGGTTTCCAGGAACGCCATGCCGGCGGCAGTCAGCTTGACCCCGCGCTTGTTGCGCAGGAACAGGCTGAAGCCCAGCTTCTCTTCGAGTCGGTTGATCGCCTGGCTCAGGGGTGGCTGTGCCATGTGCAGGCGGATGGCTGCCTTGTGAAAGTGCAGCTCCTCGGCCACGGCAATGAACTGCCTGAGCAAACGTGTCTCGATCATGCTTACGTTCCTTCATCGAGTCGAACGGGCGCCAGGAGGGCGTATTCCGGCGGGCGACCCGGCAAGGCGGCCATCATAGTGCGTGGCATCGCGGCGACAAAGCCTCTGCTGCAATCGTGTTGGGTGGGGCATTACGTTGTTGGCAGGAGCACACCCGTGGGTCGCGGGTCTCAGGTGATATCTGCGAGATATCAAAGTTGCATGCTTTTAATATTAAGTCATTGATTTTTTTATTGTTATCGTAAAAAAGGAGAATCGGAAGGGCGCTACAATGCCAAGCACAGACCCATTCAAAGACAAAGTCGCCATCGTCACCGGTGCCGCCCAGGGGCTAGGCCTGGATTACGCCATGGCCTTGGCCGCGCGCGGTGCACGGGTGGTCATCAGCGACCTGGGCACGGATCGCTCGGGCGAAGGGCAGAACCCCGGTGCGGTCAGCGAGGCCCTCCAAGCCCTGCAGGCCAAGGGCTATGAGGTGGTCGCCCATGTCGGCCACCTGGAGAACGAAGAAGAATGCAGCCAGCTGGTGGAGCTGGCCATCGCGCATTTCGGTGCGTTGGATATCCTGATCCACAACGCCGGCTGGGTCGACTACCAAGGCATCGAGACCCAGGAGCAGGCGTTTCTCGAGCGTGCGCTGGGTATCAGCGTGCACGCCCCGGTGTGGCTGGCCAAGCATGCCTGGAAGCACCTCAAGGCGTCCGAAGCGCCACGCATCGTCCTGACCACCTCGGACCGCGCCATGTACCAACGCTATGCCCAGCCGGGCCTGGTCGCGTACTCGGCCGGCAAGATGGCCCAGGTGGGCATCATGAATGCCCTCAGCATGGAAGGGCAGGAGCACGGCATCCTGGTGAACGCGATCTCGCCGGTGGCCAAGACCCGCATGTGGGGCGTGACCCAGCCGCCGGAAGAGCTCAAGCCCGAATGGGTGACACCGGGTGTGCTGTACCTGGCCAGTGCGCTGTGCCGGGATACCGGCTACATCCTGCGCGCCAGCAATGGCCAGTTCACCGCCACGCGTTTCAGCGAGAACAGCGGCGTCAGCTACCCGCGTGACCTGGCGCGGGTGGAGGCGACCAGCCTGGCCGAGGTGGCCGAGCGCTGGAGCCGCATCAAGGAATGCCACTACGTGCCGATCAAGGTCGCCAATACCCGTGCCGACCTGGGCGAAAGCCCGGTGTGGGATGCCCGCACAGGCGCGCTGTATTTTGTCGACATCACGGGCGGGCGCATCCACCGGCTGCTGCCCGATGGCGAGGTCGAGATGCTTTACGAATCGGCTGCGCGCATCGGTGCCCTGGCGCTGACCGATCAGGGCAACCTGATCTTCACCGAAGACGCCAGCGTGGCCATTCTCGATGTACAGCCGGGCAAGGTGCGGCAATATTCCGTGCCGGTGCATCACCGCTCGAGCTACCGCTTCAACGACGGTGCCTGCGACCCGCAAGGGCGCTTCGTTACCGGGTTGATGGACGAGGGCCCGAGCGGCAAGACCGGCGCCTTGTTCCGCTTTGACGGCGAATTGCACGATGAGGTGATCCACGACGGTTTGTCGTTACCCAACGGGATTGCCTGGTCGGCGGATGGCCAGACCGTGTTCTTCGTCGATTCCGTTGCGCGCGCGATCTACCGGGCCGAGTATCTGGCCGAAGGCCGCCTGGAGCAGGTCAGCCTGTTCGCCGAGACGCCCGCCGAACTGGGGCGCCCGGACGGCATTGCGCTGGATCGTGAGGGTGGGCTGTGGGTCTGCCAGTTCAATGGCAGCTGCTTGCTGCGCTATGACCGCGATGGGCACCTGACCGACCAGGTGGTGATGCCGGTGCCACGCCCGACCAGTTGCTGTTTCGGTGGCGATGGCATGGGCACACTGTTCATCACCACAGCCCGTGTCGGCATGTCGCCCGCCGAGCTGCGGCACTACCCGGACGCCGGTGACCTGTATGCGATCCGCCCGGAAGTGGGCGGTATCGCGCGCGTCACCTTCAAGGAATAAGCGCTTGCACCTGGCTGGCCGGTAACACGGCCAGCTCGCCGAAGCGTTGCGCCGAGTCGATGTAGCGCAGCGCCGATTTGGCATCCTTCCAACCGACGTAACTCATCAGCGACTTCAACTCCCAGCCGTTGGCCGTGGCCCAGGTGGCAAAGCCGCGGCGCAGGGAGTGGCCGGTGTACAGCGCCGCCGGCACGCCGGCGCGCTCGAGCATGCGCCGCAGCAGGCCCACCAGGCTGTTGCTGTTGAGCGGCGTGTCACTCAGGTTGCCCCAGCGGTCGAGCTTGCGAAACACCGGGCCGTGGGCAATGCCGGCCACTTCCAGCCACTGCAGGTAGGCTGTGACCGGGCACAGCGCCTTGAGCGCCGGTGTGCGGTGCTGTACGCCGAGCGCTTCACGGTCGCCCTTGCTGCGCGGCAGGAACAGCGTGATGCCGACGCCTGCCTCGGCCTGGATATGCTCGACGCGCAGGCGCGCCAGTTCATCCCCGCGAAAGCCTCGCCAGAAGCCCAACAGCAGCAGTGCCGTGTCACGCCGGGCGCGGCGCAAAGCTGGCAGATCGTGGTGCTCGCGGGCTTGCCTGGCGGCTTCCTCGAAACACTCGACAGCGGTTTGCAGGTGCTGCAACAGCAGCGGCGCAGCCTGTTTGGGTGGCGTCGGGTGCAAGGTGCGGATGCCGCGCAGTACCTGGCGCACCAGGGGCGCCTTGGTCGGGTCGGGGAAGCCCTGGCTGACGTGCCATTGGCTGAGGGCTGCCAGGCGTTGGCGCAGGGTGCTGACCGCGTGCTGTTCGGCATGATCGGCCAGGTAGCGGGCGATGCTGTCGGCGGTGGCGGGCAGGAACCCACCCCAGTGCGCCTCGAAATGCTCGATGGCGGCCTGGTAGCTGCGCCGGGTGTTGTCGCGGGTGGCGGCGCGGACGTAGCGCTCGATATCGGTCATGGTCGGCGGTGTGGTGGTGGACAGTGACACGATAAAGCTTATTGGTTTGTCTGTCCCGGCCCTTTCGCCGGCAAGCCGGCTCCTACAGGTATTGTACTGGGTTGAAGATCACACGGTTCCTGTGGGAGCGGGCTTGCCCTGCGAAAGGGCCGATGTAAACGAAGCCAGTTTCAGCGTGGTACTGCAGCATCCATCAGTTGCCGCAAGGGTTCGTACTCGGCCTGGCTCACCGGCACCAGCCCGCTGGCATCCTGGGTGGCAACGAACGCCGCCAAGGCCCCTGGGTCATCTAGCATTGCTTGGCGAATACGGTTTTTCAGCACCGGACACACGTTGGCACTGAACACATAAGGGTCGTAATAGATCGGCCGCGAACGCCACTGCACGGTGAGCGTACCCGGTGCCAGCGCGTGCCGGGCCAGGTAGGCATCGGCCCGTTCACTGGCGACGAAGGCTGCATCCACACGGCCATCCAGCAGTGCTTCCAGCGCTTTGTCGTGGTTGCCGGCGTACACCAGTGAGCCGAAAAACCGTGGCAAAGGCACGCCCACCTGGGCAGCGAACTCCACGCTGGGCACCAGGCTGCCCGAGGTGCTGGCCGGGTCGCTAAGGGCCAGGCGCTTGCCGCGCAGCGGGTCGATACCGTCAGGGCCGTCGGCTCGGGTCAACAGCAGGGCCTGGTAATGATTGCCCGCTGCGGTGAAAGGCCCGGCGCTCAGGGTGAAGGTGGCAAAGGGTTCTATCCGCGGTTCACGGCGTTGCGCAAGCACATAAGAAGCAGGGCCGAGGCGGGCGATGTCGGCGCCGCCGGAAACGATGGCATCGACAACGCTTTCATAGGAGGCGGCGATGACCAGCTCCACCGGTACACCGGTCGCCTGGCTCAAGCGCTGCAGCAGGGCTTGATGGTCCTGTGTCATGTCCTCATTGCTTGTGATCGGTATCACCGCCAGGCGCAGGCTGCGGGGCGTGCAGTCGGCCAGCACGTTGGCTGCCGACAGGATGGCCAGCAACAGAACGGCCAGCGCCTTCAAAGCACGCATGGTTTTACCTCGATACCGTTGAAGGGCGGGTAGTCACGCAATTGCGCCGGCGACAAGGGGCGGCTGAAGTGGTAGCCCTGGGCGATGTCGCAGCCGGCAATTCTCAGGCACACCACCTGCTCGCGGGTCTCGACGCCTTCGGCAACCACCTCCAGGCCCAGGCGCTTGGCGAGGATGATGGTCGAGGAAACGATCGGGCTGTCGTCGTAGCTGTTGGACAACGGGGCGATCAGCGAACGGTCGATCTTGAGCTTGCTCAACGGCAACGACTGCAAGTGCGCAAAGCCTGCGTAGCCGCGGCCGAAATCGTCCAGGCTGATCCCCAGGCCCGCCGCGCGAAGGCGGTGCAGGTGATCGACCGCAGTGCCTTCGGGGTCGAGAATGGTGGTTTCGGTGATCTCCAGCTCCAGCCGTTGGGGGGCGATGCCGTGCAGCTGCAACTTGGCCAGCAGTCGGGTGCTGAAGTCGGCCTGGCGCAGCTGCAGCGCCGAAACATTCACCGCCAGGCACGTTTCACGGCCTTGGGCGTCCCAGCGTGCCAGCGCTTCGCAAGCCAGGCGCAACACTTCCCAGCCCAGCTCGATGATAAAGCCGCTGCGCTCGGCCAGGCCGATGAATCGGTCCGGGTAGAGCAGGCCGAACTCCGGGTGCTCCCAGCGCACCAGCGCTTCGTAACCCAGTACCTGGTGGGTATCCAGGCGAATCTGCGGCTGGTAGTGCAGCACGAACTGGCGTTCGGCCAGGGCACTGCCGAAGGCCTGTTCGAGGGTGAAAGCCTGGATGTCGGCCAGGTTCAGTGACGGGTCGAAGAAGCGATACTGGGCGCGCCCGGCCTGCTTGGCCGAATACATTGCAGCGTCGGCACAGCGGATCAGGCTGTCGATGTCCTGCCCGTCGCGCGGGCAGATGCTGACCCCGACACTGGGGCTGGTGTTGACCTCCTGGCCGTCAAGGGCATAGGTCGCCGAGAGCTTTTGCACCAAGTTGCGCACCCAGCTGTTGATCTGTTCTTCGCTGCGTTCACCCGCCAGCAGCACCACGAATTCGTCGCCGCCAAAGCGCGAGGCTTCGTCGCCTGGTTCGAGCAGGCGCTGGATGCGCCCAGCCACGGCCTGCAGCAGCAGGTCGCCGATCTCGTGCCCGAGCGAGTCGTTGATCGACTTGAAGCGGTCCATATCGATGAACAGGATTGCCATCAACCGGCGCTTGCCGCGTTGCCGGGTCAGTGCCAGGCCTGCGACTTCGACGAACTGGCGGCGGTTGTGCAAACCGCTGAGGTGGTCGGTGGCGGCGGCATGGCTGCTGCGCCGGTGTTCGTCCTCCAGGCGCCCGATCAGTTGCTGGTTGACCTGCTGCGCGTGCTCCAGGGCACTGAAGGCTTCCTGGCGCTTGCCCAGCAGACGCAAGGTCCAGGCCAGGCTGGCGAGGATCATCAGGGTCATGCTCAGGTTCAGCCAGAACTGCCGCGAGTAGGCCAGGGCGGTGGGGGCGAGGATTTCGTCATAGCGTTGGCTGACCACGATGCTGAAGCCGCGTTCGTCGGTGCGCCGGTACAGGCTTTGGTAAGGGTTGCCTGCCGCGTACTGGACCAGCAAACCCGACTCGCTACCCAGGGCCGGCACGCCGGGCTCGAACGCGTCGCCGGCGACGACCACGCCACTCGTGTCGATACGCAGGCGCTCCTGGCCGTCATCCTGCAACAGGCGCATCAAACCGGTCGTGCCCAGGTCGATGTGCTGGAACAACACGGCGAGGTAGCCAATATCCAGCTGAACCACGAGGATATTGTCGATTTCGCGGCCCGGCAGGTTGGTCAAGGGCAGGAGGAAGGGCAGGCGCCAGTTCGGCATGGCTGGCGGGGTGAGCGCGGGCGCCGTACGCGGCAGGAAGGGTTTGAAGCCGTAGTGGGCCACGTGCAGTTTCAGCTGTTGCAGCCAGTCTTCCGGCAGCGCTGGCGCTTCATCGCTGTGGCTCGCCGAGAGCAGCCGCCCGTTGCGGTCGTACAGGCTCATGCGCTTGAACACCGGGTCTTCGGCCAGCAACCGGGCCAGGCTCAGGTTGCCCTGGCGCAGCACTTTCATGTCGTCCTGGGTGACGCGACCTACGGCCTGCGCACGGTCAACCAGCTGGCGCAGGCTTTCGCCGACGATGCTGGCGAGGTTCAGATGCTCGGCCGCCTTGGCCCGCAACGCATCCTGGCGTGCGGCAGCCTTCTGGCTGAAATGCAGCCCCCAAAGGAAGGTGAGGGTGGCTGCACAGAGCGTCAGGATCAACAGGCGCAGCAGGCCTGCAGACGAGAGAAAACGGCGTATCACGGCTGGTGTTCCCGACCCTGGGTGATGGTCGAAAAGTACGACAGCCAGATGACAGGCTCATGACTGATGGCTAAATGCCGTTAAGGTTTTCCCCGATCTGCCAGGGGGGCCTGCAGCCGCGTGGTTTCCTCTTCGAGGTAGCTGAGCAAGGCAGCGACCTCGGCGTCGCCCAAGCGCATGTTGGGCATGGCCAGGCGGTTGTACTGTTCAAAGAGCAGCGTGGCCAGCGGGTCCTTTTCGGCGAGCATCTGGTCCGGCTCCTTGAGCCAGCGGGCCAGCCAGCGGGCTTCACGCTGGCGGGTGACACCGAGCAAGTCGGGGCCGATGCCAGGTTGACCGGGTTCCGTGTTACCCACCGAATGGCAGGACGAACAGCGGGTGCGGAAAATCTGCTCGCCGCTGCTGGGTGGGCGGATGTCGGGGGCGCTGGCGTAGTCGTTGGCCATTGCCGCGGCCTGCTTCCAGTTGTGCAGGCTGTTGCCCAGGCGGTCGGCGAGGATGTAGGGGCTTTCGAAGGGCGAGGCTTTCATCCAGCGGCCGGTGGCCTGGTTACCGATGATCAGGCTCAGGTTGTGGTCCTTCGAGCGGCCGTTTTCCAGGCCTTCTATATACAGGCCCAGGCGCCGGCGCAGGTGTTCGATGTCTCCGGGTTCACCGGTGAGCAGGGTCCACCCAGGGCCGATGCCGAACTGTTCGGCGTAGCGTTTGAGCGTTGCGGGGGTGTCGTTGTACGGGTCGATGCTGATGGAATAGAGGAAGATGTCCTTGCCCACGCGGTCGCCGAGGATCTTCTGGACTTGTCGCAGGCGCGCGGTTTCGACCGGGCAGGAGTCGGAACAGCCGGTGAAGATGAAGTTGATCGCGACGACCTTGTCCTTGATCAGGTCGTCGAAGAAGTGGACTTGCTGGCCGTCCTGGGTGAGCAAGCGGGTATTGGGGAAGTAATCGGCGCCCCAAGGGCTGGTGCCTTGGGCCTGGATCGGGATTTGTGCTTGAGCCTGCAGCACTGGCTTGATCGGCCAGTAGTGGGTGCTGGCGGCGAACAGGGAGAGTGCGAGCAGAACACGCCATGAGCCGGTCATGATGCAGTCCTCTTGTGTTATTTCAGGGTCTGTTTAGGCCCTATCGCCGGCAAGCCGGCGATAGGGCTGCAAAGCAGCCCCCGCCTTACCTGATGCTGACCGGGGCGGTCACGCTCTGCCCCAGCGTCGACTTCACGGTTACCGTCGCAGGCGTGGCCGGGCCACTGCCGGTGGTGGTGACCGACAACCGCCAGCGTGCCCCGGTGGTCGCCGCTGTCAGCGTGGCGGTACCCAGGTTCAGCGGCCCGCTGGTGGTTGCGGCAGTCACCGTGATGCTGTTGCCCGTGGCCACCGAGGTGGTACCGGACACGTCCCAGGTGTAGCGGTTGTTGCTGCGCAACTGCACCGATGCACTGCTGACCTGGATCTCGTCCATGGCCACCGCCGGGCCCACTGCAATGCTGACCGTGGCCGGTGCCACCGACTCGGCCCCTTTGGCATCACGCGCCGAGTAATTGAAGCTGGCGGTGAAGGGGGTGGGCACCGTCGCCGGCGGGGTATAGGTGACGGCAGTGCCATCGGTGCTCACCGAACCCTTGCCGGAATCCGGTTGGCTCAGGCCTATGACGCTCAGCGGCAGGTTGCCCTCCGGGTCGGTGTCGTTGGCCAGCACATTGAGCACGATCGGTTTGCCGGCCGTGGTGGCTGCACTGTCGTTCACGGCCACTGGTGGCTTGTTGCTGGTGTCGTCGCCACCGCCATGGCCACTGCTGGTGCGGAAGGTCGGCAGGCCGACCGAGGCGACGTACTGCACGCCGTCCCAGCCCGGCAACGGGGTCGGCATCACCTGGAATTGCCCTGGGTGCTCAATGTCCCAGCGCAGCAGCATCGAAGAGTCTTCATGCTGGGTGTTGTGGCAATGCTCCATGTAGGTCCCGGCGAACTCGCGGAAGCGAATCGCCATTTCAACCTCTTCGGAGGAGTCCACCTCGGAGCCGATCCGATAAACGTCCTTGCGTGCCCATTTTTCCCACTCAGGCGGCGCCTTGCCATCGCGGCTGAGGATCACACCTTCTTCGAAGTGCACGTGCACCGGGTGGCTCCAGCCGTTGCCGCCGTCCTTGATCTTCCACACTTCCAGGGTGCCGTCGCCGCTGAAGCCGCCGTCGGTGGCTTCGTTCGTCAATTGCGCGGCGGCCGTGATGCGCCGTGGGTCCATGCTGTAGCCGAAGCCGCCGTCGGTCTTGATGGTCCAGGGTGCGGTGTCGGTGCCGTCGGAGCGGCCGAAGATGAACTCGCGGTGGCGGGCGGCATTGATCTTGTCCTTGTCGGCCTGGGCGGTGCGGTCGATGGTCAGCGGGATCATCTTCAGGCCTTCGGCCTTGCCGGGCTTGGCGGGCTCGTAGGCGGTTGGGTCCATGCTCACGTCCTGGCCGCTGTAGGGCTGCACCAGCAACTGCATGAACTTGCCCACCACCGGATCGCCGTTGTCCCATTCCGGCCCTTTGCTGGTCTGCTTGATGACCGCCTTGTATTTCTCCGACAAAACATCGGCCAGCGCGATGGCCTGTTTCGGGCCTTTGCCGGTCTCGTGCTCCATCAGGTTGACGAAGTACAGCTTGTCGCCGGCCTTGATGCCGTTCTTGGCGAAGTTGATGATGATGTCGTAGCGCTCGGCAATGGCCTGCAACGGCAGGATGCCATTATTGTCCTGCAGGTTGCCGTCAGCATTGAGGTCCAGGGTGCCGTCGAATGGCACCGCGTGTTCCATGATGTTGCCGTCGTTGGCAATCATGTGGAACGGCACGCGTGCATAGGACACATTGGAGCCGCTCGGGCCTTTGAATTCACCGCTGCTGCCTGCGATTTCACGCACCACGGCGAACTTGAAGTAGCGCGACACCGAACCATTGAGAATGCGGAAGCGGTAGCTGCGCGCGCGTACCTTGAGCTTGGGCTGGTACTGCCAGTTGACCAGGATCTGATCGCCCAGGAACCCGTCGGTATTGAACGGGTTGAACCACAATTGGCCGTTCTGATCCCAGGCCTTGTCGGCGATCACCAGGTTAACGTCGTAGTCGCGGTTGCCCCAGGCCATGCCGCTACCGCTTGGGAAGCGCAGGTTGACACCGTCCTGCAGGGCTTCGTTGCCGCGGTCCAGGGCGCTGTAGTAGTTCATCATCACGGCGTTGCCTTTGTAGACGTTCTGCGCCGTGAAATCCATCATGTGGTCGTGGAACCAGTGGGTACTCATGGTTTCGCGCCAGTCGCCGCGAATCTTGATGCTGCCGTTCTGGCAGGTCTTCAGGCCAGGGGATGCGTCGTTGACGAACAGGGTTTCGCCCGGCGCGCAGGGGAATGCTGCGCGGGGGTCCTGGGCGCGGGTGTTGATGGTGTCATAGCCGGCCAGCTGGATCGGCCAGCGGTAGTCGTAGTACTGGCCGGGGAAGAAGTAGGCGTTGGCGAAACCATCGCTCTCGGCCGGGGAATGGCCGTTGTGCTCGTGGGTCGAGATGGTGTGCAGGCCGAACCCGGCGTTGGCGGCCGGGTCGATCGGCAACGCGTTGTAGTGGCGCATGAGCACCGGCTGGCCGTAGCGGACCATCAGCAACTTGGTAGGGAAGGTGCCGTCGAACGTCCACAGTGACTTGTGGTTCTGCAGCGGCATGTTCGGGTGAAAGCGCGTGTCGATGCCTTTGGTGGTGCCGAGCGTGGTGGGGATATCCGAGGTCTGGTAGTACAACCCACCTGGCGCGAATTCGCCCACGGCATAGTTGTGCAGCTGCTTGCGGTCACGCAGCCCCTGGTTGATGCGCGCACCCGCCTGTGCGGTCTTGAACGCGGCCTGGGGGTAGAACTCGTTCCAGCGCTGGTGCGACCAGCCTTTTCCTGGCGGCCGGCCTTCCGCCGGTGAGCCGACCGAATTGCGATTGAGGAACATCTCGATCTGCGCCTTCCACGGGTTGCGGTCCAACACGTTGGAATACTGGGTAGGGAACGGGTACAGCCCGGGTTGCTTGAGGAAGGCTTCCAGGGCGTTGCCGTTCGGGCTGCTGCGGGCGACGATGTCAGGGTCCTGTGCCGGTGCCGCACCGAGCGTGGGGACAGGGAATGTCAGGCTGGGCGGCGGCAGGCTCGGGTCGAGTTTCTCCGGACCGAACTCTTCGAACAGCAGCAGCTGCTGGGTGAAGGGTTGCGCGCCATACAGCGGGCTGGGCTTGCCGTTGGTAGGGTAATTGCGTGAAGTCTGCACGGCCGGTGGCAGCACGTTGTCGACGCGGTTGGTGTCGCGGTCGCCATAGACACCGTCCTTGAGCTCAAGCGAGCCCTGGTTGGCCTCGGGCAGTGTAAGCAGGTTGAGCAGGGCCGGGTTCGGGTCTGCCGGTTGGTCGTCAAAGTGCGAAGGGTCCGTTGGCGGCGGCTGGCTGACATCATCCATAGAGCCAGCCACGGCACCGTGCTGCCCAAGGCTGAGGATCATCGCGGTCACAGCGGTCAATCTGAACAGGGGGCGGCAGGGGTGGATCACGGCAGCTTTTTTCATCGCCTTATGCCTCGGTCGCAGCTAAATGGCTTGGGGCCATCAATGGCGTATTGCCTCGTTTTACTGGCCGGAGCAACGGCTGTGCCAAGTAATCTTTTGTTAAACAAAACCTTGTCGGAACTGATGCGACATAAACGTTGTCGCGTCAAAAAATGGGTATAGGTACCCACAAGCGGGTATGGCAAGGCCCAGTTCTGGTGATTTGCCCCGTGACAACCCCGGTGCAGGTGCTGTATACCTGCACCCCACCAAGGGGCGTCCGGCAACGGGCTGAGAGACCGCTGGCACAGCAGCGCGGTAACCCTTCGAACCTGATCCGGATCATGCCGGCGAAGGGATGGGACGAACGACCTGCCTTTTTGCCGGCCTCATTGCGAGGCCGCTCCATGCCGCACCGTAACGGTCTCGCTGTCACCCCATGGAGTGCAGCACCATGACCGAACGCTTCACTGAAACCCTGCGCCGTCAGAGCGAACCGACCTGGTCGGCTGCCGTTGGCCACCGCTTCGTCACTGAGCTGTGCGACGGCAGCGTGGCGGACCCGATCATGGTCCGCTACCTGGTCCAGGACCATCGCTTTCTCGACAGCTTCCTGACGTTGCTGGGCGCCGCCATCGCCACCGCCGATACCTTCGAGGCACGGCTGCGCTTCGGCCGTTTCGCCGGGATGATTTCCAGCGACGAAAACACCTACTTCCTGCGTGCCTTCGAGGCGCTGGATGTAAGCCCTGCGCAGCGCGTCGAAGCGAAGGACACGGTACCCACTGCCGGCTTCAAAGCGATCATGCAGGAAGCCGCCGCCACCCGTTCGTATGCCGCGGCGCTGGCCGTGCTGAACGTGGCCGAGGGCCTGTACCTGGATTGGGCAAGCAAAGCCGCCAAACCCTTGCCCGGCAACTTTGTGCATGCCGAATGGATCACCCTGCACGACAACCCGGCGTTCGCTGAGTTTGTCGCCTTCCTGCAGGCGGAACTCGACCGTGTAGGGCCGCAAGCGGCTGCGCTGAGCCGCGATTTCTATGCGCGCACCGTGGCACTGGAACTCGCCTTCTTCGACGCCCTCTTTGAGGAGGAGGCCTGAGCATGGATATCTTCGAGCGCCTGAAAGCCGCCACCACACCGCAGTGGGCCAGCTACGTGGACCACGATTTCGTGCGGCAGATGGGTGAGGGCACCTTGAGCGAGGAGGCCTTCCGGACGTACCTGGTGCAGGACTACCTGTTCCTGATCCAGTTCGCCCGCGCCTGGGCACTGGCCGCCTACAAGAGCCGCCTGCCGGCCGACATTCGCGCTGCGCAGGCTGGCCTGGCGGCCATCCTCGATGAAACCGAACTGCACCTGCGCCTGTGCGCGCGCTGGGGCCTGTCGCAGGCCGATATCGAGGCGGCGCCCGAGCACCAGGCTACGGTGGCCTACACGCGTTATGTGCTTGACTGCGGCGCTGCCGGCGACCTGCTGGAGCTGCACGTGGCGTTGGCGCCGTGCGTGATTGGCTACGCCGAAATTGGCCGCACGCTGGCGCAGCAGATCGGTGACCTGAGCAATCACCCTTACCGGGAGTGGATTGGCGAATATGCCGGCGAAGGTTACCAGGGCGTGGCGGCGGCGGCACGCAAGCACCTCGATGAGCTGGCGGCACGCAGCATGACCGAGCAGCGCTTTGTCGAGCTGGCGGGGATCTTCGGCCAGGCTTCGCGGCTGGAGGCGGATTTCTGGCAGATGGGGTTGGATGGGGTGGCATAACCCACCTTGCTGGTCGCGGCCCCTGTGGAGCGGGTTGATCGGGGCACCGAAACACGGGCGAAGCCCGTGCTATCGACCGCGGTAGAGTTCAATTACTGACCATCAACTCCGGCCCCAGGTAGCCGTTGACCAGCGCGATATCATCATCCCCCAGGCTGCCCACCGAAGACGCCAGGCGCAAGCGTGACATCAGGTAGCGCAACTTGGCCTCGAACAGGTCATGCCGGGCCACGAACAGCAACTCCTCGGCATTGAGCACATCCGAGTTGGTGCTGGTGCCGCCTTCCTTGAAGCCCTTGCGTGTCGACAGCAGCGAGCGTTCGTTGGAGGCCACGGCTTTCTCCAGCGCACGCACCCGCAACGCGCCGCTTTGCACGCCACGGTACTCCCGGGTGGTGCCGGAAATCACTTCCTGGCGCGTAGCGTCGAGTTCATCCAGCGCCTTGGAACTGTTGGCCGAGGCCTGGCGCGTCAGCGCACTGACACCGCCACCGCTGTACAGCGGAATATTCAGCTCCAGGCCAATCGAGCTGTAGTGGTTGCGCTGGTTCAGCTCGGAGATCGACTGGCTTTCGCCGGCGGTGTAACCCGCGACAAAGTCGAGGGTCGGATAATGGCCAGCCCGTGCGCGTTTGACTTCCTCTTCGGCCAGCTTGTAGCTGTGCCGGCGGGCATGGATCAACGGGCTATCGGCCTGGGCCTTGACCAGCCAGTCCTGCAGGTTGCTCGGCAGCAACGGCGGCGTATCGAAGGCAGGCTGCAGAGTGGTCAGCGAGTCAGGCGTTTCGCCGATGTATTCCTCCAGCTTGCGTCGCGTATTCACCAGGTTGTCCTGCGCCTCGATCAGCTCGGCTTCGGCCAGGTCGCGCCGGGCGGCCGATTCGTCGATGTCGGTGATGGTGCCGTCACCCAGCTCCATGCGCCGCCTGGCCGACGCCAGTTGCTCCTCGAATGCACTCAGTTTGGCCTTGGCCAGGGTGATGGTTTCACTGGCCAGGAGCACGTCGAAGTAACTGTCGGCCAGGCGCACCGCAGCGTCCTGGCTCTTGGCATCGAACACCGCGACGCTGTAGTCGGCGCGCTGCTGGCCCTGGTGGTACTCGGCCATTTTCTGTTTATTGAACACGGGTTGGCGCAGGCGCACGCTGGCGCCTTTGGAGTCGTAGTCGAGGTCGCGGTCAAGGCCGTTCTGGCGTTGGCTGCCATTGATCTTGTTGTAGTAGGCCGAGCCATTGATCTGCGGCAGCAGGCCCGCCTGGCCGATGGCGCGGTTCTCGGCGCCGGCCTGCTTCTCGTGCACGGCGGCCTGGTAGATAGGCCCCTGGTACTGCAACAGGTCCCAGGCTTGCTTGAGGTCCATGGCGCTGGCCGGTGCGGCCAACCCCAACAGGCAGACGAACAGGCAATGACGGTTCATTTCATTGCTCCTTGAACGCGCTGTCGACGCGTTCGAGCATGGGTTTGAGCAGGTAGCTGAGCAGGTTGCGCTCGCCGGTCTTGATGGTGACCGTGGCCGGCATGCCAGGCCGTATATGGTTGCTGCCAAGCAGTTTCATGCCCGTGGGGGTGACTTCAACCTGGGCCAGGTAGAAGGGTTGCTTGCTTTCTTCGTCCATCAGCCGGTCAGCCGAAATGGTCTTGACCCGGCCGGGGATGTTCGGCGTTTGCGCATGGTTGAAGGCCGGGAAGGCGATGTCCACGGCAAGGCCGGGGACCATCTTGTCGATGGCCTGCACCGGTATCATCGCATCGACTTGCAGCGGCTCGTTCAGCGGTACGACCTCCATGATCTTCGCGCCGGGCTGGATGATGCCGCCGACGGTGGCGATGCTCAGCGCCTGGATCATGCCGTCGATCGGTGAGCGGATCACCGTGTGCGTCACTTCGTAATCCAGCGCGCGCAGACGGTCGGCGAGGGTAGTGTTTTCCTTGGCGGTGTCGGTCAGCTGCGACTCGACTTCCTTCAGGTAGTCGTGCTGGCGCTGCAGGATGCGCAGCTTGATTTCCGTCACCTGGCTGCGCACCCGGGCGATGTTGTTGAGGTTTTCGGCCTGGCCGGCGGACAGGTCGGCATTGCTGCGTTCCAGTTCCAGCAGGCGGTTGCGCGGTACATAGCCTTCAGCGGCCAGTGTACGGGTGCCTTTGAGCTCCTGATTGAGAAAGCCGATTTGCGAGGCGCGAGCACCATAGACCTGCTGCAAGCCCTTGAGCTGCACGTTCGAAGCGGTGAGGTTTTCCTCGAGGATGCTGATTTCGCCTGCCAGCCCTGCACGCCGGGTGTCGAGCAACCGCTGTTGCAAGTCCATGGCAGCCACCAGGCGCGGGTCATCGGCGTAGCGCTGGGTCAGTTCGGGGGCGTAGGCCACCGTGTCGCGGCCATCCCGTTCGGCTTCCAGGCGGTTCTGCACGGTCTGGCTGACGATGTACTGGGCGCTCAGCGCACCTTGTTCGGCCAACGCGTGCAAGGCGTCGAGGCGGACCACTTCCTGGCCCTTTTTCACGACATCGCCCTCGCGTACCAGGATCGCCTCCACGGTGCCCCCGGTCAGGTGCTGCACCGCCTTGCGATTGCTGGTGACCTTGACCGTGCCGGTCGCGACCACGCCGGCATCCAGCGGCGCCAGCCAGGACCACAGCAGGAAACCGCCGAACCCGGCAAGCATCAGCCACAGGCCCACCCGCGCCGGTTTGCCGACGTCCAGGTCGATCAGGCTCTTGCCATCGGCGGGGATGATCTCGGTGTGTTGGCTCAGTTGCATGATCGGTCACTCCCGTACTTTCACGGCGGCCAACGGGGCTGCGGCGCCAGCCGGTATCACACTGGCTTTGCGCAACGCGGTGAACACTTCATCGCGGCTGCCAAGCATCTGCACGCCGCCGTCTCGCAGCATCAGCACCTTGTCGACAGCGCCCAGCACATTGGGCCGGTGGGAGATCAAAATGACCGTGGCGCCGCGGGCTTTGAGATCGGCCAGGGCATCGACCAGGGCCTTTTCGCCAACGTCGTCCAGGCTGGCGTTTGGCTCGTCCAATACCACCAGGCTGGGCTCGCCATACAGCGCACGGGCCAACGCAATGCGTTGCTTCTGGCCACCGGACAGCGGGCTGCCATCGGTGCCCAGGCGGGTGTCGTAGCCTTGGGCCAGGCGCAGGATCATCTCGTGTACGCCGGTGATTTTGGCGGCGCGGATCACCGCGTCACTGTCCACTTCGCCAAAGCGGGCGATGTTGTCGGCGATGGTGCCTTCGAACAGCTCCACGTCCTGTGGCAGGTAGCCGAGCCAGGGGCCGAGTTCGGCCTTGTTCCAGCTGAAGATGTCGGCGCCGTCCAGGCGCACCTTGCCGGCCTGCGTCGGCCAGACGCCCACCAGCAGGCGGGCGAGTGTGGACTTGCCCGAGGCGGACGGGCCGATGATGCCGAGGCTTTCGCCCGGGGCCAGGTTGAAACTCACCCCGCGCACGATCGTGTTGTTGGCACCCGGAGCGCCGGCGAATACGTTCTCCACGGCCAGCATGCCCAGCGGGCGCTGCAGTGACATGCTCGGTGGGCGGCGTGGGTAGTCGTTGAGCAATTCGTTGAGCCGCCCCCATGCCGAGCGGCACCCGAGCAGCTGCTTCCACGAGGCGATGACCTGTTCCACCGGGCCCAATGCCCGGCCGGTGAGGATCGAGCAGGCGATCATCATGCCTGGGGTGATCTTGCCCTCGATGGCCAGCAACGCGCCGGTGCCAAGAATCAGCGATTGCAGGCTGATGCGCACGAAGCGCCCGGTGCTGCTGATGATGGCGGCGCGGTCGGACGCCAGGCCTTGCATCTGCAGGATGCGCAGATGGCCCTGGTACCAGCGTTTGCTGATCGATGGCAGCATGCCCATGGCCTCGATCACTTCGGCGTTGCGCAAGTTGTTGTTGGCGTAGTTGGCACTGGAGAGGGCCGCCTGGTTGGCCTCGGCCAGCGGCTTTTGCGTGGCCTTTTCGGTCAGGTAGGCCAGGGCAACCAGCATCAGTGAACCGATCAACGTGACCAGGCCCAGCAGTGGGTGGATCAGGTACGACACCAGCAGGTAGATCGGTGTCCACGGCGCATCGAAAAAGGCGAACAGGGCATTTCCGGTCAGAAATTGGCGCACCTGCGCCAAGTCCTGCAGGGCTTGCGCCGGGTTACCACCGGCGCGGCTCAGGTTGCGCTCGAACGCTGCACTGAAGATGCGCTGGTTGAGGCCCATGTCGAGGCAGTTTCCGACCCGCACCAGCACCCGGCTGCGCACCCACTCCAGGGTGGACATCAGCAGGAACAGCCCGACCACCAGGAACGTCAGCATGGTCAGCGTCGTCACGTTGCGGCTGACCAGCGCCCGGTCGTACACCTGAAGCATGTACACCGATGGCGTCAACATCATGACGTTGATCACACCGCTGAAGGCGGCCAAGGCAAAAAAACTGCGGCGCAGGCGAAAAAAAGCATCGGTCAGCTCGGAGCGAGTGCGTGACGGCTTGTGCATGAGGCCTCCCTTTTCGAACAACCGGGGGCCATTGCGGCGCGCCGGACTTCAACAAACAGGCGTTCTAGAAGGGGTGCAGGCCGGTCGTTGTGTTGGCGGCTGGGCAAAATGCTTGTGCAGCTCCCTCATGCACGAGCGTAGGTTGCAACGAAATATCTTGTAATATCATTTTGCTCTAATAAAGTTTTGAACTTTTCATAAGTTCCAGCAAAACAGCGAGTTGCAACGCATTATCATCGAGAGCCATTTTTTCGACGCAATGTTGACAAGCTTTGGCTATGCGACTTTAGTCTTGCTTAATCGCGGCAGCTGCAGGAGCAGGTTTTTATCTACGCGGCCTACGGCAAGGGATTGAGCCTTGCCCACCGATAAACCTCGCACTGGCTCTGTCGAGCACCTGGAGCTTCCCATGGCCATCCACTCGACCTTCTGCTTCCACGGCCCACCTGCCTGTTAGGCCGCCGTTACAGCTTCGCGATTTCCAGGTGCATATCCTGCCCCCGCGGTGAAGGCATCCCCGCGCCAGTGCTCGCCTGAATACAGCTTCCCACTCACTGCGCAAGTCATCACAGACCGGGCGCGGGATGGACCCTGTCGCCCTGTGTCTTCTCCCGACACATCGAGGGCAATCGAAAATGGCCAATTTCAGCAAGTCGGACCTGGCGTTCATCCTCCAGCAAATCTTCATCGCCGAAGCCCATGCCAAGGGCGCCAACCTCATCGATCTACTACCGAACGGCCAGGTGCCGTTCGGCCTGCGTACCGTCGATGGCAGCTACAACAACCTGGTCGCCGGGCAAACCGAGTTTGGCGCCGCCGACAACTCGTTCCTGCGCCTGCTCGATGCCCAGTACCGGTCGGCAGCCTATGCCGCGACGGGCACGGTGGTGGATTCGCAACCACGGGTCATCAGCAACCTGATTGTCGACCAGACTGCCAACAACCCGGCAGCGGTGGAGGCCAACGCCGGCGCCACGCCGGTAATGAGCCCCGGCCAGGACGGAGTATTCGGCACGGCCGACGATATGCCGGTGTTTTTCATACCCAACGTTTCGGCGGACGCCGGGCTCACCGCAGGCTTCAACTCCTGGATGACGTTCTTCGGGCAATTCTTTGACCATGGCCTGGACCTGGTCAGCAAAAGCACCAGCGACATCGTGTTCATCCCACTGCAGCCGGACGATCCGCTGTACGAACCGGGCAGCCCGACCAACTTCATGGTGCTGTCGCGTGCGGTGCGCACTGCCGGTGCCGATGGCGTGGTCGGCACCGCCGACGATGGCCAGCCGAACACTACGTCGCCCTTCGTCGACCAGAGCCAGACCTACAGTTCGCACCCCTCGCACCAGGTGTTCCTGCGCGAGTACACCGTCAATGCTGCCGGTCAGCCGTTGGCGACCGGGCGCCTGATCACCAACCGCGACCTGGGCGCCGATGGCAAGTTCGGTACCGCCGACGATGGCGACGGCGAGAATGGCGGCATGGCCACCTGGGCGGTGGTCAAGGCCCAGGCGCGTGACATCCTGGGCATCAACCTGACCGACGCCGACGTGCATAATGTGCCGCTGCTGGCCACCGACGCCTATGGCAACTTCATTCGCGGGCCGGGCGGCATGCCCCAGGTGGTGATGCGCGTCAGCAACGGTGCCGACGGTATCGCCGGCACCGCCGATGACGTCACGCAACTGGTCGAAGGCAATCGCGCAGCGCCGATCAGCCTGGCCAATGCCGTCAGCACCGGGCATGGCTTCCTTGACGATATCGCCCACGATGCCGCGCCAGTCGTGGTCGGCGGCGTGCTGCAAGCTGATGCCGACAGCGATGTGGGCAATGCCCAGCCGGTTGGCACTGGCGGCAACAACCTGACCTACGACAACGAGTTGCTCGACGCCCACTACATCGCCGGTGACGGTCGCGCCAACGAAAACATCGGCCTCACCGCCGTGCACCACGTGTTCCACTCCGAGCACAACCGCCTGGTGCAGCAATCGAAGGACACCATTCTCGCGGCGGGCGACCTGGCCTTCCTCAATGAATGGCTGATCGACGACGTCGTCGCGATACCCACCACTCCTGCGCAGATCGCTGCCCTGGTGTGGGACGGCGAGCGCCTGTTCCAGGCCGCCAAGTTCGGCACCGAGATGCAATATCAGCACCTGGTATTCGAGGAGTTCGCGCGCACCATTCAGCCGCAAGTCGACGCGTTCCTCGCGCCCAATGGTTACGACACCTCGATCAACCCGGCCATCCTGGCCGAGTTCGCCCACGTGGTGTACCGCTTCGGCCACTCGATGCTGACCGAGACTGTCGATCGCCTGGACCCGCAGTTCAACCCGATCCTCACCGACCCGAACAACCCCGACCAGCAAATGGGCCTCATTGCGGCGTTCCTGAACCCGTTGGCGTTCGCCGGCAGCGGGGCGACTGCGGACGAAGCCGCCGGGGCGATCATCCGTGGGGTGACACGCCAGCTCGGTAACGAGATCGACGAATTCGTCACCGAAGCGCTGCGCAACAATTTGCTCGGCCTGCCGCTCGACCTGCCCGCACTGAACCTGGCACGGGGCCGCGACACCGGCATCCCCACGCTGAACCAGGCACGCCGCGAGTTCTACGACATGACCGGCGACAGCCAGCTGAAGGCGTACACCAGCTGGATAGACTTTGCCGACCACCTGAAACACCCGGCCTCGCTGGTCAACTTCATCGCCGCCTACGGCACCCATAGCTCGATCACCAATGCCACCACGCTGGCAGACAAACGCGCCGCCGCCATGGCCCTGGTGTTCGGTGGTTCGGGCTCCCCGGCAGACCGCCTGGACTTCCTGAGCAGTTCGGGTGCCTGGGCCAACGTCAGCCTGGCGGGCAAGGATGGGCTTACCGGTACTGCGGATGACGTGACCGGTGTCACCATCAGCGGTGTCGACGCCATCGATTTCTGGGTCGGTGGCCTTGCCGAGCAGAAGATGCCATTCGGCGGCATGCTTGGCTCCAGCTTCAACTTCGTCTTCGAAACTCAGCTTGAGGCCCTGCAGGACGGCGACCGTTTCTACTACCTGTCGCGTACCGCCGGCTTGAACTTCGGCACCGAGCTTGAGAACAACTCGTTCGCCAAATTGATCATGCTCAACACCGATGTCACCCACTTGTCCAACACGGTGTTCCTGACGCCGACCTACACCCTTGAAGTGAACCAGGCCAGCCAGTTCACCGGCCTGGGTACCGATGGCAAGGCCGACCCGACTGGCGGCCTGATGATCAACGGCGTGGAAATCGTCAAGCTGGTGGTGCGCGACAACCCCGACACAGCAGGCCCGGACAGCAACTTCCTGCAGTACAACGGCGAAGACCATGTGGTGCTGGGTGGCACCGCCGGCGATGACATCATCGTCTCCGGTGAGGGCGACGATACCCTGTACGGTGACGGCGGCAACGACCGCCTCGAAGGCGGTGCCGGTAACGACGCGGTGCTCGGCGGCGCAGGCGATGACATCATCACCGACGCGTTCGGCGACAACCGCCTGGAAGGCAACGCCGGCAACGATGTGATCGTGGCTGGCAGCATGCTCGCCGCCGGCAACCTGATCCTCGGTGGTGATGGCCAGGACTTCATCATCACCACCGAAGACATCAGCACCACCTTCGGTGGCCAGGGTGACGACTTCATCCTGGGCGCCAAGACCAACCTGCCGCCCACCGGTAACGCAGGTGACGACTGGATCGAGAAGGGCACCCAGGACGGCGCGCCCGGCGACAACTTCGCGCCGCTGCTGACCGATGATGTGATCGGCAACGACATCTTTGTCGGTGGCGGTGGTTTTGACGAAATGCTCGGCGAGGGTGGCGACGACATTTTTGTGGGCAGCGATGCCCAGGACAAGATGGACGGCATGTCCGGTTTCGACTGGGTGACCCACAAGAACGACCTGGCGGGCGTGACCGTCGACCTGAGCCTGGCCGCGCTGGCCCAACCGCATGGCAACGCGCCGAACCAGAATGCCGGGGTGTTCAACCCGGTCGGCGCCTCGCCGGCGTCGATTCTCGACCGCTTTGCCGAGGTCGAAGGCGTATCAGGCTCGAAATTCGCCGACGTGCTCAAGGGCGACAACGTCGATGCCGTGACCATCCTCAACCATGGCGGGGCCACAGGCAGCGCGCTGAGCAACGTCGCGTTGATTCGGGGGCTGGAGCAGTTCCTGGCCGAGGCAGGCTTGCCGACCACAGGCTTTGCCACGGGCAACATCCTGCTCGGCGGCAATGGCAGTGACCTGATCGAAGGGCGCGGTGGCGATGACCTGATCGACGGCGACAAGTGGCTCAACGTGCGCATCGCGGTGTATGCCCCCGGCGACGTCAACCATACCGGCCCTGAGATCGCCAGCTTCGACAGCATGGTCGAGATGATCCCGTTCATGCTCGACCGCACCTACAACCCCGGCCAGCTCAAGGCCGTGCGGGAAATCCTGCCCGGCACCTCGACCGGCGGCGCAGCGTTCGACACGGCCGTGTTCTCCGGCCTGCAGGGTGAGTACGTGGTCAGCGTCAACGACCGTGGCACCGCCAATACCGCCGATGATGTGTGGACGGTGACCGACACGGTGGCCGGGCGCGACGGCACCGACACGCTGCTGCACATCGAGCGCCTGCAGTTCGCCGATGGCCAGCGGGTACTGGTGACAGGTGTGAACGCGCAGCCTACGGGCACGCCAACCCTCACCGATGGCAACGGCGGCGCGATCACCGTGGGTGACCTGCTCACGGTCAGCGTGGCGGGCGTGCGTGATGCCGACAATATCGGCGTGGGTAACCCGCTGGGTACGCTCAACGACAGTTCGGTGTCCTACTATTGGCAGTTCGAGGCCGACCCGGGCAGCGGTGTGTTCGAGGACATCGTCCTGTTGCCTGCCGGCGACCTGGCGTTCCAGAGTGCTGACGGCACGGCGTTCAAGGTGTCGCCGGACTTGGCAGGCTTGTCGCTGCGGGTCAAGGCGATCTACCAGGATGCCCATGGCACCACCGAAGTGCTGTACTCCCAGCCGACTGGCGTGGTCGAGCCCGGTGCGCCGGTTGTGCCCACGCCGGCTACGCCTGTGGTGGATGCCACTGCAGGCGGTGACGGGCTGCACATGGTCCGTTCGGACCTGAACTTCATCCTCGCCCAGATCAAGATTGCCGAAGCGGACGCAGCGGGGCAGGACATCCTCTCGCTGGTGCCGAACGTTCGTGCGCCCCTGGGCCTGCGTTCAGTTGACGGCTCGAACAACAACCTGCTGAACCTCAACGGCCAAAACAACACCCAGTACGGCGCTGCAGACAACCTCTTCCCGCGCGTGACCGACCCGGTGTTCAACCCGGCAGAAGGTGCGCCGGCAGGCTTCTTCGGCCCCGGTTCGCCGGCCATACCCGGTTCCTCTTACCAGCAGACCAGTGGCTACGTGTTCGACTCGCAGCCACGCACCATCAGTAACCTGATCGTCGACCAGACCTCCAACAACCCGGCGGCCTATGCCACAGCCTATGACCCAGGTGCAGACGGCAAGCTCGACTACGGTGCCGAGGGTAACGATGACGTACTCAAGGACGGTGTGCGCATCGTCGCCAGCCCAGGCATGGACGGCAAGTTCGGCACCACCGACGACCACGACGTCTACCTGTTCGAGAACACCACCGCCGATGCCGGCTTGTCGGCCCCGTTCAACGCCTGGATGACCTTCTTCGGGCAGTTCTTCGACCATGGCCTGGACCTGCTCACCAAGGGCGGCTCGGGCACGGTGTTCATCCCACTGCAGCCTGACGACCCGTTGTACGTACCGGGCGGCCACAGCAACTTCATGGTGCTGACCCGCGCCACCAACCAGCCAGGCGCCGATGGCGTGCTCGGCACCGCCGACGACATTCACGAGCACACCAACACCACCACGCCATTCGTGGACCAGAACCAGACCTACAGCTCGCACCCGTCCCACCAGGTGTTCCTGCGTGGCTACCAGCTGACCAGCAATGGCCCGGTTGCCACGGGCCAGCTGATCACCAACCGTGACCTGGGCGCCGATGGCAAGTACGGGACCGGCGACGACATCGAAATCGGCGGCATGGCGACCTGGAAGGTGGTCAAGGCGCAGGCCAACGATGTGCTCGGCATCCGCCTGACCGATGCGGACGTCGACAACGTGCCGCTGCTGGCGACCGATGCCTATGGCAACTTCATCAAAGGCCCGCATGGCTACCCGATGGTGGTGATGAAGGGCGCTGACGGCCTGGGCGGCACGGCGGATGACACGCTGGTTGAAGGCAACCCGCTGGCACCGATCGACCTGACCAACGCGGTACGCACCGGCCACCAGTTCCTCGCCGATATCGCCCACAATGCCGTGCCGGTGTTCAGTGGCGGCGTGCTCGCGCCAGACGCTGACAACGTGGCTGGCAACGCCGTGCCGATGAACCCGCAGACCGGCAACAACCTCGCCTACGACAATGAACTGCTGGACGCGCATTACATCGCGGGTGACGGCCGGGTCAACGAGAACATCGGCCTGACCGCCGTGCATGCGATCTTCCATTCGGAGCACAACCGGCTGGTGGCGCAAACCAAGGACACGGTGCTCGATTCAGGTGATGTGGCCTTCCTCAACGAATGGCTGCTCAACCCGGTCACCACACTGCCGGCCAGCCAGGCCGAAATCGATGCGTTGGTGTGGAATGGCGAGCGGTTGTTCCAGGCCGCCAAGTTCGGCACCGAGATGCAGTACCAGCACCTGGTGTTCGAGGAGTTCGCGCGTACCATCCAGCCCCGTGTCGACCTGTTCTTCGCCCCGACCCAGGTGTATGACGTCGACCTCGATGCGTCGATCGTCGCCGAATTCGCGCACACCGTGTACCGCTTTGGCCACTCGATGCTGACCGAGACCGTCGACCGCTTCGACATCGACTTCAACGTCATCGGCGACCCGAACAGTGCCAACCCTGACCAGCAGCTTGGTCTGATCGCGGCGTTCCTCAACCCGCTAGCGTACGCCGCCAGTGGCGTGACCCCGGAGGATGCGACCAGCGCGATCGTGCGCGGGGTCACCCGGCAAGCCGGCAATGAAATCGACGAGTTCGTCACCGAGGCGCTGCGCAACAACCTGCTTGGCCTGCCGCTGGACCTGCCGGCGATCAACATCGCCCGTGGCCGCGATGCCGGTATCCCGTCACTGAACGCGGTGCGCCGTGACATCTACGGGCAAACCGGCGATACCCAGCTCAAGCCGTACACCAGCTGGGTGGACCTGGTGCAGCACCTGAAGCACCCAGAGTCGCTGATCAACTTCATTGCCGCCTACGGCACCCATGCCTCCATCACCTCGGCAAGCACATTGGTCGCCAAGCGCGATGCCGCCATGGCGTTGATATTCGGTGGTGACGACGCACCGGCTGACCGCCTGGACTTCCTCAACGGCACGGGTGCCTGGGCCAGTATCACCCGGGCGGGCAAGGATGGCGTGATGGGTACCGTCGACGACCTCAAAGGCGTGACGGTCACCGGTGTCGATGCCATCGACCTGTGGATCGGCGGCCTGGCCGAAGCGAAAACGCCCTTTGGCGGCATGCTCGGCAGCACCTTCAACTTCGTGTTCGAAAACCAGCTGGAGAAACTCCAGGACGGCGACCGCTTCTATTACCTGGAGCGCACTGCTGGGCTTTCGATGAACGCCGAGCTGGAAAGCAACTCGTTCGCCAAGCTGATCATGGCCAACACCTCGGCCACCCACCTGCCGGGCCTGGTGTTCTCGGACCCGGCGTTCTACCTGGAAGTGGACCAGAGCAAGCAGTACAACGACGGCCTGGGCAGCGCCGACCCGGATGGCGTGTTCCGCAACAACCCGCTGACCGCCGGGGCGGACAGCAACTACATCCGCTATGCAGGCGACGAGCACATCGTGCTCGGTGGCAGCAACAACGCCGACATTCTCGTCGCTGGCGCCGGTGATGACACCGTGTGGGGCGACGCGGGCAACGACCGCATCGAAGGGGGGGACGGCAACGACCAACTGCGCGGTGGCGCCGGCGATGACATCATCACTGACGTGGGCGGCGACGATAACATCCAGGGCGGCGACGGCAACGACGTGCTGCACGGTGGCAACGGCGTCAACCTGATCATCGGTGGTTTCGGCAGCGACTTCATCATCACCGGCGAGGATGCCTCCGAAGCGATTGGCGGCCAGGGAAACGACTTCATCCTGGGCAGCAAGGCCAACGAACAGGACATGGGCAACGAAGGCGATGACTGGATCGAGAAGGGCACCTCGGACGGTGCGCCCGGCGACAACTTCGACCCGCTCGGCAACGACCCGGTGATCGGCAACGACGTGTTCATCGGCGGCAACGAGAATGACAAGTTCAACGGGGAGGGCGGCGATGACATCATGGTCGGCAGCCTTGGCTTCGGCGACCGCTACATCGGCGGTTCCGGCTACGACTGGGCGACGTTCAAGGGGCTTGCCCAAGGCGTGAGCATCGACATGAGCGACCGCTTCTTCGATGTGCCGCTGGTGCCAGGCTCCGGCGCCTCGGCACTGGTGCGCTTCGACATCATGGAAGGCCTTTCGGGTTCGGCGCACGGTGACTTCCTGCGCGGTGACAATGAGGATGCCACCTCACTGCCCACCGCCGGGGCCACCGGCAGTGTGCTGACCAACATCAGCCTGATCAACGGCCTGGCCGACCTGCTGGCCGCCGGCGCGACGTTCTATGATGGCGGCAACATCATCCTCGGCGGCAGCGGCAGCGACCTGCTTGAAGGCCGCGGCGGCGATGACATCCTCGACGGCGACAAGTGGCTGAACGTGCGCATCAGCGTACGCGCCAACGTTGACGGCAGCGGCCCGGAAATCGCCAGCTTCGACAGCATGGAACCGATGGTGCCTTACATGCTCAACGGCACCTACAACCCTGGCCAGCTGGTGATCGTGCGGGAGATCCTCAACGGCAGCAACAGCTACGACACGGCCTTGTTCTCCGGGGTGGCGACGGACTACAACGTGGTGGTCGATGGCAATGGCGTGACCGTCACCGACCTGGTGGCCGGGCGCGATGGTGTCGACCACCTGACCGGCATCGAGCGGCTGCAGTTCTCCGACCGCGCGCTGGCGTCTGGCGTGGGTACCGCGGTCAACAACGGCCCATCGGGGCACCTGGTGATCCTCGACGATGCCAGCGGTGTGCGTGACGACACACCGGTTGCCGGCCAACTGCTGCGGGTTACCGACCGTGCAGTGCATGACGCCGATAACGTCAACGGGGCCAACCCGAGCGGCGCAGTCACCGGAGGCGTGGCGTACTACTGGCAGGTTGAAGCCCTGCCAGGCTCGGGCGTGTACGAGGACATCACCCTTGTCGCTGCCGGCGAAGCCACGCGGGCAACCGGTACCACTTTCCGGGTTACCGACGACGTGGCGGGGCTGAACATCCGCGTGCGGGCGGTGTACCAGGACGCCAAGGGCACGCTTGAGATCGTCGACTCGTCGCCGAACAGCACCGCCAGCGCCGGGCCGACCGTTACTGGGCTACTGGTGCAGAACCAGACATTGACCGCCAACCCGGCGAGCATCGTCGACATCGATGGCCTGAGCAACCCGCAGTTCACCTTCCAGTGGCAGGCGAACCGTGGCGTGGGCTGGGTCAATATCGCCGGCGCCATCGGCAGCACCTTCGTTCTCACCCAGGCCCAGGTGGGGCAGAACATGCGCGTGGTGGTCAGCTACGTGGATGACTTCGGTGTCAGCGAAAGCGTGGCGTCGGACATCCTCGACCCGGTGGCCAACGTCAACGATGCCCCGACCGGCCTGCCGCTGATCAGCGACACCACCCCGGACCAGGGCCAGCTGCTGACGGCCTCGACCACTGGCATCGCCGACCTGGACGGGCTGGGAACGTTCAGCTTCCAGTGGCAACAGGGTACCGGCGCCAGCTTCAGCGATATCGCTGGCGCTACCGCGGCAACCTTCACCCCGGGCGCCGCGCAAGGTAACCAGCAACTGCGGGTGATCGTGCGCTATACCGATGGTTTCGGCACGCTGGAATCGCTGACCTCGGCGGCAACAGCGGCCGTGGTGGTGCCACCGGGCGTGGTGCTGACGGGTAACAACCAGGCCAACACACTCACCGGTACCCTGGGCAACGATGTGCTGTCCGGGCTGGGCGGCAACGATACCCTCAACGGCCTGGCTGGCAACGATCAGCTGTTCGGTGGCCTAGGTAACGACATCCTCAACGGGGGTGCCGACAACGACATCCTCAATGGCGATGATGGCAACGACACCCTCGACGGCGGCACCGGCGTCGATGCCATGAATGGCGGTGCCGGCAACGATACCTTCGTGGTCGACAGCCTCGGCGACAGCGTCACCGAGGCCGCCAATGGCGGCACCGACCTGGTGCAGACCGGCCTGGCCAGCTACACCCTCGGCGCCAACGTCGAGAACCTGACCTACACCGGCAGCAGCAGCTTTACCGGTACCGGTAACGCCCTGGCCAACACCCTCACCGGCGGCGCCAGCAATGATGTACTCAACGGCGGAGCGGGGGCAGACCGTATGGTGGGCGGTGTCGGTAACGATACCTATGGGGTCGATGACGCCGGCGATGTGGTGGTCGAGGCCACCGGCGCCGGTACCGATACCGTGCAGACCTCGCTGGGCAGCTACAACCTGGCGGCCAACGTCGAGAACCTGAACTTCACCGGGGTTGGCAATTTCAGCGCCATCGGTAACGGTCTGAACAACCTCATCAACGGCGGTGCCGGCAATGACACCCTCAGCGGTGACGGTGGCAACGACATCCTCAACGGCAACGCCGGCAACGACACCCTCAATGGTGACGCCGGTAACGACCAGCTGTTCGGTGGCCTGGGTGCCGACAGCCTGAACGGTGGCGGTGGTGACGATAACCTTGATGGTGGTGACGGTGACGACACCCTCAACGGCGGTAATGGCAACGACACGATGCTGGGCGGGGTGGGTAACGACAACCTCAACGGCGATGTCGGCAACGACCTGATGGTGGGCGGTGACGGTAGCGATACGCTGTTCGGCGCAGCCGGCAACGACACCTTGCAGGGCGGCAACGGCAATGACTTCCTCAATGGCGCCGAGGGTAACGACACGGTCAGCGGCGGGGCCGGCAACGACACGATGATTGCAACCGACGGCAACGATGTCTTCCAGTTCGCCGCCGGTTTTGGCGCTGACCTGATCATCAACTTTGATGCCAACCCGGCGGGCGGCCAGGACCGGCTGGATATCACCGCGCTCAACATCACCGCAGCGAACTTTGCCGCCAGCGTGACCATCGCCGATGTGGGCGCTGACACCTTGGTCAGCATTGGTGCTGCGGACTCCATTCGCCTGGTGGGTGTGGCTGATGCCACGACGGTGACGGCGGCGGACTTCATCCTGGGGTAGTGCGCAGGCTGTAAAGGGGGAGAGCAGGGATGCCCTCCCTTTTTTTGCGTTGTTCCACTGGGTCGCTGTGTGACCGCCAGGTCGTTCATTGGACGCGCCAGGACGGTCCTGGAATAGGGGCCGTTGTTTCGGGCACTGGATAATCACAAGGCCTTCCCTGTGGCCGTCCCCGGTTCTTGCGCAGGCATCGCTCGCACCTACAACAACAAAAGCCTGCAGCAAAACCGAAAAGGGCCCACCGATGGCAACGCAAGAGAACCTTGAAACACCGGCGCTCGGCGTCACCGACCCGTCCAAGACCGCCGAGGCCAGGCAGGACCGCCACCTTGAAGGCAAGCTCGACTGGGTGGTGTTCGGCGTCACCAGCGTGCTGGCAATTGCCTTCATCCTCTGGGGTTTCGTCAACCAGGCCAGCCTTGCGGCCAGCGCTTCCACGGCGCAGTCCTGGGTCATCGTCAACTTCGGCTGGTTCTTCGTCCTGACCTCGACCGTGTTCGTGATCTTCGTGCTGTGGCTGGCGGCCAGCCGCTACGGGCGGATACCGCTGGGGCGCGACGGCGAAACGCCAGAATTCCGTACGGTGTCCTGGGTCGCCATGATGTTCAGCGCAGGAATGGGCATCGGCCTGATGTTCTTCGGCGTCGCCGAGCCACTGTCGCACTATGTGACGCCCCCGCCGGGCGCCGCCACCGGGCAGTCCGACGAGGCGCTGCAGGTGGCGATGGCAACCACGCTGTTCCACTGGTCGCTGCACCCCTGGGCGATGTACGCCATCGTCGGCCTGGCGATTGCCTATGGCACCTTTCGCCGCGGGCGCTCGCAGCTTATCTCGACGGCGTTCAGGCCATTGATCGGCAAGCATGCCAACGGCCCCCTCGGCCGGGTGATCGACATGATGGCGATCTTCGCCACCCTGTTCGGTTCGGCGGCTTCGCTGGGGCTCGGCGCCCTGCAGATCGCCGGTGGCCTGGAATACAACGGCTGGATCGAACACCCGGGCAAGCTGTTCTACATTACCCTGATCACCGTGCTGACCATCGCTTTTGTCGCCTCGGCCGTGTCCGGTATCGGCAAAGGCATCCAGTGGCTGTCCAACACCAACATGGTGCTGGCACTGGCGCTGGCGGTGTTCGTCTTTCTGGTCGGGCCGACCTTGTTGATGCTCAACCTGTTGCCGACATCGATTGGCGTCTACATCAAGTTGCTGCCCGAAATGATGGCGCGCACCAGCGCCAGTGGCGGCGATGCGATGGACAGCTGGCTGGCCAGCTGGACCGTGTTCTATTGGGCCTGGTGGATTTCCTGGACGCCCTTTGTCGGCATGTTCATCGCCCGCATCAGCCGAGGCCGCAGCATTCGCCAGTTCGTCAGCGGCGTGCTGCTGGTGCCGAGCCTGGTGAGCCTGGTGTGGTTCAGCATTTTCGGCGGCGCTGGCATCGACGCCCTGCGCGAGGGCAGCTTCGTGCTGATCGACGGGGCGGTAAACAGCAACCATGCGCTGTATCAATTGCTCGACAGCTACCCGCTGGCAGCAGCGACTTCAGTGCTGGTGATGATCCTGGTGGCGATCTTCTTCGTGTCCGGGGCGGATGCCGCATCGCTGGTGATGGGCACCTTGTCCGAGCACGGCACCACGGAGCCCTCGCGGCGTACGGTGATTTTCTGGGGCGCACTGACCGGTACGGTCGCCGCCATCATGCTGGCCATCGGCGACCCGGGTAACCCTGGCCAAGCGCTGACCGGCCTGCAGAACCTGACCATCGTTGTGGCGCTGCCCTTTGTGCTGGTGATGGTGCTGCTGTGCCTGGCGCTGTACCGCGACCTGCGCAAGGACCCGATGATGCTGCGCCACTTGCGCGGCAGCGAGCTGATCGAAAAGGCCGTGCTGTACGGCGCGGTCAAGCATGGTGAGGAGTTCTACATCGTGGTGCAGGAGAAGAAGGCCTCGCTCAAGCCGGCACCTACGGAGGCCGAGCGCGCGGAAACCTGAAGGCCTACGTGCGGCGCCTCTGGCTGAAAATAAATGATAAGTATTATCATGAGCGGATATCACCGCCCGTTCCAGAGAGCCGCTGCATGCCACCCACTCGCCAAAACGCCGTCGCAGACCTCTACCTGCAGCACCATAGCTGGGTCGTGAGCTTGTTGCGGCGCAGGCTTGGCAACCGCGAGCAGGCGCTGGACCTGGCCCAGGACACGTTCGTGCGCCTGCTGCGCAGCGAGTTGCCTGCGCCGCTGCGTGAGCCGCGGGCATATTTGAGCACCGTTGCCGGGCGCCTGTGCCTGCAACATTTTCGCCGACAGGCGCTGGAGCGGGCTTATCTGGAAAGCCTAGCCGCGCTGGAGCCTCAGCATCAACCTTCGGAAGAAACCCGCCTGCTGGTGCTCGAAGCGCTCGATGCGGTGGGGCAGGTGCTCGATGGCCTGGGCAGTCGCGTGCGCGAGGTCTTCCTGTTGTCGCAGCTCGATGGCCTGACCTACGCGCAGATCGGCGAACGCCTGGGGCTTACCGTCAATGTGGTGCAAAAAGCCATGCTCAAGGCCTACCGGCATTGCTATGCCGAGGTCTACGGCGAATGAAACCGCAGGCAGCGCACGATCAACGGTTGGACCCGGCCGTTGTGGAGCAGGCCATGCTGTGGATGGTGCACCTGCAGTCGGGGCTCAGCAGCGAGGCCGATCAGCTCGCCTGCCAGCGCTGGCGCCTGCAAAGCGCGGCCCACGAACTGGCGTGGCAGCGGCTCAACGGCCTTGGCCAGGGGTTGCGCGATAGCGCCTGCGGTTTGTCTGCGCAGGGGGCGCGTAATCTGTTGCAGGCACGCTCGGTGGTTTCACGCAGAGCCGTACTGGGCGGGTTGGTCGGCGCTGGCGTGATGATCGCCAGTGGTTATGGCGTTCATCAGCGCAGCGTACTGCCAACAGTGTTCAGCGATTACGCCACTGCCACGGGTGAGCGCCGCCGTTGGCGCTTGATGGGCGAGGTCGCCCTGCAACTCGACACCGGCAGCGCGTTGGACAGCGACAGCGCAGCCGGGGCGCAGGCCATGACCCTCAACCGCGGCCGGGTGTTGCTGGAGGCGGGGCCGGGTGCGCGTGTCAGCTTGCGCACCGGTCAGGCCTGGGTCAGGCCTGCGCCGGCCTCGCGCCTGGTGGTTTATCAGCAAGCAGCGAGCACACTGGTGCAGTTACTCGAAGGCACGGCACTGGTCGGGTACGGGCAGGGCGCGGACGTGGCGCTGGCCGCAGGCTGGCAACAGCGCTTCAGTGCAAGAACTGCCGAGCCGTTGACTGCGCTGCCTGCGGGTACAGCGGCCTGGGCTCAAGGCCAACTGGTTGCCGAGCGCATGCCCTTGGCGCAGCTGCTGGCCGAGCTTGATCGCTATCGCCCCGGCGTACTGCGCTGCGACCCACGGATTGCCGAACTGCAGGTCAGTGGATCGTTTTCGGTCGATCAGCCGGAGGCGAGCCTGGACTTGCTCGCCGCGGTGCTGCCCGTGCGCATCCAGCGCGTACTCGGCTACTGGGCCTCGGTGACGCCCGCCTGATTTTTTTCATGGCGGCCGGCAGGTTTTCCATTTTCACGCATCAAGACAGGGAAAGCGCCGAATTGACCGAGCTTTTACTCCCCCTGTCTGCCAAGGATTGTCTCGATGCATTGTCGCCTTACCCCCCTTGCCACTGCCGCGCGCCCGCTGCTGTTCGGCCTTGCCGTGGCCGCATTCCACCTGCCTGCACAGGCGGCAACTTTCGACATCGCACCGGGCGGCCTCGATCGCGTGCTAGGGCAATTCGGCCAACAGGCGGGGGTGATGGTGGCGGTGGATTCTCAGGACTCCAAAGGTGTGAAAAGCCCGGGGCTGAAAGGTGAGTACGCGGTCGAACAGGGGCTTGCCGTGTTGCTCGCCGGGACCGGGCTGCAACCGCTGGCGGTTGGCCCTGGCCGTTACCGGTTGATCCGCAAGGCTGCCGAGGCCCATGCGCTGGAGCTGGGCGCCACCAGCATCAATGCTTCAGGGCTCGGCTCCACAACCGAAGGCACGGGTGCCTACACCACCGGGGTGACCAGTACCGCGACCAAGATGAACCTGTCGGTTCGCGAAACCCCGCAGAGCATCAGCGTCATCACCCGCCAGTTCATGGATGACCAGCAACTCACCAGCATGTCGGATGTGCTCAAGCACACGCCGGGCATCACCATGTCTCAGGACGGCGGCGAGCGTTTTAACATCTACTCGCGTGGCAGTGCCCTGAATACCTACCAGTTCGACGGCGTTACCACCTACCAGGAGAACCAGACCCGCACCATGCCCAGCACATTGCTGGACATGGCGATCTACGACCGCGTCGAGGTGGTGCGCGGCGCCACCGGCCTGATGACCGGTGCGGGCGACCCTAGTGGCGTGGTCAACGTGGTGCGCAAGCGCCCGACCCCGACCTTCCAGGCTTATATCCAGGGCGGAATCGGCTCGTGGAACTACCAGCGCCTGGAAGCGGACATTTCCGGCCCGCTGACCCCAAGCGGCAACCTGCGCGGGCGCTTGGTGGCGGCCAAACAGACCAACCATACCTTCATGGACTGGTACCAGCAGGACCGCGACATTGCCTACGGCGCGCTCGAAGCCGACCTGAGCGAGAGCACGCTGCTGCGCCTGAGCATTGACCACCAACGCTATCGTCCGACCGGCGCCCAAGGCGTGCCGCTGCTCTACAACAACGGCCAGCAAACTGATTTTTCCCGTTCGACCAGCTCCGGTGCACGCTGGAACGAGGACCGTTTCGAAACCACCAATTACAATCTCGGGCTTGAACAGCAGCTGGCGGGAGACTGGCAGTTCAAGGTGGCGACGACCTACATGGACGTCGACCGCGACACCCGCACAGGCTCCTATTCCAGCCCGTCCGGCAACTCCAATATCACGCCGCAGGGGCTTGCCAGCATTGCCCAGAGCGCATCCTGGGCCAGCCAACGGCAGAAAGCCGTGGACGCAACGCTGCAAGGGCCGTTCGAGCTGTTCGGGCAGACCCATGAGCTGATCCTGGGTGCCAACTACCTCGACTACGTCAACCACCACCACGCGGTGGCCGGCCAGGCGGTGACTGTCGATTTCAACCAGTGGGACAACGAGCTGCCCAAACCTGCGATCGACAGCTTCACCCCCAACCTGGACTACGATGTCGCTACTCAGCAGAGCGGCTATTTCGCCGCAGGGCGCTTCAACCTTAGCGATGACCTGCACCTGATCCTCGGCGCCCGTGGCAGCAACTACCGGTACCACTATTACCTGCGCAGCCTGCCCAACGGCGTACCCACCGACTACCGCCTGACCGAACGTGGCGTGGTGACGCCTTACGCCGGCCTGGTCTACGACCTGACGGCGCAGCAATCGGTCTATGTCAGCTACACCGACATCTTCAAACCGCAATCGAGCCGCGACCGTGACGGCAAAATGCTCGACCCGGTGGTGGGCAAGAACTATGAAATGGGCTGGAAGGGCGAATTCTACGAAGGCCGGCTCAACGCCAGCGTTGCCGCTTACCTGATCAAGCGCGACAACGTCGCCGAACTGGATGGCGGCTTCACCGTGCCCGGCACCAACCCCGAAGAGAGCGCCTACCGTGCAGTGAACGGTGCCGAAACCAAGGGTATCGACCTGGAGCTGGCAGGGGAGCTCAGCCCCGGCTGGAACGTGCAGGGTGGCTACAGCCATTCACGCACCGAGGATGCCGACGGCCAACGGCTGACCGCGCAACTGCCCCTGGACACCTTGCGCCTATGGAGCACCTACCAGCTGCCGGGTGAATGGCGGCGCCTGACCCTGGGCGGCGGCGTCGACTGGAATTCCAGCAACTCGCTGTACTTCAGCCGATATAACAGCCGTGTGGGCCAGGATGACTACAGCGTGGTCAACCTGATGGCGCGGTACCGCATCAACGATCACCTGTCGACCACGCTCAACCTCAACAACCTGTTCGACGAGAAGTACTATGCGGGGTTCGCCGGCAGCTACGCGCACTATGGCGCTCCGCGTAACCTGATGATGAATGTGCGTTACGACTTCTGAAAATACTCAGCCATTGGGGGCGCCCAGGACGCAGCTTGAAATCTGCGCGTCCTGGACGGCCACGCCGGTCAGATCGGCCAGGGTAATCTGCTCGTCGTTGTCACGCCCTGGCGCGCGGCCTTCGAGCAGGGCGCCCAGTTCGACCAGTTGCTGCTCGCCGATCAAGCCGGCTTTCAGTGCGTGGGAGACCTCGCCGTACTGCGTGCATTGGTAAAGGGAGTCAACGACGATGCGCTCAGCCCGCGCGACCAGTGCCGGATCCAGCTCCTGCTTGCCCGGTGCGTCTGCGCCCACTGCGGTGATATGGCTGCCGGGTTGCACCCAGTCGCTGCGTAACAACGGTTCACGTGAGGGCGTTGCGCAGACGATGAAGTTTGCATCGAGTGCAACCTTTTCAGCGCTGCGCGTGACGTCAACGTCATAGCCAAGGCCGCTGGCGAATGCTTTGTATTCCTCCAACTGGGTTTCACCGCGCCCCCACACGACCACCTTACGGCAAGGGGTGACGCTAGCCAGCTGTTCCAGCTGCATCCGCGCCTGCACGCCGGTGCCCAGGATGCCGATCGCTTTGACCTGGGCGGGCGCCAGCAGGCGAGCGGCGATGCGCCCGGCCAGCGCAGTGCGGATGCAGGTCAGCCAGCCCTCATCCTGCAACAGGGCAATGGGCTGCCCGGTGGTGGCCGAGACCACCATCATCAGGCCGTCATTGCTGGGCAACCCTTTGGACGGGTTGTCGTAGAAGCCGGTCGACACCTTCACCGTGAAGGTGTCGCTGCCTTCGACATGGGCCGACTTGATGCAGCAGTCCCCGTTCGCCTGCGGGAACGTGAATGCCTGGGTGGGTGGAACCTGGACCTTGCCCTGTGAGAAGGCGATGAACCCTTGCTCAAGGCGCTGCACCGCCAGATCCAGATCAAGCCGGGAAATGATTTGTTCTTTGCTGAAGACTTTCATTGGACCGCCTCGAGGAATTTTTCGAGCACGATGTTGCGCCCGCAGATCACCACGGCGACGCGCTTGCCGCGATAGTCCTTGGCCAGTTTCTGCATGCCGGCAACCGCGACACCGGCGGCGCCTTCGATGATCCAGCGCTCAGCGCTGGCGACATCGCGCATCGCTGCCTTGATCTCAGCTTCGCTGACCAGCACGGTGCGGGTCAGTAGCGCCTGGCAGAGCGGGAAAGTGATGCAGCCCGGCTCGACACCGCCTGCGGTGCCATCGGAGATCGTGTCCTCTTCTTCCATCTCGATGATGTCCCCGGCTTCGAGCGAACGCTGCAGGGTTGGTGCGTTCGCGGGCCAGCAGCCGATGATGTCGATGTTCGGGTTGAGCGCGCGCAGTGCAACGCCGATGCCCGAGATCATTCCACCACCCCCTACCGCAACGAACACCGCGTCCAGGTCTGGGGCCTGTTCGAACAGTTCCATGCCGATGGTGCCTTGGCCGGCGATGACCTGTGGGTCGTTGTAGGGCGAGACAAAGGGTTTGCCCTGGGTTGCGGCCTGCCGTGCAGCTTCCAGTTCCACACCCAGCGGGTCCAGGGCGAGCGTCACCACGTCGGCGCCGAGCGCGCGCATGGCGTCGAGCTTGTACGCAGAGGCCGAGGTGGTGGTGTACACGGTGACCGGCACTCCCATCACCTTGCCCGCCAGTGCCAGGCCCTGCCCGTGGTTACCCGAAGAGGCCGTGATGACGCCGTGCTTGCGCTGTTCGGCTGGCAGCAGGCGAAGCTTGTTGCTGGCGCCGCGAAACTTGAACGAGCCAGTGTGTTGCAGGTGCTCGCATTTCAGATACACGCTGCACTCGGTGCTCGACGACAGCCGCGCGCTGTAAGTCAGCGGGGTGACACTGACTTCCGGGCGCAGCGCTTGATGGGCTTCTTTGATTGCCTGGTACAGCGAAGTCAGGTAATGGGCATCGACAGACATGAGAGTAGGGGTCCATTTGTAGATTTGAAATCCACAATAGACTCAATATCTACAATAGACAAGGGCCGGGCGACCTCTGGAAAGCCTTCAGGCGGGCAGGTCCCGCAGTTCTTTCAGGTACTTGTAAACCGTCGCCCGCCCCATGCTCAGTACATTGGCCACATAGTCAGCAGCGCTGCGGCCTTCGAATGCGCCTTCGGCATGCAGCGCCTCCACGAGGGCGCGTTTCTCTTTCATCTTCAATGTGCGCAATGACAAATTGCGCGCCTGCAACCAGGCGTGCAGGAAGGTGTTGATGCGTTCCTGCCAGTCATCCTTGAACAACGCATCGGGCTGCGGCACCAGGCGGCTGAGCTGGAAGAACGCATCAAGCGCTTCGCGCGCCTGCTCCAGTACCGAGAAATTCAGGTTGATGCACAGCAGGTGTTCGGCTTCACCGCTCGCGTTGTAGAGCACGGTAGTAATCGAGCGAATCTTCTGCCCGTCCCAGTTGAGCTTCTCGTAAGGGCCAAGCTTGGCAGCGTTGCGAAAATCGCCCAGCTCCAGGTCCAGTGCCGAGTCATCGCCCAGTTTGCGCTTGGAAAAATTATTCGCGATGTGAACCACCGTCTGGCTGCGCACCTCATGGACGATGACTTCAGCGTGGGGGAAGAGCAGCAGCGCAATGCTGTCGGCGATTGCCTTGTAGTTTTCGATGTTCATCTTCGGCCAAGGATCAAGTACTGGAGTTGGCATGTAGCCATTTTGTCCATGGTGGACTCAACCGCTACTCAACTTCAAGGCGCCTGCAAAGTCGCTTTTGAGTGCCTTTCGTACTGCCCCTGCTACGACAGCTCATTCCAAACGCGGTTTTTATGCCCTCTCATGCGATAAGCCGTGATTATTACGCCTTAGATAAGGCTTGTTTTTAGAGTGCTAAAAAGCCAAAATCAGTACGTAATTACATAGTACGTAACACAACACGAAATCGTAGGAGCAAACATGGCCCGGGGCGGTATCAACAAGGCGGTAGTGCAGCAGGCAAGGCAGGTGCTGATCGCCCGGGGTGAGTACCCCAGCATCGATGCGGTACGTATCGAGCTGGGCAATACAGGCTCGAAGACCACCATTCACCGCTACCTCAAGGAGCTCGAAGGGGTGAAGCCTGCGGCGCTGCAAGGCACGCCTGCCTTGAGCGATACGCTGTCAAAACTGGTGTCGCAGCTGGCAGAGCAACTGCAGGAAGAGGCGGATGCGCGGGTCGAGCAGGCTGAAGCCACGCTCAATCAACAGCGCGAGCATCTCGAAGCGCAGCTGCAACTGGCCCAGCAGGCGCTGGCCGCCGCGCACCAGCAACAGCAGATCCAGGACGCCGCGCTGGCCGCAGAATCGGAGCGCCTGAGCGCTACGCTCAGCACGCTGCAAGCCGAGCAACTGCGTGGTGCGAGCCTCAACCAGGCGCTGGGCGAGTTGCAGGTGCGCCTGGCCGACAAGGACGAGCAGGTGCGCTCGCTGGAGGAGAAACACCGCCACGCCCGCGATGCTCTGGAGCACTACCGCAACGCCAGCCGGGAGCAGCGTGAGCAGGACCAGCGTCGCCACGAGGCGCAGGTGCAACAGCTACAAGTCGAGCTGCGTCAGCTGCAGCAGGGGATGATCATCAAGCAGGATGAGTTGACCCGGCTGCACCGCGACAACGAACGCCTGCTCGGCGAGCATCGCCAGGTCAGCAGCGAGCGCAAGGCACTCGATGAGCTGCTTGAACAGCGCGACACGCAGATCCAAGGCCTGCGTACCATCCTGGCGCAGGCGCAGGGCGCCAGCGATGAAATGCGCCGGCACCTGCAGGCGCAGAACCAGACCCTTGAGGACAAGCGTGCGCTGTGTGCAGAGCAGGGCAGGCAGCTGCAGTTTCTTGAAGATGAGTTGCTCAAGCGGGATGAGGCAATCAAGGCGCTTCAAGCCACGGCCGACGAAGTGACCCGCTAATGCTGCGCAAGCCACTGGCTGCGCCAATGACCAAAGGTGTCGCAACTCGTGTAGGAGCCGGCTTGCCGGCTCCTACACAGCCTTCAGGTGTTAACTGTCAACCTGCTTTGCGGCCTCAACGCCTGCCGCAGACAGCTTGATCGGGTAGCTGATGCTGAGCGGGTGATCACCTTCGGTCACCACGCTGCCATCCTGGATCAACCCGTGCGCTTGCAAGGTATTGAGCACATCGGCGACGGCCTTTTCACCACGGTAGTTGTCGAGCACTTCTTTGCCCAGCCCGTGCGGGTGGGCATGCAACAGCCGAGTCAGGATTTCGCTGCGCAATGTATCGATAGTCATCGGTGTCCTCCGATCATTTGCCGTGGGTGGCCTGGAGCGCCTTGGCCTGCTCCAGGTGGTGCTGCAGCGTGGGCAGCGTTTCGCTGGCAAACGCTTTCAGCTCAGCCTTGTCGGATGAAGCGGCTTCCTTCTTGAACAGCTCCACGGCCTTTTCGTGGGCATCGACCTGGTTGTTGACGTAGGACTTGTCGAAAGACTCCTCGCGCCATTCGAGGATCACCTTCTTGACCTTGTCGGTCAGGGCCGCCTCGTCGGGCACGCTGATGTCGAGTTTGCGGGCGATATCCCCGAGCTTCTGGTTGGCCTTGGTGTGGTCGGTGACCATCTGCTGGGCGAAGGTCTTGATCTCAGCATTCTGGCTCTTTTCCAGGGCCAGATTGCCGGTGACCACCTCGGCGATGCCGGCCTCGGTGGCCGCATCGACGAAGTCATCGGAGGATGCCGCCAGTGCCTGCAGCGACGCCATGCCCAGCACCAACGACAAACCTGCGCGTTTGATGAACAAATTGCTCATGTTTCACTCCTTGCTATCGGTGGCGCGACCTCAGTGTCGCGTACGGTTGAGCCGCGTGCGTGGCCAGAGGTTTAATTTTTTTCAAGGGCTGGCGACCACCGCGCCTTTGCGGTTGAACGATGCCTGGCGGCTACGCTCACACATTCAAAGGTTGCCGCGAAGGAGCAGAGGATGAGCATTGAACGCAGCATTCCCGAGCTGGAGGCCTGGTATGCGCAGTACGACGATGACAGCTACCGCCGTGAGTCGCCGGACGCCTACCACCATGAACTGGTGCGTACAGCCGAAGCGCTGCGTGACGATGGCGCCATCGACTGGGACGACTGGCTGGCGCTCAAGGCCTTGGCGGATGAGGCCCATGTCGGTGCGTTGCAAGACGCGGTGCAGGCCCGTGTAGAAGACCCAGACGCATGAAAGCGCTGCGCATCGCCACCTTCAATATCAACGGTATCCGCAGCCGCCTGCCGGGTTTGCTGGCCTGGCTGGAGCGGGAAAAGCCCGACATCGCCTGCCTGCAGGAACTCAAGGCAGCCGATGCGCAGTTCCCTGGCGAAGCCTTCGAGGCAGCAGGCTATGGCTACCTGCACCACGGCCAGCCGTCGTGGAACGGGGTCGCGATCCTGGCGCGCGGCAGCCAGCCACTGGAGGTGCGCCGAGGGCTGCCGGGCATGGAAGACGACGGCCAGAGCCGCTATCTGGAAGCCGCAGTCCACGGCTTGCTGGTGGGGTGCCTGTACCTGCCCAACGGCAACCCCCAGCCTGGGCCCAAATTCGATTACAAGCTGCGCTGGTTCGAGTGCTTGAACGCGCATGCCCGTGAACTGCTGAGCAAGGGGCATCCCACCGTGCTGGCAGGCGACTTCAATGTGGTACCCAGCGATTTCGACATTTACAACCCGAAAGCCTGGCTCAAGGATGCGTTGCTGCAGCCGGAGTCGCGCAGCTGCTACCAAGGCCTGCTCGACCAGGGCTGGACCGACGCCATCCGCCACCTCTATCCCAAGGAGCGCATCTATACCTTCTGGGATTACTTTCGCAACCATTGGGCGCGCAACGCTGGGCTGCGTATCGACCACCTGCTGCTCAACCCCGGGCTTGCGCCGTACCTCAAGGCCGGCGGGGTGGACGCGTGGGTGCGCAACGAACCCAAGGCCAGCGACCATGCGCCGACTTGGCTCGAACTGGCTACGCGCAAGCAGCGCTGAACTATAGTGATAGGCGGCGAACGCTTGAGGGCAAGGACTTCCATGGGTGCGGCCAGGAAACAGGACGAGGACGGGCTATTCGCGGTTACCGGCGAGGGGCGCGCGGTGGCGTTGTTCCGGCTGGTGCTGTCCTTCATGGCCGTGGTCATGTTGACGTTAGTGTCGATCGAGGGCTGGCGCATCTGGCGTGACTACAGGCACGCCTTCAGCAATGCCGAGAACATGGTCAGCAACCTGGCGAGGGCCACCGCCCAGCACGCCGAAGACGCCATCCGCCAGGTCGACGCCATCACCGCAGCCCTGGCCGAGCGCCTCGAAGGCGATGGCTTCGACCACCTCGACCGTCCGCGGTTGCATGCCTTGCTGGCGCAACAGAAAGCAATCATGCCGCAACTGCACGGGTTGTTCTTCTATGGCCCGGACGGCAGCTGGATCGTCACCGATCAGGCCGATGTCCCGGCCAATGCCAACAATGGCGACCGTGACTATTTTGTTTTTCACCGCACCCATACCGACCGCAGTGTGCGCATCGGCTCGGTGGTGCGCAGCCGTTCGACCGGCGACCTGATCATTCCCATCTCGCGCAGGTTGGACAACCCTGACGGCAGCTTCGCCGGGGTTCTGCTCGGGACCATCAAGGTGGACTGGTTCGTGCGCTACTACGGCGACTTCAAGATCGACGAGCGCGGCGCCCTGGTATTGGCCAAGCGCGATGGCACCATCCTGGTACGCCGGCCGTTCGTCGAACAGGTAGTGGGCCGCAGCCTGGCCAACAGCGAGATCTTTCTCAACCACCTGCCCTATGCAAGTGAGGGGCTGGCAGAGGCCGTTGCGGTCGTCGACGGTACGCCGCGGCTGTATGGCTATCGGGCACTGGCGAGCTACCCTTTGGTGGTCGAGGCAGGGTTGTCACGCGAATCGATCATCGCGCCCTGGCGGCATGATGTGATCAAGTCGGCTGCGGTGCTGTTGTTATTGCTGGTGGGGTTGGGCGCATTTGGCTGGGTGGTGTTGCGCCAGTTGCGCGAGCGGATCGCCATCGAACGGGCGTTGCACCAGGCGCATCAGACCCTCAAGTCGCTGGCCCTGACGGACAGCCTGACCGGCTTGGGCAACCGTCGCCGGCTGGATGCGGTGTTCGAGGCTGAGATTCGCCGGGCACGGCGCCAAGGCTATGCGCTAGCGCTGGTGATGCTCGACCTGGATTACTTCAAACTCTACAACGACCGCTATGGCCACCCGGCGGGTGACCAGTGCCTGCGGCGTTTCGCCGAACTGCTGCAGCAGGCGCTGAAACGGCCGGCGGACCTGGCCGTGCGCTATGGCGGTGAAGAGTTCACCGTACTGTTGCCGGACACCGACGTGCAGGGCGCCGAGCTGGTGGTCGAGGACATTCTGCAGTTGCTGCGCCGTCAACTGATCGAGCATGCCGGCAGCCCGCTGGGGCGAGTGTCGGCCAGTGCCGGCATAGCCGTGGGGCACCCGGCAACTGACGCAAGCAGCGCAGAAAGCCTGATGGCAGCAGCGGACAGTGCCTTGTATCAGGCTAAGCGGCAGGGCAGGGATGGCTACACCGTCGCGGGCAGCATGGCCATGAGTACCGGATGACCTTGAGCGCTTTATCGGCCTCTTCGCGGTTATTCACTGAATCAGAGAGCGTTTGGGAAGATCTAAAGGTAGGGCCGGCGTTCCTTAGTCCGTTGCCAATGGCTGCGCCTGCAACTGCCAGCGCACCGAACTGACACCTTTCTCCAGGCTTACCCGGCTCACCAGGCGCTCCAGTTGCGCCGGTGCCTGCGGATTGCCCAGCAGTTCGGCGCGCACTTCCAGGCGCGCCGGGTTGGCCAGGTCCTCGCTGTGCAGCGACTGCAGGCGCAGTTCCGGGTCGCCCAGGCTGTGCAGCATCAGGCTGCGCACCTGGATCTCGTCCTCGGCACGGCACACCACGCGCACCTCGTAGCGCTGTTCGACTTCGCTGGCCGGCAGCACTTCCTGACGGTCCAGGCGCTGGGCGATGTCGCGCAGCAAAATGTTGGCGCACAGCACCACCAGGCTACCCAGTGCGGCCTCCAGGAGCAGGCCAAGGCTGCACAATACACCGACCGCCGCGGTGCACCACAGCGTGGCAGCGGTGTTCAAGCCACGCACGGTCATGCCGTCGCGCATGATCACACCGCCCCCCAGAAAGCCGATCCCCGACACCACATAGGCCGCAACCCGTGAAGCATCGGTGGGGGCCATGCCGGGCACGGCCTGGGTCATCAGCACGAACAGACAGGCGCCGGTGCTGACCAGCGCATTGGTGCGCAGCCCGGTCAGGCGTTGACGCAGTTGGCGCTCGGCACCGATCACGGCACCGAGCAGCAGGGCGCTGCTGACACGCAGCAGAAATACTTTCCAATCCATAGCGAACCTCTTGCGCGGGCACATGCCCGCTCTAACGCCACAGCAGGTGGCGCGGTTTGAAAAAACCAGAAATGCGCAGGACCACAAAGGGTAGGAAGGGAGGAGTGGCTCAAGCCATGGGGCTGGAGCATTCCACCGTCTAGCCGTAAGCGAGACAGTGGCAGGACGCTGCCGGACTAGCTCGCCGAGTGGGCCTGTCGCAAGCGACTGGGGCTACTGTCCAATGCAGGGCTCCTGTTCAGGGAATAGAAATTGCGGGGTGGACCTTACGCCCCGGTCTGCGCGGGGTCAAGGGCAAAGAGATGACAATGGCTTCATCAGGAAATGCCCTACAGTCGGTCACTGCTGCATGGAAAAAAACGCCGGTAATCGGTACCCTTACGCCATTCTTCGCCATCACCCGGACCGTGACATGCTGTTCAATTTCGTCGTGCTGATCGGCACCCTGGTGGCCATGGAAGGTGTCGGCACGCTGGCACACAAATACATCATGCATGGCTGGGGCTGGTGGCTGCACCGTTCGCACCACGAGCCGCACTTGGGCATGCTCGAAACCAACGACCTCTATCTGCTGGCCCTGGGCCTGATCGCCGCTGCGCTGGTGGCACTGGGCAAGGCTGGCTATGCGCCGTTGCAGTGGGTCGGTGGCGGTGTGGCGGGTTATGGGGTGTTGTATGTGCTGGCCCATGACGGCTTATTCCATCGGCATTGGCCACGCACGCCGCGGCCCATCAACCGTTACCTCAAACGCCTGCACCGCGCCCACCGGCTGCACCATGCGGTCAAGGGGCGCACGGGCAGCGTGTCGTTCGGTTTTTTCTATGCGCCGCCGCTGAACGTGCTCAAGCGCCAGTTACAGGCCCGGCGCAGCCGCAGCTGAGCGCGTCAATTCACCGTTTCACCCTTGCCTTGCGGCGCTGCCGCCGCATGCCCACGGCTCACCCACCAGCCAAACCCCGCCGCCGTGAAGAACATGATCAGGCTGTACAGCGCCGCCGGCACCGCCATGGTTGCGTTGTTCAGCAGCGAAGGGCTCAAGGCCAAAGCGATCGCCAGGGTGCCATTGTGGATGCCGATCTCCATGCCAATGGCGATGGCCTGACGCCTGGGAATGTTCAACCAGCGCGGCACCCAGTAACCGAGCGCCAGGCTGATCACGTTGAACAGCAGCGCCGCCAGGCCGACCACGGGGGCGTACGCGACCACCGTCTGCCAGTCCTTGGCCAGGGCCAATACGATGGTGAACGCCAGGAACAGCGCGGCCACCAGCTTCATCGGCTTCTCCATGCGTGCGGCAAAACCCGGCGCCCAGCGGCGGATCAGCATGCCCAGGGCCACCGGCAACAGGACGATGGCGAACACCTGCATCACCTTGGCGAATTGCAGCGGGATGGCCTGGTCCGATGCCATGAACCACATCAGCGACAGGTTCACCAGCAGCGGCATGGTCAGGATTGCGATCAACGAGTTGACCGCCGTCAGGGTGATATTCAGCGCCACATCACCCTTCGCCAGGTGGCTGAACAGGTTGGCGGTGGTACCGCCCGGCGAGGCCGCCAGCAGCATCAGGCCGACGGCCAATGCCGACTCCAGGCCGAAGCCGTTGGCAATCAGGAAGCACACCAGCGGCAGCAGCAGTATCTGGCAGGCCAGGCCGACCACCACGGGTTTTGGATACTTCACTACACGGGCGAAGTCGGCCAGGGTCAGTGACAAGCCAAGGCCCAGCATGATGATGCCCAGGGCCAAAGGGAGAAAGGCGGTCAGCAAGGGCGAGGCGGTCATTGGCGGTCACTCGGGCAAGGGATCCAAGCAGTCTAGGACGGCCCTGAACGATAGCTAATTGCAATGCGCCACTAGTTGGTAACCTTTTGTTACTGCAATCCCGGCAAGCCCGGTGCCATCGCGTCTGCATGCCGCGTTGCGGTAGCCCGCTGCGCACAGTAGCATTCCCGCTTTAACCGAGGATTAGCCTGTCATGCCGTTCCAGCAAGGTCTGCTTGCCACTCCGGTGCCGGCCCACGCCCGCCACCTGTTCTTCTCCGTGCAGTCCGCCGACGCATTGCCGGCTGCATTGGACGCACTGCTGCCGCAGGTGGATGGCCAGCGCCTGATCGTCGGCATCGGCGCGCCGCTGGTGAAGGCCCTGGGCCGCGAAGTAGCCGGTCTGCGCGCCTTCCCGCAATTGGATGCAGCGGTGGAGAACCCCAGCACCCAGCACGCCTTGTGGGTCTGGCTGCGCGGCGATGAACGCGGCGACCTGCTGCTGCAAGCCCACGCGCTGGAGCAGGCACTGGCCCCAGCCTTGCACCTGGCCGACAGCGTCGATGGTTTCCTGCACCGCGGTGGCCACGACCTGACCGGTTACGAAGACGGTACCGAAAACCCAGTGGATCAGGATGCCGTCGAGGCCGCCATCGTTGCGCACGGTGAACCGGGCCTGGCGGGCTCCAGCTTTGCGGCCTTCCAGCTGTGGAAGCATGACCTGGAATACTTCAAATCGCTGCCCCAGGCAGACCAGGACAACATCATCGGCCGTCGCTTGAGCGACAACGAAGAGCTCGACGACGCGCCGGAGTCGGCCCACGTCAAACGCACCGCTCAGGAAAGCTTCGAGCCGGAGGCCTTCATGGTGCGCCGCTCGGTGGCCTGGGCCGACAGCCGCGGCGCAGGCCTGGCATTTGTCGCCCTTGGCCATAGCTTCGATGCCTTCGAGGTGCAACTGCGGCGCATGAGCGGCCTGGAAGACGGCATCATCGATGGCCTGTACCGCTTCAGCCGCCCGCTGACCGGTGGTTACTACTGGTGCCCTCCGATGATCGATACGCGCCTGGACCTCAGCCTGCTGCTGCACGCCTGATCACTAAACATCCAGATACAGAATCACCGGCCAGGCCAGGGTAGAGCGGCTAGCCTTGAAAGTTTCCGATTCATTACGGGAGCTTTCCATGTATGCACGTCGCGATGTCCTACGCGCCGGGGCGGCTTTAGGCCTGCTCGCCACCGCCCCCTGGCTGCATGCTGCGCCCTCTGCCGGGTTGTTGACGCGCAAGGTCCCGTCTACAGGCGAGGCCTTGCCGGTAATTGGCGCCGGCACTTCAGGCAGTTTCGAAGTTGTGGCCGGGTCCGCCGAGTACCAGCAGCTCAAGCAGGTGCTCAAGGCGTTCTTCGACGGTGGCGGCAAGGTCATTGACACCTCACCGAACTACGGCGGTGCCGACAGCATTCTCGGCCAGTTGCTGGAGGAGGGTGGCTGGCACCGGCAGTGCTTCATCGCCACCAAGATCGCAGCCGACAGCCGGGCCGACGCCGAGGCGCAATGGGCCGGCAGCCTCCAGAGCCTGCGTACCGACAAGGTCGACCTGCTGCAGATCCACAACCTGCGTGACTGGCAGACGCAACTGCCCTACGCCCGTGAGCTCAAGCAGCAGGGCAAAACCCGCTACGTCGGCATTACCCATTACCTCAACAGTGGCCAGGACGAAGTCGCGCGCATCGTGCGCAGCGAGCCGCTGGACTTCATCCAGATCAACTATTCGGTCAATGCGCCACACGCGGCCCGTGAACTGCTGCCACTGTGCCAGGACAAAGGCGTGGCCGTGCTGATCAACCGCGCGTTCGACGACGGCCGCCTGTTCGCCAAGGTCAAGGACCAACCCTTGCCAGCCTGGGCCGCAGAGGCGGGCATTGGCAGTTGGGCGCAGCTGTTCCTCAAGTTCGCCATCAGCCACCCGGCCGTGACCACCGTCATCCCTGCAACCGGCCGCCCCGATCGCCAGCTCGACCAGCTCAAGGCGGGCCACGAGCCCTTGCTCACCCCGGCGCAGCAACAGGCGCTGATCCAACAGTTCGCCTGACACCATGAGCCGTTGGCGCGGAGGGCTGAACCTTGAGCCGGGCGAGGGCCCGGCCGTGGTGGCGGGATTGGCGCTGTTCTACCTGCTGTTCACCGGTTATTTCATGTTGCGCCCGGTGCGTGAAACCATGGGTATCGCAGGAGGGGTCGACAACCTGCAATGGCTGTTTACCGGCACTTTCATTGCCACGCTGGCCTGCCTGCCGCTGTTCGGCTGGTTGGCCTCGAAGGTCCGTCGACGGCAGATCCTGCCTTGGACCTACGGTTTCTTCGCCTGCAACCTGTTGCTGTTTGCCATGCTCTTTGCCCGTGAACCGGACGACCTGTGGACTGCGCGGGCGTTCTATATCTGGCTGTCGGTGTTCAACCTGCTGACCATCTCACTTGCCTGGAGTGTGCTCACCGATCTATTTACCACCGAACAGGGCAAGCGCCTGTTCGGTTTGCTGGCCGCCGGGGCCAGCCTGGGCGGCCTGAGCGGGCCGATCCTTGGCACGTTGCTGGTCGCACCACTGGGCCATGCCGGCCTGGTGCTGCTCGCTGGCCTGTTTCTGCTCGGCAGCGTTGCCGCAGGCGGTTACCTGCAACGCTGGCGAGATCGGCATCCATTGCCTGCACACCCTGAACAATCTGCCTCGAAGCCCTTGGGCGGCAATCCATTCGCCGGCGCGACCGCTGTATTGCGTTCGCCGTACCTGTTGGGGATAGCCCTGTTCGTCGTGCTATTGGCCAGCGTCAGCACTTTCCTTTACTTCGAGCAGGCGCGGATCGTCAGCGTAACCTTCAGCGACCGCACCCGTCAGACCCAGGTCTTTGGCCTCATCGACAGTGTGGTCCAGGCCCTCGCGATACTCACCCAGGTCTTTATCACCGGCCGCCTGGCCAAACGCATGGGCGTCGGCGTGTTGCTGGTGGCGGTGCCGCTGGTCATGGCGGCAGGCTTTGTCTGGCTGGCACTGGCCCCGGTATTTGCCGTGTTCGTGGTGGTGATGGTGGTCCGCCGGGCAGGGGAGTACGCCCTGGTGCGGCCGGGGCGGGAGATGCTGTTCACGGTGTTGCCGGCCGAGGACAAGTACAAAGCCAAGAACTTTATCGACACGGTGGTCTACCGTGGCGGCGATGCCCTGAGCGGTTGGGTCAAGCGTGGCCTGGATGTGCTGGGCGACCATCCGCAACTGGCCATGCTCATCGGCGCGGCGATTGCCCTCGGCTGGGGTGTCACCGGTGCTTGGTTGGGCAGGCGGCAGCAGCAGCTGGATGTTGAACCGACGGCAACCACTGGCGCACCAAATACTCCACCGCCGCTTATTTAACGCCACCGGTCCGAACCCATCGCAATAAAACGAATCCCTGGATATCGCCGAACTCCGAACCTATGTACGGCGCCAAGCCGTGCATCCCTAAGTCACATGAGGTTTTGCACCATGGACAAGAAAGATAAGGGCAGTTCCGGCAGTCAGGCAGGTCAGGGCAGCCAGGGCGGCAGCAAAAACCCAGGGAACTTCGCCAATGACCGCGAGAAGGCCTCCGAGGCCGGACGCAAAGGGGGCCAACAGTCCGGTGGTGGCCACACCAACGACACGAGCCGCAAGGGCGGCCGTTCGTAAGTGACGTAACGCAGTGCCGGGGCAACCTGGCACTGCGGTTCACCGTAAAACGAGGACAACCCATGCGCTTGATACCGATGTTGGGCCTACTCGGCACCTTGTCCCTGATTGGCGGTTGTTTTGACCGTGACAGTGACCACCCGGCCAAGGATGCCGACGAAAGCAAACCCTCGCTGCAGATGCAGCAAAACACCGAAAAACCTGCGCCACAACCCGCGCCAGGCCCTGAGCCGATGCCTGGCCAAGGCCAAAGCCAGTAAACAGACGATGAGGCGCGGCATGACGGTACTGACCGATGACAGCTCCCTACCCACACGGGCAGAGACCGCGTGTCCGACCCTCGCCAACCGCTACCAGGCATTCTTGAATGGCAATGCCAGCGGCGCGCGGCAATGGCTTTGCGAACAGCTCGCGCGGGTCGACGGCAAGCCCGATGACCTGCCGGACAACCCGCAGCAGCTGCCTGCCTGGAGCGCGCGACACGCTTCACAGGTTGCCGGCGAGCACGCCGAATACCTTGAAAAACGCCATCAAGGCGCGCCCCGCCGGTACTTCGCCAACCGCGCCCATGCGTTGTGGTTTGTGCAGCAGGTAGCACCGACCAAGGCTGTGGACGGAGCATGGCTGTTCAGCACGCTGCGTCACTGGCAGGACCCCCGTTTCCACGGCTTGATTCGCACCTACCTCGAAGAACTGGGCGAGGGCGACCCACGCTGCAACCATGTACTGATCTACCACCGGCTGCTCAGCCGGCTAGGCTGCCTGGAGCCTGCGGCGCTGGAGGATGACCGTTACCTGCAGGGCGCGCTGCAACTGGCGCTGGGTTTGAGCGGTGATGAGTTTCTGCCAGAAGTGATCGGCTACAACCTGGGCTATGAGCAGCCGCCGCTTCATCTGCTGATCACGACCCACGAACTGGCCGAGCTTGGCATCGACGGACATTACTTCCAATTGCACGTCACTATCGACAATGCATCCAGCGGCCATGCCAGCAAAGCCATTCATGCGTTGCACCAACTCTGCCCGCAACACGGCGCCGAGCGGTTCTACCGACGGGTCAGACACGGTTATCGCCTGAATGACCTGGGCACCGACACCCCGAGCCTGATCGGCTGCTTCGACCTGGATGGCGAATTGCTCGCAGCGCTGGAGCGCAAGCGAGTATTCGGCCAGTTCATGCATGCTGACCGCTGCCGGCTACAGCAGCGTACAGTCAACCAATGGCTGGCCGAACCCGGTGCGTTACCGGATTTCTTGCAGGCCCTGCAAGCCCAGGGCTGGATCAAACGTGGGCAGAACCCCGCCGACAGCCGCTGGTGGTCGCTGATCGAAGGCCCCAGCGCACCCATGTTCGGCGTATTCAACGCCTACGAAAAGCAGCTGTGGCATGACTGGATTGCCGGCGAGTGGCATTCACCGCTGCGCCGGGTGGCGCCAGGCAGCTGGCAATCCGCTACGCCGCAGAAGCCGCTGCACGACACCGCTCAGGTGCAGGTGGAGATCGACGCCCTGATCGCGCGCATGGCCGGTAATCGTCACGCCCTGCCGGAGGGCCTGCACGCCACCCGTGCCTACCTCGAAGCCACCGGTCTCGCCCAGGAACGGGCGCACTGATGATGCTCACCCCACAACAGTTCCAGGCAGACCAAGCGTTGCTGCAATTGGGCCGGCGCTTGCGTGCTGACGGCTATCGCTTTACCTGCGTGACGCCTGCCACTCATGCCCTCAACAACGCGAAAAGTGGGGCCGCGCAGGCCAGTGATCTGCGCGGCGTGTTCGGCTGGAGCCGCCCGTTCCCACGTTCGCTGTTATCCGCTGACGAACTGGAACAGTTGCGCACCGCGCAGGTGCTGCACGAAGAGGGCGCACTGCTGCGCAGCCAGGTGCGCTGGTCCAGCCTCGACGACTTGCTTCTGGTGCATTCCGCCTACCCGACCGAGGCCAGCGATGCGGTGTTCTTCGGCCCCGACAGCTACCGTTTCGCCCAGGTCATCCACGACCACCTGCAGCGCTGCCCGGTACGTGTCGAACATGCCGTGGACATCGGCTGCGGCACAGGCATTGGCGCCTTGCTGATCGCCCGCGCCGCACAGCACGCACAGGTCAGCGCGGTCGACATCAACCCGCTGGCCCTGCGCTACACCGCGATCAACGCGGCGCTGGCGGGGGTGAGTAATTTATCGGCCGAGTGCAGCGACCTGCTTGACGGACTCAGCGGCAGTTTCGACCTGATCGTGGCCAACCCGCCGTATATGCTCGACCCCACTCAGCGCACCTACCGCCATGGGGGCGGCAGCCTTGGCGCGCAATTGTCACTGCGGATCGTCGAACAGGCCCGCGAACGCTTGAGCCCAGGGGGCTCGCTGTTGCTTTACACCGGCGTGGCAATCGTCGAGGGCCGCGACCCTCTGCTCGAAGCCATCCGTCTGCGGCTGGCCGGCCCGGAATGGGCGTGGGTGTATCGCGAGGTGGACCCGGACGTATTCGGCGAACAATTGGACGAACCTGGGTATGAGCAGGTCGAACGCATCGCCGCAGTGGCCCTGACCGTCAACCGCAGCGCGTGAGCGCACGCTGCAGCAGGGCTTGCAAAAGGGCCGCGTTTGCCGACAATGGCGACGCTCCCGCATGCCATTCGGAACCGCCCGCGCCATGATGCTGATCCAGCAATTCCCCGAGATTTCCCTCGCTGATACCCTGTTCGTCTTCGCCCTCGAAGCCGAAGCCGGCAACGTTTTTACCGAGATGAACAGCGTGTTCACCGGCATCGGCAAGGTCAACGCCGCGATCGCCCTGACCAAGGCCATCCACCGGCGCAAGCCCAAGCTCATCGTCAACCTGGGTTCCGCTGGCAGCCAAGGGCATGGCAAAGGCGCAGTGGTGTGCTGTACGCGCTTCGTGCAACGTGACATGGACGTGACCCCGTTGGGCTTTGCCCGCTATCAAACGCCGCTATCGGACATTCCGGTGTTGCTGGAGTATGGCCACCATATCCCCGGCCTGCCGGTAGAGACTTGCGGCAGCGGCGACAGTTTCGAGATCAACCACGGCGAAGCGCCGTATGACGTCGTCGACATGGAGGCCTACGTGCTTGCGCTGATCGCCCGTAATGAAGGTATTCCGTTCGTGTGCCTGAAATACATCTCCGATGACGCCGGCAGTGATGCGGCCGAGGACTGGGCGGTGCAGGTTCACTTGGCGGCTGAGGCCTTCAAGCGGGTGTTGTTCAACGCCGCGAGCTGACCCTCCTTTGGGGCCGCCCTGAGCACAGGCAAACCTGAGGGGGTTTAAACGCGAAAAGGGCGACGCGGTTTCCAGCATATTGAATAAACCTTCGGCGCGCCGTGCAGTCACTTCAAGTAAGCGCCCGGCATTTCCGGGCCAAGGAGGTGGCTGATGACCCTTGTCTGCCTGCTGCGTGGCTGCCACTGGCGCGCCATGGCCAACCCCGAAGTGATCGGGCTGCACTGCCAGCTTTGCGAACGCTGTGGCGCGGTGCGTTACTGCCAGCCCGGCCAACCCATGCAACCTTAGGAGGCTCGCCATGGCCAGGGCAATCTGGAAAGGCGCGATCAGTTTTGGCCTGGTGCATATCCCGGTCTCCCTCAACACCGCTGTGCGCACCGAACGCATCGACTTCGACTGGCTGGACAAGCGCAGCATGGAGCCAGTGGGTTACAAGCGGGTCAACAAGGTGACCGGCAAGGAAATCGACAAAGACAACATTGTCAAAGGCGTGGAGTACGAGAAAGGGCGCTATGTGGTGATCAGCGAGGAAGAGATCCGCAAGGCCCGCCCCGAAGCGACGCAGACCATCGACATTTTTTCTTTCGTGGCCGCCAGCGAAATCCCGCTGCAGCAATTCGATACCCCCTATTACCTGAGCCCCGACCGCCGTGGTGGCAAAGTGTATGCGTTGCTGCGTGAAACCCTGGAAAGCACTGGCAAAGTAGCCCTCGCCACGGTGGTGCTGCACACCCGTCAGCACCTGGCGCTGTTGCGGCCGCTGGATGATGCACTGGTAATGATCACGTTGCGCTGGCCAGAAGAGGTGCGCGGGCTGGATACCCTGGAACTGGACAAGAGCGTCACCGACACCAAGGTCGACAAGCGTGAACTGGACATGGCGAAGCGGTTGGTCGAGGACATGAGCGGGGCCTGGGCGCCAGAGGAATACCATGACGCGTTTCGCCAGACCATCATGGACCTGGTGGAGGAGAAGGCCAGTAAAGGCAAGATCAGCGTGGTCGACAAGGGCGAGGGTGGCGACAGCGAGAAAAGCGCCGACATCATCGACCTTACCGAGTTGCTCAAGCGCAGCCTTGGCGGCAAAGCAGCCAAGAAGGCGCCGGCAGAGAAAAAACCGGCCAAGCGAACCCGCAAAGCCTCTTGAAAGCAGGCGCGGCCTCTTCGCCGGGTTGCCCCGCGAAGAGGCCGGTGAACCCCCTAAAGCACTTGAGCCTGCAGATCCGCCAGAAAATCCCCGAACCCTTCCCGAGCCCGGCTATCCAGCCGGCTGCTGGTCGCCACACTGTGCCTGGCCGTCCAGACAATCTGCGCACCGCTGGCTTCCAGGTCAGTCACCAGCTGCACATCCTCATGCGCCGCCAAAGGCTGAAAACCGCCAACACGCTCATAGGCGCGCGCGCACACCCCAAGGTTGGCGCCATGGATATGCCTGTGCCCCTCGCACGCCTGGTAACCACTGCGGTACAGCTTGCGCAGGGCCGCACGTTGCCAGGGCTGCCAACGCTCGATATGAACCGTGCCACACACCACCTCCGCCGTGCACGCCAGCTGCGACAGCAACCAGTGTGGCGGCACCTGGCTGTCGGCATCGGTGCAGGCCAGCCACGTAGCGCCTCGGTCCAGCATCAGCGCGGCGCCAAGCCGGCGGGCCATGCCGACACTGCCGGCCTCCACCGCCAGCGTGCGCACGCCAAAGCGCCTGGCCACCGCCACGCTGCCGTCGACACACCGGTCGAGCACCACCAGCACCTCGACCTGATGGCCTGCCTGCTCGGCCATCGCCACCGCCAGCGCCATGGCCTTGAGGCAACGGCCCAAGCGGCGCGCTTCGTTATGCGCAGGAATGACCACGGCAATCATGAGCAGGTCTCGCCCAGGTCGACCACGCTGGGATGGCATGACCAGTACTCGAGCAGAAAATCCGCTTCTTCATGGCGCAATACCGGGTACAACGGCAGGTACTTGGCCAGCAGTTGATGGACTTCCCGACCCTCTTGCGGGCAGCCTTCGATCGGATGGCGCCAGTGACAGGCCAACAGCCCGCCGTCCAAGGTGAGGCTGGCGACCGATTGCTCGATCACTTGCAACCAGTCGGTCGGGGCCAAGTAATAACCCACCTCGCTGAGCACGATCAGGTCGAAGCGCCCGCCTGGCCAGTCCGCTGGCAGGCGGCCCGCGGCAACCGACACATTGTGCAGCCCTGTGAGGCGCTGCCGTGCCAGCTGCACGGCGGTCGGGTCCAGGTCCTGGCACAACAGTTCGGCGCAGCGTTCCGCCAACGCGGCGCTCAATTCGCCATTGGCACACGCCGGCTCGAACACGCGCTGGTAGCACTGGCGCGGCAGGCTGGCCAACAGCAGGTCACGCTTGCGGCGCTCGTACCAGCGCGTGCGAAACGCCCAGGGGTCTTCATCGTTGGCATACAACTCAGCGAAATACTGCGCATCGAGGCTCATGACGACCTCCTTCAGAGGAATACCAGTTCGAACGGTTGCAGCAGGCAGTCGAGCAGCTGCGCGGGCAGTACCGGTGGCCGGTGTTGATCGGGCTCCAGCTGGCTGTGATGCGCGGCCAGCGCCTGGCGTTTGCGTGCCACCCGAGGTTCATCCAGCTGCAGGCGATGCGCCCGTGGCCAAGGCAGGCGCGGGTCGTCAGGCTGCGCCCAGTGCCAGGCCCACACCGGCACTTCCACCAGCTGCACCTTGCGCGCGAGCGCCGCCTGGGCTGCGGCGCGGCCGAGCGCCTCGTGGTCGCAGTGGCCGTCGCCACGCCAGGTGGTCATCAGCAGGTCGTCGGGGCGCAACAGTTGGTTGAGGTGGTTGACCAGAAAGGCTTCGTCGCGCGGTAGCGCACCGTCCTTGAGGTGCAAACGCCGCCAGTCCAGCCGGTTGAGGTCCAGGTCCAGCTGTTGCAGGGCATGCCGGCTCTCCTGCGGCCTTTGGCGGCGCAGGCGGTGTTCGGTCCAGGTCGAAGAGTCGGGGTGGCTGCCTTCACCATCGGTGGCGGAAATCAACAGCAAATCTTGCTCGCGGCCGTGCATGCCGGCCAGCAAGCCACCGGCCATCAGAATCTCGTCATCCGGGTGCGGGGCCAGCAACACCAGCCGCCGGCCCGGTGGGAGCAGCTGCTCGGGCGTGATCCAGGTCGCCCGCGCCAGGTGCGCGGACTGTTGCCAATCCGCCCAGGACGTGCCGGAACTGGCCTGAATAAGGTTTACCGTCATAGCTGCCAGGCTCCTGCCGGCACTTGGGCCAGCTGTTGTCCAAGTACGGCCAGGTCGCGTTCGGCGTGGCTCTGGCGCAGGAACACCGGCAGGTCGGCACTCAGCCGGGCGAAGTGGCTGCTGCGGCAGAACGGGGTCGCGCCCAGGGCCCGCCCCACGTGCCGGATGACCTGTTCGACCGCCTGTTCCACCTGGGCACGTACGCGACGCACCTCGAAACTGGCGTCGGCGGTGGGCTGGTGATCAATCCATGCGGCGCATTCGCGCAACGCCGCGCGGGCGCCACACAACGTTGCGTCAACCGCGCCGAGGTGCGCCTGGGCATGAGGGTCGGGCCGGGGCTTGCGGCACTGCTCGCGCAGGTAATCGGCCAACGCTTCGGCGGCGCCGTACCAGCAGGCGGCAATACCGCCGCCGCCGTGCCAGAACCCGGGGCGCGACAAGTATTGGCCTGGCTGGCCGACCGCGATGCCCGGCGAGTCGGCGAAGGCGATTTGCACGCTGGTGGTGGTGCCCATGCCGACCGCTTGCCAGTGATCGACGTGCAGGCTCTGGCTGGTGTGCCCGAGTTCGATCGCGACCAGCTGTGGCTGCTCGTCATCGGCCCAGGCGGTGATCAGCGCGCGATCGATCTGCAAGGCGCCGGAGCACCAGGCCTTGTGCCCTGCCAGGCGCACCTGGTCGCCCTCTCGGCCAATGATACGGGCACGGGCATCCGGGGGTTCGGCAGCCCATACCCCCCATATCGCATCACCCACGAGGTGAGCCGCGCCACATTCAGCCAGGATCGCCAGGGCGTCGGTATGGCCTTCATACAGCTTCGCCAGCGCCAGGTCGCAACCGGCGACGCGCGCCAGGGTCTGCCAGCGTTGCAGGGTATGGCCTTGGCCAGGCAGCGGCAACAGGTCGAGGTGGTCGGCCAACAAGGCCCGCATCAGCTGTGCCAGCTGGGTGTCCAGGTTTAGCGCCTGCGGCCGTTCGCTGAAGGTGCGCAGCAAGCTGTCGAGGTTGCTGAGGTTGAAATCCTGAATGATGCTCATGCCATCCCCATCTGTTTGCGCATGCGTGCGGTAATCGATTGGCGGGTCTTGGCCATGCCTGCCCATGGGTCGTCGACCTCGGCCAGGCGTTCGTGCAGGTTGCCGATGTGCCACTGGTTGGCGCCCTTGAGCTGCCCCAGCTCCTCGCGCCAGATCGGTACCGACACCGGCAGGCCCTCACGGGCGCGCAGGGAATAGGCACAAGCCGTGGTGGCGCCTTTGCCGTTGCGCAGGTAATCGATGAAGATCCGCCCCACACGGTTCTTGGGTCCGGACACCGCGCTCAGGCGGTCGGGGAACAGCTTGGCCAGGTAGTTGACGATGGCGTGGCTGAAGTCCTTGACCTCGTCCCAGCCGGCGCGCCGGGTCAGGGGCACTACCAAGTGAATGCCTTTGCCGCCGCTGGTTTTCAGAAACACCGTGAGGCCCAGTTCGTCGAGCAGGGTCAGGGCCAGCTGGGTGGCCTCGAGCATGGCTTTCCACGGCAGTACCGGGTCCGGGTCGAGGTCGAGCACGAAGCGGTCGGGCTTGTCGAAATCCGTGTCGATGGCGTTCCAGGTGTGCAGTTCGAGCATGTTCATCTGCACCGCACCGAGCAAGGTATCGGGGCGGTTGATGACCATCGCCGCCTGGCCAGCCTCGGTCTTGTCGTAGGTGACCACGTTGGCGATGTGCAATTGCTCGGCATTTTTCTGGAAGAACAGTTCGCCGCCCAGGCCGTCCGGGGCGCGGACCAACGCGACCGGACGGTCCTTGAGGTGGGGCAGGATCCACTCGCTGACGCCTGCGTAGTACTCGGCAACCTGGCGCTTGGTGGCGCCGATCGTGGCGTCGATCACGCGGTCCGGGTGGGTCAGGCGCAGGTCGCCGAGGCCTTCGTGTTGTTTCGCTGCTTTACGTTGGGACACGGTCTTGGCAGGCATGGCGCGCTCCAGGTCGATGGCTCTGGCCGGCTTGTCGTCGCGCAAGCCGTGGAACACCGAGTGGCGCACGATGCCGTCCCGGGTCATCTGTGCATAGGCCACCTCGGCCATCAGTTGCGGCTTGAGCCAATGCACGCCACGGGCGTCGGCACCGGTTGGCGGTCGGGGCAGGGCGGGCTTGGCGATTTGCAGGGGTTTGAGGCGGGCATGGAGGCTGTCCAGCGTGGTGGCGCTGAAGCCCGTGCCGACCTTGCCGGCGTACCGTAGCTCGCCGTTTTCGGCGTCATGCAGGGCCAACAATAGAGCACCGAAGCCGCTGCGGCTGCCCTTGGGGTCGGTGAAACCGACGATCACGAACTCCTGGCGCTGCTTGCACTTGAGCTTGATCCAGTCGGCGCTGCGCCGGCCGCTGTAAGGGCTGCCGGCGCGTTTGCCGATCAAGCCTTCAAGCGCCAGGCGGCAGGCACTGTCGAGCAACGAGTCGACCGGCTGGTCGAAGTCGGCGGAAAATTGAAGCACGTCCGAGCTGTCGTGCTCCAGCAGTTGGCGAAGCGCCTCGCGCCGCTCCTCGACCGGCTGCTCGCGCAAGTCCTGACCGCCCAGATAAGGCAGGTCGAACAGGTAATAGACAATCTGCTCGTCCTGGTCGGTGTCAAAGGCATTCTGCAGGGCCTGGAAATCGGCCACGCCGTTCTCGCCATTGACCACCATCTCGCCATCGAGCCAGGCAGAATCAACACCCAATGCACGCAGTGCAGCCACCTGCCGAGGCATCTTGGCGCTCCAGTCGTGGCCATTGCGGGTGAACAGGCGCACATCGTCACCATCGATACGGGCAAGGATGCGATAGCCGTCGAATTTGACTTCATAGCGCCAGTCGCCCGCAGGGGGCGAGTCGACCAAGGTCGCCAGCTGAGGCGGGAGTTTATCGGGCATTGCGGTTTTTTTGGCTGCACTTGCACGTCGACGTTTGGTGGGGTTGGCGGTCTTGTCCGCGTTGGCGGCACGTCGCGGTACTAACGTGCGGTCGCTGAGCACGCTGTCGGGCTGCGCCTCGACAATGCTGTACTCGGCCTCGCTGCGTGCCTGGCCGTCATGCGACTTGACCAGCATCCACTGTTCCTTCTTGCCGGCCAGGTGGGTGCGAAACAGGTTCCACACCCCACTGAGCTTTTCGCCCTGCAGGCGAAAGCGCAGCTTGCCCTTGGCATAGGCCTCCCGTGCGTCACCTTCGGGCTCCCAGCTACCGCGATCCCAGACAATCACATCGCCGGCGCCGTAGTGGCCTTCCGGGATATGGCCTTCAAAATTGGCGTAATCGAGGGGGTGGTCTTCTACATGAACGGCCAGGCGCCGCACTTTCGGGTCCAGCGATGGGCCTTTGGGGATCGCCCAGCTTTTCAACGTGCCATCCAGTTCGAGCCGGAAGTCGTAATGAAGGTGGCTGGCGTCGTGCTTCTGGATGCAAAACTGCAGGGCATGCGCCGTTTTGGCACGGCCGCGCTTGCCACTGGGCTCGGGCGTGGCGTTGAAATCGCGCTTGCGCTCATATTCCTGCAGGGGTTTGGCCATGACAGGCTCCAAAGGGGTCGCGGTCTTTAATTTGGGAGGCAACGGGCTTGGCGGTAGTTCAAAAATTCATTTCACCGCGCTGGCAAAAAAGTCTGAATCTTCGGCGGCCCCACCAGTCGACCGGATACACCCCGCTGATGGAGAGCCGAGATGAGCCAACCCACGGACCGCAAGCCCTACACGCCCAATGAAATCGATGACACCGAGGACCGCATGGGCAGCGTGCATGAGCTGGACTTCAGCGACCGCAACGACGACCGCGAGGGACGAATCGGTGATGAACGCCCTGCTTCGGAAGTGGCCAAGGAGTTCACGCCGCGGCGCGTTGCAGAAAGCGGCATGACCGGCGGTGAGGCGCTCACCGACAGCCTGCACGAGGACAACGTCACCGACGATGACCTCAGCCCGGATACGTTGTTCGATGAAACCGGCGCGCGCGACCCGTATGAGCCGGGCGATGGCGAGGGCCCGGCTGACGAAAGCCTGCGGCAGGTCGAGGCCAACGAGATTGGTGGCGGCATTGGCCTGGACGAAGCCGAACTTGCCCGCTCCGCGCCACTGGACGGTGAACCGTGGACTGACGACGTGGTGGACGAAAAACCTTCCAACTGACCCGCCAGCGCGCTAATGCGTTTGCCAGATCCCGTTGCTGCGTTCGCAGTCGGCGCGGGCCTGGCCCAGGCTGGGGGTGTCGTAGTAATACGTGATCACCCTGGCATCCTTGCCCAGTGCAGGCCGCGTCGAAGGCTCGTCGCGGCCTGCGGCTTTGGGGTTGGCCAAGGTTTCCTGGGTCAGCGGCGCGATGCAGCTACCGACGCTACCATCGGCGCAACGCGCCACTTTGTGCTTCTCGGTATTGAGCATCTCCTTGCTTTCGTTGCTACACGACCAGTTGATCGCTTCGGCCGGCATGTTGCTGTAGCTGTAGCAGGTCCGCCCTTCGACAGGCTTGACCGCTTCACTGGATGACCGGGTCATCACCTCGCAGGCCTCGGCCTGTACCTCGCCACTGGCCAGGCCGGCCAGCATCACCATCAACAGGGGTAGACGCATGTGTCACCTCCCGGGCCGCTGGCCCGTGTTCAGGTCTTGCGCAAGGACGTATCGCCGCGCTGGCGCAGGGTGCGCGCGCGTTTCTCCAGCACCAGGTAGGTGATCACCGCCAGCAGCAGCGGGATCAGGTAATACAGGGTGCGGTAGCCCAGCAGTGCCGCCACCAGGGTGCCCTGACCCAGCTGGCCGTGGAGCAGCGCGAGGAATACCGCTTCCAGCACGCCAAGCCCGGCGGGAATATGCGCCACAACGCCCGCGACGCAACTGATCAACAAGATGCCGAGGACAGACGGGTAGAACAGGTCGTCCGGCAACAACCAATAGATCAGCGCTGCCATCAACGCCCAGTTGCTCGCACCCAGCATCACCTGGCACAGCGCCAGGCGCAGCGAAGGCAGGGTGATCTCATGCTCGCGCACCTGCCAGGTGCGGCGCTTGGCGAATGCGCACGCCAACAGGTAGGCCAGGGCGATACCCAGCAACAGCAAGCCAATCATCTGCAGCCCGGTCACGCCCACCGCCCAGCTGTCCGGCAACTTGACCAGGCGCAACGCGAAGACCGTACCGGCCAGCAGCATGTAGCCCATCCAGTTGGTCAGCAGGCCCAGGGTGAGGATTTTGGTGATGGTCGCGGTGTCCAGGCCCAGCCGCCCATACAGCCGGTAGCGCAGGGCCACGCCACCCACCCAGGTGGTAAAGTTGAGGTTGAAGGCATAACAGACGAACGCCACCGGCAGCACCTGACTGGCGGGCAGGTGATGCCCGGTATAGGCCCGTGCCAGCAGGTCGTAGCTGGCGAACGTCAAGTAGCTGCACAGCGCCAGGGCCAGGCCGACGACCAGGGTGCCTGGCTTGTAGGCCACCAGCGACTGGCGCACCTCGTTCCAGTCCAGGTTGCGCGCCAGCAGGTACAGCAGTGTGGGGACCAGTATGACGAACAGCAGGGTCAACCCGCGCTTGCCCCAGGTATGCCAGGCTTTTTGTGCCATCAGGTATTGCCCTCGTGAAGGTCGCCCTGAGCTTGTATTTCCGGCTGCAACGAGCGCAGCCGTTGCCGGTGTGCCGGAAACCAGCCGGCAATGCGCGGGAAATAGCGGGTGAGGTGAAAGCCGATGAAGATCAGCGGTGCTCGCCACCAGTAGCCGCGAATCATCCGTTCCAGCGTTACCGCCTTGCATTGTTCGCTGGCCAGCGACGTGAGGTGTTGGTACAGGTGCTGGTTGAAGGCCCGGTCACGTATCAGCAGGTTGGCCTCCAGGTTGAACGACAGGCTCAGCGGGTCGAGGTTGCTCGAACCCACGGTCGACCATTCATCGTCCACCAGGGCGACCTTGCCGTGCAGCGGCCGTTGGCAATATTCGTGAATCCGCACGCCATCGCGCAGCAGGTAGTTGTACAGCAGCCGCGAGAGCGCGCGCACCCAGCGCATGTCCGGTTGGCCTTGCAGAATCAACGTCACCTGCACGCCACGGCGGGCCGCGTTGCGCAATTCGCGCAACAGCCGGTAACCCGGGAAAAAGTACGCGTTGGCCACCACGATCCGCTGGCGCGCCGCGCGCAACGCCTGCAGGTAACACACCTCTATATCGGTACGATGGCGCACATTGTCGCGTTCGACCAGCACGGCGCTGGCCTGGCCTGCAGGCTGGGTGAGGGGGCGCACCTGGCTGGGTGGGTCCAGCACCGGTGCCATCAACCGTCGACTGGAGGCATGCACCTGCGCCACCACCGGGCCCCACACCTCCACCGCATAATCCTGCTTGGCCATCGGGCCGAAGTCGCCCAGATGGTCGGCGCTGTAGTTGATCCCGCCGATAAACGCCCGCTCGCCATCGACCACCACGATCTTGCGGTGCAGGCGGCGGAACAGGTTGGTGCGCATGCCGGCCACACGCGGCTGCGGGTCGAACGCGTGAAAATTCACGCCCGCGTCGGTCATGGCTGAAATGAACCCTTCCGGGAGGTCTGCAGTGCCGTAGCCATCCACCGCCAGCTCTACGCGCACGCCGCGGCGCGCGGCATCGATCAGCACCTGCTGCAGTTGCTGGCCGACCTTGTCGTCGAAAATGATGAAGGTCTCCAGGAGGATTTCCTCGCGTGCCTGGGCCATGGCCTCGAACACGCGGGGGTAATAGTCTTCGCCGTTGATCAACAGCTCGACGCTGTTGCCGTCCACCCAGGGTCTGTTCACAGGTTGATCTCCGCAGCCAAGGGGGCATGGTCCGACAAATGTGACCAGGGGTATTTCGACAGCACCTGCGCCTGGCTTGCCTTGGCGTTGCGCAGGTAGATGCGGTCCAGGCGCAGCAACGGCAGGCGCGCCGGAAAACTGCGTGCAGGGCTGCCAAAGGCTTCCTCTACGTGTCGAGAGAGCACAGCGTCGGCTTTCAGCCGCCAATCGTTGAAGTCACCCGCGATAATCACCGGGGCTTTCGCCGGCAGGCTGTCCAGCAGCTCGAGTAACAAGTGCACCTGGCGTTGCCGATGCCCTTCGCGTAGGCCCAGGTGCACGCAAATGGCGTGAACGTCCTCATGGCCCGGAACGTCCAGGCGGCAATGCAGCAAGCCGCGCTCTTCATTGCCTTTGATCGACACGTCAAGGTTGCGATGATCGGCAATGGGGAATTTCGACAGCAGGGCGTTGCCATGGTCGCCATGCGGATACACGGCATTACGCCCGTAGGCGAACTGCGGCCACATGCTGTCGGCCAGAAACTCGTATTGCGGCGTCTCGGGCCAGGCTGGATGACGCTGCGCATGCTGCTGATGGCTACCATGCACCTCCTGCAGGAACACCAGGTCGGCACCGGTGGCGCGTACCGCCTCGCGCAACTCCGGCAGGATGAAACGCCGGTTCAACGCGGTGAAGCCTTTATGCACGTTGATCGTCAGCACGTTCAGGCGGTGTACCGTGGTAATGCGGTCGATGATGCAGCCGGGGTTGGGCAAGGTCTTGTTCACAATGCCACCTCCGGTTCGACCCCGGGCTCGGTGACCAGTTCACCGTCCAGTTCAAGCTTCTCGAGCAGGCGGCGCGCGTCGAAGGGGGCATGAACCTTCTGGTCATTATCGAAGTAGCAGTAGATGTCCCGCGAGGCACGCCGCCGCGGTGGCCGATCAACGATGAGTTGCGCATCGTCCGGCTGCCCGCCCTGGCTCCAGTGCTGGATGCGCTGCTTCCAGCGCCGCAGGGCGCGGGCGGTATAGCCGCTGCTGTAGAGTTCGACATCGCCGTGCAGGCGCATGTAGACGAAATCGGCAGTCACGTCCTCGACACAGGGCCATTTACCCGCACTGTCCGCTACCACCAGGGCCACGCGATGCTTGCGCAGCAGCTGGACGAACGCCTCGCACAGAAAGCTTTCGTTGCGGATCTCCACCGCATGGCGCAAACGCGCATTGCCTTTGATGGCGGTGCTGCCATTGCCCTGCAGGCGTTCGGCGCACTGCGCTGCGCAGGCGCGGGCAGCCTGGCGGTCACGCGGCAGCAGCTCGAGAAAGCGGGCAAAGCGGGCTTCATCGAACGTCATGTTCGGCGGAAACTGCCACAGGATCGGCCCCAGCTTCTTGCCAAGCAGCAAGGGGCCGGAGGCAAAGAAATTGGCCAGCGGTTCTTCGACATCCTTGAGCCTGCGTACATGGGTGATGTAGCGCGGCCCTTTGACCGAAAACACGAAATCGTCGGGCGTGTCATCCCGCCAGTGCTGGTAGCGTTCCGGTGACTGCAGGCTATAGAACGAGCCATTGATCTCGATACTGTTGACCGCCCGCGAGGCAAATGCCAATTCGCTGTCCTGCGGCAGGCCCTGCGGGTAGAAGTCCTTGCGCCAGGGGCCGTAGCGCCATCCGGATATTCCGATGCGGATCTCGCTCACGCTGTTGTCCTCATTGCTGTCCCTTGAATAGCGACCCGCGATGAGCACAAACGGTTCAGGGTCTGTGACCAATGGCCGGCAAGCCAGCGCCGGGGAACTTTGCGCCCGCCGACGATTCCACCGAAGGACGAAGCCTGGTGAGGACCGTTGGCATGAAATTCAACCGTTTCGCCCAATGGCTGGCCAACTGGACCGGCCGCCCGCTGTCTTTCGCCGTGGCCCTGCTGCTGATCCTGATCTGGGGCGTGAGCGGGCCATTGTTCGACTTCAACGACACCTGGCAGCTGGTGATCAACACCTCGACCACCATCATCACCTTTCTCATGGTGTTCCTCATCCAGAACACGCAGAACCGTGACAACGACGAACTGCACATCAAGATCGACGAACTGCTGCGCACCACCCGCCGCGCGCACAAGGCCTTGCTGGACCTCGAAGACATGGACTCGGCCGAGCTGCATGCGCTGCGCAAGCAATACCAGCTGATGGGCGAGCGTGGCGGTGATCAACCAGCAGCATCCAACGAGGATGACACGCGCGATTGAAGGCCTGCCCGTTCATCTGGAATGACCCGCCAACCTGGAGGCAAGCATGGCCAGACACATCATCCACTTCACCGGCCCGATCAATTCATCCACCTGCGGCAACCTGATCAACACCTGTTCCAAGGTGCTGCAACAAGGCGCCGAGGTGCTGCAGCTGAACATCGCCACCATGGGCGGGGAGTGCAGCTACGGCTTCACCCTGTACAACTTCCTGCGCGCCTTGCCGGTGCCGGTGCACACCCACAACCTGGGCACCGTCGAATCGATGGGCAACATCCTGTTCCTGGCGGGCGAGCACCGCACCGCTTGCGCCCACAGCAAGTTCCTTTTCCACCCATTCCACTGGACGCTGCACGGTTCGGTAGACCACGCACGCATGGCCGAGTATGCGATGAGCCTGGACTACGACTTGCGCCTATACGCAGAGATCGTCGCCGAACGCACCCAAGGCAGTAGCGAAGTGCTGGATGTGCCGCGCTATTTAATGGCATACCCGCGCATACTAGGGCCAAAGGAGGCGTTGGAGAGCGGCATGATCCACGCCATCGACGAGATGCCGATCGAAGCAGAGGTCACCCAGTGGAGTGTGCATGCTTGATGGGCGGCATTGCAGAAAAGCGGCGCACAAGCATTTGCCTGGCCGATGTTTCGCGCCGCTGGTCAGCTTTGCATAAATGGATTGAGCAGATCACTGCCAGGCCGGCTCGGAAAAGAGGCATGGCACCGTTTCATGCGCCCAACCATTCATCGCAAGGAGAAACGACATGGCTCGTGATCAACAGCGGACCGGACAACGTGGCGGCACCAAGGAAACCAACCCTGGTAACTTCGCCAATGACCGCGAACGGGCGTCCCGTGCCGGCCACAAAGGCGGCCAGGCCTCAGGCGGCAATTTTGCCAACGACCGTGAAAGGGCCTCGCAAGCCGGGCGCAAAGGTGGCCAGAACAGCCACGGCGGCGGCCGTCAGCCACAGGGATGAACGTCTGGATCACTTTCAGGCTTCAGGGGTTCGCGCTGCGAGCCCCTGCTCAGTGCAATTGTTCGACAATTATTTTGAATCTTTGCCGTCAGGTGTCACTCAATGAAGAAGTCATCCATGGAGAAGAGGAGGGCCCCGTGATGCCTAACCCCCAGCTGTACATCATCGACTACCAACTGCATGGCGAGCCACGCAGTTTCATCATTCGCATGGAGCGAATGGACAATACCGAAGCCTGGCATTGGGCAAGCTGTGATGCGGGTATCGGCATCATTCCCAAATTTGGCCGCGAGAAAATCAAGAAGGTCAGCCGGCCGATGGCCGAGCGTTATGGCATTACCGCGGTGAGTTGGCGGTTGTCGGGGGGCAAACCGAGCCAGTCGGTCGGGGATTCTGCAGTGATCAGCTAAAAAGCGGGAGCGGGCTGCAGGCCCGCTCAGGCAGGTTACGCCCCCGACTCCGGGTCGCTGGCCGGCACGCCAGGGCGGTTTTGATCATCATCGGCGACATTCGGGTCGGCATCCGGATCGTCTGCACGGTCGTTACGCTTTTCAGGGTCGAGTTCGGGCCAGTCATCCTGGGCGCTGCCGCCGCCCATTCGCAGTGTCTCGTTCATCACGGTCTCCTTGGTGGCATGTGCAATTTAGAGTGCGCATCCGCCACGGATGATCGGCCTGCAGGCGGCCGCCCCCGACCAACGGCATCAGGTACCTGTGTACTTGACCGCTGCAGCCGTACGCGAGGTGACATTCAGCACTTTGAGCAGCGATGACACATGAATGCGTACGGTGAATGGCGAGATGTCCAGGGCACGGGCGATTTCCTTGTTGGTCTTGCCCTGGGCAATCAGCCGCAACACTTCATGCTGACGGTGGGTGAGCTGTTCGAGTTCGGCATCACCGCCCAAGTTTGGCAACAGCCCGGAAGGCGCGTACCTGACCAGCACTTCACCCTCGCGAATGGCCAGGATCGCCGCGCCGACCTCGTCGGGCGCGATGCTCTTGCCGATGAAACCATCGACGCCGCTGGCCATGACCAACTCGATCAGCGCGGGGTCATCGACCATCGACACGATGATCAGCGTGGTGCGGCGCAGTTGCTGGCGCAACTCGGCCAGGCGGTCGATGCCGGTCAGCCCGGGGAAGCGCAGGTCGAGGATGAGGGTATCCGGCGCTTCGCCCTGACACGCCAGGGCTAGCACCTGTTGAAGGTCGCCGGCTTCTTCCAGTTGGGCATCGGGCAACACCCGCTGAACGGTGCGGGCCATCGCTTCCCTGAACAGCGGATGGTCATCCGCCACGATGATGCGGCACGTCACGTCCTGACACTCCCTGTGAACGCCGGTTTTCCGGGCCATGCTAATTTAGCAGCTGACAACGGCAAACGTCGCGCCGAGAGGGCCGTTATGCGACCCCGTGCACAGGGATGTCACCATGGACTACGACAAGAACAACGAACTCGACCAGGCCAACCTGCGGGTGAAGGTCGCCAGCTTTGCCCTGGTTTACATCACCGTGCTGGGCTTTTTGCCCGGGCAGTCGCTGCAAGACTACCTGCCGGTGATCTGCTACATCGTCAGTTTCATCGTGCTGTCGATCGGCTTGCGCCAGGCCATCGCCCGCTGGCCGGGGCATTACCCCTGGCGACGGGTGCTGGGCATCGTGCATGACTACACGGGCACCTGCTTCGGCCTGGTGCTGGGCGGCGAAGCGGCGTTGCCGCTGTATGCGGTGATGGTCTGGGTCAACCTGGGCAACGGCATGCGCTTCGGCACGCGTTACCTGCTGATTGCCACGCTGCTGGCGCTGACGGCGCTGCTGGTGGTCTACCAGCTCACCCCCTATTGGCAGGCCAACCCCTTCATGGTGCTCATGCTGCTGACCACCAGCACGGTGATCCCGGTGTATGCCCACATGCTGCTGGAGCGCACGCGCCAGGCCTCGGAGCTGGCGATGGCCGCCACCCAGGAGAAGTCGCGGTTCCTCGCCCAGGCCAGCCATGACCTGCGCCAGCCGATCCACTCCATCGGCCTTTTCACCGCATGCCTGCGCGAAGCGTCACTGGGCGAGCAGGAGCGACGCCTGGTGGACAGCATCGACCGGTCCTTGCTCAATGTGTCGCAGCTGTTCCGCTCGATCCTCGACCTGTACACCCTGGACAACGGCCGGGTGCAGCCCAAGCACGACACCTTTGCGGTGGGCGACCTTCTGGCCGAGCTGCTGCGCCAGAACGCCGAAGCGGCCCGCTGGGCTGGCGTGGAGATGCGCCTGCGCCCCAGCAGGCACTGGACCCGCGCCGACCGCGGGATGCTCGCGACCATGGTGCAGAACGTGCTGTCGAACTGTTTCAAGTACGCGGCGCATCGCCCGTTGCTGATGGGCGTTCGGCGCCATGGCGAAGGGCTGGCCATCGTCGTCTATGACCAAGGGCGCGGCATTGCCGACGAGCACCAGGGGCTGGTCTTCGAAGAGTTCTACCGCGTGCGCCAGCTGCGTGACAAGGATGTTGAAGGCGTTGGTTTGGGCTTGTCGATCGTCAAGCGGCTGGGGCAGCTGATGGGCTTGCAGGTGCGCTTGCGTTCACGGCTTGGCCGAGGTACTGCGGTCAGTCTGCTGGGCTTGCCACGGCTCGCCGCCCAAAAACCGGTGGCTGGCGTTGAACAGCAAGCGCTGCAGCACGCGTTGCTGGGTGGTTTGCGTGTTTGCCTGGTGGAGGATGACCACAACGTGCTGCGCGCCACGTCAGCGTTGCTGCAGCGCTGGGGGTGCGAGGTGGAGCCGCACAGCTCACCGGTGGGGCTGAGCAGCCAATGCGAGGTGATCGTGGCCGATTATGACCTGGGGCAGGAGGCGACGGGGGTGGACTGTATCGACAGCCTGCGCCAGCAGCGTGGCTGGCAGGTCCCGTCGCTGATCATGACGGGGCATGACCTTGAGAAGATTCAGGCCATCGTGCAAGGGCGCAATATCGCCGTCCTTTCCAAACCCGTGCGTCCTGCGGAGTTGCGGGTAGCCTTGCGCAAGCTGCGCGAGGAGGCCTCGACGCCGACTGGCTAGACCGGCGTCGGGACAGGCCCGTTTTACTGCAGGATCAACGCCTGGCCTTCCTTGAGGCACGACGGCGTCGGCTGGTACAAGCCCATGCCACCGACCGCGACGATCGCGCCGCTCGGGATCTGGCAGTTGTACTCGCCCTTGGCCGTGGTGGCGGTGTAGTAGGTGATGGTGCTGTCGCTGCGCACATTGGCAACCTTGCTCACCGGGGTGTTCAAGGCAAACTCGGCGCGCTCCTTGAGGGTGTCGTTGGAAGGGTTGATGGTTTGGCATCCGGCGACACCGACCAGTACGGCGGCGCTCAGGAGGAGTTTGAGGGCATTCATGACAATAGGCTTCCTTGGCGTTGTTCTGGGTGTACGGCGCGCGCTGTTTGCAGCGCGGGTGGCCGGACTATAGCGCCGAGGCAGGGTGAGGGCGATTAGGGCGGATGTACGAGATGGCCAGTTGCCTTTAGCCATTGTGGGCACGGGTCTTGTCGCAGCCAGGCTGTCGACAGGACCCGTGCGTTTGCTGTCAGGGCTTTTTCAGCACCAAGGTCAGAATGTCGTAACTGGCCACCAGCTCGCCCAGCTGGTTGGTGACCTCTACATCCCAGGCCACCACGCCTTGCGGTTGCCCCAGCGGGCTGGTCTTGCCCTGGTCGATCTTGCGCTTGCAGGTCAGCCGCGCCTGGAGGGTATCGCCAATGCCCACCGGGCTGATGAAGCGCAGGGTATCCAGACCGTAGTTGGCCAGCACCGGCCCGACGCCTGGGGACACGAACAGCCCGGCCGCCGCTGACAGCACGAAATAGCCATGGGCGATACGCTTGCCGAACTGCGACGCCTTGGCCGCAATCTCGTCGAAGTGCATGTAGAAGTGGTCGCCCGACAGACAGCCGAAGTTGACCAGGTCGGCTTCGGTCACCGTGCGACGGTGGGTGAGCAGCGACTCACCGATGCGCAGGTCGCCGAAGTAACGGCGGAACGGATGCACTTCGGTCTCGATCACTTCAGCGCCGCGTACATACTCACCGGTCACGGCAGTGAGCATGCTCGGCGAACCCTGCACGGCGGCGCGTTGCAGGTAATGCTTGACCGCACGCAGGCCACCCAGCTCCTCACCGCCACCGGCGCGGCCGGGGCCACCGTGCTTGAGCTGTGGCAATGGCGAGCCATGGCCGGTGGATTCTTTAGCGGCCTCGCTGTCCAGTACCAGCAAGCGGCCGTGCCAGGCGGCGGCAACCGGGACCGCCTTGGCGGCCACGGCGCGGTCGGCGGTGACCAGGGTCGCCACCAGGCTGCCCTTGCCGCGCGCCGCCAGGGCCAGGGCCTCGTCCAGGTCATCGTAGGCCATCAGCGTGCTGACCGGGCCGAACGCTTCGATATCGTGTGCGCCGCCGTCGGCATGCGGGTCGCGGGCCTGGAGCAGGGTCGGGGCGAAGAATGCACCTTCAGCCACGCCTTCGCCACGCGGGGCAAAGCCATCGCTGGCGCCGAACAGTTGGTCGCAGCTGTGCAGCAGGGCGCGTACGCGCTCGCCGACGTCGCGCTGCTGGTCATGCGAGGCCAGGGCGCCCATGCGCACACCTTCCACCGACGGGTCGCCGACCACTACCTTGCTCAGGCGCTCACGCAGGCGCGTGGCCACGGCATCCAGGTGCTTGGCCGGGACGATGGCGCGGCGGATGGCGGTGCATTTCTGCCCGGCCTTGGTGGTCATTTCACGCACCACTTCCTTGATGTACAGGTCGAACTCTTCACTGTCCGGGTTGACATCTGGGCCGAGGATAGCGCAGTTGAGCGAGTCGGCCTCGGCAGTGAAGGGTACCGAGTTGCGGATCAGGTTGGGCGTGACGCGCAGTTTTGCCGCGGTGTCGGCGGAACCGGTAAAGGTCACCACATCCTGGCCTTGCAGGCGGTCGAGCAAATCGCCGGTGCTGCCGATCACCAACTGCAGGCTGCCGGCCGGCAGCAGGCCGGACTCGTTCATCAGGCGCACCACGGCTTCGGTCAGGTAGCTGGTGGAGGTGGCGGGTTTGACGATGCACGGCATGCCGGCCAGGAAAGTGGGTGCGAACTTCTCCAGCATGCCCCAGATGGGGAAGTTGAAGGCGTTGATATGCACGGCAACGCCAGCGCGCGGTACCAGGATATGGCTGCCGGCGAAATGGCCCTGCTTGCCCAGCGCAATTGCCGGCCCTTCATGCACCAGGTTGCCCGAGGGCAGTTCACGGCTGCCGATGCCGGCATAGGCGAAGAGCGTGGCATTGCCTCCCTCGATGTCGATCCAGCTGTCGGCGCGGGTGGCACCGCTGTGGTGGGACAGCGCGTACAGCTGCTCCTTGCGTTCGGCCAGGTACAGCGCAATGGCCTTGAGGCGGGCGGCGCGTTGCTGGAAATCCATGGCCATCAGTTCGACCAGGCCACGGGCGCGGGCAAAATCCACGGCCTCGGCAAAATCAGGGCGCTCTTCGGGGCAATAGGCCAGGACGTGACCATCCAGTGCGCTACGCAAGGCCTGGGCGCCGTGCTGGCCGGTCCAGCGGCCGGCGATGAAACTCTGCAGGGTTGGGGCGTCAGACATGCTGTTCTCCATGCTGTTCTAATGTCGGGAAGGGCGCTGTTACCACAGCGCCAGGGTGTAGCCGATGATCAGGCGGTTCTCGTCCACGGCGTTGGTCAGGCCATTGCCGGAACGGAAGGTGACGTTGCGCCAACGCAGGCTGACGTCCTTTAACGGCCCGCTCTGGATGACGTAGGTCAGGTCGGTGTCGCGCTCGCGCTCACGGCCATTGCTGACGGTGGCGGTTTCGGCGTGGCGGCCGTCGGTGTAGCGGGTCATGAAGCTCAGGCCGGGGATGCCCATGGCGACGAAGTCGTAGTCGTAGCGCACCTGCCAGGAATCCAGCCCGGCGCGGGTGAAGGTGTTGTAGGTCACCAGGTTGACGGTGAACGGGTCGCCACCGTTGACGAACGGGAAGGCGCTGTCGCCGGACATCTGCTGCCAGGTGGCGGTGAACTTGTGCGCCCGTACGCCCAGGGTGAACATGGCGTTGAAGTTGCGGTTGTCGATGTTGCCAGCGCGTTTGGCGCCGTCGTTGCGGCTGTCGAAATAGCGCAAGTCGGTACGCAGGCTCAGGCCCTCGCCCAGCGGGCGGGTGTCGATCAGGCCGACGAACTGCTGGCGGTAGATGTCTTCGAGCTTGGCGTAGTAATAGCTGACGCTGGTCTGCGGGGTGATCGCGTAGCTGCCGCCGCCGAAGTCCAGGTGGTCGCTGCTGGCGGCGCCGTAGCCCATGTCATCGCGGCCGGACGAATCGCGCAGGTTGGCCTTGCTCAGGCGCCCGGCGTTGACCGTCAGGCCGGCCAGCTCCTGGCTGTTCAGCAGGCCGCCCTGGAAGGTCGAGGCCAGCAATCGGGTGTCGTTGTACACCACCACCGGCAGGATCGGCTGCAGGGTGCCGAGGCGCAGGGTGCTATTGGACACACGCACTTTGCCGGTCAGGCCCAGTTCGCTGTAGTTGTCCACCGGCTCCTGGCTATTCGGGCCGAACGGCAGCAGGCCGGTGTTGCGCCGGTCACGGCTGGCGTCGAGCTTGATGCCCAACTGGCCCATGGCGTCCACACCCATGCCCACCGGGCCTTCGGTAAAGCCTGATTCCAGCCGGGCGGTAAAGCCCTGGCCCCATTCCTCGGCCTTGGCCTGCGGGGCGTTGCTCTGGCGGAAGTCGCGGTTGATGTAGTGGTTGCGCAGGTCCAGGCGTGCGTGGCTGTCACCGATGAAATCGGCCAGGGCCGGCAGGGGCAGGGCGAGGGTGGCCAGCCAGGCGGCAGATTTGAAGTGCATGCGGTTCATTGTTGTTATACCCGAGCTGTTCAAGGTTCAGTGCTTGCTGGCGCCAGCGGCGCCGATACCGGTCATGGAACGGATGAACTGCGCCAGGTAGCGGCCACGCTCTTCGCTGGCACGCGCGGAGGTGTCCGTCACCGAGAACACCCAGGCGCCGAGGAACGCCAGGCTCATGGAGAACAGCGCCGGGTTGCTGTAGGAGAACAACGCCCGCTCGTTGTGCAGCACGTTGACCCACACCGCCGGGCCCAGCACCACCAGCACCACGGCCGAAACCAGCCCGGCCATGCTGCCGACCACCGCGCCGCGGGTGGTCAGGCCCTTCCAGAACATGGAAAGCAGCAGTACCGGGAAGTTGACCGAGGCGGCCACGGCCAATACCAGGCCGGAAAGGAAGGCGATGTTCTGCGACTCAAACATCAGCCCCAGCATCACCGCCAGCAGGCCGATCAGCAGCGTGGCGATGCGCGAGACACGCATCTCTTGCTGTTCGGTGGCCTGGCCTTTGCGCACCACGCAGGCATACAGGTCATGGGACACGGCCGACGCACCGGAAAGCGCCAGGCCAGCCACCACGGCAAGAATCGTTGCGAACGCCACGGCGGAGATGAAACCCAGGAACAGGTTGCCACCCACGGCTTGCGCCAGGTGCACGGCGACCATGTTGCCGCCGCCGATGATCGCGCCGCTGGCATCGCGGTAGGCCGGCTCGGTGCCGACCATGACGATGGCGCCGAAGCCGATGACGATCAGCAGCAGGTAGAAGTAACCGATGAAACCGGTGGCATAGAACACGCTCTTGCGCGCTTCCTTGGCATCGCTGACGGTGAAGAAGCGCATCAGGATATGCGGCAGGCCGGCGGTGCCGAACATCATGCCCAGGCCCAGCGAGATCGCATCCACCGGGTTCGACAGCAAGCCACCCGGCGCCATGATCGCCTGGCCCTTGGCGTGCACGGCCACGGCGTTGGCGAACATTGCCTCGGTGCTGAAGCCGAAATGCTTGAGCACCATGAAGGCCATGAACGTGGTGCCGGACAACAGCATGACCGCTTTGATGATCTGCACCCAGGTGGTGGCGAGCATGCCGCCGAAGGTGACGTAGGCGACCATCAACACGCCGACCAGCATCACCGCGTACAGGTAGCTGATGCCGAACAGCAGCTCGATCAGCTTGCCGGCACCGACCATCTGCGCCACCAGGTACATCAGCGCCACGACCAGGGTGCCGAAGGCCGAGCTGAGGCGTACCGGGGTCTGCGCCAGGCGGTACGAGACCACGTCGGCAAAGGTGTATTTGCCCAGGTTGCGCAGGCGCTCGGCAATCAGGAACAGGATGATCGGCCAGCCGGCCAGTACACCCAGGGCATACAGCAGGCCGTCATAGCCGTTCATGAACATCATCGCCGAGATGCCCAGGAAGGACGCGGCGCTGATCATGTCGCCGGCAATCGCCAGGCCGTTCTGCATGCCGGTGAGGCCGCCGCCGGCGGTGTAGAAGTCGCTGGCCGAGCGGGTGCGCAAGGCAGCCCAGCGTGTCACCAGCAAGGTGAAGCAGACGAACACCATGAACATCGAGATGGCAGTCCAGTTCATTGCGCACACTCCTGCTTGACCTTGTCGTTCAGCGGGTCGAGCACGTTGTTGGCGCGGTGCACGTAGAGGCCGGTGAGGGCGAAGGACAGCACGACCATGAGCACCCCGACCAGCATGCCGACGGTGGTCACCCCGCCGCTGAGGGACTGGCCCAGGGTGCTGGGCGAGAACGCCACCAGCAACACGAAGCCGTAGTAGATCACCAGCATGGCCAGGGTCAGGCTGCCGTTGAGACGGCGTTTACGCCGCACCAGGTGCTGGAAATCGGGGTGGTTGCTGATGCTCTCGATGTGTTCGGGGGTCATGGCAAGCGATCTCTGGGTGTTGTAATTGTTTTTGTGAGGTCACGCGGGTGATGCGGTGTTGCTCAGGGCCCTATCGCCGGCAAGCCGGCGCCCACTGGGGGGCTATCCGTGGGAGCCGGCTTGCCGGCGATGAAGGCGAATCGGTCTCAAAGCTGGTCGAAATCGAGGACCACCTTGTCGCTGACCGGGTAGGTCTGGCACGACAGCACATACCCGGCCGCCACTTCGTAGTCTTCCAGCGCATGGTTGCTGTCCATCTCCACCTCGCCTTCGATCACGCGGCATTTGCAGGTCGAGCACACCCCGGCCTTGCACGAGTAGGGCAGTTCGGCACCAATGGCGTTGCCGGCGTCCAGCACGTTCTGGGTGTTGCGCGGAAGGTCGAAGCTCAGCGCCCGGCCATCGCTGATCACGGTGATGTGGCTGAGCGCCGAATCCACCTGGCGCGCCGCCTCGCGGGCTTCGCGACGGGCTTCGCTGCCGGCGGCGGCGAACAGTTCGAAATGAATGCGCTCCTTGGCCATGCCGTTGGCCTGCAGGCTGTCACGCACCGTTTCGGTCATGGCTTGCGGGCCGCAGATGAACGCGGCATCCAGGCTGCCCACATCCATCCAGCGGGAAAACAGCTGGCCACACTTGTGGGCGTCGATGCGGCCGTTGTACAGGTCGACGTCCTGTTGCTCGCGGCTGAACACGAAAATCAGGTTGAGGCGGTCGAGGTAGCGGTTTTTCAGGTCTTCCAGCGTGTTGCGGAACAACGCGCCGGAACTGGAGCGGTTGCCGTACAGCAAGGTGAAGCGGCTGTGCGGCTCGCTGGCCAAGGTGGTGGCGATGATCGACAGGATCGGCGTGATGCCGCTGCCGGCGGCCACACCCAGGTAGTTGCCCTGGCGGGCTGGCTCCAGCGGCACAAAGAAACTGCCGGACGGTGGCATCACCTCCAGTTGCTGGCCGGCCTTGAGCACTTCGTTGGCAAACGCCGAAAAACGCCCCCCAGGCACGCGTTTGACGGCCACGCGCAGTTCGCCGTCCTGCACGGCGCTGCAGATGGAGTAGGAGCGGCGTACTTCCTCATCGCCCAGCTGGGTGCGCATTACCAGGTACTGGCCTTGGGTGAAGCGGAAGGCGTCCTGCAGGTGCGCCGGCACGTCGAAGGCAATTGACACCGCGTCGCGGGTCTCGTTGCGCACTTGCTTGATGGTCAGGCTGTGAAACTGGCTCATGGTGGTCTCCACGGCTCAAATGCATTTGAAATAGTCGAACGGCTCCAGGCACTCGCGGCAGCGGTACAGCGCCTTGCAAGCCGTGGAGCCGAACTGGCTGAGCAGTTCGGTGTGGTGGCTGCCGCACTGCGGGCAACACACCTGGGGGGGCTCGCCGAGCAGGCTGCGCTTGCTGGCGCTGCCGCTTGGAGGGGCGATGCCGTAGGCATGCAGGCGTTCACGGCCCAAGGCGCTGATCCAGTCGGTGCTCCAGGCCGGGGTCAGCCGGCGCTCCAGGCCTGGCGCGGGAAAACCGGCCTGCTCCAGCGCCTGGCGGATATCGCCCTCGATCACTTCGGTGGCGGGGCAACCGGAGTAGGTGGGCGTGACCACCAGGTGCAGGTGGCCGTCACGCCAGCCCAGGTCGCGGACAATGCCCAGGTCGACCACGCTGACCACCGGCACTTCCGGGTCCATGACCTCGCCCAGCACTTCCCAGGCCCGCGCCAGGTCGTCGCCGCGCGGCGCCCGGGCGCCACGGTCACCGGCGATCAGCTCACCAGGTTGCATCGGGGTAAGCCCTTGGCAGGAACTGCATCTCGGCCAGCAGCAGGCCCAGGTGTTCGGTGTGCAGCCCTTGGCGCCCACTGAGGTAGAAATGGCTGGCAGCCTGGGGCAGGGGCAGGTCGACCGAGGTGAAGACGGCGCTGACCTGCTTGAGCCAATCCGCGCCCACCTGTGCCGGGTCGGCCGCAATACCGGCTTGGGCCATCTGCCCTTCGTGATCGCTGCCCGCCGCGAGCTCGACGGTGAAGCGCCATAGTCCCGGGATCGCTTCGAGCATGCGCCGACGGCTTTCGTCAGTGCCACCGCCCAGGCGTTGCACCCATTCAGCCGAGCGGCGCAGGTGGTAGGTGACTTCCTTGAGTGCTTTGGCAGCGATGCCGGCAATCCGCCCGTCGCTGGAGTCGACCAACCGCTGAAGCACGGCGTGGTGCCAGGCGTCATAGAAGAACTGCTTGGCCATGGTCACGGCAAAGTCGCCATTGGGCTGTTCGACCAGCAACAGGTTACGGTACGCCCGCTCGTCACGGCTAAAAGCCAGGGCGTCGGCGTCGCGGCCGTCGTCCAGCAACTCGGCGGCGTACTCCAGCCAGTTGCGCGCTTGGCCCACCAGGTCGAGGCCGACGTTCATCAAGGCCAATTCTTCTTCCAGTGCCGGTGCGTGGCCGCACCACTCGCACAGGCGCTGACCCTGGACCAGGGCGCTGTCACCGAGCAACAGCAGGTAAGGGATGAGATCGTGCTTGTGCATGGTCAACCTCACATGTGCCCCACTTCGTCGGGCAGTTCATAGAAGCTGGCGTGGCGGTAGACCTTGTCGTCCGACGGCGCGAACAGCGGGTCTTTATCGTCAGGCGAGGAGGCGGTGATCAGTGCCGAAGGCACCACCCACAGGCTGACCCCTTCGCTGCGACGGGTGTACAGCTCGCGCGCGTTCTCGATGGCCATGGCGGCGTCGGCGGCGTGCACGCTGCCGACATGCTTGTGGTTCAGGCCGTGCTTGCTGCGCACGAACACTTCATAGAGGGTCCAGACAGACATTTCAGATCTCCGCATCAATCGCCGCTCAGGCGGCGTTCTTGTTCTGTTGCTTGCGTGCGTAGGCCACAGCGGCTTCGCGCACCCAGGCGCCATCCTCGATGGCCTTGCGCCGGGTGGCGACACGCTCCTGGTTGCACGGGCCGTTGCCCTTGATAACTTCGTAGAACTCGTCCCACTGGATGGCGCCGAAGTCGTAGTGGCCGCGGGCTTCGTTCCATTTCAGGTCAGGATCGGGCGCCGTGCAGCCGAGCAGTTCGAGCTGCGGCACAGTCTGGTCGATGAAGCGCTGGCGCAGCTCGTCGTTGGTCTGGCGCTTGATTTTCCAGGCCATCGACTGGGCGCTGTTGGGGGAGTGTTCGTCGCTGGGGCCGAACATCATCAACGCCGGCCACCAGAGGCGGTTGATGGCGTCCTGGACCATGTCCTTCTGCGCCTGGGTGCCCTGGCGCATCATGGTCAGCAGCAGCTCGTAGCCCTGGCGCTGGTGGAAGCTTTCCTCCTTGCAGATGCGGATCATCGCGCGGGAATACGGGCCGTAGGAGGTGCGCTGCAGCACTACCTGGTTGACGATGGCGGCGCCATCGACCAGCCAGCCCACGGCGCCCATGTCCGCCCAGTTCAGGGTCGGGTAGTTGAAGATGCTCGAGTACTTGGCCTTGCCGCTGTGCAGCTTGGCAATTTCTTCGTCGCGGTCGGCGCCGAGGGTCTCCATGGCGCTGTACAGGTACAGGCCGTGGCCGGCTTCGTCCTGGATCTTGGCCATCAGTTGCAGTTTGCGCTTGAGGCTGGGGGCGCGGGTGACCCAGTTGCCTTCGGGCAGCATGCCGACGATTTCCGAATGGGCGTGCTGGGAGATCTGCCGGATCAGGGTCTGGCGATAGGCATCGGGCATCCAGTTCTTGGCTTCGATCTTGATCTCGGCGTCGATTTTTTCCTGGAAGTTGCGCTCTTCAGGCGACATCTCGTCCAGCGCCTTGACGCGTTTGACTCCGGTTTCCACTAGCTGTGCGTACATGTTCCGACTCCTGCTAAGGCATGAGTCATTTGTAAGCGATACAAAACATAACGTCAAACAGTTTTGAATGTATCAAATATGATTTGTGTATCACATGCGGGCTTGGCCCGCGAAGAGGCCTTCAGATTCAACGCAAAAAAAGCCCCGGACCAGGCCGGGGCGCAACAGGCAGCTGATAGGTCAGCTAGCCAAGCGTTTGTCGAACACGTGACACGCCTTGCCCTCAGAGCGCTTGAGCGTCCCGCAAGGCTGTAGCCGAACGTGGGTGCTGATGCCGATGTAGGTCTTGATTTGCTGGGTCAGTTCACCGGTAAGCAGCTTGCGCTGGCCTTCCTCCATCGCCTGGCACTCGGCACGAAGCTCCACATGCACCTCGACACTGTCCAGATTCCCATTGCGATACAGATGTATTTCATACAGCTCTGAAAGGTGTTTTATTTTAAGCACCTGCTCCTCAATCTGCGTCGGGAATACGTTGACCCCGCGGATGATCAGCATGTCGTCACTGCGCCCGGTGATCTTGCCAATGCGCCGCATCGGCCGCGCCGTGCCAGGCAGCAAACGGGTCAGGTCGCGGGTGCGGTAGCGCACCATCGGCAGCGCCTCCTTGCTCAGCGAGGTGAACACCAGCTCGCCGAGCTGACCGTCCGGCAGCACTGCGCCAGTCACCGGGTCGATGATTTCGGGGTAGAAGTGGTCTTCCCAGATGGTCGGGCCATCCTTGGTTTCGAGGCATTCCATGGCCACGCCTGGGCCCATGATCTCGGACAGGCCATAGATATCCAGCGCATCGATGCCCAGGCGCTGCTCGATGGAGCGGCGCAGCTCGTCGGTCCAGGGCTCGGCACCGAAGATGCCCAGGCGCAGCTTGAGGTCGTGCGGGTCGATGCCCTGGCGCTCGATCTCGTCGGCGAGGTTGAGCATGTACGACGGGGTGACCATGATGATGTCAGGCTGGAAGTCGCGAATCAGCTGCACCTGCTTCTCGGTTTGGCCGCCCGACATGGGGATCACCGTGCAACCCAGGCGTTCGGCACCGTAGTGCGCGCCCAGGCCGCCAGTAAACAGGCCATAGCCGTAGGACACATGTACCTTGTCGCCTTTGCGCCCCCCAGCGGCGCGGATCGAACGGGCGACCACGTTGGCCCAGGTGTCGATGTCGTTCTGGGTGTAGCCGACCACGGTCGGCTTGCCGGTGGTGCCGCTGGAGGCATGTAGGCGCACGACCTCCTGCTGGGGCACGGCGAACATGCCGTAGGGGTAGTTGTCGCGCAGGTCGTTCTTGCCGGTGAAGGGGAACTTCGCCAGGTCGTCGAGCGATTTCAGGTCATCCGGGTGAGCGCCGCATTCGTCAAAGCGTTTGCGGTAAAGCGGGACGTTGTCGTAGGCGTGTTGCAGGCTCCAGCGCAGACGCTCCAGCTGATGCTGGCGCAAGGCGTCGACACTGGCGGTTTCCATCGGGTCCAGCAGGGCACGATCGGCATCATGGTACATGTTCATGGCATCACTCGAATTGTTCTTGTAGACCGGCCGCAGGGCGGCCGTGAGTGTCATGGACGCAGCATAACCGGCGGCGTCGCGTTCAGTAACACGCCATTGGTCAGAGGCGCTCGATGACCATGGCAATGCCTTGGCCGACGCCGATGCACATTGTGCACAAGGCGTAGCGTCCGGCGGTTTCTTCCAGCTCGTGCAGGGCGGTGGTGATCAGGCGTGCACCGCTCATGCCCAGCGGGTGGCCCAGCGCAATGGCGCCGCCGTTGCGGTTGACCCGCGCATCGTCGTCGGCCAAGCCCAACTCGCGCAGCACGGCCAGGCCCTGGGCAGCGAACGCCTCATTGAGTTCGATCACGTCCATGTCGGCCAGCGCCAGGCCGGTCAGTGCCAGCAGCTTGCGCGTTGCAGGTACCGGCCCGATGCCCATGATGCGTGGCTCGACCCCGGCCACGGCCATGCCGACAATCCGCCCACGCGCCTTGAGCCCGTGGCGGCGAGCCGCTTCGCTATTGGCCAGCAACAGTGCACAGGCGCCATCGTTGACCCCGGAGGCGTTGCCTGCGGTGACGCTCCCGCCCTGGCGGAACGGGGTGCCGAGCTTGGCCAGTTGCTCCAGCGTGGTGTCGGCCCGCGGGTGTTCATCCTGCTCGACGCGAATGGCCGGGCCTTTGCGCTGGGCGATCTCGACCGGCACGATCTCACGCGCCAGGCGACCGCGGGCCTGGGCTGCGGCGGCCTTGTGCTGGCTGCGCAAGGCAAAGGCATCCTGGTCGGCACGGGAAATGGCGAACTGTTCGGCGACGTTTTCTGCCGTCTCTGGCATCGAATCGATGCCGTATTCGGCGTGCATCAGTTTGTTGACGAAACGCCAGCCAATCGTCGTGTCGAACAGCTCGGCGCTACGGCCAAAGGCCTGTTCCGATTTGCCCATGACAAACGGTGCACGCGACATCGATTCGACCCCACCCGCCAGCATCAACCCGGCCTCACCGCAGCGCAGGGCGCGGGCGGCATTGCCGATGGCGTCCATGCCAGAACCGCACAGGCGGTTGAGGGTGGTGCCCGGCACGCGGGTCGGCAGGCCGGCCAGCAGCGCGGCCATGCGCGCGACGTTGCGGTTGTCTTCACCGGCCTGGTTGGCACAGCCGAGGATCACGTCGTCGATGGCGCTCCAGTCCAGCTCAGGGTGGCGTGCGACCAGCGCCTTGATCGGTACGGCGGCCAGGTCGTCGGCGCGCACGCTGCTGAGCGCGCCGCCGTACCGGCCGATTGGCGTGCGCACGGCATCGATGATCAGCGCATCAAAAGGAGTGTGTTCAGTCATTTGCGGTCTCCTGCGCGAGCACGGTGCCGCGCACTTTGTAGGATTTGCCGTGGAACAGGGCGACCAGTTCGCCGCGCTGGTTTTCGATGCGCACGTCGTACAACCCGGTGCGGCCCTTGCGGCTCAGTTCGGTCGCGCTGGCAGTGAGCACATCGCCGCACAGTGCCGGGGCGACATAGTCGATGCTGCAGCCCAAGGCTACCGTCGCTTCGTCGTAACCGTTGCAGGCAAAGGCAAAGGCCGAGTCGGCGAGGGCGAACAGGAAGCCGCCGTGGCAGGTGCCGTGGCCCTGGACCATATCGGGCCGCACCGCCATGCCCAGGCGCGCGTGGCCGGCGCCGGCAGCCAGCAGGCTGATGCCCAGGGCCTGGCTGGCCTGGTCGCGGGAGAACATCGCATCGGCGCAGGCCTGGGCCAGTTCGTCCGGGGTGCGTTGCAGGTCAGTCATGCAGGCGGGCTCCTTGGGCGTGGCTGCGGCGTAGCAGCAGGGAAGGGCGGTAGCGGCTTTCGCCGTAGCTGGATTGCAGGTTCTCCAGTACGCGCAGTGTGTAACCTAGGCCGATCTGCTCGGCCCAAGCCAATGGGCCACGCGGGTAATTGACGCCGGCACACAGGGCCAGGTCGATGTCGGCGGCGCTGCCGACGCCCTGCAATACGGCGTCGGCAGCTTCGTTGGCAAGCATGGCGACGGTACGCAGCACCACCAAGCCAGGCAGGTCGGCAACCGCAGTCACCGTGATACCTGCACGTTGCAGCAGTGCAACGACCTGGTCACGAGCGGTGGCGGTGGTGGCGGCCGACCAGCTGATGGCGATGCGCGAGGCCGTGCGGTAATCCAGGGCCAGGTCGATCAGCACCAGGTTGCGCAGGCCATCTTCCCGAGCACGCTGGCTAGCCAGGCGCCCATCACAAAGCGCAAGGGTCGCGTCGCCGACGTGGATCACGCCATTGCCTGCGCGTTCGGTAATGGCCAGCCCACTGTCGCGCAAGCGCTCGACCAACGGCTGAAGCGCGCCGAGATTGCCTTCGATCACACAGCCCTCAACCGTCAGTGCGCTGGCCAGTTCAGCCGCAGGCGGACGCTCGGCGCCCTCGACGTAGCTATAGAAGCCGTGCCCGCTCTTGCGTCCCAGGCGCCCAGCGTCGACCAGTTCCTTTTGCACCAGCGAGGGCTGGAAGCGGAAATCACCATAGAAGGCATCGAACACCGAACAGGTGACGGCGTAGTTGACGTCATGCCCGATCAGGTCGGTGAGCTCGAACGCGCCCATGCGGAAACCACCGGCGTCGCGCAGCAAGGCATCCAGCGTTGCGCAATCGGCCGCGCCTTCCTGTAGCAGGCGCAGGCTTTCGGCATAGAAGGGCCGCGCAACGCGATTAACGATGAAACCGGGCGTGGAGCGGGTATGGACCGGCTTTTTACCCCAGGCCTTTGCCGTGCCATAAAGCATCGCCGCAACGCCCGGCTCGGTGGCCAGGCCCGACACGATTTCGACCAGTGCCATCACTGGCGCCGGGTTGAAGAAGTGCATGCCGACCACGTTCTGCGGCCGGTCAAGGCCTGTCGCGAGGCTGGTGATCGACAAGGACGAGGTATTGCTGGCGAGGATGCAGTCTGGTGCACACAGCGCTTCAAGCTCGCGCAGCAAGCTTTGCTTGACCTGCAGGTGCTCGACGATGGCCTCGATCACCAGCCGGGCATCGGCCAGGGCTTCGATCACCTCCACAGGCTGCAGCCGCGCAGTGATGGCTGCGCGCGCATCAGGCTGCAGCTTGCCTTTTTCCACCAGGCGCCCGAGCTGGCGGTCGATGCCGGCCACGGCCTGCGCCGCTGCTCCAGGGCGGTTGTCGTAGAGTTTTACCGGGTGGCCTGCCTGGGCGGCCACCTGGGCAATGCCGGCCCCCATGGCGCCGGCACCGATGACTGCCACCAGGGCATCGCTGTTTAGTGCGTTCATGCTCAACGCCCTTTGAATTCGGGTGTGCGTTTGTTCATGAAGGCGCTGACACCTTCACGATAATCCTCACTGCGCCCGGCCAGGCGCTGCAGGTCGCGCTCAAGCTCCAGTTGCTGGTCGAAGCCATTGTCGAAGCTGGCATTGAGGCTGCGCTTGATCAGCGCCAGGCCGTAGGTCGGCTGGCTGGCCAGATGACGGGCGAGGGCGATGGCCTCGTCGCGTAGCGCGGCATCATCGACCACGCGGTGGATCAAGCCCCATTGCTGTGCCTGCTCGGCACTCAGGCGCTCACCGAGCATGGTCAGCGCCTTGGCCCGGGCCATGCCGACCAGCCGTGGGAGCAGCCAGGTGCCACCTGAGTCAGGTACCAGGCCGATCTTGCAGAAGGCCTGGATGAAACTGGCCGAACGGGCGGCAAGCACCAGATCGCACGCCAACGGAATGTTCGCCCCGGCGCCCGCCGCCACGCCATTGACCGCGCAGATGACCGGCAGCGGCAGGTCGCGCAGGGTACGCACCAGCGGGTTGTAGAACCTGTCGATGGACTCGCCCAGGTCAGGCATCGCCGCCCCAGGGGCGACATTGCGGTCGGACAGGTCCTGGCCTGCGCAGAAACCACGGCCTTCGCCGGTCAGCAGCAGCACACGGGCTTCGCTGCTCTGGCGCACCTGTTTGAGTGCCTCGCGCACTTCCAGGTGCATCTGCGTGTTGAAACTGTTGAGTTGCTCGGGCCGGTTCAGGATGAGCTGGGCAACACCACCCTCGATGGAAAACAGAATGTGCTCGAACGTCATGGAAGGCTCGCTCCGTCAAACGATGGGAAGGGCTGGTCAACGGCCTTTGAACTGGGCCGGGCGTTTTTCCTGGAAGGCGCGGATGCCTTCGTCGCGGTCGGCGGTGCCGGCCAGCAAGGTGAAGGCGTGACGCTCGAAGCGCAGGCCGCTGGCAAGGTCGGTGTCGCCGGCCTTGAGCAATGCCTCCTTGGCCAGGCGTACCGCCAGCGGCGCTTTGGCGGCGATGCTGCGGGCGACCTGCGTGGCGCGTTCCACCGTCAGTTCAGGCTGGGTGATTTCGCTGACCAGGCCGGCCTGCAAGGCATGCCGAGCATCGATCGCTTCGCCGGTGAGCACCATTTGCATCGCCAAGGGCTTGCCGACGGCGCGCAGTAAACGCTGAGTGCCGCCTGCGCCCGGGATGATGCCGAGGTTGATTTCCGGCTGGCCAAAGCGGGCATCGCTGCCAGCGATCACGATGTCGGCGCACATCACCAGTTCGCAGCCACCGCCCAGGGCGTAGCCGTTCACGGCGGCGATCAGAGGCTTGGAGAAGGCGGCGATGCGTTGCCAGTGGGCAACACGCGGGTCATTGAGAATGCCGATCAGGTCGCGCTCGGCCATTTCGCGAATATCGGCACCGGCCGCGAAGGCCTTGCGGCTGCCGGTGATGACGACTGCGCGGGTTTGCTCATCGGCTTGGGCAGCGTCCAGTTCTGCGGCTAGCTCTGCCAACAGTTCGGTGCACAGGGCATTGAGGGCCTCTGGGCGGTGCAGGATGACGAGGCGAACGCCGTGTTCAGGCGCCTGCACATCGAGATAGCGCGGCATGTGGGGGTCCTCAGGCTGCTTCGCACGGCGCATCGCATGGCCGGCGTTTATTGGAATTGTCTGCAGGGGCAACGGGGAAGCGTGCCCAGGTGGGATCAATATAACCATCATGTGATACAGACAATCAACATGTAATGTCGTATCGTGTATCTCAATTGATCGCAAAAAATTTGTCTGGATAGAATTTATGTATATGTATCAGCATATTGACGATGATTCGTCCCCTGGGTTTTTGTGATACGCGATTGCTGAATTCTTAAAATGATATGAGGGTAAATACATGCCTTGCTACCGACTCGATGGCCTGACTCCCGTCGTCGACCCCACGGCCTACGTACACCCAAGCGCCGTACTGATCGGTGATGTCATCGTCGGCCCGCGCTGCTACGTAGGGCCGCTGGCCTCGCTGCGCGGGGACTTCGGCCGCATCGTCCTGGAGGAGGGTGCCAACCTGCAGGACACCTGTGTGATGCATGGCTTCCCGGGCGGCGACACCGTGGTCGAGCGCAACGGCCATGTCGGCCATGGCGCGGTGCTGCATGGCTGCCGCGTCGGCGCCGACGCGCTGATCGGCATGAATGCGGTGGTCATGGACGGTGCTCATATCGCGCCCCGCTGCATCGTCGGTGCAACATCCTTCGTCAAGGCGGGCTTCGAGTGCGATGAACAGAGCCTGGTGATCGGCTCACCTGCCAAGGCCAAACGCCCGCTGACCGACCAGGAGCTCAGCTGGAAGCAGCGCGGCACGGCCGAGTATCAACACCTCAGCCAACGCTGCATGGCCAGCCTGGTGGAGTGCCCACCACTGTCTGAGGTGGAGGTTGAGCGCCCGCGCATGGGTGACTGCGGCTTGCGGCCCAAATGCGAGGAGGGCGCATGAACCTGACTGCAGCGCGTAATGGCCAGGGAGGCCGCCGCACAGGTATAGTCGGTGCTTTCTCCGCGCACAGTTCCTCCATGAGCAACCTCGCCCCGCTGAACCACCTGATCACCCGTTTCCAGGAGCAGACCCCAATCCGCGCCAGTTCGCTGATCATCACCCTCTACGGCGATGCCATCGAGCCCCATGGCGGCACGGTCTGGCTCGGTAGCCTGATCAACCTGCTGGAACCGATCGGCATCAACGAACGGTTGATCCGCACCTCGATCTTTCGCCTGACCAAGGAAGGCTGGCTCACCGCAGAAAAGGTCGGCCGGCGCAGCTACTACAGTCTCACCGGCACCGGTCGCAGGCGCTTCGAGAAAGCCTTCAAGCGTGTCTACAGCCCCAGCCAGCCGGCCTGGGACGGCGCCTGGACCCTGGTTTTGCTGTCGCAACTCGACGCCGGCAAACGCAAGGCCGTGCGCGAAGAGCTGGAATGGCAGGGTTTTGGTGCGATGGCGCCGAATGTACTGGGCTGCCCACGCGCGGACCGCACCGACCTGGCCGCGACCCTTCGCGAGCTGGAGGCGAGCGACGACAGCATCGTGTTCGAGACCCATGCTCAGGAAGTGCTGGCCTCCAAGGCCATGCGCGCTCAGGTTCGGGAAAGCTGGCGGATTGATGAGCTTGGGCAACAGTACAGCGAGTTCATCCAGTTGTTCCGGCCATTGTGGCAGGGCTTGAAAGAGCTGGACGAGCTCAACCCCGAAGACTGCTTCCTGGCCCGTACCTTGCTGATTCACGAATACCGCAGGTTGCTGCTGCGTGACCCGCAATTGCCCGATGAATTATTGCCGGGTGATTGGGAAGGCAGGGCGGCGCGACAGTTGTGTCGTAACCTGTACCGGCTGGTGGTTGCCAAGGCGGAGGCGTGGCTGAACAGTGCGCTGGAAACCGCCGACGGGCCGTTGCCGGACGTCAACGAGAGTTTCTACAAACGATTTGGTGGGCTGGCTTATCAGTGAAAGGTTTGCAGGATGAAGCGGTTACCTTGGTGTCAGAGGCTGAAGTATCAGATCAACGATGCAAGACTCAAGTTAGCTGCCAAAGATTGAAGGGTGGGAGCATGAGTGCAGCAGGGGAAAGAATCGTTTATAGCTCGACTAAATGACTATTTAGCGTAGTTATCGTAGAAGATCGGCGAAAATACGCCAAATTGGTAAATTCAAGCACCGGCTTGGCGCATGAATGCGCACTGTCAAGCGACGGCCGTTGGTTTGAAAGGAGCGGGCGGCGGGCTTTCGACACCTTGCAACCAGTCGCAGTAGTGGGCCACGCCTTGCTCTACTGTCAATGTGTGTGCCTTGTATCCTGCAGCGCTCAAACGCCCTAGGTCGGCACAGGTGTAGCACTGGTATTTGCCACGCAAATGTTCAGGAAATTCGCTGTACTCCAGCACGCCTTCACGCAGAGCCATATCCAGAGACATCGGGGTTTGATCTTGCTGCTCACGCAGTCGATTGATGACTGCCAGCGCAACGTCATTGAACGGTTGGGCGCGGCCGCTGCCGACATTGAAAATGCCGCTCAGATGTGGGCGATCAAGGAAGAACATATTGACCTCGAGCACATCATGCACCGAAACGAAATCACGCAGATGGCCACCGCTTGGGTAATCGCCATAGCGACCAAACAGGCAGACTTTGCCATGGGCCTGATACTGGTTGAAGCAGTGCAGGGCCACGGACGCCATCGCGCCTTTGTGCTGTTCGTGGGGCCCGTAGACATTGAAATAGCGCAAACCAACGACCTGGCTGCGTGCAACCGGCAACTGCCGGCGCACCTGTTGATCGAACAGGAACTTGGAATAGCCATAAACATTCAGCGGGCGCTCACAATCGCGTTGTTCTCGAAAATCCTGGCCGGCGCCGTAGACGGCCGCCGATGAAGCATATAACAGTGGTATCTGCTGGTCCTGTGCAGCCCGCAGCAATTCTCGGCTGTACCGGTAGTTGTTATCCATCATGTAACGGCCGTCAGCTTCGACGGTGCTTGAACACGCGCCTTGGTGCAGCACGGCGCGCACCTTGCCAAACTGGCCACGGCTGAAGCGATCGAGAAAGTCGTCCTTGTCCAGGTAGTCGGCAATGTCGCTGTCGGCCAGGTTGCGGAATTTGTCGCCGTCGCTCAAATCGTCGACGGCGATGATCTCAGTCTCGTCGCGTTGGTTGAGCGCCTGAACGAGGTTGCTACCGATAAATCCCGCGGCGCCGGTTACGATGATGGTCATGCCAGATTCCCCGTGAGGGTGCGGAGCCCGCATTTTAAAGCTGGGAACCTGGGGCAACGTTAACCTGGGTCAAGGAAAGGCCTTGGGCTGCCTTCAAATCTGACCACCCACGGCCCTGCGCTGAAATACGAATGTTCGCATAATGCATATTATGTTAAATGACGTATTACGTTAGCACTCACCCATATGTCGGTTGCACCTAAAATCCGGAGATTCAGAACTGAAAACCGGATCCCCTAAAATCAGGGCCTTATGCATAGATTCTCCACTGCTGCTTGAGTAACTCTGGATGTCGGTATCAGGGCTGCCTGGTCGCCAGACCTGCGACTCGAATGTGCCACCCAGCCCCGCTATACGATGTCCAGCAATCTCTACTACCCGGCGATGCAGGCCGCGCTCAGCGAGGCCGCAGCCGTGAAGATTATGCCAATAGGCTGGACGATCGCTGTCATGGTTGCCGTGAATGAACCAGATTTCTGTCTGGTCTAGGATCGGACGCTGGATCATGTCCAAGGGCAAGCTGCATTCGAGGTCACCCAGAAATACCACTGCCTCAGGACAATGACGCTGCACCAACCTGATGACGTGATCAAAGCGTCCATGTACGTCACCCAGAAACCAAATAACTCGCTTTCCCCACACATTCCTACATCACCACGGTGCAATCGACTTGATGATTTCGGTGATTTGCCTCCAGCAGTGAAGCAGCAAATACCCGCTAATGATCACGGCCTCTGGGAGTGCAATGTAAGCCACCACCGGGCTCACAAACCTGTCGTCGATGCCGAGCACGAACAACACTCCGAGACTCATGATCGTGCAGGGTATGAAAATAAACGCGAGTACAGTGAGAGCCACGCTCACCACAAAGATCAAATCCATGAGCGTCCTGAACACAGGTGCTGCTCCTTAAAATGCGTCATGTGCCGGCGACCAATACGACCGAAACGTCGGTTCACAGGATTTTACAACGACACGTTCCCTACGGGGAAAGACGGGTTCGATTGAGCTTCACGGGCAGCGTACCCTTCCGGGCCCGGCTGTCGTGAATCGAGCCATCGTCGGACGACGACGTCTCGACCCGTCGGGCTTCCATCCGTCACGCTGGCGCGCTCCGCTTGCTGCCTCTTATTTAGCGACCTATCGAAGATGTCTTGAGACATAAGACGGCTGCCCTCCCCATCTACGCCACTCGTCTAAGCTGTCTTCAGCGATGGCGGATAAGAAATTGCTCGCCCGGCGGACATTGCCGAATTGGGCTATCCGGTGCTCCGGCGATCCAGCCAGCTCTGCTCGAAAAAGACAGCTCTTACGTCAAGGGTGCAAAGGATATGCGCAAGAATGGCCAGTCATGGTTTCTGATGCTGTTGGTTCTCTTCGTGGTGGGTTGGGCTGTCGGCAAGAAGGATTCGTCCAAAACTGAGCCTCCACTCAGCCAGACGCCAGTGAGCACCTTGGCATCAACCTCATCACCGACACCACAACCTACACAAGCCTCGGCACCTGTGCATTTCGTCAACGCGGACAATCTGAACCTGCGCGCTCAACCGGGAGGGAAAGTTATCTCCAGCCTCAAGCGCGGTGAGAAGGTTCAGGTCTACGAGCAGAAAAACGAATGGGCTCGTATCAGCCTCGACGGCCAGCCGCAACGATGGATCTCTTACAAAAATCTCTGCAGCGGCTCGAACTGCTTTGCCACCTCACCATCGAAGAGAGAGCGGCCTGCTCCACAGCCAGCTCGCAGCACAACAACCGAATACGGATCATCGTGCCCCTGCTCTTCTGGTCGTATCTGTATAGGCCCAAGAGGCGGTCGCTACTGCATTACCTCTGGCGGGAACAAGCGGTATGGCGTGTAGCAGGCACCTCTAGTCCCTAGGCTCTGCCGGCGCACCGAACGCTTGCAACTGATAGTCGGTGACCGCTTGAAACTGATGCTCCGCCATGAGACGAAGGCGCTCAAGCTCACTCCCCATCACACCGTTGGCTTGAGCTCGGTGGTATCGTTTCAAAACATCCACTGCATCGGTGTACATTGGATGGCCTGGAAGCAAAACCTTGCTGCCGCCTCATGGTATCTCCAACAGCCTCTATGCGAGTGCGCGCGAGCAGTTTTCCGAGCAGGATCTCTCGGACTTGTCGTTCCTAATCGTCGCCATCAATGGCTGGAATCGCCTCAATGTGGCTTTCCAGGCCATCCCAGGCTCGTCCGATGAGCTGTTCGGCCTGAACAAGGCCAACCTCAACTGAGTAACTTGCTGATCAACGCGCCAAGCTGCTCGCCTGGAGCAGTCGTGGCGCAGTTCGTAAAACTCAGGAGCAGACCTGACTGACGCTGCGATGAGGCAGCCCAGCGCGACAACGCTTGTACCGACATGCCCCTGGCCAGCACCTGCTCGGCCAGGGCGGTGTCGCTTACTTCCTCCGGCAAACGCAGTACCAAGTGCATGCCGCCTGGCGAGCGTTCCACCTGCATACCCTTCGGCAAACTCCGCTCCAGTGCTTCGATGGTCAATGCCCGTCGCTCGTTGTAGAGGCGGCGCATGCGTTGGATATGCCGAGCGAAGTGTCCTTCGGCAACGAACTCCGCCACCAAGGCCTGGGTAATTGACGGTGACCCGGCAGCAAACAAGGCCCGGCCGACGCGCTCGAACGCTGCCACCTGCG
>Ga0213824_1000044_pt1 | contig 112493 bp, 120 predicted proteins | sample MC6MC0906MG_FD_179892 | JGI IMG/M metagenome (GOLD analysis project Ga0213824, IMG submission 179892) | Enriched soil aggregate microbial communities from Iowa State University, Ames, United States - MC6-MC0906-MG | ecosystem: Environmental > Terrestrial > Soil > Unclassified | place: USA...
GTATTCTTTCTATCTGCACAGCGACGATCGCACCGACATCGCGGCGATGGCGACCATCAGCACCATCTCACAGCCCCTGCGCGGTGATTTCATCCGGACCGCCGCCACCGCCGGGGCGGTGATGTACCAGACGGATGCCCGTTTACCGGCGCTGATCCCGGTGTTCTTTGACGGACATCTGAGCGCCATCCGGCTTTGTGCCGTGATGGCGCTGGTATCCGGCACCTGGTCTTCACTCTCAGGACTTTCTGATGAGCCTGATGGTGGCGTGGCGGCTCTGGCCATGTCACCTGAGACGCAATACCAGCGCCGGCGTTACACCCTGACGCTTCAGGATGACCGGAGCAGTGAAAGGGTTGAGCGTGTGCTGACGGGCGTGTCATCCCGCCTGCGCGGAGAGCTGCTGAGAAACCTGATTATCACCGGTCTGGCCCTGCATACGACCGCACCGGAGCTGCCGCGTCTGCTGGCCAGTATGCCGGTACCGCCCGGCACGGTCAGCGAGCTGCAGGTTCTGGTTCAGCAGATGGCTGGTACGGCTGACGTGAGTATGGCTGCAGTGCCGGAGAAACCAGCAGAGCCTGCCGCACCGGTAACCGGTGATGCGACCAGGATAAAGAAAAATATGCGACGGGCATTCGGAGACTAGAACATGTCAGTGATTAAACAGAAGGCAGAGCAGTGCATTCATAACTTTCTGCGCGCCCGGAATGTGCCTGAATCTCAGTGGCCGGAACGGGTCAAAAAGACCGGCAGGGGAATGATACTGGCAGGCGTGGCCGTCGTGGTTCCCGGTGTCCTGGTTGATAATATCTCCCTGCCGGTGACAATCGCGATGCAGGTCTGCTACGCCTCGCTGATAGGCCTCGGGGTTCTCCTGGCGTTTGACGAGAAAAAACCAAAGGGGCGGGGATGAATCTGAACATTAACCTGAAGGAAACGGTATGAAGCTTGAAGAACTGTCAGGAGACGAACGCACACTGGTTATTGTGGCACTGCAGGCGCTGCACCGTGAGAGACTGACCGCATCAAATGCCGTCTTTACGGTTTGTAGTCTGGCCGGAAAGGATCAGCCACCGGAAGATATTTTTGGGCTGCGTGAAGTTCAGGATGCACTCAGACGTATTGGTGCCGCTCCTCATTGATAAAGAATGTTTCGTCGTTATCCTGTCGGCGGGTAAGCTGGTCAGGATAGTTTATCTGCCCGGAACAATAGTTCCTGGAGAAAGTTAATTATGAGCGATTTTCCTTTTGACTGTACGACTGATCCTGTAGAGACCGAGGTATCCCAGGCTCTTACGGGTTATAAAATGGCGCTGATCAACGCGCATTACCGTAATTTCTGGCACCGGTTTTTATGCAAACTTAAGGATGAAGAGGCTCTGAAAAATGAGCGGATACTCGTGATTCAGGAGAAACTGTGTCGGGTTGTAGTCAATAAAAGTCCTGAACACATCCAGGCGTTAAAAAGAATAAGTGATGAACAGTCCGACGCAGCCAGATTACAGGATAAATTCAGCAATCTGATTGATACATCATGCCAGTCTGCGAAGTCGGGTATCGACCACGTGAAGAGGCGTTGAAAAAAAGGACACCATCCGGGGAGGGGGTGTCCTGAAGTCATGCAATTCGATACAGGCGAAAACCCTTCAGATGTTTTCGGCGCGGATAATCACACAATCACTTCGCACTTTCACCTGCCATATATCCGACTCAAAAAAAAGACGTCTCCGGTCGGGGACGTCCTGAAATCAAAGGCACACATGTCAGATAACGGCGCGAATCCATTATCAGTGTGCATTCTGCCATACACTCACGGACTCATCAGCTACCAGAACCGGTACCGAAGGATGTCGGTTCCCTCCGCCTTATTGCCGCCAGCCGGCGGCGTGTTAAACGCCGTGCCTTCACGCTAACCCGGCCGCTGCGGTCGCAAGGGTTCACGTTGTCTCCGTCCTCACCCGTTCGCACCTTTCACGGTGCATTCAGCCCGTGAAAGGCTTGCGCTGCGGCTTGCGGCGTCGCCCCTGCGCCCTTCGCTTTCCGCCGGGTTTTTGTGGCGGCACGGCGCAACAGGGTGCCGCATATCAGAGAGGAGTGTGTCTATGTCCCGTTTTATTCTGGGTGACTGCGTGCAGGTGATGTCCCGTTTTCCGGCGCGTGCCGTCGATTTTATTCTTACCGATCCGCCGTATCTGGTTGGCTATAAGGATCGTACCGGCCGCACCCTGGCCGGGGACAACTCAGCAGAATGGCTCCAGCCTGCATGTCATGAAATGTACCGCGTGCTGAAAAATGACAGCCTTATGGTGAGCTTCTATGCCTGGAACCGCGCGGATCTGTTTCTGAATGCGTGGAAAGTGGCCGGCTTCCGGGTGGTTGGTCATATCGTTTTTGCCAAGAGCTACGCCTCAAAATCGACGTTCGTGGGTTACACACATGAGAGCGCCTACCTGCTGGCGAAGGGGAGGCCGCAAACTCCGGACTGTCCCATCCCGGACGTGATCCCCTGGAAATACACGGGCAACCGACACCACCCGACGGAGAAGCCGGTGCAGAGCCTGCGACCGCTGATTGAATCGCTCACGCGTCCGGGGGCTATTGTCCTTGACCCGTTCGCCGGCAGCGGCTCCACCTGTGTGGCCGCCGCCGAAGCCAGCCGCCGCTATATCGGGATCGAGATGCTTGAGCAGTACCACGCCGCCGGCGTTCGACGTCTGGCACAGGTTGAACGGGCGAGAAGGATGCCGGCGGCCAATGACGGCGCGTTTTACCCCGACTATCCGGAGGCGGCATGAACTACCCGGGCCTTGAACACCTGCGCGCGGACGTGGCCGCGCTCAGCAATGCCATGTATGACGTGCGGATGCTGCTGAACCGCCTCGAATCGCAGCACCGGCACGACGCGGCAACGCTTACCGAACGTATGGCTGCGCAGACTCTGCGCCGGATCAACGCCCTGCTTCTGGAGGCCTACCGCGAAGCCCTGGTGCTGGACGAGACCTTTCAGGACTGAGTACTGACCCTGCCGGGCTGAGGCCCGGCCTGTAACCCCTTACAAGAGAGAAAAAACGATGTACGGAACCCGCGAAGAACTTTGTGTACAGCTTGAAAACATGTTCACGTTTGACGAACCCCTGGTCCTGCTGGTCTGGACGGAAGAGGGGATTAGCGTGGCCTGCCGTGAAGCCCAGCCAGAACCGGACGGGACTGAAATCCGGAATCTGATGAAGGCGATCGGCGAAATGAAAATGACGCAATACCGCCAGGAGGGGGTAAATAATCTGACTGTCAGCGAGCTTCTGACCCGTCAGCGCGAAGCGGCAAACTGTCAGGTGAGTGTTCCGGCGGTACTCCTGTCCCGCGTCCTGCGTAACTATGAATGCGAGCTGGAAAACCGGATCGGTATAGCCTGGGAAGCCGGGCGGCAGGAGCCGGAATCCGTCAGAAATGAGCTGAATAACGTTCGCGCCCTACAGGAGGCGCTGGCCGCCTGAGAGAACGCCGGGGTAACGCCCCGGCAACCGGTGGCCATCCACTGCGAAAAGGATGTCAGTGCCTTCCGCTTCTATCCGCCGCTGCCCTCCGGGCCACGTCGGGACAATGAAACTCCCCCTGAAGCTCCGTGCGGTGACGGCATGCGCCGTGACTTCACTGTAGCCCGGCCGCATCGGCCACAAGGGTTCGCTTACGCCTCCGTCCTCACCCGTTCGCACCCTTCACGGTGCATTCAGCCCGTGAAGGCTTTGCGCTGCGGCTTGCGGCGTCGCCCCTGTGTCCTCCGCTTTTCGCCGGTCTGTCGTGTCGTCACGGCGATGCCGGAACCGAGAATATGTTAACCGTGGAGGATCTATGAACCAGACCGTGACCTGTGATGCTTTTCGTCTTGAGGGTGCGCAGCGCCTGACTTTCCTGCCTGATTTGTTTGGCGGCGATTTTATGACGTCCGAGGCATCCGTGTACGCCTACGCCCAGCGTTACTGCCCTGAGTATCAGGGGGGATTCTGGCAGTTTTACCGGCTGCCGGAAGGCGGCGGATATATGGCGCCTGACGTGGAGAGCCTGACCCTGTGCAATCCGGACAACTGGTTTGAGCAAACTGTCAGCGGGGAAGTGGCGGGGATCATCCTCACGGCGCTGGTACTGAATCACCGGAGCTGGCACCACAGTAACCATGACCATGAGGAGCTGTGCCGCCACTTCTGCCGCCGTTATGAGCAGCTTATGGCATTTGCTGATACCCATCCGGAAAGCGCCACCATCTGGCGCGCCCTTGACTGACTGACCACGGGCGGCGATGCCGCCCGACTAAAGGAGAACACCATGCAACTGTCACCGGAAACCCGCAGTATCCTGCGCCAGTATAAAACGCACATCAACGAGCGACGTCGCGAATCAGGACTCAGCCCCGTAACCACAGCGAAAGTGCTGGATGAGATCTGCGAATCGGCTACCCGCCAGTGCGCCGTCTATCTTTGCGGCCACTTCATTCTCCAGGGCGGTCAGGGCGACGGACAATAAATAATCCGGGCGGGGCATATGCGCCGCCTGTTCGCGCGCGAAAACCCTGTCATCCCTTCGGGCTGACGGACGGCAAGGCCAGCGCCTGCGGCGCTGCCCCCTCCCGCCCTGGTGTAAGCCCGGGGAGATGCAGATGAAAGGCATTGTGAGGGCAAATTGTCACTGATACGGTCCTGCGTGGCGTGGCGTGGCGTGGCGTGGCGTGGCGTGGCGTGGCGTGGCGTGGCGTGGCGTGGCGTGGCGTGGTTGTCGGCTCTGAAACCCGATCAGCAAATCCTCTGAAAAAACCAGAATCCCACTTCTGGCCCCCTTCGGCTCCCGGCCAGCGCTGCTGTCCGGTCGTCGAGCCCCACTCCGCCAGGGCGGCCGCTGCGCATCCGCCGGGCTCCGCCGAACCCCTCCGGGTTTCGGGCCATACGGCTAGGGTCTGATGGCGAAGGTCAAGGGCAGCGCTTGCTGCGACCGTTCCGGTCGCGCCGCTTTCACCGCGCCGGCTGATGCCGTCGCTTTAATGGCGCCACGCCGTTCCGACGTGTCGGGTGTGTGCATCCTGTTCCCCCGGTGAAGCCATCCCCCGTGCGTCCTCACGCGGAGGGCTTGTCGTAGCACCGTCGGGTCGTCATCCAAGGGGTGAAATGCACTCCGCCAAAACTTTTTGCGTGCCGCAAAAACTTTTGTCTCCGCCCCTTTCCTTCCTCCCTTCGCCGTCGCTCCTTTGCCCTTTGCCGCGAGAGAACTCACCAGGGAGATGGACAACCATCACCACAGGAGAAAACCAGGATGCACACACGAAACGTCAACGTCAAAACCGCCGCTCAAGAATCTTCCAGGAAGATGGGGGAAGAACAAAACCCTGTTTCTGTCGCACGGGAGTGGGTGGCTCAGGCCACCTCGCTGAAAGCGGGGGTCACCGTCACTCTGTCCGATGTGTCCCGATACGGCGACGTTCAGGTGGAGATCCGCACCAACGGAACGCTTAACTGGCACGCCTGGTCGTTTGAACCGGATTTTCTTTTTGAACTGAAACGCAACCTGCAATACGTGCAGCTTTAACCGGAGGCCGGATGTCCGGCCTTAACCCAGAGAAGGAGGAAACATGCAGAACCTTAACACCCGTCCGGCGACCCGTAAGGTCGGGCAGAGCACTGAAATCGTGAAGCTGCTCCGCATTCAGGCCAGCGACACCCACGTGGTTGAGTTTGACAACGTGGACACCCGATTTAATGACTGCAACAACTGGCAGGTGATGGCAGGAGGCAAACGCGTCCTGTTCAGCAACCGCATGTATGAGCGTTTTTCAGATGTGAAATCGGGGATCGTGGCAACGATCAACGTGTGTGAAAACAGCGGCAGCGTAACGGATAAAGCGATGCTGGAAGGGGCAAAAGTCATGATGCAGGTTCTTGATGGCTATCCGTCCTTTGCAGCACTGGCAGCACACCCGAAACGCATTACTGATTAACCGAGTGCCGTGACCGGAGGGCAATCCGGCCACGGCTAACCACAACTATCACTGAGAGGTAAAAATCATGGTCGCCACCAATACTACGGCAAAAAAACCAGCTAAGCCCGCCCGTCAGGCAAAATCTGCGGAAAAAATCGCGCAGTCTACCGAGCAGAAGCTCGTCCAGCTGCTCGCTGATACGCCTGTGCAAATCTTCCCGTACTCCCGCCTGTCACACACTGGCTTAAACACGCGCATCATTCCGCATACCGATCAGGAAGTGGAAGAGATGGCGGACAGCATTCAGGCAATGGGCATCCTGCAAAACCTGATCGGTGCAGAACTGCCGGACGGTACGATCGGCATTGTCGGCGGGGAAGGTCGTCGCAGAGGCACAGGCATTCTGGTGATGCGCGGTGTGCTCGATGCAGACACGCCGTTTGTTCCGGTGAAAGTCCTGCCCGTTGAGATGGCGGTAGCGGCCTCGATGATCGAGAACGGTCGACGTAAAAACATGCATCCCGCCGAGCAGATTATCGGTTTTCGTTCCCTTCAGCAGGAAGGTAAAACGGCCTCTCAGATCGGCGCACTGATGGGCTACCACCCGCGCCACGTTCAGCGCTGCCTGAAGCTGGCGAATCTTGCCCCCTCCCTTCTGGATGCGCTGGCGCGGGATGAAATCTCCCTTGAACAGTGTGAAGTCCTGACACTTGCTGATACCCATGAGCGTCAGGAGCAGGTCTGGAAAGAGGCTGTTGGACAGTGGCGCGATCCAGCGGTACAGACCCTGCGCAAAATGGTGACCGACGACAAGATGGCCATCAGTCACCCGATGTTTGAGTATGTGGGCGAGGAAGCCTATACCGCCGCTGGCGGTACGCTGACCGCCGACCTGTTCAGCGACAAGGACAGCACCTTTGCCGATGCGGCGCTGGTGAAATCTCTGCTGGCTGGCAAGCTCACCGTGCTCGCCGCTCGCGTTAAGCAGGAGCAGGGCTGGGGCTGGGCTGAGTACCGTATGACGGAACTACGCTTCAGCGGTGAGGACGCTGAACTGTACCGTTTTGCCATGCCGAAAGCTGTCCTGACGGAAGAAGAACGGAAGCGCGTCAGTGAGCTGGAAGAACAAAGAGATGCTACTGAAACCTACGATGACGAATACGAGTTTCAGCAGCAGATCGATGACATTTACTGCGAGGCGCAGTACCGCGAAGCCACGCCGGAATTTCGCGCCGCCCACGGTATCTGGGTGTCATGGGATGGTAACAATTTTCGGGTTCAGCCAGGTATCCGCAAGCTGACCGACGAAGACCGGGCTGCTGAAGAACAGGCGCGTCAGGAGCGTGAAAGCAATGTGATCAGACACACCACGCCTGACATTCCCGCTGACGCCTATCCGGCAACGCTGGTTAAGGCCATGTCTGCGGAGCGCACTCTTGCCGTTCAGGCGGAACTGGCGGGTCGCCCCGATGTATCGGTGGCGCTCCTGACGTGGACGCTGTGTCTTGCGCTCTTTGATCGCACCTACGGCAAGCGCAATGAACCGCTGAAAGCCTCCGTGTCCTCGAATCAGTATCACCTTGCATCACTGGCTCCATCCGGTGATGAAGGGAAGGCGCTGACAGCGCTCAAAGCACAGAAAGAGGCGCTTCAGGCAACGCTGCCCGAAAACTGGCATCTCGATTTCACCTGGCTGCTGTCATGGTCAGCAGAGCAGGTGAACACCCTGCTGGGATTCTGTGCAGCGCACGGTATCAACGGTATTCAGGAACGTATGTACAACCATACGCAGAAAAGCGAACTGGACGGGCTGGAAGCGGCGCTGGACTTTGACCTGCGCAAATGGTGGCAACCGGATGCTGAGAGCTACTTCGGTAAGCTCACGATTTCCCAGATTGGCAAAGCCTATGAAGAAGCCGGACTCAGCGCCCGTGCGGGTGAAGTTGTGAAGCTCAAGCGCCGCGATGCGGCGAAGGCCGCCGAGCAGGATCTGAATGCTCAGGGCTGGCTGCCTGACTGGATGGTGCGCACAGCGCCAGCCGCTGAGGCTGAAGAAGCCACTGAATCTGACGTTGATACCACTGACCACGCTGCTTAATTCCGGAGGCCGCCGCCTTCGGGCGGCGGGAACAGACATGACCATGCAATATGACCTGAACCGAATCAACACCCTGACCGCCACAGACCTGGAGTTTATCCGTCAGCAGGGGGAGGACGCGCGCCGCGCCCTCAGCGATGCCGTGACCGGCCTCCTGTCTACACCTGAAGGATGGCGCGTCTGCTCCGAATACCGCAGCGAGTTCGGCGGCTTCTTCCCTGTCCAGTGCCGCTTCAGCGCGGACGGCAGTGATGACTGGCATCTGTGCGTGTGCAGCCCGGGCGAAGTCTCGCCTTACTGGCTTCTGGTGCTGCTGTCCTCCGGTGGTGAAGTGGTGCGTACTCTTTACCAGAGCGACACGCTTCAGCCTGAACGGATAAACCAGCTGATCGCGCAGCTGGCAGGTATGCGCCGCTTTAACTGCACTGCCCGCACCGTGGCGAAGCTGATGAATGTGGAGGTGACAGCATGATCCCGTCCTCACACGCGCTCGTATCCCTGAAGCCCGCCCGTCAGGCTGCAATACAGGCTATCAGCCATGTTGAGTCTGCCCGCGAACGCGGCGCACGACTGCCCGCCATGCCGTATGTGCGTACCTTTCTGCGTCTTCTCACGGGCAGCGGACGCCTCAACGCCACGGTGGCCAATAAAATACCTGGTCTGCACTGGGTGCCAAATAACCGTCATTCGAACCTGAAACAGGTCGAGGAGGCGCTTAACACGATGATCGCCACCAGTGGCGAAGCCTGCCCGCTGCCGCTCACGATTGACGTTCAGGCCGAGCTATTCCCTGAAGTCATGCACACCCGCACGGGTCGACGGCTGCACAGGTCCGGCATTAAGACCACGCGCCAGCTGCGCCGCCAGTCCCGCGAGTACGAACAGCGCTGGAAACTGCGCCAGAACCTGCTGGAGCAGGCGAAAATTGATCTGAATTTTCAGTCACCGGAAACCGTCTGCACCTGGTACACCCGGTGGAGCGACGAGTTTGACGCGGCAGAGCTTGCCGGACCGTTCTGGCGCTGGCAGTCGCGGTTCACGTCGCTGAAGGAACTTGACTGGCTTCGCATCAGCGGTGAGCCACTGTATGCAGTGATGTACGAAATCCCGTTTATCGTGCGGGAGACTCCGGAATCTGTCCGTAATGCTGAGCGCTGGCAGGTGCCGAACAAGCTGCGGTATCAGCAGGGGGCAGAATGAGAAATAACCCCTGCAAGACGGAGCTGAAAGTCGCGCGCAGCCAGCGTAACAAGCTCCGTACCATGTCGGCAAAGCTGAAAGAGATGTGCTGCGAGTGGGACGGACTCAGTGGCTGGCTGGAAACCGAAAGCGAGGAGCTGGCTGAGAGTATAGACAGGCATCTTCAGGCGCTCGAAGACCAGATCCGCGAGTGGTCAGAAGGTACGGATAACCGGGAGGGATATTGAGCATTATCAGCCGCAGGTTCGACAAAAAAGAGACAGGAACAGTGTTCCGTCATGCTCAAAGCGGGAAGATCCTGTACCGTCTGAATGCCCGTCTGGAACTTTATGACTGGGAAATGTTGCAGGCGATGATCAGCCTTGTCTATAACGCCGGCGTGACCGCCGGAAGCGAACAGCGAGCCGCTGAGATTCGTGAGGTGCTGGGGATTTCAGGAGCTGAATGACGCGGAACAATGATGAGGATTTATACAGTTTTCAGACTGTTATTCCTGGGCAGATGATCGACAACGGGATATAATGGCGATGGCGCTTGAGGCTTTTTGCCTCATGACGTGAAGGTGGTTTGTTGCCGTGTTGTGTGGCAGAAAGCAGAAAGCCCCGTAGTTAATTTTCATTAACCCACGAGGCCCGCTGTATGTCTAGTCAACACCAGTATGGCCTCTTACCGTGCAATTTGCAAGGAGGAGTAAACCATGAAACTGCCGCGAAACGCCCTTATCTGGTGCGTATTAATCGTGTGTATAACGCTTTTGATATTCACGTGTCTGACCCGGAACCGCTTATGCGAACTCCGGCTAAAGGACGGGGACAGGGAGGTCGCGGCAAGCCTGGCTTACGAATCCAACGGTAAGTAGCAACCTGGAGGCGGGGGAAACCCCGCCTTTTCAGGAGCTGAGTTGGCCTGATATGCCTGAAGCGCCTTTATGAAGGGGTTGCCGGTTCGCCGGTAGCCCCTTTTTCCTTCCTGGCGCGACCGCACGCCTGAACTTCCGGGAAGGGCTGTTCCCCTGCGGGGAACGGGGGAAGGGGGACGCGCCTCCGGCGCTGCCCCTCTGCTCCCTCCGCCTTGTCCACACTCCAGCCTTTCCTGCCTGATTTTGCTGAAGTCAGCGCGCCATTAGTTACCTGCCTGTACCTGGCTTCAGCCTGGTTTTCTCTGTGTTCTTCATCCCGGGCGTCATATCCGGCGTCCTGCTGGTTAACTTTCTCAGCTGCAGCTCCGTGGCCATAACCCAAAAAACGGGCAGGGCGATGGCCCCCTTCGGCTCCCGGCCAGCGTTGCTGTCCGGTCGTCGAGCCCCACTCCGCCAGGGCGGCTGCTGACGCACCCGCCGGGCTCCGCCGAACCCCTCCGGGTTTCGGGCTGACGCTAGGGTCTGATGGCTAAGGTCAAAGGCTGCGGCTTCTCCGGCCGTGCCGTCCGGAACGCCTTCACCGCGCCGGCTGATGCCGTCGCTTTAATGGCGCCACGCCGTTCCGACGTGTCGGGTGTGTGCATCCTGTTCCCCCGGTGAAGCCATCCCCCGTGCGTCCTCACGCGGAGGGCTTGTCGTAGCACCGTCGGGTCGTCATCCAAGGGGTGAAATGCACTCCGCCAAAACTTTTTGCGTGCCGCAAAAACTTTTGTCTCCGCCCCTTTCCTTCCTCCCTTCGCCGTTGCTCCTTTGCCCTTTGCCGCGAGAGAACTCACCAGGGAGATGGACAACCATCACCACAGGAGAAAACCAGGATGCACACACGAAACGTCAACGTCAAAACCGCCGCTCAAGAATCTACCGGAAGATGGGGGACAGACCCGAAAACGCGTCTGACCTGTGTTATCGCGGAGCAAAAGTCATATCTGGACGAGCTTTGCGACGTATGCAATCTCCAGCTGAGCCAGCACGATGAGGCTGAGGAAATTCTGCGTCTTCTCAGCCTGATGAGCGACAACGTTCACAAGGAAGGCGTGCTGTGCTGGGAACGTTCATATCCTCTGGTGTCGTTTCATGTCGTGCAGCCGTGGTTGCAGGCTCAGGCTCATGCCATCCGCTTATACGGCTTTATCGGGCAAAAGGCGTGGGACATCGCGCGTAAAGACCTTTGCGACAACTTAAATTTCGCTCAGGCCATGTTGCGCCTGGAAGCGCGTTAATCAGCATCACCCACGGCGGCAGAAGGTGCCGCCATCGTTCACAGAAGGAGAAAACAGGATGCTCACACCAGACGTCAACGTCAAAACCGCCGCTTCCGAATCTTCCAGGAAGATGGGTGAAAACACCGTTAATACCGTTACACAGCCGACTCAGGTACAGAAAAAGCTGAATGACGGCTATCGCCGTCCCTGGGGGGAAATTACCGAAGCCCGTTATATCGACCAGCTGGAGACACTGGCGCTTACGGACTGGTGCAGAGGGTTCGGCGGGGAGTCGTTCAAATCGATGGAGTTTACGGGCGGGGATGTGACCGCAATTTTTGTCCGGTACGGCGCGCGCTTCTTTGAGTGCCACGATCTGCACACCCGCAATCACCGGGAGCTGATTGGCGACGTGATCAACCGTTTCTGTCTCGATGCGCCGCTGAATTCCGCGCATTAAAAAAGCAGGGTTGCCCCTGCTTTCTCAACGCCGGGTAGCCGCTGTAACGGTGAACCGGCAATCACAACCAAAGTAAGGAGATTGATCGTGAAATTTGACCCGCAAACTGTCGCACAGGCGAAGGCATTTGTAAATGCCCTCCGCGCCGGAAAACGCGCTCGCGTACCCGCGCTGCGCTTCTCACAGTGGCAGCCGTTCCTGTCCGTGGTAAATGCCGAAACGGGCTACGCCACCGATGCTGACTGTGGTCTGGCTGTCAGCGTCTACCCGGCGCTTGGACTGGCTTAACAGGAGACGGCCGCCTGCGGGTGGCCGGTAAGGAGAAACCATGTCACAACTGAGTTTTGAATCCCTGTTCCTGGCAGACCAGGCTGATCCGCAGCCGCGGGCTTCCGCTCCTGTCCGGGTGCAGTCCCCAGCTGAGGCGCGTAAGCAGTTCGCCAGTGTGTTCCGTCAAACCGCGAAATATATGCGCCGTTCCGAAGTGTTTAGCGACTTTATCACCCTGGCCGCCAGCGGGCTTGATATAGCGAGCATACGCTCGCCAGAAAGCATCGAAAACAGCCGACGAATCTGCGGGCGGTATCAGCCGGACGATTTAGACGCCATGAGACAGCTGTTCTGCCTGTTGATGGAGGGGCTGGCGGGTGAAATGCATGATTTTCTGGGCGCACTGTATATGGAGCATGAGCTGGGCGCGGACGAAATGGGGCAGTATTTCTCTCCGTCCTCCATCTCCCGCCTGATGGCCGGACTACTCATGCCCGGCGCTCAGGAGACGATAAAGCGTGAGGGTTGGATGACGCTAGATGAGCCTGCCTGTGGTAGCGGCGGTATGGTCATTGCCTTTGCATACTGGATGGCTGAGGCGGGATATAACCCCTCAGAACAGCTGTATGCCACCTGCACAGATATCGATCCGATGGTGGCTGATATGGCCTTTATCCAGCTGTCACTGCTGGGTATCCCTGCGAAAGTCGTGACCGGTAATACGCTGACTCTGAAAGCAAATCGCGTGCGTTATACCCCCGTTTATTACTTCAATGACTGGCAGGGACGTCTGGAGTTTCGCAGCCGTTTCGAAGCTATGAAAAACTTTCTGGCCACCGTGGCCGCCTGACTGACAGAGCGGCAGGGCAGACCTGCCGCAGGGAGAGAGAAAATGACAAGCAACACACTGAACGCTGTTCCGGCGACCGTGCTGGAGACGATGGCAGAACGCCTGCACGGCCAGGCTGAACCGATAAAAATCCGCAGCAACGATGATCACGCCGCGCTGGCTGCCGATGTGCTCTGGAAATTTGCCCGTAAAACCGGGCTGAACAGGGAAAGCGAAAGCGTGCAAACCGTCATCACGGATTTTCTGGCCAATCTGCTGCACCTGTGCGAACAGTGCGATCCGGACGGGGCGGGTATCGACGGATTTAATGCCCTGCTGAATATGGCCATGATGCACTATGAGCAGGAAAACGGAGGTGACAGCGAAGAACCGATCTGATCGGAAATCTTAGCCCCGTTGCATATCATCGGGGCAACCGCAAAAAACGCTTCCCCTGCGGGGAAACGGGGAGGGCGAAAGCGCCTCCGGCGCTCCTGCCTTTCCCCGTTACAGTGCTTCTCTCCTTGCCTGCAAACAGAACCGGCGTCCTGCTGGTTATCTTTCTCAGCTGCAGCTCCGTCATGGCCATAACCCGGAAAAAGGGCAGGGCGATGGCCCCCTTCGGCTCCTGACCAGCTGCGCTGTTCAGTCGTCGAGCCCCACTCCGCCAGGGCGGCTGCTGACGCACCCGCCGGGCTCCGCCGAACCCGCAAGCGGTTTCGGGCTGACGCTAGGGTCTGATGGCGAAGGTCAAAGGCAGCGCTTGCTGCGACCGTTCCGGTCGCGCCGCTTTCACCGCGCCGGCTGATGCCGTCGCTTTAATGGCGCCACGCCGTTCCGACGTGTCGGGTGTGTGCATCCTGTTCTCCCGGTGAAGCCATCCCCCGTGCGTCCTCACGCGGAGGGCTGGTCGTAGCACCGCCAGTTCGTCATCCGAAGGGTGAAATGCACTCCGCCAAAACTTTTTGCGGGACGCAAAAACTTTTGTCTCCGCCCTTCTCCTGCCGCCCTGTCGTTGCTCCTTTGCCCTTTGCCGCGAGAGAACTCACCAGGGAGATGGACAACCATCACCACAGGAGAAAACCAGGATGCACACACGAAACGTCAACGTCAAAACCGCCGCTCAAGAATCTTCCAGGAAGATAGAGGGGAAAATTGCACGGGTTATAGGCCGGGGATATTACAACATGTTCTGTATGAAGCAGGCCCATGAGCATTACGGCGATAAGTTCACCCGTACAGATGCCTGTCTGTATTTCATCCGTGGCGCACTGTCAGAAATTACTAAGAAATCCTGAGTCGGAGGGAAACGAATATGACACATAAAACAACGCTCCTGCGCACTGATGGCTTTGTACGCAATATTCACTCACGTAATCCGTTCGACGTCATTCGTGCTGATGTGGTTCTGGATCGTATGGAAAAGCGGGCTGGTAAAACATGCGGCGCGTACTACGAAATCTATGAGGTCAGTTTGCTGGGAATGGCGCTGGACTACCTGGCTAAATTACCTCTTAAAGACCGCCCTGTATTCATGGGCGCAGCATCGATGCGTGGCTTTATGCTGACATGGGCTGAGGAAGAACGTGCGAAGCAGAGGCATGACGACCTTATGACCGAGATGGATTTTGAGTCGCAAATTGAGTCAGGTGAGTATTAATCCCTGATCCCTGATTCGGTTCAGCCCTGGTGGCGTTCATCAGGGCAACCGCACAAACCTCTTTCCCCTGCGGGGAAACGGGGAGGGCGAAAGCGCCTCCGGCGCTCCTGCCTTTCCCCGTTGCAGTGCTTCCCTTCTCACCTGCGATCAGAACCGGCGTCCTGCTGGTTATCTTTCTCAGCTGCAGCTCCGTCATGGTCATAACCCGAGAACAGGGCAGGGCTATGGCCCCCTTCGGCTCCCGGCCAGCGCTGCTGTCCGGTCGTCGAGCCCCACTCCGCCAGGGCGGCTGCTGACGCACCCGCCGGGCTCCGCCGAACCCGCAAGCGGTTTCGGGCTGACGCTAGGGTCTGATGGCGAAGGTCAAAGGCAGCGCTTGCTGCGACCGTTCCGGTCGCGCCGCTTTCACCGCGCCGGCTGATGCCGTCGCTTTAATGGCGCCACGCCGTTCCGACGTGTCGGGTGTGTGCATCCTGTTCCCCCGGTGAGGCCATCCCCCGTGCGTCCTCACGCGGAGGGCTTGTCGTAGCACCGTCGGGTCGTCATCCAAGGGGTGAAATGCACTCCGCCAAAACTTTTTGCGGGGCGCAAAAACTTTTGTCTCCGCCCCTTTCCTTCCTCCCTTCGCCGTTGCTCCTTTGCCCTTTGCCGCGAGAGAACTCACCAGGGAGATGGACAACCATCACCACAGGAGAAAACCAGGATGCACACACGAAACGTCAACGTCAAAACCGCCGCTCAAGAATCTACCGGAAGATGTGATTCAAACCTCACCACGTCCCAGTTCACGGATCTGTTTTGCTGGGTCCTGGCAGCATCTGAAGGGGAACCACAACCGGCAATTTTTACGCCGCCTGAGAATGCCACTGAGCTGACGTTAATTAATGACGAATGCCCGGATTATATCTCTGTCTGGCTTGTAGATGGTCGCCCGGTGGCAGTTGCAATGCCGCTGGATAATTTTCACCGCGTAATTCCTTCATCACTAACTAAATAATCAGGAGTAAATAAAAATGGTCAGTTTCGCAAGCCGCTATCGTATGCCTACCTCGATCCGTAAAGACCGTCCGCTGACGAATGAGGAATTACAGCTCATCGTTCCGAGCGCGTTCTCATCGGATAAACACGATTCACGCTCTGAACGTTATACATATATCCCGACCATTAACATTCTTGATCGCTTACGTGATGAAGGTTTTCAGCCGTATTATGCAACTCAGTCACGTACACGTGACCAGGATAAACGCGACTTTACAAAGCATATGCTTCGCCTGCGCCGTCATGACCAGATTAACGGAAAAGAAGTACCGGAAATTATTCTGCTGAATAGCCATGATGGTTCAAGCAGCTATAAAATGATCCCCGGTATGTTTCGTCAGGTTTGCAGTAATGGTCTGGTTGCATGGAAGGATTTTGGTGAAATCCGCGTACCCCACAAAGGGGATATTGTCGGGCAGGTTATTGAAGGCGCTTACACTGTGCTGAAAACATTTGACGCGGTTGATGAAAATATTGACCTCATGAAAAGCATTCAGCTCACTTTGCCTGAGCAGCGCCTTTTTGGTGAGACCGCCCTGGAACTTAAATACGATGGAAAACCAGCGCCGATTACACCGGAGCAAATTATTAACCCTCGCCGTGTGCTCGACAGAGGCCAGGATTTATGGACCACGTTTAACGTGGTGCAGGAAAATGTGATCCGTGGGGGAATTCGTGGCAGAACGGAAAAAGGGAAGATGACCAGAACGCGGGAAGTCACCGGAATAGATGGTGACATCAAATTAAATCAGGTGCTCTGGAAAATGGCTGAGGAGTTTGCAAAGCTGAAGGCCTGAAAATGAAGCCGCTCAACAGAGCGGCTTTTTACTGTCCGCTGTTAAGCGATGCTGTTTCTGTAGTTTTTATCTCATGCTCCTTACCCGCAGCTGGCGCGAGACGTTCAGAAAGTAATTTTTTTCTGGCCAGTAATACGCGATATATATTTTTGATATCCTTTGCATAGGCCTTGCGCTGCGCAATGAGCTTTTTGCTCGGCCCCGTATTATACATCCCCACGCTGTCCCAGTTTTTTCCGTATGACCTGAAGTTGTGCGCCAGTACCCATGCACCCGTATAAACGCAGATACATGGATCATTCAACAGGCGCTCACGGGTAATATTGAAGTTTTTAAGTTTACCGTAATGTGAGCTGTTCACCTGCATCCCACAGACATCTTCTGTCCCATTCCTGTTTGATCCATTTATCGCATCTGGTACCAGATGGCTCTCTTTAATCGAAATTGACATAAGCAGAAGCGGATCAATTTGGTAATCTTTCCCGGCCTGATCAAAGCACATTTGCGGAGCTGCACCAGCAGATAGTGAAAGAGTCAGCAAAGCAGCAGGCAGTAACGATATTTTCATGGTTTGGCCTTTTAGCGAAATAAACGGGCTCTGGAGAGGCGCTTTAAAAAATACCCCGGCGGATCGTCGTAATCAAGTAAATTCACTACAAACGCGCGTGAGCGCTCTCCTGATGGGATTTTACGCCTGTCCGAAATAAACATGTCAGAGCAGTAGGCGGTATTAACATGCCGCTCTTTACTAACCCTTTAAAACATCACACCCCACGCAAGACTTCGTCTTGCAGATTTTTCTTTTAATTTCAGTTGGATGCCCGTAAGAATTTTGCGCGTTGTTGGATTAAGACCGTTAAATGTCGTACATACCGACACTACACTGTCGTATAATCCTGATACCTGTTAGTGTCGGTATGTCACACATGTATCGTACAATTGTAGATATGCTTTATTTACATTGAATTATATATCGCACAGTGTCACACTGTCGCACAGCATAGTGCTGGATTGTACTACTGTATAGAACAGAAATTCACAGCAGTATCAACCCATTACAGCCTTGCACAGCAATCTGATAATCCACCAACAGGCCATATGTAGTGTCGGTTCCGACACTAACTTAAAACAGGTAAGAAATATGGGAAGAGTCGGCATCTACCTTAAAGATAAAATTGAACGTGAAGTTCGCGATATAGTTCAACAAGACCTGCAAAACGGTGCGAATGCTGGAGAAGCAAACATATCAGCCACCTGCAACGAATTAATCAGGCTTGGACTGCTTGTCTATAAACGCGATGGCGAGGATGGCAACCAGTTTGATATCGAAGGATATCGCAGAGACCTCATAAGAAAAGCAGCCGGCTCCCGCGAAGGCACATTCCTAATCGCCACTTTACTTTCTGAGATGTATTTAAAAATGACAGGAAAAGACGGCGAAGGCAGCCTTGAAGATACGCTTAATATGATTATAACCGGCATAAACACAGCTGAGGATGAGGCAGAAGCCAGACACTTCATCAACGAAAAAGAATAAATCTGTGAGCCGGACATCCCGGCTCACATCGATCACAGGGACGGTTTTTCATCCCAGGGAAGGTCACTTTTCTCCACCTCCTTTATTTTTTCTTTCAGGAACACCTCGAACTCCATGCAAAGAACTTTAAGCGCTTGCGCATCCTCGTTCTGGTCAAGCAACCTTTCCGTAAAATAACCCAGCGTATTCATCAGACGGGTGAGCATTTCGTCATTCAGACTACGGTTATGCACCTTCGCCATTGCCCTGATTTCATCCGCAAGGTTTTCAGGAATTCGCATGCTATATCCGGTTGTTTTCCCCGGAAGTAAAACTCTTTCACCCTCACGCCACATCCACAATTGCTCCTGCTTGGGCGAGGATTTAATTTCTTCAGCAACATCAACAGATTCACCATCTAGTAATTGCCCTAGCCACTCTTCAAATCTCACCGCCAGAGCAATGAGCCGTTCACCCTCCGCAGTTTTAATGACAGGCTTGCCGGGCTGATAATTCAGCGACAACAAAAGCCTGGCAATAATCTCCTCATTCACACTTCTGTTGCCAGCTCTGGCACATATTCTCAGCTCCATAAGCAGATTATCCGGAGCACGCAATCGCCACTCCACCGCTTCACCTGGCTGGAACTTACGTGGACGGCCGCGACCATCCCACATTTTTTCTTTTACTTTCATAGCTATAGATCCCGGAGGCCATTTCTGAACGTTCTGGTCAACAAAGCCTACTCACTTACATATTCGGATAAATCTGAATGATTCCAAAAAGTGTGACATGCGTCACAGTTTTTTTTTTTTAGGGTCATGGGACAATTGCGCCCGCGTAAACAAGCACTTACGCGATTCACTTTTGTTTACTTCGGAGAAAACAAACATGTTAACCAAAGGCAGTACCCTTAACGTCGGTAAGGGATGGGCGGTAGCGTCTTTATTCCGCAAAGCACGCGAAAATCGCAAAGCTAAATTTTACTTAAAGTCAGCAGGCGCTTTTTTAATTGCACTTATGGTCACTCACCCGGCATTCGCATCTGGTACTGACCTTCTTTCCTCACAAAACACCACGGTTAATTCCACCTTCGGTTCTGGTTCTTCACTGGTTAAATGGTTCTACATCGCCGAAATCATCATGGGCCTGTTTATTTACATTAAGGCCCGCTCACCACTGGTGTTCGTCGGTATCGTCATGGCAATCATCTTTACCCGTGTCGCCTTCGGCATCGCGAGCTAAATGATGAATGGGGAAGGAGATAAATATAACTTCCCGGAAACAATGAACCAGCAGGACCGCTATATAGGCTTACCGATTGACGAGTTAATTGTTACCGCACCCCTATTGATTTTGGGGGTGCTTAACAACCTGTCACTTGAACTTGGTGTAATCGCGGGAATCCTCTGGTTTATCGTCAGATATCTGAAAAAAGGGCAGGGGTCATACTGGTTGCTTAATTTCTGTTACTGGCACCTGCCATCACTTTTATTCAAAGTAACCTTTCGCCAGATACCCGATTCAAGTTTCCGGCACTGGAGGGCATAGTTTTTCATGAAGCTGAATATTAAAGGAGAGCGCGATAAACAACTACGCTATGCGTTTATTGGTCTTTCAGCCTTAACTTTACTCATGGGCGCAGGGAATGTACTGACAGGGTCACTGGCGTGGTATTTCGCCACAACCCAGAAAACAATCACCACGCCATTAACGTTTAACCGCCCATTCGCATCAGATTCAAAAAGTATCGATGCCACCGGCCTGACACAATTCGCCGCTTCCTTTATTTACTGGCGACTGAATGTTACTCCGGAAAACGTCGACACTAACCATAAAATGGTTCTTGGATTCGTCCCCTCCACCGAGAGGGACGCACTCAAGAAAGCCCTGGATATTGAAGCTGAGCGAATCAAGAACGGGGGCATCACCACCCGATTCGACACGAAAGAAATTCGGGTTATTGACGATGACACCGTGCAGTACAGCGGGGTTCTGAAACCATCCACCACCAACGGCGCAATCACCACGCCACTGAAAGACCAGGAAAAAACCTACCGACTGAAACTGAGTTATGACAATGGTGTGATTAACCTCCACAGCTTTGAAGAACTCAAGCCGGTATCTTCCACTAACTGACAGGACTGCCCATGAAATTTCGCATTTCACCGGCAGCTGCTGCTGTGTTTCTGGCAGCGGGATTATTTACCAGCGGCCTCCGGGCCGCTTCCGCACCCGCAGCCATTCCGTTTGAGAACGACGCCGCCTTTAACGTCACCCTCAGCAACACCAACCCGAGCAAGGTTGTTGTCGACGGAGAACTCATTACCAGCATCAGCGGACCAACCGGTGCGTATGACCAGAGCCAGACCGAGGACGGAGCGCTCATTCTGTCTCCGCTTGTCGGCCAGAACTTCACGCTGTTTATCCAGACTGACCACGGTTCATCACTGAGCCTGAACGTCAGGCCGCAGCCGGGTAACGGCAAAACACTGCGCTTCACCCCGATGTCACCACCACTTCGCAAGAACGACGATGCGAAGGCATGGGAAGAAGGGCAGACCTATGAAAAAACGCTGGTTGCGCTGTCCCGCGCCGTAGTCAATGGACAGGTGCCGGACGACTACCAGGAATACCCGGTCAGCCGGATGCCGGCTTACTCACCCGCCAGTGATGTACGCCTGACACCTGAACGCCAGTTTGTAGGCAACCACCTTCGCGTGGTGCGCTTCCGGATGAGCAACCCGGGCAGCATCACCCGCAACCTCCGCGAGCGCGATTTCTGGCGCAAGGGCGTCCGGGCCGTAATGCTGTCGCAGAACCAGCTCTACGCTGGCGGAGAAGGGTATGCCTGGATTGTGTTCTCAGATGATGGAGACACCCGCTCATGACCATAAGCCTGAATGAAAACCTGAAAACCCGCCGCAAGCAGCTGGCCATCCTGGCCGCCGTCATAATTGGCGGCGCAGCTGCAGCAGGCGGCGTAATGTGGTACGGGCAATACCAGCAAAAACAAAAGCAACCCGCACCGGTTGCAACACCAAACCTGACCGGCGTTGTGACCGCGGCGTTTAACGAAAAGGTCACCGATGCCGCACTGACACAGCAGCAGGCAAAGACCTCTGCTCTTGAGCAAAACTTTGCCACGCTTGCCCAGCAGTTTGCGCAGAACAAGCTTACAACCGACCAGAAGCTCGCCGAGAAGGACGCTGAAATCCAGCGTCTGAACGACCAGCTTACGAAAGCCCCCGGCAGCAACCAGACCACTGGCCAGCAGACACCACCTGCTGGGCAGAACGGAACACCACTCCCCGGTCCCGTTGCTGCCGGTCAGGCCCGACCACCCGAATACAATGTGACCCCCGCAGGTGCACCGGCCGCCACTGGTGTGAATATGGGGCAGGGCGCAGCGTTCTACCCGGGCGGCTCCGGCCAGCGCATGACAGGTGGCCTGTCGACAACAAAATTCAGCTACGACAGCCTGAAGAAAAAGCCAACCAAACTCCCCTGGATTCCGTCTGGCTCATTCTCTGACGCCGTCCTGATTGAGGGGGCCGACGCGAACGCCAGCGTCACCGGTCAGCAGAATACCAGCCCTGTTACCATCCGCCTGCAGGGCAACATTCAGATGCCCAACAACAAGGAGTTCAACGCTGACGGCTGCTTTATTGTGGGTGAGATGTGGGGCGATATCTCCAGCGAGCGCGGAAACGTCCGCACCCAGTCCATCAGCTGCATACTGAAAAACGGCAAGCACGTGGACATGGAGTTTCAGGGGCACGTCAGCTTCCAGGGTAAAGGCGGCATTCGCGGCAAGCCCGTTATGCGTAACGGCATGATTGTCGGCTACGCCGGTGCAGCAGGCCTCCTGTCAGGCTTTGGCGAAGGCATCAAATCTGCCGCCACACCATCCGTCGGCCTCGGCGCCACAGCGGATGTCGGTGCAGGGGATGTGTTTAAGCAGGGCATTGGCGGCGGGTCCAGTAAAGCGGCCGAAACGCTGAGCCAGTACTGGATTAAACGCGCTGAGCAGTACCACGCGGTGATTGATATCGGTGCCGGCAACCAGGTCACAGTCGTGTTCCAGAAGGGCTTCCGCCTTGAAACCATCGAGGACGCCGAGGACGCGAAAGCGAAAGAGGAACTGCAGAAAGCCGGCAACGCCGCGCAGAACGCCGTGAGTCCTCAACCGGCGAGCCAGACCACCGCATCCAGCACTACCTCAGTCGGCAACATTAACCCGGATGACGTTCTCCGCCAGGCCAGCCAGCTGCGCCTCGGTGACACCATCAACTGATGAGGAAATGCAGATGCCTGTACGTAAATCAAAAGCACAGGAAGGCTGGCTAGGCGGCCCCGCCGCCCCCCTGACGGGGTTGAGCGACAATGCCAAAAAGGAGTGCAAATGAAGGAGCTATGCATAGATGACCGTATTAGTTTTCTGAGGAGTATTGAGCGGGACTGGAAAGACTGGTCTGCAGGAAAAAACACAAAACCCCACTGGATAGTATTAGTAGGGGTATTAACCGCCACAGGGATGTTGATTTTTAGCTTCTGGACAAGCAATCAGAGGCTTACCGTGGCTTCCATTGCTGTTGGAATAGCATTTATTCTCGCCGGATTGTTACAGACTGGTGAAACATGGGAAGAAAAAATACAGAGTAAAATTCGGGCATATGAGCCGCTTGATATTGATGCCATGCGTACCCTGGCCGTCTCTGTTTTTCACAAGGATGAGCTGACACGGGAAGAACTCAGACAGTGGCTGGACGCGGAGTTCAGCGCCATTTCGGATGCCGTTCTTCGTGATGGGCACCAGCCACATTCCGGCGACATAATCAACTGAGGAGGCGCTGCATATGTCGTTTAATACCCAGCTGGATGTTATCGAAGAAGACCTTAAGAAATGGCGTGCCGGGAAAAAGCTACATAAGTACCGGATATTCTGGTGCGCAGCAGCTATACCGGCCAGCTTTTTTCTCTACGGTGTTTTTTATCAGCAGCCTGGTTTTATCTTTATGGGCATGGTTGTCGCCCTCATCTTGTTCGCGGCATCGTCTGGCAAAATGGACGCTCCCGACAGCTGGGAAGGCCGAATCAATCAGGCATTACAGTCCTACAACCCGAAAGATAAAGACGCGTTCGAAAAATTGTGCCGCACAGTGAATGAGAAGAGGGCAATAGAGCCTGATGACATTGCTGCGTGGCTCAAAGACGAAAAAGAAGCGCGTGCGCTTTTCGAACGTCAGCGAAATGAGCAGCAACGCTACAGCTTCACTAAATGGCTGGATAAACGGGAGTCTGACCAGAAGGCCGAATGTAATGAGGAGGGCAAATGAAACGCATTGCCGCAGTTTTGTTGATGGTGCTTTCCCTGACTACACCTGATGCGGTGAAAGCTGCCGCGACAGTGGTGGTTCTAAACCAGATGGCAGCGCAAAAGCAAATTGCCCGCGCAGCCCGGTTTGAAGCTCTGGAACGCGAAGCACTGTCCCTTCCTGATGCCTGGAAAGCGTATCAGCAGGTGTCTGACTCAGTCCCAGGGGATGCACCTACTGAACTGCAAAATCGCTACCGCAGTCTCGCTGTCTCACTGGCAATTAAGGCCGCAATGACCTGTTCTCCAGAAGCCCTGAAGCTCCTTGAGCGTAACGATGTGATTGAGTTTCGCGTACTCCGTTCATCGTTAGTCTCTGCCTGCAGAACCGCCAGATAAGGAAAAAGGACGAAGTGAATGAAGCATAAAAAAGCAATCACATTGTCTCTGGCCCTGCTGTTCAGTACACCTCATCTTGCTACCGCCGGGATGACCAGCGCACTGGACTATTTATTTGGGTCTGCGACCGGGCGCGGTGAAGAAAGCTTCCTGGTAGCAAAGAAAAAGGCCCTCGCTGATAAAGACCCCTGGCATGCCTGGCTGGAATTGTCTGCCAGTGACCCGGGTGATATCTCCAGCGATATCCGTGAACAATACAGCGAGCTGGCAGCTTCACTGGTTCTGAGCGCAGCCCGGAAAAATAATCCGGATGCACTGGTTCTGGTGTTCAGCCGGGATGACGCGACGGGGTTTGTTGAAAGCCGCCCTGAGCTCTATGAGCCACTCCTGACGCTGGCAGAAAAAGCAGCCGGCAGCCGGAAGGATAAAGAGTTGTTAATGGCCGCCGGAGACATACTGCAAAAAGGAGAGTGGACAATCAAAGACAGCCAGCGCGCGGCGGGTTACTACTCACGGGCCTGGCTGGCGGGAGAGAACAACGCACCTGCAAAGCTTTATTCCATCTACCAGGAACTGCAGGACCCTGGCAGCGCTTATCTCTGGCAGCTTCGCTGCATCGGTAACTGTCGTATCTGGCAGGATGAAAGATACTCTCCGGTGACCCAACTCCTGAACCCCCGCCAGATTCAGTGGATTCAGAAACAGGCACGGGATAAGACCGTCATAACAGTTAACGGGCTGGCAGCCCTCAAGGAGCTGCGATGAACATAATGGCCAGACGCCTTATAGCAGCAGGCCTGACCGCAGGGCTACTGCTCAACACCTTAACTGCGCATGCTGGTAAAAGCCCGGGTTCTGGCTCAAGGTCTTTCAGCGCGTCCTCATCGAAAGGCTCTGCTGTGCGAAGCTCCCCGCGACCGTCAACATCAGGACCGGTCACTTATAAAAGTGCTGTACCCGTGACGCCGGTCAACCGTTACAACTCGCGGACACCTGAAAAAGCCGGCAGCTACCGTTCCGTTTTGTCTCGATCGCAGACCCTTCCTTCAGAAAAGCTGCAGACAGTTATTCGGGAGAAAGAACGAAGCGGCCCGGGATGGATGGGAACCGCGCTGCTGGTCTGGTTATTAAGTCAGCACGACCTTTCCTCCTCTGATAAGGCGTGGGTGAATCAACAGATCGCGCAGGCGAAAAAAGAAAACCAGCAGGTACTGCCACCGCCTCCCGAACTGTCTGATGTGGCTTTTAACTGGAGTTATCCATCTGCATTTACTCCAGGGCAAAAGGCGATGATCGCCGTTAGTGCAAAACAGGGTCTCGCGGGTAAAGCGGTCCCCGTGACCTGCGTAATGAACGGCTCTTACGGCGTTAAGGACGGTGACATCACCCGCATGGAATGGACACCCGATAAGGTCATGACAGCAATTATGCGCTGTGAGGCCGGTGGGTTGAGTGACTTACGCATGTTTAGTGCCGGAGAGATGAAATGACGACTGCCAGAAAGTTTTCACTGAAAAAAATCCTGTATGACTACCGCCATGTAGCTATTCCTCTCCTGGTTTATTCCTGCGAGTTGACCATATGGGCTGTTCTGAACCGAAACGGCATTGGTGAGTATGGCTGGTCGGCCTGGCGCATCGCCTTACTTGTATGCCTGATACTACTTGTGGCCACTTCGGTAACGTATAGCAGAAATGATATCGGGGAAGCGGCCTTTGGTGTTATAGCACCCTGGCTCACAATTCTCCTGGTTATCAACGTATACGGCTTCATACGGATGAGCCTGGACTTCGTGACAATTAATATGTTCTTCATTGGCGTGTTTTCCAGCGGAGTATTCCAGTTCTTCATAGTAGTCCTCCGCGCTCAACGTAATTAATTTTGTACCAGAGCCTTCTCATTCGTTTATCACCACAACCCTGAAATTCCAACCGGAGTTACCCCATGAAAAAACTACTGGGTGCTGCACTGTTGTGCAGCGCACTGACCGGCTGCGCCGGTCTCAATTCTGATTTCGACTGTAACAAGACCGCAACCGACCAGTGCCTGACCACCGGTGAGGCCAACAAGCTGGCCGCTCAGGGTAAAAGTCTGGATGACCTGACGGCAGAGAAAACCGCAAAAAAGCCTGCGGGTGAAACCCTGCCGGCACTGCGCAATTCAGCACCGGTCGTGAATCCCTTCCGTCCTGTCTCCGCCGCAGCAACCGGAACCACCGCCGCTAAGCCTGCTGCACCGCGCCCTCTGACCACTGCGCCGGCGAAATCGTCTGGCTCGCTGGTCACGCCGCTGACCACATCCAGTCATGCGACCCCCGTGCCGGTTAACACTGCGGGCCGCGTTCCGGTTCAGCGTATTCCTGACGCCACGCAGCGCCTGTGGATTGCACCCTGGGTGGACACGGACGACAACTTCCATCAGCCGGCTGTGGTCGAGTTCGTCAAAAACAAATCTCACTGGGATGAGAGCTACCGCGTCATCGGGGAGGGCGGGGAATGAGCAGCCACTACGTTTCCGGCAAGAACGGCGTCGATCATCTGGTGAAATCATTCACCCATACACGTAAAGGGACGGCGCAAATCACCGCCACACAGTCAGTCGATACCGACGATGAAACGCTGGCCGTTCTGAGCGTGAGCTGTGACTGGCAGATTAAGACCGCCGGTGATGCACCCCGCACCGGGCTGATGAACGAAGAGAAGCTGCGTCGCCTGGAGTTAATCCGGGCCGCTGCGGAGGGCCGAAAATGAGTTTTGTCGACAGTCTGATGGATATGCTGAAAAACGGGAAAGAGGAAGACGGGGCAGCAATGGCCCGCAACAACCTTTCCCAGACCTGGGACTACCCGTCCCTGGTCGCTGCGCTGCCGTACCGGTATTACGACGACAAGAATGAAATTTTCGTTAACGCCGGCTCTGCGGGCTTCATTATGGAGGCCGCCCCGCTTCCTGGCGCGAACGAGCAGGTGATGGCCGCGCTCGATGACATGCTGCGTAAGAAGCTTCCCCGCCAGACTCCTGTGACCGTCATTATGCTTGCCAGCAAGTGTGTCGGGGAACGTATCGATCGCGGCGTGAGTAACGACATGTGGAAAGGGGGGATGGCCGAACACCTCAATAAAATTACCCGCGCGTTCTGGCAGCGCTCCGCGCTGCACGGCCTGGCCAACGAGCGGGAATACCCGCTCTACCTGCGTAACTACCGTATCTTTATTGTCTACGGTCAGCCCATTAAGCGCGCTTCCCAGGTGCAGCGGGTGATGGATGACCTGATTCAGATACGTAACACCATCCGCGTCTCCCTGGGGGCCGCGCGCATCGACAGCATGAACACCGATGTGCACGCTTTCCTGTCTGCAGTACGCGAGCAGATGAACTACCGTCAGGAGCAGGTACTGACGTCCTCCGGGGATTATAACGAGGATGAAAAGCTCAACCGCCAGGTGGTTGATCCGGGGATTGACCTCAAGGTTCATCCATCGCATATCCGGATGGAGCTGCCGGAGACCATCGACGCGCGCGGGACACGCCTGCCTGCATCGGCATGCCGCATCATCAACATGCAGCTTGCCAAAACGCCTAAACGTTTCGCCCTCTGGCAGGGGGCTGACAATCTCCAGAACCTGCGTTTTCCCGACCTCGGGATACCCTGTCCCTTTATGCTGACCTGGACGACGGAACTGGAGGAACAGACCAAAAGCCAGAGCGAGTCTTTCCGTAAAGACCAGGACCTGTCGAAAAAAGCCAACTCAGCCTATGCAGCACTCTTTCCCGGTACCAAAAAAGCGGCAGAAGAATGGCGACGTACCCGGGAACAGCTGCACAGTAATGAAATTGCGCTCTGCAATACCTACTTCAACCTGACCCTGTTCGCGCCGGACAACAATACCGAGGCGCAGAAGTGTGAACTGGCCGCTGTCAACGTGTTCCGTAAGAACGAGCTGGAAATGGTGACGATACAGTATCAGCAGATGCGTAACTGGCTGGCCAGCTTCCCGTTCGTCATGCAGGAAGGTATGTGGGAAGACCTGAAGATAACGGGAGCAACACTGCGCGCCAAGTCATGGAACGCGGTGAGCCTGATGCCGGTCGTCGCCGAACGTCAGCTGTCCAACGTGGGGATGCCGCTCCCGACCTATCGCAACCAGGTTGCGTTCTATGACATGTTTGGCGAGGAGAACGGCAGTACCAACTTTAACATCGCGGTCACCGGCACTTCAGGGGCAGGGAAATCGTTTCTGATACAGGGGGTGCTGCGCGATGTTCTAAACGCCGGTGGTTACGGCTGGGTTATCGACATGGGGGACAGTTACAAGAACTACTGTCACCAGGCCGGCGGGGTTTATCTCGATGGCTCCAAGCTGCGCTTTAACCCGTTCGCCAACGTTAAGGACATTAATCATTCTGCAGAAGGGATTGTGCGCCTGCTGACGGTACTCGCCAGTCCGACGCAGCCGCTGGATGGCGTCTGTGAAGCGATCCTGCAGAAAGCGGTAATGGATGCGTGGGAGAGGAAGGCAAACAAAGCCCGTATCGATGACGTTCATAATTACCTGACCAATGAGGACGTGAATCAGGCGTTCGCAGATAAGCCGACCATCACCGCGCGTCTCGCTGAGCTGGCCATGCTGCTCGATACCTACTGCACCTGGGGGCCTGACGGAGAATACTTCAACGCTGACACCCCGACGCTCGATGGGGAAACCCGCTTCGCGGTGCTGGAGCTGCTGAGCCTGGAAGACAAGCCGAAGCTGCTCTCGTCCATCCTGTTCTCGCTCATTCTGGCGATTCAGGAAAAGATGTACCACAGCCCGCGCGACCTCAAAAAAGTCTGCATCATCGACGAGGCATGGCGTCTGCTGGGTGGCTCCAACCCGCACGCGGCAAGGTTTATCGAAACCGGCTACCGCACCGTGCGTCGTCACCGTGGCGCGTTTATCACCATCACCCAGGGCATTAAGGACTTCAGCGCCAGTAAGGAAGCCGAAGCCGCCTGGAACAACAGCTCCACCAAAATCACCCTCTTGCAGGATGCGAAGGCGTTTAAACAGTACCTTGCCGATAACCCGGATCAGTTCTCGGACATGGAAAAAGAAGTTATCCGTGGCTTCCAGCCCGCCCTGCAGACCGGCTACAGCTCCCTGCTGATAAACGCCGGTGAATACAGCTCCTTCCATCGCCTGTTCGTCGATCCCGTGACGCGTGCCATGTTCAGCTCGCGTGGCGAGGACTTTGCTTTCATGCAGAAAGCGCAGAAAGAAGCGGGGGCAACAGCGGAAGAAGCGGCGTATCTGCTGGCGGAGAAAAAATACGGCAGTGAACTTCGTGAACTTGAAGAGTGGGTGAAAGCAGCATGAGTGAACAACAGAACAAGCCGTATAACGGCGACACCGTCCGCGACGGTGTAACGATCGCCAGCAAAACATCCCGCTGGGTTAAGGCCGGCATGCTGGGACTGGCGGGACTTCTGGTTATGACTGGCGTGGCATACGTGACGGCGAAAGCCGTCACTCCTGAGGTGGTGGTCTTCGACATGAAGGGGACTGTGGACCTCTTCATGCAGCAGTCCGCTCAGCTGCACCTCGATGAAAACCGGGCTAAAGCGATGACCCTGCAGTTCAACGCGGCGCTGACCGGCAGCCTGGATGCATGGCAGTCCTCACACAACGCCATCGTTCTGGTGAAGCCGGCGGTGATGAGCCCGCAGCAAGATATCACGAATGAAATTCGTGCTGATATTGCCCGACGCATCCAGGGGGGCCAGTGAAAAAACGACTGCAGCTGACGGTCATGATGCTGCTGATGCTCTCCGCCGGCAGCGGGGCGAAGGATCTCGGTACCTGGGGCAACGTCTTCGAGCCTGCAGAGCAGGACATGCTGGCGTTTATCCAGAATCGCCTGAAGGGAATGGAGCAAACGGGCGAACTTGACCGCCTGCGTAAAGAGGCAACGGAAAGAGTGAAGGAGCATGCGGTGCGTCCGACGCCGGTGGAAGGGCTCACGAAAGCGAAGGAATACCGCAGCTTTGCCTGGGACCCGACATTTACCGTGAAGGAAACGATCACTGACATGCAGGGCAACGTGATCGCCCGCAAGGGCGATACGGTCAATCCTCTGGATAAGGTGCCCTTCAGCCAGGTGCTCTTTTTTATCGACGGCGATGATAAGGAGCAGGTGAACTGGACACGACAGCAGCTCGCCGGCCAGACCAGCGTGAAGGTCATCCTGGTGAACGGCAACATCAAAGAAACCAGTGATGCGCTGAATGAACGTATCTACTTCGACCAGTCTGGCGTACTGACCCGTAAATTCGGTTTTGAACACATCCCCGCGCGGATATCGCGCGACGGCCGCGTGATGAAAGTGGAAGAGATTCCGGTATCAGGAGCGAAAAAATGAGTGCAACAACGTTAGGTGACCTGTTTCCCGAAATGCGTCAGGCGGTCACATCCCATCGACGTTACGGCAGAAAACCGCGTAAACCCGCTGAGATAACTCCGCGCATGGGAACAGCAGAACGGCTGAAGACGCTGTACCCCGAAATTGACTCCTGGCATCCGGTACTGGTGACCAAAGCCTGGCTCCACTGGTGTGAGCAGAACCAGCAGGACAGCCGGGAGCCGTCCAGGCGTGATGAACGTTTCCCTGACTACATCATTCACCTCTTACTGGAGAACATGCGGGCCGAGGACAGCGCGAAACGTAAAAAGGGCCAGACGATGTCACTTTCCGAGCGCCTCGACAGGTTGTTTGCGGGCGAAGAGCAGGAGAGCGCCGAATGTCACTGATACACAATAGCGCTGTGCCGTCTGTGTCTCAGCATATGACAGGTCACAACGCTGATAACAAAGGCTGTGACGAAACCGTGAATCAACTCTGTCATCTGTACCCGGAAATCGCTTCATGGCAACCGGCGCTGATCGCCGGTGCCTGGCACCAGTGGTGCGCGAATAACCAGCGTCAGCCTATAGCGCCGGAAGAACGAGATGAGGCGTTTCCCCTGTACCTCGTCAGGCTTATCCGCAACAGAATGGAGGAGATGAACGCATGGCGTTAATCAGCTGCTTCGCCGGCCCTCAGGGGCTGCAGGGGATGCTCACCTGTTTGCGTGATACTGAGGGCATGACCGGTATTCTGGTCGTCGTTGCGCTACTCGCTGGCTGGATTGTTGTTCAGCATCTTGCAGATGCACGCCGTGAACGCCGTGCGTGGGAGAGCAGACCGGGAATACCTGTCCCTCTGGCGCAATTTGGCAGTGCCCGACATGCCGAAGCGGTTCATGCATTTGCTAACCGGGAATACTACCAGTTGCTACTGGCTGAACTGGAAAAAGCATTGACTGAAGAGGGCTATGTACTGACGCGTGATGAATCACTGCGCGTGACGATGCCAGAGGTCGATCGGCAAAAAATCAGCCGCCGGATTTTCCGGGCGCGCCAGTGTTATACATCACCGAGAGTAACTGAACAGACGATGCAGGACAGCGAAGATGCGGCAGTGAACGATGGGTACGCCGGCACGTGGCTCAGCGTACTTATCCGGGGCAGTGAGCGGGAAGGGTGGTACATCAGCCGACTGATGACAGACTGGCAAAAACAGATGTGGCCCGTCAGGCAGGTGATCATCAATGTGACGTCTGATACGTCGACAATCACACGTGATCTGGTTCGGGGATTGAAAGAGGCCGTGCAAATGGTGAGTCGCACACCGTTCCCTGAAAACGATAATGTTATCAGTCTTTGCACTGTGCCCGTAGCATCCCCGGATCTACAGGTAACGCTGCTGCGTCAGTTGTGCAGTACGCCTCCAGGGTTCTTTCCAGGATTTGCCGGGCGGAACGTACCAGAGGAGCTGGCGCAGTTGATTGCTGTACCACAGGACGAAGAAAAGCGGGTTGTTGCTGTCTTCGCGCAGATAACCTCCCCACATTCAACAGAGATGTTAGTCCGGTATCTGAATGCTGCCGCTGACCGTATTTCCGCCGGGGAGGAGCAAACTGCTGAGTACGATGATGACAATGGTTATGCCTTAATTGTCACTCGTACTATTAAAGCTCACTGACTCAACCGCGCGGCATTCAGGATGTTCGGTGCTCACTGCGTTGCGCTCCGCCTCAGCCTGAATGCCCCCCGGTTTCCGATTAAACCCGACCAGGTAACGCCATGAAAAAAGACCCTGTTACTGAAAAGGGCCGGAATGTCACCTCAGTACGTCACGATGAGGGTTCGGCCCGACAGATGGATGAAATCCTCAATGATAATCCACTGTACAAACCCTCGCATGTTCTGCGCGGCGCCATTCTTGCCCTGTACGAAATGAGCCAGGAAGAACGTCTGGCCATCATTATGAAAGCGGCCGGTAAAGCCAATAACCACTGATCCTTTTTAAGCCCTCCCGCCGTCCGGTGGCTGCGGCACTCCCGGAGATACCCCATGACTCACCCTGAATCTGTCAGGCCGGTGACGGTTACCCGTGACCGCAATGGCTTCTGGACGCACCCTCATTATTTTGCACCCGCCAGTGATGAGGCGACGCAGACTGAATTTGGCGACTGGATGCGCCAGCACAATCTGACCTGCGCCACCCGCTGGATGGAAAACGACGCGCCTCCCCAGGTGATCGCTGACTGGGAAAAGGGAAAACAAAACATCAGTGACTGGCTTCCTTCCTCGCCAGCGGGGGAGGGCTGGTTCATTGGCTCCATTCATGACACTGAGGACGGCCCGGTCTGTGTATGGCTGCGGGAGGTGAAATGAAGCGTTTCTCATGGCTTGCCGGCGTGATGCTGGTCCTTATTTCCTGGATGCCAGCTCAGGCAACGGCCGCAGCCAGCAACGCGGGTGATGGCCGCTGGGTTAACCCGATAAGCGATGTCTGCTGGAAGTGCCTGTTTCCGATGACGCTCGGGAATATTCAGCTGGCTGCCGGGCCGCAAAAGGATACCAACAACCCGGCTTCGCCGATCCAGATTTGCCCATATGGTGTGTTTTACCGCATCGGTCTGGCCATCGGATTCTGGGAGCCAATGGCGATGGTGGATGTAACCCGTGAGCCGGGCGTCATGGTCAACATGGGTGGTTTTAAAATAAATCTCGGGCGAACGGGAACGGGAACTGCAGGGCAGAGTGACAGACCCGCAGCCGGCACGTTCTACCATGTCCACTGGTATAAATATCCGCTGATTTACTGGCTCAACATCATCGCCACTATGGGCTGTATGCAGACCGGGGATATGGATATCGCCTATCTCTCTGAAGTCGATCCTCTCTGGAACGACAGTACGCTCTCGATGCTGATTAACCCCGAGGCAGCGCTGTTTGGCAACCTGATAGCTCAGGGCGCCTGTGCCGCTGACGCGGTCGCGTCTTCTGCCGGTCTGCCGCTTTCCCCGCTGTTCTGGTGTGCGGGCAGCCAGGGGTCGATATACCCGCTGACGGGCTATACCAGCGGTGAGTTTTCCCCGCTGGAGGCGTCACTGCTGGTCGGGGAACGAATGGCCTTCAAGCTGCACCGCGAGGGGCTGGTCTGGAACTCCGTGGGCGCGGATGTCGCGGTCTGTAACCAGTACCCGTCGCCCATTATTCCGAAGGAACGATGGCGCTATCAGATGGTGAACATGTACCCCGAGACCAGTAACTGCCACCCCTTCGGGGCGAGCACGCAGCTCTGGGGCACAACACACAATTCTCCCTCGTCGAAAAAGAACTTCGGCTATCTCTTCTGGCGCAAACGTAACTGCGTCTATCTGTAAGGACATGACGATGAAAACTGCATTGCTTCGGACGCTGATCTTCAGCGTTCTCGCAGGTGTATTGCCTCAGGCGCAGGCCAGTGCACAGACCGGCATTTCTGTCAGCGACCGGGACTGGATGAAGGGGCAACAGGACTCTCTGGAAGCCCTGAAAGGGAGCCTGAATAACCCGCCAGCCGGTGTGTCGGTATTGCCGCCGGCGCAGCAGGAACTGATTAACCGCCTGCAGGGCGATATCGCGGCCCAAACCAACACGATGGGAGAAAAAGACACCTTTCCGGCCATCTATTTTGTGAGTCTCGGTATACCGCGTGAAGGTCTGCTGCCCATGCTGAAGGATGCCCGGCGTTTTAATATCCCACCGACACTTCGGGGGTTGCTTAACAATGATATGCGCCAGACCGCTTCCGCCATGTTTGAGCTGAGCAAGGAAGACAAGGATGCCGGTGTGCAAATCGATCCAACCCTGTTCACTCAGTACAACATCAGTGTGGTACCGGCTCTGGTAGTTACCTGTCCGGGGCACTTTGATGTTATCCGGGGAAGCCTGCCGCTGCAGCAGGCGCTGGAGAAAGTGGCTCAGGACGGTGACTGTGCCGCAACAGCACGCAGATTGCTGGAGGCCGCGCAATGAAAAAGATGCTTATGACTGTGCTGCTGTCTCTGCCGTTTCTGACGATGGCGGCCGATCCTGCTTTTGAAGCTGGCGCCAGCTTTGGCAAGGGAAATGCTTCAGCCGGAACGGGAAGCCTGAAAAATCCTGACTCCGTCACTGGCTCGATACCGGGCTATACCGCCAATCCGCCGGAGAAAGGGTACTACGGTGGCGTGGATGGCGGAGACGGTGGACTGGCCAACAAAGGACAAACCTCGCTGCAGGGCAATGACGCAGCGCAGTCAGTTATCAACTCAGGGAAAACGAACCCGACTCCCGCCATCGACCCGCAGGCCCCTTTCATCACTATCGGTAAAAATGCGGAAGCCGGCGCAGACGGTGTGCTAAACGGAACCGCTAACCAGTGTAAAGAGGTGACAGTATCGAAAACCACCTTTGAAAATTACACCTGTGATAAAGATGTGGCCTCAGTTGAGGCCTGTACCCGCACAGCAGTGGCGGGCGGGCATGTAGAAAAAACAACTGAACAGAAGACCATCACGATTGATAAACCGATGTGGAACTGGACCTATGACAATGACAAACGCGTCTATTTCACGTTTACCTCCCCTTATTCAGGACCGGTTATCAGTGCTTCGCTGGCCATACATTTCAACGATAAGAATATGTATTACAGGTTAACCTGGTGGGGTGTTGATAAAGAGTCAGTTGCCGTAAGAGACAACTCATGGGTTCTTCCTGGTGCTGCGGGTGCAGTGCTGGCAGAGGGACAGCCCTCACCGCAAGGGGTGATACTCAATAAAAACTGTCTTAATGGAAACCAGGGGCGATGCAGAGATTACGCAAGAAAAACCTATGACTGGCTGAACAGTGGTGAGGCCACCATGACCGTAACATTGACCATGATCGCGACAACAGAAAAGTGGGTTCCGGAAGTTAACTGGTCCTCCTCCTGTGGCCTGGATATGTCGAAGGCGCAAAAAACCACGTCAACCTGCACCTCTCCGGGCGGAAATAAAACCATTGTTAACAATGGCCAGAGCTATGATGTTTATAGCGACTGCTGGGAGTACACCGACAACTATGTCGTACCGTCAGACTCCACAGGAACCTGCTCATCGCTGATGACGAATCCCTCCTGTACGGCGGCAGGCAACACCTGCACTGAATCGACCGATGGGCAGTGTACCCACATGAGCTACACCTACCAGTGTCAGACCACGCATCAGTCGGGTGGCCTGGTCTGCGGTGGCGACTACATCTGTAAGTCAGGTGAGTGTGACGACACAAATGGTGCGGGAAGCAGCGGTTTTGATACGGCGGTGGCCAAACTGGCAGGTCTTGCCTCGGCAGCTGAAGATGGTAAAGACGCCAGCAGTACCATTGATATAAAGGCCTTTACGGGTAAACCGATGCGATGCCGCAAGGCGTTTGCCGGGTTCTCCAACTGCTGTAAGGACTCGGGATGGGGGCAGAGTACCGGACTTGCTTCGTGTGACGACGAAGAAAAAGCAATCGGCAAGGCCAAAGCAAAAAAAATCACCGTCAGTGTGGGCGAGCGGTGCGATCGCCAGGTGCTGGGTGCCTGCATCCAGAAAAGTCAGGTCTACTGCGTCTTTGACGGCAAGCTTGCCCGCATTATTCAGGAGCAGGGGCGTCGCGACCAGCTGGGCGTGAAGTTCGGCAGCGGTGACAGTCCGAACTGTCGGGGGATCACGGTCCCGGAGCTGCAGCGTATCGACTTCGACAAAATCAACTTCTCTGACTTCTACGAGGATTTGATGAAGAACCAGAAAATCCCCGATACCAGCGCGCAGGTCCAGCAGATTAAGGAGCGCATCGCCGCGCAGGTGAACCAGCAGGGAGGTGGTAAATGAAGCGAGTCCTCTGTGGCCTGCTTATGACACTGGCGAGCCATACGGCGCTGGCCGAGGAGATTGTGACGCCGGCAGAGCCGTTCACCGGCTGGTCCTGGTACAACGAGCCGAAAAAGCCGCCGGAGCAGTCCAGAAAGCCACAACAGCCTGCGCCGCAGGCCATTCCTGACCTCAGCAAAATGTCTCCGATGGAGCAGGCCCGGGTACTGAAAGGATACACCCAGGAGGCGCTTAACCGCGCCATCCTGTTCCCCTCACGGGAAAACACGGCGACGTTCCTGCGATGGCAGAAGTTCTGGACCGATCGGGCATCGATGTTCAGCCAGTCCTTTGCGGCGGCGCAGCTGAGCCATCCGGACCTCGACTACAACCTGGAGTATCCGCACTACAACAGCATGGCGCCGTTTATGCAGACACGCGACCAGCAGACGCGGCAGAGCGCCGTGGAGCAACTGGCGCAGCAGTACGGTCTGTTCTACTTCTACCGGGGCAGTGACCCGATTGACGTGCAGATGGCGGGCGTGGTGGCGGATTTTGCGAAAACTAACGGGATTTCGCTTATCCCGGTATCGGTTGATGGCCAGGTGGCAGCCTCCCTGCCGCAGAGCCGTCCGGATACGGGGCAGTCCCGGTCGATGAATATTACGCACTTCCCGGCGCTCTACCTTGTTGACCCACGAAGCAAGAATTACCGCGCGCTGTCCTATGGCTTCATGACGCAGGATGACCTGTCGAAGCGATTCCTGAACGTGGCCACCGGCTTTAAACCCAATTCCTGAGAGATTCTTATGACAAAAACACTTTTCACCCTCATCCGTGATGCAGGGCGGGTTGCCCTGTATGCATTTGTCCTCTGCCCGGCTCTGGCGCTGTATGTGTTTGTGATGCTGGCTGCATCAGACGGCTCACTTTCCCGGCAATTCCTGACGACCTTTCATGACCTGACTGACGGTGCACCGGCTGGCAAGGTAATGGGGTGTGTGAATGAAAATGTAATGACAGTACGTTTCTCGCCACCAGAACCCGGAGAGAAGTTAAATCCAGCTCCTGCGCTGGAGAAAGCTCCGCCTGAAGTGTTGTGTCAGCGAGGCCCTGTGGACAGCGATTCGTGGGCGCGTGCGACAGATGCAACGTTGCTCAACTTCTGGTTAATGTCGGTGATGCTTGGCTTTGGAGTGTGGTTTGTACTCCGAGGCCCGAGCCTGGCTGCCCGAAAGAAAATTTCACCAGACACGCATTCGGTTCTGGCACGGCAAAACAAGGAGACACACGAATGAAACCCGCTATTCTCGCAGGACTGATTTTCTGGGGCACGATGGCGCGCGTACTGAGCGAGCTGATGACCTGGTCGGTTGAGCATACGCAGCAGGGGCTCTTATGGCTGTGCAATGGTATGTGGGCCGGGGCGGCTGGCATGGTGGTGTATGCTGTGTATCGCTGGTTCCGTTACGAAAGAGGGCAAGCGCATAAGGAAGCCGATCATGAACATTAAAACCGGACTCACTGCGCTCCTGTTATCCCTGCCCCTGCTGGCGAACGCCGGTGCGCGTGAGGAGTTAATGGCGCTTGAAGCGACAAAAACAGCATCTTCCGCTGATGCTGCAGCTATCACCGCCTCCACCATTCCGGTACCCGCGCCAGCCAGCCTGATGGCGCTGCCGGACGGACGTCGGGCTAACATGAAAGATTATGCCGTGGTGCTCTTTATGCAGGCGCACTGCCAGTACAGCGCTAAGTTTGACCCGCTGCTGAAGGGCTGGGCTGATGAGCATGCCATCAGGGTGTACCCGTACACCCTTGACGGGGGCGGGGACGTATCTTACCCGACCCCGATGATCCCACGTAAGATTGACCCTAAATCTCCCATCGCAGACGAGATTGTAACCTTCTTCGGAAACGGTTTACCGATTGCGACACCAACGGCCTTTATGGTCAACGTCAACACCCTGAAAGCTTATCCACTCACCCAGGGCGTGATGGACATCTCCGCACTTGAGAGCCGGATGGCCAGCCTGATTCAGGCAGACATGGATAACATCGATCCGAAGATGCTGCCGCCAATGCCGGCAAGCGCGCAGGTCACCCCTCAGTAATATCAACGGACTACAAAATGACGACAAATACGTATGCGTTATCGCGTACCGAGCGCGTGTGGCTGTTATTCAGCGTGACGCTGCTTGTGTCCGCAGCTTTCTATGGGGTGCTGGCCCACCGGGTGGTCAGCGTTATGGATCGCCCTGAACTGACAACCTGCCTGCAGGACTTTCCGGTGCTTCTGCTTATCTCGCTGAGTATCGGATTCTTTTTCACCGTCACCGGTCTGTACGTCTGCCGGCAGACCCTGGCCAGGAAACCCCGGGAGGAGATTGCATGAGGCTCATCAGAGTGAAGACGCTTATCCGGAACCATGCTATCGGGATACTGAAAGACTGTAGTGAGGATACGGAAGCCCGAAAATGGACGGATTTGTTAATGCTGAAACTGTTTTATGCCTTAATTTTTACCGCCGTAGTCGAAAGGGTATACGTGAAGTGCGCCATCACAACGCTCAGTGGGATGGTCGAACCGGTCTCCGTTGACCGCTCCGAACAGTTTACGCTCTCGCTTCTCATCCACTATCCGCAGTACATGTTGTGGGGTGTTATGGCCGCGATTTGCGTGCTCATTGCGGTGAATTTACTCGTCTGCAGCTGGCTCTGGCTGTCCAGATATCTCTACCGCAAACTGAACCAGGCTGACAGTACACCAGGCCTGGCTATGCATACTGTGGAGGGGGCACATGATTAAGGCTCTTTTAACGGCAGGGGTTGTGTTCTTCTCAGGTCTGGCAGCACTGCCTGCTCAGGCGGATGTCAACGGCGATCTGAACGGCTTCTTCAATAATCTGGGCTACAGCGGCAACGTCACTCAGGCACAGGCCTGGCAGGGGCAGGCGGCCGGGTATTTTTCCGGCGGCTCAGTTTACCTGCGAAACCCGGTCAAAAACGTCCAGCTGATCTCGATGCAGCTGCCATCTCTGAACGCTGGGTGCGGTGGTATCGACGCCTATCTTGGGGCGTTCAGTATGATCAGCGGCGAAGAAATCCAGCGATTCGTGAAGCAAATCATGAGCAACGCCGCTGGCTATGCCTTCGACCTGGCGCTGCAGACGATGGTACCGGAGCTGAAGCAGGCGAAAGACTTTCTGCAGAAGCTGGCCAGTGACGTGAACAGCATGAACATGAGTTCATGCCAGGCCGCTCAGGGCATCATCGGCGGCTTGTGGCCCGTTACGCAGGTTTCCCAGCAGAAAATCTGCCAGGACATCGCCGGTGAAACCAACATGTTTTCCGACTGGGCGGCCTCCCGTCAGGGCTGCACAGTTGGGGGCCAAAGTGACAAAGTAACAAACAAAGCCGGGGATGACCAAAAAGACCAGGTGCTGAAAAACAAAAACCTTATCTGGGATACGTTGAGTAAAAACGGTCTTCTGGCCAATGACCGTGCGCTGAAAGAACTGGTCATGAGTACCGTTGGCTCAATCATCTTCAATAGCCAGGGGGACGTCACAATTTTAACGCCGCTGGTTGATAACCGCGATCTGATTAAGGTTCTGATGCGTGGTGGAACGGCGAAAGTATACGGCTGTGATGAGGCCAATCTGTGTCTTGGGCCGGTTGTCACTAACCTGACCATTTCCGAATCAAACGCACTGGTGACGCTGGTCAAAAATCTGATGCTCTCAATGCAGAACAAGCTTGTTGATGACACGGCGCTGTCTGACCAGGAAAAAGGCTTCGTAAACACCACGTCCGTACCGGTGCTGAAGTACCTGACCAACGCCCAGAGCATGGGCATGAGTGCAACGTATCTGTTGCAGGTGTCGGACTTCATTGCTCAGGACCTGATGATTCAGTACCTACAGGAACTTGTGAAACAGGCAAGCCTGTCCCTGGCTGGTAAAAACTATCCGGAGGAAGCGGCCGCTAAACTCCGCGACAACGTTGTACATGCGCAGGGACTACTGGCCGATATGAAACTGCAGTCAGCAGCTGACCAGAATGCGCTGGACGGTATCGACCGCAATATGCAGTACCTGCAGCAGCAGGTGTCCACCATTGTTTCAGGCTCCTATCAAAGCAACTATCACTGGGGTGATCGCTGATGCTTGAGATATACACCATTTATGGCGGGGGAATGTGGAAAACGGCGCTGGACGCCGTTGTCACCCTCGTCGGTCAGAATACCTTCCACACCTTAATGCGTATTGCCGGCACCTTCGGGGTGCTGGCCGTACTGCTGACTTTCATTAAACAACGTAACCCAATGCTTTTCGTACAGTGGCTGGCCGTCTTCATGATTCTGACTTCCATTCTGCTGGTACCGAAACGCTCAGTGCAGGTCATTGACCTCTCTGATCCGGGTGCGGTCTGGGTCACCGATAACGTGCCGGTGGGGCTGGCGGCCATCGCGTCGCTGACGACCAGTATCGGGTACAAGATGTCGTCGACGTATGACATGCTGATGGCCAGACCCGACTCGGTCACCTACAGCAAAACCGGTATGCTGTTCGGCTCGCAGATTGTGGCGGAAACCAGTGACTTCACCACGCAAAACCCGGAGCTTGCGCAGATGCTGCCCGACTACGTGGAAAACTGTGTGATCGGCGACATTCTGCTGAATGGCAAATACACGATCAATCAGCTGCTCAACTCCACAGACCCACTGATGCTGATCACCGATAATCCAAGCCCGCTACGGGGCATCTTTAAGATGACCTCCACCACGCGCCAGTTCCTGACCTGTCAGCAGGCCGCAGCGGAGATTAAAACGCTGGCGAATACCGACGTGAACCCGGGCAGTGCGACGTTCACCTGGCTGACACGTAAGGTCTTCGGCAACAAACTGAACGGGGCGGCGCTCCTGTCCAACGCAATGGGTGAGAGTTACAGTTTCTTCTATGCCGGGGGCATGACGGCTGCCCAGATCATGAAGAACAACATCACCAACAGCGCAGTCCGCCAGGGGATTAAGGGCTTTGCCGCGCGCTCATCCGACACGGCCAACCTGCTGAATCTGGCTACAGAGAACGCCGCGACCAAACAGCGACTCAGCTGGGCGGCAGGCAACGAGCTGGCGACCCGCACGCTGCCGTTCGCGCAGTCCCTGCTGATGCTTATCCTGGTGTGCCTGTTCCCGCTGATGATTGCGCTGGCCGCATCAAATCACACCATGTTTGGCCTGAACACACTGAAAATATACGTTTCCGGGTTTATCTATTTCCAGATGTGGCCGGTTATGTTCGCCATACTTAACTATGCAGCAAACTACTGGCTGCAGAGTCAGTCCGGGGGCACTCCCCTGGTTCTGGCCAACAAGGATGTGGTTGCACTGCAGCATTCGGACGTGGCGAATCTGGCAGGGTATCTGTCCCTTTCCATTCCGGTGCTGTCGTTCTATCTGACCAAAGGTGCTGCGGCAATGGGCTCTCAGGTGGCAGGGAGTGTACTCAGCTCGGGTGCCTTCACGTCAGCTGGTGTGGCAGCGACCACAGCGGACGGAAACTGGTCGTTTAACAACATGTCGATGGACAATGTCAGCCAGAACAAGATGGATACCAACCTGATGCAGCGTCAGGGACAGCAAACGTGGCAGGCAGATAATGGCTCCACGCAGACTCAGACGGCCGGTGGCCATACGGTTATCGACGGCTCGGGTGCAATGTCGAATCTGCCGGTGAACATGAAGCTCAGCCAGCTGGCCAGCAGTGGTTTCCAGGAATCAGCCCGCCAGTCGCAGGTACAGGCACAGACTGCTCTCGATGGCTACAACCACAGCGTTACCAGTGGCTGGTCGCAGCTCTCTCAGTTGTCTCACCAGACAGGTACCAGTGACAGCCTGATCCAAGGCAGTGAAAACAGCCAAGCCACTAATGCGACACGCGGAGCTGGCATGATGTTGTCTGCCGCTGAAAGTTATGCGAAAGCGAACAACATCTCTACACAGGAAGCCTATAACAAACTGATGGATATCAGTAATCAGGGGTCTGTGTCGGCAGGCATTAAAGGGACGGCCGGAGGGGGACTTAATCTGGGCGTTGTTAAGTTTGGTGCCGAAGGAAGTATTTCAGGTGATTTGCGGCATTCTACGGGCAGCTCCAGAGGAATTCAGGATTCTGATTCCCATTCGCAGGATATGCGACATGATCAGAATGGCCAGGCAGTTAATGACTTCCGCCAGGGTATGGATATGGTCAAAAGTAGCCGTATCAGCAATGGCGCGAATCATTCCGAAAATGCTGCAAGCAGCAATGTTCAGCAGCTCGCCGCTACGCTCAATGATGCAGAAAGCCAGTACCATCAGTACACCACCAGTTCGACGCAGAGTAACGAGTTCAGCCGTATGGCCACCGTTGCGCAGAACCAGAGCGCAAGCCTCGATACGAACTATACGCAGGAGTTTGTGGACTGGGCGGCTAATAAATACGGTGATAAGGCACAGTCCATGCTGACAAGTGCGCCGTCGGCGCGAGAAGCAGCGATGGAATTCGTAAATGAACGTCTCAAACCTGAAATCATGGGGGATTATCAGCAGGGCCGTTCAGATCTTACCAGCGGCCAGGAGCATGCAGCATTCAGTGGGGAGCATATCGTACAACCAGCGCGAGGCAGTCAACAGGTATCAGGTTCATCTGGCCATGATGCTGGAGTCAGTTACAGCTCTCAGGATGGCGGTGCTCATAGCACGGGAGGTATTGCCAATGCCCAGACTAACGGAACGACTCAGGGTGCTGAATATGGAGGCCAGCAGGGTGGAAATTATTCTGCCAGAACAGATGATTCTGTTTCGCCGGGTATTGGGCAGTCAACTGTTCATCTAGGACAAGCAGCCGGACAGAGAAGCAGCTCGGGTAATGTCACCTCTTCGGCAGAGATGGTTGATGCCGGTGGACGCACGACTGCAGATGAAAGGACCGGCCACACTGCAGAATCGCATCCTGAGTTCCAACATTCAGGTACCGTCAGGGAGCAAGGAACCACGCATGGCCAGGGGAGTGAAGTTGCTCATAGTCGTTCAGGCATTAATGTTGGCGGCGAAAAAGTAAGTGGCGATGCTATGCAGGAGTCATATAGAGAAAATCAGGCTAAGTTGCATGAACATTCCACGCAGGGGTTTGGTCCCCAGAATGAGTTACAGCGCCGAGTGGCGGAACAAAGATCTGAAAATGAGCATAAAATCAACGAATCTGCTGGGGAAATTGGCAAAAAACAATCCACTGTTCAGGCATCCAGTGATATCCTGAAAGGAGAAAACTTAATCGGTCAAGGGCGATTCAAGCTTGGTCGTGCCGAAGCTGAACTGGATCAATCAAGTAAACTCAATCCGTTTAATGATCTCCAACCAGATGAGCTGCAACAGAGAGTGGCAGAATTAAGGAAGAAAACTGGAGGGTAAAATGACCAAAAAGGTAAGTGCTTATTGTTGTTTCATTCCAATCGGCATTTATGCAGCTTATTCTGTAAGCCTGCAATTACTTTTTGACGTGCCATTTATGGCTAAGAGTATGCTCTTATCAGTCATACCCAGCGCCATATATATGTTCTGCATTTGGAAGTTACGAAACAGCAAAAGAGGGATGAGCTTAAAAGCGACACTCCTGTGTAACACGTTGCTTGCAGTCTTGCTAACTTTCTTGGTGGCATTTGTTGGTAATGATACCGAAAGTGCTCTCATTGCAGGCATAGCTGTTCACTCGCTGATAGCTTTCATCTTTGTGGGAACAGTATTGCGGCCTGTTACTTTCAAGGATAATACCCTTCTTAAGGATGAAGATAATGGTCGGATATATGTTATCCGGAATGGGTTAGCTCATATGTTGCCAGATAATGAGGCTCAACTTCTTAGCACTGGTGACAACAAAATTATCAGCTTTTCAGGCAGTCATATGAGTTTCCATGATGGTGGAATAACCAATATTCCTCTGAATACTTCCTTCAACGATTCGTTCAGTAACGGAATAACTGTGAACCCTGCGTCAGGAATGCCAATGGTTGGTGGCATCTCTGGCCTGGATATACACGGAAACAGTTGGGGAACAAACTTCAACGAACCTTCAAATACGTATGACCCTAACCGGGGATACTGAGAGTAAGGGGGCAATGGCCCCCTTAATTTTTGTAGTAATCTAAGCAAGCCATCTATTTAACCTAAATTCCCTTTCAAATCAGCCGATAACGTCTCTGTTAGCTATATCTTGCTAACGGGGACGTTTTTCTATGCACAGGATGAATTCATGAAATTAAAACAATTAGCCGTTGTTGGTCTGATCGCGTCTACTCTCGCTCTGTCTGGTTGTGGTGCCATGTCCACAGCGGTGAAGAAACGTAATCTTGATGTCAAAACCCAGATGAGTGAAACCATCTGGCTGGAGCCATCATCAGAGAAGACTGTTTATTTGCAGATCCGTAATACCTCTGACAAGGACATGTCTGGTCTGCAGGCACAAATTACAAATGAACTGGCCGCGAAAGGCTACCGCGTCTCCAGCTCTCCGGACACGGCCTACTACTGGATTCAGGCAAACGTACTGAAAGCTGAAAAAATGGATCTGCGCGATGCCCAGGGGTTCCTTAAGACCGGGTATGAAGGTGCGGCAATGGGTGCGGCACTGGGCGCGGGTATTACGGCGTATAACTCGTCGTCAGCTGGCGCAACGCTGGGTGTAGGGCTGGCCACCGGGCTGATTGGTATGGCTGCTGATGCAATGGTGGAAGACGTGAACTACACGATGGTGACCGATCTGCAAATCTCCGAGCGCAGCAAAGCGGCTGTCACGACCGACAATATTGCGGCTCTGAAGCAGGGTACGTCAGGCGTTAAGCTGCAGACCAGCACAGAGCAGGGCAACCGCGCCAAATACCAGACCCGTATGGTATCCAACGCCAACAAGGTGAACCTCAAATTTGAAGAGGCGAAACCTGTTCTCGAAGCGCAGCTGGCCAAATCCATCGCCGGCATTATGTAATACCTGCGGCTGCGGCGATCGTCGCAGCCGTTATCCCTCACAGCTGATTTTTAACCGTGCTCATTCCGGGCAGGGTGCGTCAGTGCTTTCTGTCAGTCCCCTGAAATGACGCTTCCTCGCAAGACTGCGCCAGGCGCAGCCCTGTCTGCGGCGAGCGTTGCATACACAAACGTAAAGGCATTCACCATGAATACAACATTCCTCTCCCGCACTGTAAATGTGCTTTTCTTTTCCTTTCTGACTCTGGTCAGCACCATTTATTTGCTGGAAAGATTCGGCGTCGACCTTTTGAAATGGCGGGCCGGGAGCTCATTACTCCTGGCCTACACCTCAGCGCTGTCGGGTGCGGGTTTTGAGTGGGCCAGTGAACTGAACACGATCGTTATTCTTCTGATTTTCCTGTGCGGCGGCGTGCTGGTTTCCCTGCTCACGGCTTACCTGTTTCGTGTTATTGCAGTGTTCTCGGGTCAACTCAAACGTTAGTGATTCAAAGACATAGTGAACTGAAATATGCCCTGTTGCCGGGGCATTTTAACGGGAGGACTTCATGCGTTTTGAAAGAACAGAAGGCGATCTTGCCGGTTTATTGCACCTTATCCATCTGGAAACTGAGCTGATGATTGCGGCCGCCTGTATCAATGTATTCGGGTCACTTCCGGAAGGTAAGGGCATGACCCTCATTGCGTACTGGGCTGGATATGAATACACCCTTTATGGGTTGGCTCCCGGTGAATGGCATTCAGCGGCTTATGCTGATGTGGCCTCGTCAGTCCGCTCTGTTGCTGCGGGCATAAACGAACAGGACTGGGAGGACGGGTGCCAGCAGGCCAGATATGAGCTGAGCCTGATGTAATAAACCGGCGCTTTACCCTCGCGATACCACCTTTTACAGCAACCTTTTCAATTCTCTTCTCTGATAACACACATCACCGAGCAGGTGATGCGATAACGGCCGGACAACACTCTATGAGCTTCGCAGGAAAAAACCTCACCCAGGGCGGGCAGATGACCGCCTACCGCTGGCGCATGTTCATTCAGGTGAACAACTGGATAGGATTCTGGATCTTCATCCTGTTCGCCGTGCTGACTACCGCCATTTTTCTCTGGCGAATACCACAGGAAGCCCTTGATAACGGCTCCCTGTGGTGGTTCGCCAGCATCAACAGCAGTTTTATCGATCTGATGCCGGCAACGGGGACGCCAAAAATCTACGACGTCCACTACTGGTATGCGCCAACTGCGACGATGATGGTGCTCAAAATGACCCTGCCGCAGATCTATACCGACCTGTACATGCAGGAAATGGGCAACCAGTGCCTGACTGAGCTGCAGTGGGCGGCCGGCGCCAGCGGGTTGTTCAGTATGGTGGTGTTTATCGCCGTGACATGGTTTATCGCCAATATCGGTCGAAAGGAAAGTGAAGACGAATACATTTCCGGGATGCAGCTGACTGACAAGCCTGCTGAAGTGAATAAGCTGCTGCGTAAAAACGGTGAGTTCTCTGACCTTCGCGTGGGTGATCTACATATGGTCAGGATGGCGGAGGTACTCAATTTCCTGATGCATGGCACTATCGGGGTGGGGAAGTCGACGCTAATACGCTGGTTACTCGACTACATCCGCAAACGTGGTGACCGGGCCATCATCTACGACTCCGGTTGTACCTTCACAGAAACCCACTACAACCCCTCCACCGATTTCATTCTTAATGCTCACGACGAACGCTGTGCTAACTGGCAGATGTGGGGGGAGTGCGTTGACGCGGTCGATTACGACAACCTGGCCGCCAGCCTCATTCCGGTTGAGGGGGAGTCCGATCCGTTCTGGGTATCCAGTTCGCGAACTATTTATGCCGACCTTGCAATTCGTATGTCGACGGACCCGGAACGCAGCATTGAGAAGTTCCTCAAAACCCTGCTGTCCCTCAGCATGAAAAATCTGCGTGACTATCTGGCCAACACGCCCTCAGCCAACCTGGTTGAGGAGAAGATCGAGAAAACGGCCATTTCCATTCGCTCAGTGGTAACCAACTACGCCAAAGCCCTTCGCTATCTGCAGGGGCTGGATGACGGAACGAAGCCGCCGTTCACCATTAGAGAGTGGATGACGCAGGAACGCTATGACAGCAGCTGGTTGTTTATTTCAACACAGGCCCGTCACCGCAAGAGTGTACGCCCTCTGATCTCGCTGTGGGTATCTCTGGCCACGCTGATGCTGCAGAGCATGGGGGAGAACAGCGACCGCCGCGTATGGTTCATTATCGATGAAGCCCCCAGCCTGCAGCGCATCCCCGAGCTGGCTGAGACGCTTGCCGAGGCGCGTAAGTTTGGCGGCTGTTTCGTGCTGGGGATGCAGAACATGGCGCAGCTGGTTCACGTCTATGGCCGCGAGCTGGCCAAAAGCATCTTCGACCTGTTGAACACCCGAATGTACGGTCGTTCACCGAGTGCGGAGATGGCCGAAGTGGTGGAAAAGGAACTGGGCAACCAGCGTAAGCGCAAGATCCGTGAGCAGAACAGCTACGGTCTGGACCAGGTGCGTGACGGTGTGTCTCTCGGTAAAGACGAGGTCAATAACCCGATTGTCGACTACGAGCAGATCATGCGTCTGCCAAACCTCAACTTTTATGTGCGCCTCCCGGGAGAGTATCCGGTCGTCCGTCTGAAACTGAAATACCGCGCGCCGAAGAAGCGGCATGCAGGCCTGATCGAGCGCAATATTCGTGATGCGCTCAGTCCGGAGCTTGAGAGGGTTATTCAGGAGAACGAGCGCGCAGCGGCTGCTGCAGGTCTGACGTTCCCGACCGGCGATGAAGTGCTGGAGAAGGGGAACGAGACATCATCTGCAGACGACAGTCCAGCTCCGGTTTCTCCTTCAGGATCATCCGGCGCGTCGGTAACTCCGGCCGCCGAAAAAGTGGCTCGTACCCGAATGGAAGAACCGAAACCTTCGCGCAGCGCTGCATCTGAACGGAAGCCAGTACCAGCCAGGGAGCCCGTCACATTGCGAACAGAGCCAGTGGTGACGGGAGTAGTAACTGAAAATCACAGCACGGTGACAGACCCTGTCACCGAAGACAAAAAAGACAACGTCGTTTCTCTTCGGTCTTCTCCTCCTGCAGTAAATCGTCAAAAAGAGACAGCGCCCCTTAATCCGGAAATACCTGCAGCACTGCAAAAAATCCGCAGCAGAACTCAGCTGGATGCTCCCTCCGAGCCTGCAGCAGCTGGCGCGCTGGGGATGCTTAAACGGCGGCTCAATACCGGAGCCACCTCAGGAGGGGGAGAAGATCAGGCCAGCGAGAATGCGGGCGAATCTATGAACCTGGATATGAAGGTGACGGCACTGCCTGACGGCGGCCTGAGTCTGACGACGGCAGGGAAGTCAGTGACACCGCAGACCCAGGATGAAGCCCACAGCACCCACCGGCAGCTGGCGCAGGAAGAAGAGAACATTTTACTTCACCGTCACGCGGACGACCCGGGTTACGACGAAAACGACCATCACTATTACGACAGAGAGCCTGAACTATGATGTCAGTCGCCCCAGTAGCGTCAGCCGGCGAGGCTGCAGGCTACTACAGCAATTCCGATAACTACTATTTTCTGGGCAGCCTGCAGAGCCTCTGGATGGGGGAAGGTGCAAAAGAGCTGGGCCTTGAGGGCAATGTCCGTGGCGATGACCTGACGGCCGTGCTCGAGGGACGTCTGCCGGACGGATCACGGCTTGGCAAGGAGGTTAACGGACAGCACGTCCACCGCCCCGGTCATGACCTGACCTTTTCCGCCCCCAAGAGCGTGTCCATTCTGGCACTCATCGGCAACGATAAAGAAATGGTGGAAGCACATAATCATGCCGTCCGCGTGGCGGCCGGCTATGTGGAGAAGCTCATCTCGGCCCGCGACACGAAAGACGGTGTTACGTCCATTGTACACACCGGCAAGATGGTGGCGGCCGCCTATACGCATGATACCTCGCGCAATCTCGACCCGCAGCTGCACACCCATCTCCTGATTGCCAACATGACGGAGTATGCGGGCAAATGGAAAGCCCTGGCCACGGACTATATCCATAACGCCGGCTTTATCGAAACCGTCATGAAGCACCAGGTCACCCTCGGGAAAATCTATCGCAGCGCGCTGCGCGAGCGGGTTGAAGCGCTCGGCCATGAAGTGGAAGAAGTAGGCAAGCATGGGATGTGGGAGATTAAGGGCGTTCCGGAAGAAGTCAGGGACGAATATTCATCACGGGGCCGGGAAATTCAGGGGGCCGTGGGGGCTGAAGCCACGCTGCGCAGCCGGGATGTGGCCGCCAAAGACACCCGCAGGGCGAAAGTTGACCCTTCGCGGATGCGCCTGATGGAGCGCTGGCTGGGCCAGATGAAGGAGAAGGGATTTGACCTGAAGGCGTATCAGGAGAGCGTGGTGCCGCGTGATGCAGGTCTTCGTGAGACCGCGCCTCAGCCGGAGCGAGATCACCAGGCCAAGCCGGTTCCTGCCGGGCCTGAACAGGCCTCTCTGCAGACGTCGTCCACGGCAGAAAAGAGCGTCGACACACCTGCTCAACCCGCAGGACGGGAGAGTCAGTCCCGTCAGCCAGTACCACAGCAGACTGACACGCTGAGTCAGCCGGCACAGACCGTTCCCGAAAAGACGCCGGCGACCAGGCGCTTTCCAGCAGCGCAGCCGGACACTGAAATACCCCGCCCGGAACTGACTGAGGCTGTCCGGCTGGCCATCTCGCAGCTCAGCGACAGTAAAACGCGCTTCACCTTTGGCGAGCTGATGATGACCACCGCTGAGCTGAGTGAACGGCTGCCGGAGATTAAGGATATTCGTGTGGCCATCGATGCGGCGCTGAAGGACGGCATGATTGTGCCGCTGGACAGTGAGAAAGGGGTTTTCACCTCCCGTATTCACCTGCTGGATGAACTCTCGATCCAGGCGTTGAGTCAGGAGCATCTCAAATCCACAAAAGTCGTCAGTTTCACCCGCCCGGCGCAGTACGCGCCGGCGGCGCTGGAAGTTGTGGAGAAGGACGCCCTGGTTCTGATGAATGCCCCGTCAGGCGTGGCAGGCATCCGTGACCTGACCGCGCAGCTGGCCGGTATTGCCGGCGCGAACGGTCGTGACGTGCAGGTGCTGGCCAGCTCTGCCGAGCGCGCCATTTCGCTGGCGAAATCCGACAATTTGCGGGAACGGATTATCAGCCGGCAGCATGTTCTGAGCGGTGATTTCCACCTGAAACCCCAGAGCACGCTGATTATCGAAGGGGCAGAGCGTCTGGGATTAAAGGAGACGCTGGTTCTGCTGGGCGAAGCGCGCGCGCAGGACGCACAGCTGGTCTTTCTCGACAGTGCCGGACGGCAGGCGAACGGTAACGCCATGTCCGTGCTGGAGTCCGCGGGGGTTGCCCGCTCCCGCCGCACGGAGCCGGCTCCCGGGCTGGAAGCCGAAGTGGTCAGTATCCCGAACAAACGCGACCGTTACGAGGCGCTGGCCAACCGGTTTGCAGAGCTGAGCGGAGGAACTGATAACGTCACCGCCGTCGTGGTCGGCAAACGTGAACAGGCACAGCTGACGGGCCTGGTACGTGAGGCGCTGCAGAACGCAGGGCAGCTGGGGCGTGATGGCGTGGAGATTGAGGCCCGGCAGCCGGTGTGGCTCGACAGCAAAACGCGCCGCATGCCAGGTTCGTACCGTCCCGGCATGGTGCTTGAAGATCGCACGGACGCAAAAGAGCGTAAGTCCTATGTAATTGACCGGGTGCATGAGGAAACGCGAGTCCTCTCGCTCATCGACGGGGATGGCGTGCTGACCCGGATGAACATTGGGGATATCAGTGCTGACTGGCGTCTCTTCAGCCGTGAAACCCTCAGCGTGGCCACCGGCGAAAAACTGCTGTCCGTGGCGGGCGACCGCGAGCACAGCCTGAAGGCCAAAGATCGTCTTGAGGTGACCGGGATAAGTGACAAGGGGATTGAGGTTAAACGGGGGGAAGACACACTGACGTTGCCAAAAGACCAGCCGCTCTATCTGTCACATGCTTACGTGACCGCGCCGGGCGGACGGGATAATGACACCGGCGTGGTGCTGGCCGCGCTGAACAGCCGCGACATATCGACCCAGACCATGAACTCGCTGGCACAGAGTGGCCACCGGGCGGAAGTGTTCACCGCCGAAGTGCAGGACCGGGCGGAAGCCCGGCTGCAGCGTATGAAGACCAATGCCTCTCCCGTGCAGCTGGTCAGAAACCTGAGCGGTCACCAGGACGTCAGTCAGGCGGTTGATTCACTGCATGACCGCGTCCGGACGGACGCCGGTCTTGCCGTGTGGCGTGCCATTAACGACCAGCGTACCGTGGTGATCAGCGAGCTGAAGCTCGCGACGGCAGCGCAGAAATATCATCCCGACCTTGAGGCCATCGGGAATGAAATTGGCGCGATGATCAAAAACGGCGAACTGTTGTCCGTATCCGCAGGGGGAGAGCCGGTACTGGTTTCCCGGGCCACCTGGGAGATGGAGAAAGCCATCTTGCGCGTGGTGGAGGAAGGCAAGGGCACGCAGCAGCCGTTGCTGGAACAGGTACCGGAGGCCGTGCTGAACGGCCTGACCGATGGACAGAAAAAGTCGACCACCCTGGTGCTGGGTACCACGGACCAGTTTATTGGTATTCAGGGCTATGCCGGCGTGGGGAAAACCACGCAGCTGAAGGCGGTGATATCTGCACTGGAGACTATACCGGCGGACGTTCGTCCGGTTATGACGGGGCTTGCTCCAACTCACCAGGCGGTGAAAGAGATGAGCGACGTCGGTGTCCGGGCGCAGACCATCAAATCCTTTATCGTTGAGCATGATCAGGCCACAGCAGCAGGCGAGAAGCCCGACTATAAAGGGCAGGTGTTTCTTATCGATGAGTCCTCAATGGCAGGCAACCAGGATACGGCGGCACTGTTCCAGGCCATTGCCAGCGGCGGCGGTCGCGCGGTCTCGATGGGGGATATCGACCAGTTTGAATCGGTCGACGTGGGCGCACCCTTTAAGCTGATGCAGGAGCGCAGCCCGATGGATGTGGCCATCATGAAGCAAATCGTCCGCCAGAAAGACCTGCAGCTGCGCGGTGCCGTTCACGACATCATTGATAACCGGATCGATGCGGCCCTGCAGCGGATAGAAACCCAGCCGGCTGACCGTGTGGCGCGTAGCGATTCAGCCAGGTTCCCCGGGAGTGCCATTCAGGAAACGGAGATGCCAGTTATCGATATCGTTGCTGACTGGACGGACCGGACACCGGAGGCACGGTCCCGCACGCTCATCATTGCGCAGCTGAACGCCGACCGTAAGGCGATAAATGCCGGCATTCATGCCACGCTGGCTGAGCGGGGAGAGCTGGGTGAGAAGGCCATTAAGGTGCCTGTGCTCGATAAAATCACCCATACCCGCCATGCGTTCAATAAAACAGAGGCCTGGGAGCCGGGAATGGTGGTTAAACGCGGTGACCGCTACCAGGATGTGGTGGCCGTTGACCTTAACGGCAGAACGGTGGCAGTACGTGATGAGGAGGGGAAGATTGGTCTGGTTTCACCGAAGGAGCTGATCACCGGTGACGTGCAGCTGTTTCGCCGCAGCAAGATGGAGGTTCGTACCGGCGATTTGCTTAAGTTCACGGCGACCGATCGCGAACAGGGTCAGATGGCCAACCAGCGCTATACGGTGGAGTCGATAAGCGAGGCGGGGAATATCCGTCTGAAGGGGGAAAACGGTCGCGTCACCATCAATCCGGAGAAGGTCCGGGCGCAGCAGCATATCGACTACGGCTGGGCTGTCACCGGGTACGGTGCTCAGGGGGCCAGCAGTGATTATGTCATTGCGCTTGAGGGCACGGACGGCGGGCGTAAGGCGCTTGCCTCACGTCGGGCCTTCTACATCTCAACCTCACGCGTGAAGGAGCACGTCCAGATTTACACCGACGGGAAAGCGGACTGGGTAAAGGCGATAAAAACGCCGGAGCGGGATATTAAAACGGCGCACGATGCGCTGGCACCTGAAACGCAGCGTAAACAGGCGAAAGCCATCTGGGCAATGGGGCAGCCGGTGAATAAAACGGCCATCGGGCGCGCCTGGGTGCGCCATCAGGGCATGCAGGAGGCGTCACTGACGGCAAAAATCATCCCGGCCACCCGGCGCTTTCCTGAACCGGCGCTGGCGCTGCCGGTGTATGACAACAATGGCAGGAGTGCGGGCCTGGCCCTGGTTTCCCTGGTCGCAAGTCCTGAAGGTCGGATGACGCAGGGAGAGACCCGGATGGTCATGACAGAGCGTGCCCGTGGCGCCGTGCTGCAGCGAAGTCAGTCCGGCAACACGATTGTGGCCAGCGACCTGACGGCCGCACTTGATGCAGTACGAAATCATCCAAAGGACGGCGTGGTCTGGCAGACCGGTGATGAGTCGCCTTCAGCCTGGCTGCTTAAGGTAAGCGGTGGGACAAAACAGGATGTGTCACCGGGTATTGTCTCCACACTGACGGACGAACAGAACGTACAGCAGCAGCGCGAGCAGATGCTGGCAGACCAGGTTCGCAATGAAGAAGCCGGACGGAGCAGGCAGCCGGAGTCGTTGCTGGCGGAAGTTCCACAGGAAGAGGTGATCAGACTGAAACCGGAAGATATTAACCCGCGTAAACCGGAACCACTTAACCCGGATGCGGATGTGATCGCCAGGGTCAGAGGTGAGGAAAACACCGATGGACGGGAAATAAAGGCCGCTGCAGGCGTCAGAAGCGAGCTGGAAGGTGCTGACAAGACCGTCGGTGAACAGTCGCGGGCATCGCGTGTGATTGCAGATCTGGCAAACGCTGAACGCGACATGCTCAGGGCGGCAGAAAATACTGAACGCGGCCGCATGCCGGAGCGTGAAGAACAGACCCTCACCAGAACTATTCAGAAAGAACGTTAATCTCCCTTTTAACCATGAGAATCAGGCAATGAAAGCAAACAAATTAGCCGCATTAATAGTTACAACATACATTGGCTTTATTTCAACGGCACACGCTTCGGCACCTCAGCCGGTATTCAGCCCTGAGCAGGAGGCTCGTATCGGCGAAATCGCTGCCGACTATCTGGTATCTCACCCGGAGATTCTGGTGACCGTCAGTAATAAGCTGCAGGAACAGCAGGAGGCACGTAAGCAGAAGATGTTTGCACTCAACGTGATGGAGAATCAGTCGAACCTTCTGCATGATCCGGACACCCCGGTTTACGGGCCTGATAATGCAAAGGTCGCGGTGATTGAATTCTTTGATTACCAGTGCGTGTTCTGCAGCCGCTTCGCGCCGGAGCTGGAGAAGGTCATGAAAGCGCAGCCGGACGTCCGCTACCTCTTTAAGGAGTGGCCAATATTTGGTGGCCGCTGGGAAGCTTCACTTCAGGCTGCACAGCAGGGGCTGACGGTCTGGCAACAGAAAGGGCCGCAGGCCTATGTCACCTATCACAATGCCATCTACGCCACAGGCCATAATGAAGGCAAGCTGACGGCGGAGGATATACTCGCGGCAGCGTCAAAGGCAGGGCTGGCCGCCTCTGTGCCGGGCGACCATACCGCGTCCCTTGAGAAAAACAGTAACCTGGCAGAGGAACTGGGGCTCACCGGAACGCCGGGGATCGTCGTCATGCCCGTTAGCGGGGCGACTCCCGACACCATCACGGTTTTCCCGGAAGCCGTAACCGCTGAAAGACTCCAGGCAGCAATCCGGAAAGCCACCAGAGTGAAATGATCCTCAGTCCGAAGAACGTCTCCCGCCAGAGACTGTTTTTCATGTTCCGCGCGTAATTGCCATCTTCCCGTTCCGTTCTCCTGCGCTTCCTCGATCAGGCCTGCCGGCCTGATACTGCGGCGAGCGCTGCATAGAATTATTGTACGGAAAGCCGATTTAGGATGCAGAAACTAGTGCATAACGGAGGCTTCTTCAAACCAAAAGGGACTGGTTGAGAGGTGGGATTGAGGGCAATGCAGGGGAAGGCGGTTACTGATGAAAGCGCGGCCTTGCGACCGCGAAATGATACTGCTTATTACAAAAGAATGGGTAAGACGACTATACCCAACATTACGACAGCAAAGATAATTGTCAAAACCTGGGTTATTAATGGAGCTTTTAGAAACGCTCCAAAAAGTTCTGCCATAAGTGCTCCTTTACTAAAAGGCATAGGAACACCACCGTAGAATCGGTTGACGCTGATCTACCCTACGGGTAATATCTCAGTTGACTTTTATGTCACCTATTCTGTAGCGGTGCATAGTTTCGAGTGTTTTCGAAGTTAAAAAAGAATCTGATTGCCGTCAGGTTCTTTTTTTTCGCCTCAACAAGTAGTTAAGACCTTCATTCACTGGCATTTCTAAGCCATGCCAACGAATGAGCAAAGTTTACCATTTCCACGGAGTGGCATGCATAGCTAATACGGAACGAAATTTTCATATATTACTTAACTACATGAAAGTAAATGATTTATTTTTCGTTTTTTTTATCTTTCGATTCGAGTTTTTGTTTTTTGGGAATGGCATGTGCTATGTACTGCAGATCATCGGCATTCAATACAGTACGGTGGATGAAATTTTCCAGAACTTTTAACAACGCCTTAAATTCGTCTTCGCCCGGATGCCAACCTCTGTGAGCTGCAGCATTCCCAGCGTTGGTTAAAATCATAAGCTGTTCACGTTCTGCAATGCCAATATATCCCTTATCGAAAACCAGCTCTACCTTCTTCCCCATCGGATGACCAGTTTCAATTTCCAATGCTTCAGTCGCACATTCGAAAGCCGTTCTTAAGCCAATGGAGGCCAAAATATATGATTCTCTTTCATATGCTTCGTAAACCTCATCTAAGATCCGGTACAGCCGCTTATTACTTAAATAGACTTTATCAAACCATTCAGGCCTTACCGAAGGTGAGTCAGGAGCTGGGAAAGTAACTATTGCGTATAATTTCTTATCACCTGAGAAGCTTTCGCTATCAGAGGATTTCTTCAAGTAAAATATATAGTTACATCCACAACACTCTAAGAGTCTGTGCTCTACCTCTCCAAATACCACGTTTCCGTCGAAACTGTCATCCCACGTTTCAAACTTTTCTCCAATCACAAGGGTATTGCACTCACGCTTACACGAAGGGCAATGTGCTTTGAACAGCTCGGTCATTTCTTATACCTAAGTTGAATCATTAAACGGAAAAACCGGCTAAAGCCGGTTTTACTCAAGCCTGAGCGTGAATGATTGCTGCCGGCGATCCCACAGTTCCAAACCACCCCGGTTCAGAAGGGGAAGCAGAATAGCCGGCAGACCTACTTTAACGGAAGTTCCGCTGCGGCACCATTGCAGAAAATTGCGCAGCCTGCGAACATATTAACCTGGCATCTTGTTAACTTAACATCTTGCCATCTTGTTAAGTTCATATCAGGTCCAGACGGTCACGGGCCGTGCGAAGGCGCGCCTCGCCGCGGCGATCGTACTGCTGGGTGGTGGTGACGCTGGCATGGCCCATCGCATCCTTCACCGTGATGAGATCCTCGCCGTTATCCAGCATGGCGGTGGCAAAGGTTCGACGCAGGTCGTGCGGCGCACATTTCGCTATTCCGGCCAGATGCTGGCGGACCAGCAGGACATGGTACACCGCCTGATCGGTCAGCCGGTCGTTGGTCAGGGTGTCAAAGCGGCGGATGCGGGTGAACAGCGGCCCGTCTTTTTCCCCCCGAACCTCTTCAACCCACTTATGCAGGCGCTGCCAGGTGCCGGCAGGCATGTAGGCCAGCCTTTCCTTGTTGCCCTTGCCGAGCACCCGGAGTGCCCGCTCATCTGTGACAACGTCACGAAAATCCAGCCCCACGGCCTCCGAACGGCGCAGGCCGCAGCCGAGAATGACGGCCAGCATCGCCGCATCGCGGATACCGATACTGGAATCATCGGCCTCGCAGGCACCGAACAGCGCGCGGATCTCCTCCGGCGGCAGGGCCCGGCCGCGCGGCAGGCGGCTGCCCCTCAGGTTACGTACCGCCCGGATGTGCTGGAAGCTTTCGACGTCCATCAGCTTAAGCATCCAGGCTTCCTTCGCCACGCCCTTGAGCGCCGACAGGTAGGTGTTAACGGTGGCCGTGGCCCGGCCCGTGTCGCGCAGCAGCTCGGTCACGGCCATCACGTGATGGCGCCGCAGGCTTCCCCAGCTGCAGGTATCGAGAGATGCAGCGCCAAGCATGCCGGCAACGATGTTCAGGAATGAGGCCATGGTCTGTCGGCTGCGGGGAGAATTAAGGGACAGCAGGTAGGCCCGGGCCGGGCTGACCGGGGCATTCTCACCGGCCAGCGCCGGCAAAAACGCCTCACCAGGTGGCATGACGGCTGCGGACAGACTCAGATCCGGTTCGTCATCGGGCATCAGGGTCATGTCGGCTCCGTCCGGGCCGGAAAACCTCCGGCGCGCTGCGTGAAAAATCGGGGGAAAGTATACGCCAAAGAGTACCGCAGAGAGTCTACTTTTTCAAACGTACATTTTAATAAGTACAAATACATTATTAAGACAAAGGTACCTGTTTATGTGACGTAAAAAGAACAAACTGCCCTGGACTGGAACAACTGCGGTTGTGTGGTACCACATCATCACAAAACAGGAAAGCGCATGGGGCTTGAACAGATGGCACCAGAGACATTTTCCCACTTACGAAGATGTCGAAAAGGCATTTATTCATCAGTTTGAACATCTTATTTATCTTTAAAGTTGCGGAAGCCCCCGGACTATAACGGAGTGCGTAAAAAAAATGTGAGGCATGGACTCGGTGACCGCTGGGAAAAATTATTTAACAACTCAGGTTACTGGGTGTTGTTGCGATTGAGTGGTAAAAATAAGCACGTTTATTTGCTTAATTTATAGTGTGTTAAAATGATGTTCCACACTTAAGCGGCGCCGCCGCTGCGGGTTAGAACTGTCTAAGGGTCACAATTTTCACGCCACCGGCTTCGCTTAAGGCGCATAGCTGCTCAATGGGAATGCTATGCATGATTCATTCCTTACAGGTTGATGAGAATAACAAGGTTTATTGTGCATGCTTTCCAGAAAATCCGCGACCTCCAACACAAATATACGCTGGTCATGACGCATGAATACAGCCTGGATTATCCATGCATCTCCGGTCCATCGACCATCCGCATCTTCAACGGATATCTGCAGTTTGCCACTATCCAGTTCGGTACCCGGACGACACACTGGGCCAGGATATTCAGGTCGAGTTCTATTCGGGAGTAAAAAACTTTCTGTCGGTCAGGAATCACATTGTAACCTCCAGTAATCCTAAAAACTAATCCTATTGGCAGTTAATAGTTATACAGACAGTATCACAGAGAGTAATGTATTTAACAACTTTCACTTCAGTAATCAGAACAGACAAAATAAGGCACAGGAGCCGTAGTGAATATCCATAAGTCATTCGTTAGCTTTTTTACTCTGATATGATGTGCTTTAGCTCCGTTAATGAGATAGAAGTCAGGAATGAATTGTTTTAGAATATCCCTATCCCTTTCAGAAACTTCTAATTCATCATTATTGTTTTGAGTCAGTAAGTAATCTCCATTTTTCTCAGTGTAACTGAATTGTCTTTTCAGGCTTACCTTTAAGATTTTGTTATTATCAAAATACTCGCCATAAAGTGTCATAAAACCTTGCCCATCTTGCATGTGAAAATTAATGACAGAGCTTAATGTTTTATTCTGCGTGTGAAAACGTACATCTGATGTACAGAAAAACCCATCTTTTGTTCTTTTACTTACTGCATACAGGTAGCCCAAAAAACAGGATGCAATTACAAGTGAAAAACAAACAATAGTTTTAAGCTTGCTTACTTTTGCCATCACATCACCTTAATAATAGTAGTCGGAACTGCAGATAACACCTTTCTTTCCCCCGGCAGAAAGTAAATCAGAAGAACAACGTAAAATAAAAGTTTGTGGTGCTGGCGGGTAGTTAAAAATGTACCACCATTTTTCCTCATCACATTTTAGCCCATGCGTTTCTATAAAACTATTAAAGAAGAAATCGTTGTCTGCAGATTTATTTCTGTATATATGACAATCACTCTTTTGATACAGCTCAGAAAACTCCGGGTAAATATATCCCGAATCTAATTCTTTATTATACCTTGTTAAACTATAAACTCCAAAAAAAGAAATCAAGCATAATATTGGCAAGATTAAAACAGCCATGCGAACCATTATCGTTGATGTTCTTTTTTTATGTCTGGAATTTACATCCGAAGTAACAGATGAACTCTCTGTAGATGAATTTTCTTTGACTCCTTCAGTTTCTGAACACAATGTGAGTTCTGAAAAACTTTTAGATGAAACAACAAAACCACGCTTAGGAACAGTTTTTATTATATCTGGTGACAAACCAAAACTACTCAGCGATTTTCTGAGAATGGATATGTTCTGATATATGGCATTATTGGAAACAGTCATACCTCTCGTCCCCCATGCAAAAGAAAGCAGTTGTTCGAGTGATACTGTTTCATCTTTATTTTGCAATAAAACAAGCAAGCACAGGCTGGCTGGGATCGCTAAAGTAGCCTGCGTACTCCGCATGTCCAAAAGGAACAACGAATGAGATGCCGAATCATACACAACCTTATCTTCAAGTATAAACTTTGCCATTTTACCTGATGCTACAGAATGATTATTATCATAAATATATCACACACCCCTGAAGCAGACAACAAACCACTACAAAGTAACATTCACAAATTATTCAGATAATCTTCAGCCCCCGCCAACTTACTGATAAATAATCAATAAACAACCATAACCCTAACCCCCGCCCTGCCTTTATTACTGCTTAATAAATCAAATCTTTATGAGTTGCACCCGCCCAATGCCTTATAGGAAAATTAATGCAGAAACGACGGGGCGTTAATTGTTTATTATCTGCTAATGACCCGAAGCTTTCAGTTTGTTTATTTCCTTTCATAAAAACCAAAGGTCTACAATGAATAATTTGCAGTATGTAAAGCACCTCAAGATTCGTCCCTATAGCGCTATAGCTCAGAGTTTAAGTCGGGAGAAAATAATCGAAAAAATTCAGTTTTACGGTTTTATTGAATGTGCGAAAATGTTGCGTTTTCTGTCCGTAGTGGTTGATACGGATTTCCTGGACCAACCGTCACTAAAATATTTACTTGCTAATATTAATGATTGTATTGACCGGCATGCGAGAGGCTACAGTGATGAAAATACCATGCGGTATTTTAACGATCTATTTATTTTACGAGATGAAATTGAATATATCACATCAATTTCAAAAAAAATAACCCCTCAACATTGTTGAGGGTCAATGAGAATTCAACATGAGTATAGCGCAATGCGTCGTTCTTACAGATGATTTTTACCTGTACTCAGGAATAAAATCTTCGCTTACAGAATTCGCATGCTATCAACTAAGTTTCTCAGATGATGGCAGCGAGGTTAATTATTGTGCAGACCCATTCGTCCTGGTTGATAGCAGAATTTTTTTCAACAGATGCTGGTCAGCATTCGATGCCTTAATTGAGAAACATCCTTTTTCGGATATCCTTTTGCTGCCACATCGTTACGGTAACAACTTCATTACTGATGAGATTATTTTCCCTCCATTAAACCAGGTTTCAGACAGCTTCTCTTTTAAAATGGCTGTTCTTGACTTCATTGAGGCCACGCAAAATCCAACTCGGGGAAAAATGAAGAAACTGACACCTCTTGAGATGAAAATCATACTGTTCTTTTCGTCAGGTGGTACAGTTTCGACAATATTTAACAATTTAAACTGGCCAAAAACCAGAGCATACTCGCACAGAATTAATGTAGCGAAAAAACTGGGATTAAAGCACCCCTGCTATTTATCGTTTCATTTAAAGAGTATGTCCCCGCATGCAGTTTATTTAACTCTATCACTTGACAGGTATCGACGCCATCAGGGGAAATTACCAAAATAAAAGGTTAGCTGATTACCCTCAAGAAAATAAAAGATCGCTATCGCAGCCCCCACCTCATACAGGATGAATCACAAAAAAGGACTATCAGATCTGTTAATTATGGTTTGCCTTATCAATAGCATTCTGCAGCATATCAAAGTCCGCCCCGCCAGGAATAACCGTCACATTGTCTTCTCTGGCGCCACTGACCGGCATGACTATCATGCCCGGCGTCCCACTCAGGCCCAGATTTTGCGCCAGAGCATCAGTTGCAGACAGTATTTCCATTGCCACAACATTTTCACCGTCCTGTGTCCCGGTTTTCGCTGCCGTCTCTGTTATATCTTTCAGCGTAAGTTGACCTTCATTATGACTGGTGGCAAAAAGGGCATTATGGTAGGCAAGGTATGCCTCTGCTCCCTTTTGTTTCCATATCTGCAGCCCCACTTTTGCTGCCGACAGGGAGGGTTTCCAGCGCTGTGCAAAAATAGGCCACTCTCTGAAAATATATCGTACATTTGGATTCCGTTTCATTAATGATTCAATTACCGGTGCCTGACGGGCACAGACTGAACACTGATAATCAAAGAATTCAATAAAGGCGACCTTCGCATCTGCGGGGCCATAAGAGGGGGCAGAGCTGTCATGCAATAAAACATCCTGATGACGCAAAACCGATTGTGTCATCGCAGACAGTTGCTTCATCTGCTGTTGCTCCCTGAGCTTACTGCTTAGCTGAAGGAGAATATCCGGATGCGCCAGTAAGTAATCTCTGGCGATCTCACCAATTTTTTCTTCCTGTCCGGGGGTAAAACCCGCTGATGGCCCAGACGCAAAACCGGAGGCTTCCGCATCTTCCGGTATGCTGACAGCCTGCACCTGCGTGACCTGACGGGCAGGGACTAAGCTCTCTGCTGCCCCGGCTTTCGCAGAAACCTCCCCGGCGCTGGCTGCGAATACTGTTCCTGACAGCAGTAACATCGCAAACGTAGTTTTATTACTATACATAAACTCATCTTCCGCTTAATTCTGATTAGCCCCCCCCCATTTCAGAAGCCGGGGTTCTGTTTCATACAGACTGACTCTGCCTGATATCTAACCTTATCTGCCACACCCCGAAGGCCGGTAACCCAGTCCGGCAGTTGACGGCAGAGACTGTCCTCAAATCGCCTGTCCTGTGGAAATAACTGATGGCCTTCCCGTTGATAACGACACGCCTCGGCATCTCGATGCAGGTAGTGCAGCACAGCAATCTGGCTGGCGTAGTTGTCCGGCTCTGTGTGTGTCTTCAGCCAGCGCGTATTGTCTTTCAGCATTTGCCGTAGCAACCGTAAATCCCCGGTGTGGCTGTACGCGTCCAGCATCAGATTAATCCTGTCTGCGCTGTAACGTGACAGTAACAGCCAGGACACGCCCGTTTCGCTCACTGTCTGCGTCGACGGTATTTCCCCTGCCTCAAAGCGACTGAACAGAATGTTTTCCCGGTATGCATCATACAGGCAGGCCAGTAACCACACGCAGGCCGCGGCTGCCGCACATCGCAGGAACATGACAGTCCCCCTGCGGATAGCTCCCGGCGGAAGCCCCCCCCCAGAAGCACCGCCGGCACCACACCGGTCCAGGCAGACGCCCGTCGCCAGCAGAACCAGGGCATGGGGCGCTGAAAGATACAGTGGAAACTCAACCAGGGTGTGCAGCAGCACCGGCAGCATGCTCACCGCAAGAAGACGACGGGCAGGTGTCCGGTTTTTCAGAAACAGTATCCCCGCCGCAATGCCTGCCACCATCAGACCCGCCAGGGCAACAATGCCCCCTTCCATCCAGACGTACAGGATTTCATTGTGGGGGTGCCCCATCACCTCCCGGGACGGATTCGGGTGATGGTGTGAGGCAATGTAGTGCTGAAACTGCATCATAAAACTCCCGGTTCCCCAGCCCGCCCACGGATGCAGCTGTATCATCTCCCAGGTCACCTTAAGCGTGAGCCAGCGCTGATGGTTTGAACCTCCGTGGTCGATGGCCTGTGCCACCGGGCAGTCCAGTAAAAACAGACCGACCGCAACCCCTGACAGGGGGGCAAGCATCATCGCGGCCCTGTATCCCCACGCCAGGCCGCGCCCCCTGTCCCTCTGCCTGTACGACGTCAGCAGGGCGGTGCTTACCGCCATGGCATAAACGGTCAGCCCGCCCAGCCAGCCAATACGTGACCGGGTCAGGACCAGGACACAGGGCAGGAAGACCATCAGGGCAGGATAATAAGCGGCCTGCAGCCGGAACCACAGTGGATACCGCAAACCTTTTTTCAGCACAGCATGATACCGGCATCCCCGGTAAAACAGCGCGAGAACCAGGGCAAACCCTGTGGCCAGGAAACTGGCCGTGACATTCACCTGCTGGAAGATACCGAGGGCCTGCCGTCCGGCAACCGTAAGGAACATCTGGCTGACCGGGCCCAGCAGCGCGGGGCGGAACAGTCCGGCCATCACGGTGAGCCCCTGGACCAGGGCTGCAAAGGTCACGCACCAGAGAAAAAGGTGTTTTATTCGGGGGCTGAACCGGCACTGCAGCAGGGCAAGGTAAAATACGGCCCCGCCCCACAGGCCGCACAGCCGGGGCAGCGACCAGATAACCCAGTCCCGCTCCGGACACCAGGCGACCGGCAGCGTCATCAGTGCAACAGCCACGAAAAGAAGTCCCGCAGCCGGCGTGATAACAGGACGGCCAGCAGGGGCCAGCAGCACAGTCAGGAGGATGACCGTCACGGCCATGCCCCACGCCACCGTGTTCCAGGGAAGCCATACCCCTTCCCCGCCCCCGACGTTATAGAGTGGAATGTGCAGAGCGACACACAGCCAGACGCAAAGGATGATAAACACCAGCCCCTGCAGGAGAGGCAGTCTCCGGGAAGGCTGACGGTTCATAAGGATGATACCAGACATCATAATCAGTCGTACGCCAGCACAAAATCGGTGTCGGCATCGGCCATTCCGGGCCTGACGGCATTATCCGCCGTGGCGACATAATTTGCCCGGAAGTTCAGAGTGACATCCCCGTTCACGTCCACCACGCTGCGGGCGGTGTTTTCGCCCATGGGAATACGCCTGCCGGTGCTGTCCATAATCTGGACGGCCACGCCGGAGGCATAGTCAGCATCGTCACTCTTCAGGGCCAGAAGTTCAGGGTTCACCTTATCTTTTGTACCCGTGAACGACGTGGTGACACCGTCTGCTGTACAGCCCGTCAGATGGATGGAGAAAGGCACCGGAGATGTTTCCTGACCGGTTTTTTTCAGCGATTTTGTCGCCCAGCCCCCCAGTTTTACCGGCTTGTCCACATCGCCCGGGTCAACGGTGCATCCCAGCGCGACCACGGTTCCCGTCAGGCGGATATTAACCCCGGCGAGCGCACCATCCGCATGAGCGGGTACCGGGGTAATCAGGCCGCTCAGGGCGGCGACAATGACACAACACATTGAAGTTTTAAGCCATTGAGTTTGCCTGTTAATACAGGATTCAGTCAAAATCGACACGCAGGTATCCCTCCGAGGTGAATTTGCCTTCAGCCGGCTTGTTGCCCGTCACGCTGACAGGCCAGGCGCTGACCGGAACGGTGGCTGACGCGTTGTCATCCAGCCGGAAGGGGATTTTACTGTCAATGTCATTGGGGGTCAGCGGGTTATGGCTGCCATCGGCCACGACGAAGCCGAGGTCCGGATTATCAGACACCACGGCATTACCGGCCGTCTTACCGGCCTCAAGACGCAGGGACAGCATGGCCTGCGCATCAACATTTTTACACTTAATGACGATATTGTGGGTCTGGGGATTGACGCCTGCAGGCCTGTTACCCGCCCCCGCCAGGGAAAAGGCCGAGGCACCAATGTTACCGAAATCCATATTAATTATCTGTCCGGAATCTAACTCGCATGATTGCGGAACGTTAATTTGTCCGCTCATTATCACTTCCGCCACATACGGACCAGCTTCACCAACGTTGGGAGTTCTTGCAATCTGAGTATGCATAATTATTTTATTGAAAGTCACGGACCCGACAAAAGGTTTTAAAATCTGTATTGAAACTTTCCCTTTGCTTCCAGACCCCCATTCCTGAGCATCGGTCTCAGGCTCCGTATTCGACTTTGAAATAAAAGGCACCGGGAAATATTGTTTAGTATTTCCGCCTACCCACCCCTGCATAGCCACACCTAAATACTCATTTACTTGAAACCAGCTTCCGCCGTCGCTATTTTGACCAATCACAGGCAGATCGCTTGTTGTAGTTATGTACCCTGGTGCTTTAATTCCGCACCCAGTAGTCCTATACGTTCCAGCCAAGTCAAATGTAAATGCATCTTTGATTATTGTTCCAGCCTTATTTTGGGCTACATCGGTAATGGTTGCAGTTGCAGTATTATAATTAAAGTCATGTGTTCCTCCCACCGGAGTGCATATGTAATCAGGTGCATCAGCCCGAACTTCGGGCAGGAAGCTTACTGTAGTCATAAGCAAAGTCAGATATAAATATGCCTTCATAATCATTTTCTCAATTCTGCAGTACAGATAAGCGTCATCCGGGCCACAGGCATCGCCTCGCTCCCCGCAGGCAGCGCGTACGGCACCACACATTTCTCCCCGGCATCACTCCCCCACACCATCTCCAGCCGACCCTTCAGCGGCACGCCCGTCATGTAAACCTCACCGTCATCCCCCACTATTCCCGTCGCACCGGACGTTTTTTCCGTTACCACCGCCCCGAACGGTACCGGATGCCCCCCGTGCGTCAGGCTGAACATCGCCCGCAGCCCCACGTGCGTCCGGTATTCCGCCCGCACCACCGCACCCTGCGTCGGAACCACATCCCGGACGGTGTCGTCCAGGTCCGTGTGCATGTCCAGACTCCGCACGTCCAGCGCCACCCGGTTACGCCGGTACACCGTGGCATACGGCATCACGGCATACCCCCGCCAGTCGGTGCTGACGCCCGTTTCATTCTCCACGCGCACCCCTTTCGCACCCGGCGCCTTTATCAGCACGTTCGTGTCCCCGAGTGACTGGCTGAGCGTGATGCCGTTCGCATGCGCCACCACCCCGCCGGACAGGTCCCAGTTCCAGTAATGTTCATTTTTGCTGTAGCTGTAGCCGCCGCTGGCCCGGCCGGCTTCGCCCTGCCAGCTCAGGTTCAGGCTGCCGCTGTTACCGCTCTGGCTGTTGTGCCCCTGCAGGACGCTGTAGCTCATGTTGTTACCCTCAAGCAGGGTCCCGCTGACCCCGGTCTGCATCTGGGTGACCCCGTCCTGGTTCCGGCTCATCTGCGCCGTGGCATACATGTTGTTCAGCCGGTCATGCTCGGCCATGCCGTGTCCCAGCCAGCGGCCAAACGGTACCGACACATTCAGCGACACCTGCCGGTCTGTTCCCGGCATCCCCACACTGCGGCTCAGGGAGTACGCGAGGCTGTAGCTGATACCGTGCCAGCCACTGGAGAAACCCGCCTGATACCAGTTATCACTGCCCGTGCTGTTCCAGTAATCCTGTCGGGTGGCCGTGAGGTTCAGGGAGCCAATGTCAGAGATCTGCTGAGAGACGCTCACCTGCATGCGCCCCTTTTTACTGTTACGCAGGTTGTGGTAGCTGACCGGCTCGTAATGGGGCCCCCGGCCGTCATGGTCGTCCTTCCACTGATACTGATAGCCGTTCATCGCATCCCAGGCCGCCTCATCCAGGGTGTAGAACCCCCGGGTGGAATACCGGTAACCCAGAAGGCGGAAGGTGGTGCCGACGTTATTCAGGGATTTGGCATACAGGAATCGCAGGGACTGACCGTTATGGGTGCTGCCGTCGGCCAGCTCGCTGCGGGCCGCCGTGATATCGGCTGACACGGCCCCCCAGGTTCCGAGGTTCATCCCGGCCCCGGCCACGCCTGACGTATACCGCTTCGCCACCTGACTGCCGCCGTACAGGGTCACGCCGCCGGCAAAGCCCCGGGCCAGCGTACCCTGCACGAAGAATGGGGCCCCCTTTCCGGACAGCCCGCTGCGGTAGCGGCCGGCCACCACGTCATACTTCAGACGGCCTTCGCGCTGCAGCAGGGGCACCGTTGAATACGGCACCACAAACGTCTGTACGGCCCCCGCCTCACTTTTCACCGTCACCTCCAGGTCACCGCTTGAGGAGGTCGGACTGAGGTCGGTGATTTCAAAGGCTCCTGACTGCACGGTGTTCTGGTAAATCACATACCCGTTCTGGCGGACGGTGACCTGTGAACGCCCCGCCGCAATACCGCGGACAGTCGGGGCATAGCCCTGCTGGCTGTCCGGATACATCGGGTCGGACGTGTAAAGCCGGACGCCCCGGAACCCCAGGCTGTCGTAGATGTCACCCGCGCTGCTGCTGTCGCCCAGAACCAGCTCGCTTTTCAGCGGAATGACGGTGCGTTCGGCGTAGGTGGCAATGTTCTGCCACTGTTTCTGCCGGTTGCCGTTTGTGTAATCAGAGTACGTCAGGGCGCTGCTGTTACGCAGACGCCAGGCGCCGAGATTCAGCCCGGGATTCAGGTTCAGGTAATAGTTATCACCGTCGTTGCTTTTACTGCCCGTGAGGGTGTAATCCAGCAGTCCGGCATTAATCCCCTCATCCCACTCCTCCGGCGGAATGTATCCCCTGACGCCGTTCTGAATGACCGCCTGCGGGAACGTCAGCGACAGCCGCTGGGATGAAAAATCATAGTACGATGACGCGCCCGGGAAGAGGCGCATGAAATCCACACACTCACCGTCATCCTGTACATGTTTCAGTTCGTCAACCAGCAACGTGTTTATTCCGAGTCGTTTCAGCCACCTGACGTTCAGGCAGGGAAGCAGCCCCGTGCCGTCATCTTTCGGCCGGTCAGCCTCCCCCTTCGCCCCTGCACCGGAGACACCCGGCGCCGCTTCCGCCGCCACAGGGCCTGGCTTCGCGGCATCGAACCGCAGGGTATTGGTGGTCACGAACTCATCATTCACCCAGATATCCACGCGATACGCCCCGGGCAGCTGGCCGGCCCCGCTTTCAAAGCGGGACAGGTCGGCCACTTCGCCGCCATCCCCGGACAGAAACGCCGGGTTGAACCAGTCCTGTGCCCGGGCGGACCCCGTCAGCGCGACAAATACCGCAAATGCTGAATACCGGATTTGAGGTAAGGCGCGTCTGCGGCACCGTTCCTTATGACTGAAATGATTCATGGCATGGTTCTCTGGTCTGGCAAAATGACGCCCTGTCGGCGTGTTAAATTCAGGTGACAAGCAGCCCGCGATGGCTGTCAGGATTTACCGGTTTTCTGGGCGCTGATGGCGCCATAGTCATTGATGGTCTGGTAATGTACCGGGCCTGACGCCCCTGCCGGCAGCGTCAGTGAAAGCTGGCCGAAAGGCTCAACCATCACGTTCTCAAGCTTTTTGCTTCCGGCGGTGAGATTGACGAGCGACTGATAGTACGGCGTCGGATTTTTGACCACGACCTGTCCGGCCGTCTGCTGAAACTGCAGATGGTCTGCCGACTCGGGCTCACTCATGGCCAGTCCGTCCGGGCGCATAAACAGCTTCATTCTCGACAGGACAGCCAGCTGGAGGGTGTTCCCGCCTTTTAAGGACGCTTTATCCACAGCAGGAATGGCCTTGACGTTCATCCAGTAAACGACTTCCCTGTCTGCCGGGAGGGGTTTTCCGGTGTAAACAATACGCAGCGTGTTTTCACTTTTTGGCGCAGCGGCGAACAGCGGAGGGGTCACAATAAACTCCCGGTCGCGCTGCCCCTTGCTGTCCTCCACCCAAGCCTGAATCAGATAGCGTTCATGACTGTCGCTGTTGGTGACTGGGAGTGATGTCTGGTTGTCGCTTTCCGGATATATTACGCGCGTTGCACCGGGAGCAATGCCCCCAGCAAAAGCCGGCAGGCAGACGGTGGTCGCCAGCAGGGCAAGGGGAATGAAAAAGGCAGTTTTCTGCATAATGAATAACCTGTTTTTTGAATCAGTAAAAATTACGGATAGGCGATATCAAAACGCACGTCACTGTGCAGGTCGCCGGGATAAACGCCCCGGGAGGTAGACCGGTAGCTGGCAATGTAATGCAGCGAAATTTCGCTGCATTCGCTGCATTCGCTGCGATAAAAGACCTCCGGCGGGGTGTTCGGTATTATCTGGTTGCCCTCCGCGTCAGTGATTAATAATCCCAGACCGCTGTAGCCGTTATCCCCGGAAATGCCGGTCGGAACGGTCCCGGAGGTAGTAACCCGGAAAACATCCGGCTCTTTGGGCGCTGTTACGCCGGAAAATACGATGCCTACCCCACCGGTCAGGTCAGGGCTGCAGTCCGTCAGCCGGATGCTGAACGGAACGCCGGGGGCGGTGACATCCCCTGTCCGCGTAAAAGTGTGTGTGGTGTACTGCCCCATATCGACATGCAAATCCTGACTGTCTGCACTAACGGCGCAGGCCCCAGTCATCAGCCGGCCAAGCAGGTGGACTTCCCCGCCTGGGGCAATGATCCGGATATTCCGGGCACCCACACAGCCGGAATGCATAAATAAAATGAGAATGAACGGAGTCAGGGAACGTGGATATTTCATGTACATGTCCCGGATTAATGTGTCCCGGGCGACATTAATCCGCCCGGGACACAGTCACTTAGTTGTACTGCATAATAAAATCGGCGTGAGAGTTGGCGTCACCACCGGTTGCGGTACCCGTGGTACCGACATACTGCGCAGTAAATTTCAGGGCCGGCGTCGCATCGCCGTCCAGGATAGTGGTTTCATCCACAAATGAGGCACCGTCCAGCTTAACAACTGCGTTTTTGTTATCCATGATTTTGATACCTACACCCGTTGCGGTTGCGCTGCCCTGAGCGGCATCTTCTTGGTTAACCGCGAGGAGGGTAGGGTCATCTGCATCAGTGATACCGGAGAAGGCTGCAGAAGCCGTTTTGACCGTTGAGGTGTCACAGTCCAGGAGTTTGATTTCGAAAGGTTGCACCGTACCGACAGCACCCTTTTTACTGAAGTGGTGAGTGGTGTACTCACCCAGCTTGACGTACTGGTCACTGGTATCTGTGCTCACGGAACAAGGCGCTGCAACCAGTTTACCGGTAAAGTGCACTGTACCACCGGTAACGGTAACGGTGCTGGCTGCCGCATTTGCCGCGCCTGCACATAACGTCATGGCCGTCCCCATTACAACTGCAAGAGTATTCAACTTCATTTACTGTTTTCCTTGAAATTTAATTGATATCTATTTCAGGCAACTCCGTGCCATTCTCCGTGTAATTAACAATAACAATGCCAAATAACACAAAGCTCTCCCTTGAGGATATTAATTAAAACATACCCTCTATGATTTTATTTAAAAACACTGAAACCAACCATTAAAAATGGTTGATGGCTAATCCTTCAAGCTAAAATGATCGTGAAGTGTGGTGGCTCATCACTATCAGTGAATCAGAATGAAGAGCAATTAATAATCAATCCCATAAAAGTAAACTTCACATCAAATATATATGATGCATTTTATTCACGATGACAACATTATAATTACAGCATGAAAGTTTAAATTTACCGACAATGCTACAATCCACATTAAATTTTTTTAAAAATTAACACAGGTTGCTTTCACCCTCCGTTTCAGATGCGCAAAGTATATTGTCTAGATCAACGATCGGCAATAGCGATCAATTTGGTGAAATTGATCGAAACAGCCTTTCAATGGGGGTTTTAAAAAAATCAAAAACGCAATACTTCTTGGCGAAGTAACAATATACTGTTATTTATCAGTCACTTGCGTAAATTTTCAAGTTAGGTCAGTTTTCACATCTATTTTACACAAAAAAAACAATTAACGAAAAGGTCTAGATATTAACAGCTCGCTTGTTTAGTTTGTGTTGATGTTATTTTAGCTTGAATAATTAGAATTGGATTATCTTCATGTAAAAAGCTTTTGGTACAGCTATTCAGTGGATTTTCCTGCGTTGAAAGATGGGATGGTCAATAGAAACCCTGTACAACGTAAAGATATGACTGGTCTCGCTGACACTTACTCAGTGGGCGTATGAACACGGTGTCACGATGGAGTTCTCCCGTCCCGGAAAACCGACAGATAACCATCTTATTGAATCATTTAACGGCAGCCTGCGGGACGAATGTCTGAACATTCACTGGTTTCTGTCACTGGAAGATGCGCAGGACAAACTCGACAACTGGCGCAGGGAATACAATCATGAGAAACGCATTCATCATTAAATGACATGACTCCGGCTGAATTCATCCGAAGTCTCCGGAAAGACGAAGATCTCTGATTTAGCATTGCATTGAACTTGGGCCAGAGTCACGTTGAGTAAAGCACTCCGGAGAATTTACAATATTCAGTCAACATAAGGGGATGGTGATTGCCTTACAGAAAAAACAACCTGTGCTGAACCGTTTTGCCGCAAAGTGGATAGCTGTAAAAAAAACGGCAACAAACAGCAGTTGGGGAGAAATATGGTCAAATGCTCCTAGCTTGACAGGTGTGTGCCACTCAATTAATTAGCACTTTTAAACACTAAGCTGATTGCTTTTAATGCTTATTAAATCAACGCAACAATTAATATAACCAGGATGTTTCATCCTGACTGGTGAATACAGCCAGAGTTAAGTTGTCTTCCGGCAGATGATAAAAAAACCCCGACAATCTGAGGAAGGCGGGGCAAAAAACATCACATTATTGTACGGGTTGCATGCACATATACATCGTGTGCATATCGGTACTTAACATAAACCATGATGTGTAAATGGTTATACAACGAAATGAGGGGGGGGGTGGTTAATTAAATGTTAATAAAAATCGGCTGAATAATAAACCATTAGAGGTGCCGATAATATTTACCTAAACCAGAGACCTGCGCACATGTTGATGATGACCCTAGATCCGAAAAACTAGCCGTTTTCCGCGAGAGCTCCGCCCTGCCGGGAGGGTCCATAAAGAAAATAAGGTCAGGCCTCCGTCTGGCGCAGCGGAACACTCAACAAAAAGAAATACAATCTAAATACCCCTCGTTTTATTACTGTTGAATAGCCCCATTCTCAGAATGCATACTCTTTTTTCACTTGAGTTAAAACTGTATGAACAGAGGCCTGTGTCTCGTTATCGTCCTTCTGCTGATGTCAGGATGTACAACCCGTCACATCGACAGTAAAACCGAAAATTATGAAACCTTTACTGCCCAATGTTCAGAAAAGGGTAACATGCTGTACTGTGACTGGCAGCACGTCACCGACGACTGGTTTAATACCAGAGATGATTTCCTGAAGGAGAAAACAAATGAAACCAACAGTAAAGTCTCTTGAAACAGTATTCACAGAACTCCTTCGTGAAGAAAAATACTCCTCCCAGAATGAGATTGTTGAGGCCCTGCATGCCCGGGGTTTTGATACAGCCAACCAGTCTAAAGTATCAAGAATGCTGACCAGAGCTGGTGCGGTAAGACTAAGGAATGCCGCAGGAGAATAGTCTACTGCATTCCGCCTTAATTATCTGTGCCAGTTGCTACAAACCAGCTGAAAACACTTGTGTTGTCCATTGAGCATAATCCCCATATGGTCGTCATACGTACCTGTCCCGGTGCCGCACAGCTTGTTGCACGAATGGTGGATTCGCATGGCAGGAGTGAGGGTATTTTGGGAACTATCGCCGGAGATGATACCGTTTTTGTCACCCCAGTCAGAGGTGTCACCGTCGCTGACCTTCTAAAAAAGTTGCGTAAAACGTATCTTGACTGACCTTTCTTTCCAACATCGCTGGTAGTGTGAAAACCGTGCTGGTTGATAACCAGAAAGCCGCAGCACTGAAAAAAGTGGTGTTCAACACCTGGTTCCTCTTGCTGCCCTACCACTATGGATTCCTGCAACTGGCCTGTCGTCCGCGGAGGACCAGAACCAAAAGCAAGTGGAGCGGATGGTGAAATATCTCAAGGAAAACTTCTTCGTCCGGTACTGCAGGTTCGATAGCTTCGCACTGGAGCAGGTACATCTGCAGTCGTCGCCGGATACGGACTTCGATACCAGTTACTCCCACTGAGTGCTTATGAGGAACTGTTGTGATGCATGAGCTTGAAACGCTGCTGAGCCGGCTGAAGATGGAACACTTGGGATACCACGTTGAAAGCTTGCTGGAGCAGGCGGCTAAAAAAGAACTGAACTACCGGGAGTTCCTGTGTATGGCGCTGCTGCAGGAATGAAACGGTAGACATCAACGCGGAATGGAATCCCGGCTGAAGCAGGCTCGTCTGCCGTGGGTTAAGACGCTGGAGCAGTTCGACTTCACCCTCCAGCCTGGCATAGATCGCAAGGTTGTACGGGAGCTGGCTGGTCTGGCGTTCGTGGAGCGCTGCGAGAACGTGATCCTGCTGGGGCCACTTGGTGTGGGGAAAACCCATCTGGCTGTAGCTCTTGGAGTGAAAGCGACGGATGCCGGACACAGAGTGCTCTTCATGCCGATGGACAGGCTGATCGCAAAGCTGATGAAAGCGAAACTGGAAAACTGTCTGGAGCGCCAGCTACAGCAACTGAGTTATGCCCAGGGGCTGATCCTGGACGAAATAGGCTATCTGCCGATGAATAGAGAAGAAGCCAGCCTGTTCTTCCGGCTGCTGAACTAACGGTATGAAAGAGCGAGCATCATCCTGACATCAAACAAAGGCTTCTCCGACTGGGGAGGGATGTTCGGCGATAACGTGCTGGTAACGGCGATCTTGGCTCGGCTGCTGCATCACTCAACCACGCTGAATATCAAAGGAGAAAGCTACAGGTTAAAGGAAAAACGCAAAGTTGGAGTGCTGGCCAAAAACGCAACGCCAATCAGTGATGATGAAATGGCGAAAAACGGCCATAAATCTTGGCGTTGACATGATCTGTTCTCACGCAAAATTATCAGCTGGTCAATGCAATCCCGGATGGCAAAGTACATTGTCCTGAACGCACTACTGATGGCTGTATGGCGACGTAATCCCCAAAAACAGGTGCTGGTTCACTCGGTTCAGGGCAGTAAGTACACAAGCCATGAGTGGCAGTCGTTCCTGAAATCACACGGCCTGGAGGGCAGTATGAGCCGTCTCGGTAACTGCCACGATAATGCGGTTGCAGAAAGCTTTTTCCAGTTGTTGAAACGTGAGCGGATAAAGAAAAAGTTCTATGGAACGCGGGAATAAGCCAGTAGCGATATTTTTGATTGCATCTAAATGTTTTATAACAGTAAGCGTCGGGATGGTTCGAGTGATCAGATGTCACCGACAGAATATGAAAACCAATATTATCAACGGCTCAGAAGTGTCTAGATTATCCGTGGCGATTCAGACTTATCGTTTTTATCAAACAGGAAGAAACATATTTTATTATCCTTGCCAGGTTCAATACTCTTATTAGAAAAGTTATCAAGTGTAACTTTATAGCTGACCATGTACTTTGCTTCGCCCGTTGTGCTGTCCCATTGACTTCCCTGAGACTCTTTTTCAGTAAAGATTATGATCCTGGTAAAATTGTCCTCATATCTCTCTTTCTGAACTACCTGAGAAGTTCCGGCTGCGGACAACACTAACTGGTGTTCCACAGCACCACCGATAGCTGTCTGGCGTTGTCGTGTAGACACGTGCTGGGATGCCAGAAAGTGTGCGGACGGCCTGAGGAGATCGGTTTCGGGAGGCGCTTTTGTTCTAAATCCGATTTATTCAACAAATCCACTTGCAATATTAAACACAGTCTAAACAATTAAGCATTAAATGGTAGCTATTTTGTTGCTAATTTTCTTTTTTATAACTTAAGCCTGATTATCGAACTCCTTCTTTTTTAAAGATCGATATGACTTTCCAATCACGGTTGCGTCTTTTATCTGAATTTTGAGATCAATGATCGTTATGGCCGATCGGTTATTTAATCTTGATAACCACAACCTATCACAGCCATTGGCATTGATCGAAATTGACGATGAGTTATATTTATGAATAATGATTTTAATCCGAGTTGGCACCTTAAATGATATTTATTTCAGCCTGCTGCGTGAACAATAAATAACAAATAGGAGTTATGCGTCTGTCCTTTTGATGCAATTCATGTGATGACTAATAAATTGATTTTTTTAAAATGCAAAGTATTTTCTAAGTTTTTGCTCCAGACAATTCTCATTGTTATACCTTTTATAGCTTCGCAGGCCACTGTGGCTGAACCCGGTTCGTCCTTCACTGTGGATCACTCTGTCAGTGAGCCGCCTCCGGATCAGAATGATGCCCTTTTGTATTCGGACGTTTTAAGCCAGAGTGTCCGGATGCTGACCTCCGGGCACGTCGCGGATTCAGCCCGCTCCCTTGCTGTGGGAGAAGCTTCTGCCGGGTTACAACAATGGTTGAACGGTTTTGGAACCGCGCGCATTCAACTCAATATGGATCGACACGGTAGCTGGAGCCGCAGCAGCGGTGATCTGCTGGTACCGCTGTATGATAACGACCAGTCCCTGCTGTTTTTGCAAAGCGGTGTCCGTAACCCCTCCGACCGTCTGATCACTAATCTTGGCTACGGTATCCGCACCTTCTGGCAGAGCGGATGGATGTTCGGGGGAAACGTCTTCTTTGACAACGACTTTACCGGACATAACCGCCGAGTGGGTATTGGCGGTGAAGCTTGGCGGGATTACCTTAGGCTTTCTGCCAATACCTACCTCGGGTTCACAAACTGGCACACTTCACGCGACTTTGACGACACCTGGCAGGAAAAACCCGCTGATGGATACGACTTCCGGGCCGAAGGGTGGTTGCCGTCTTACCCGTTGCTGGGCGGAAAACTGGAGTGGGAACAATATTATGGCAGTCAGGTGGCAATTTTTGACAAAAGCCATTTACAGCGCAACCCGCACGCTATCAGTGCAGGTATTGAATACACCCCGTTTCCGCTGATAACCCTGAGCGCAGGTCAGCGCCAGGGGCGGGGCATGCATGATACACAGGTCGCTCTGGACGTGAGCTGGGGCTTTGGTCACGACTGGCGCTGGCAACTTGAACCGGCTAACGTGCAGACCATACGCACCCTGTCAGGCAGCCGTTACGACCTTGTAAACCGTAACAACGAGATTGTGATTCAGTATCGTAAAAATCCAGAGCTGAATGTGGCACACCTGAGACTGAGCCGGATCACCGACAACAGTCCGGCAGACGGTATCACCCGGAACGTACTGCAAGTGCTGGCGACAAACCGCACCGGACAGCCTGTTCGCAAAGCATCAGTAAACTGGCTAACCCCCGTAACTGACGGTAGCGTTAGCCTGACTGCGGCTCCCGAAACAGATGATAATGGGCTAGCGACGATGACAATGGTCAGCACAAAAGTGCAGACGGTACTGCTGACGGCGCAGAGTGGAACCGCCAGCGTCACAGGGAATAGTCACTTCACCACAGTGGCAGTCAGTAAAATCAAGCTGGTCGTTACTCAGGACAATGCCCCGGCAGATGGTAACAGCACAGATACGGTGGTAGCCAAACTGACGGACAGCAATGGCAGTCCGGTAACTGGACAAACGATCAACTGGGTAGTGCCTGACTGCATTTCGATGAAGGAAACCATATCCACATCCGACAGTAACGGAGAAGCCACAATACACCTAATGTCCACGAAAGCGGGCAGTGCGTCCATCAGCGCCAAGACAGGCAATCAAACTGATGACAGCAAAGTTCACTTCAACGGGAATAGTGCTACAGCAAGGATCAGAACGCTGCTCGTCACCACCGACGGGAGCCCGGCAGACGGGAAGACGGAGAATGTGGCGCAGGTCACGGTGACTGACGCGAACGGTAACCCGCTGTCCGGCCAGACCATCACCTGGAAGGCGGATAAATCCACGGTCACCTTTGGTCAGTCAGCCGCAACCGACCAGAGAGGCATGACGACCGTAGCCTATATCGACACCATGGCCGAGTCCCTGACCCTGACAGCAAGTCTGGCTAACGGCAGCAGCGCCACCGCGTCAAGTCAGTTTGTGTCTGACAGCAAGAGTGCCAGCCTGAAAGACCTGCTCGTCACCACCGACGGGAGCCCGGCAGACGGGAAGACGGAGAATGTGGCGCAGGTCACGGTGACTGACGCGAACGGTAACCCGCTGTCCGGCCAGACCATCACCTGGAAGGCGGATAAATCCACGGTCACCTTTGGTCAGTCAGCCGCAACCGACCAGAGAGGCATGACGACCGTAGCCTATATCGACACCATGGCCGAGTCCCTGACCCTGACAGCAAGTCTGGCTAACGGCAGCAGCGCCACCGCGTCAAGTCAGTTTGCGACTGATCTGGATAGCGCGGTGATGACTGTGACCTCCACCACAGACGCGCTGGCCGACGGTAGCGCCACAGATACGGCGACAGTAACGCTGAAGGATAACAGGGGTAACGCACTGCCAGGGCAGGCCGTTATCCTCAGCGTTAGCGGTAGCGCAAAACTGTCTGCGACATCCGGCATAACCGACAACAGCGGTCAGATTCAGGTGACACTAACGGATACCACGGCAGAGACTGTCACTATTACTGCTGCACTGAGCAACGGTAAAACGGCAACGGCGCAGGGGGCATTCATCATTTATACCGTCACCTCTCTGACGACAAGCTCTGCAAGCGCGAAGGCTAATGGCAGTGCAGACGTAACACTCACGGCCATGGTTAGCGACAACAATGGCAAATTTGTGTCCAACGTTCCGGTTGTTTTCAGCGTGACAGGCAGCGCAATACTTTCTGCCACTACGGCTAACACGAACGCAAACGGACAGGTGCAGGTTACTCTGACAGATACCACAGGGGAAACGGTTAAGGTAACAGCGAGCGCGAAAGACAACGCTAATGATGCTGGCCAAACCAGGGACGTGACGTTTGTTGCTCCATCCATAACGGGTGTGAGCGCTAAGGGTACAACGCATGTTTTCAGTGCGGATTCCGGATTTCCGGAGACGGGCTTTGCCGGCGCTGAGTTTTACATGCTGATTGATGACTCTACTGATGCAAGCACTGATTATACCTGGAGCAGTAATCGCCCTTGGTTGACGATGGAAAATAACGGTATTGCTGTGATGAGTTCAGGAAACAATGGTTCTCCTCCGGCTTCTTCAGAACGGGAAGTCACCATCACTGCCACACCCAAAAAAGGTGGCACAGTGTTGACCTATACGTTTACACTCCGGAAGTGGTACAAAATATCCACGTCAGTTGCTGTCCATACCGGAGGAGAAAACCAAGTGAGTTCAGCCTGTAATAGCTATAACGGAACAATAGAATCTGCCGCAGAGTTGACGAGTGGTGCGGTGTCTGTGGTGGGGAAACTGTTTGGTGAATGGCGAGACAGTGCTTCTCTGAAGTCCTATTTTTACTGGGATGCTGAAACGACAACGACCTGGCGGGCGAAGGAGGACATTGCGTTCATCTACCGCACGGGAATAGCCAGCTCATCGTCCTCACCAGGCTCTTCATATGTAATGTGTCTGATTCCTTGATTAAAGAATTAGGGCGCTATGGTAAAAATTGTGAAGACAAATGCGGTAGGACAGCAGCCGCAAGTACTCCTCAGAATATGCACCGTTCAGACTGACTGAGAGAGGCCTTTCGTAAGCGCCCCGTGCAGGACGTGGGGTAAGGTTTAGTTTACAGACAGGGAGACGTTCCAGGGCAACTAAATCGGAAAGTGCGATCGGATCACATCGGAATCAATGGTCGGTTTGGGGCGGAATATGCAGGGCGGCTAACTGAACCTGAGTCCGGTATTCTACCGGGCTCAGGCCTTTTAATCTTGAGCTGATTCGCTCATTGGTTTTAGTTCATTCTCATAAATCCAGCGCTGTTTTTCAGTAAGTCTTTCAAGACACTGCGCCTTGATCTGGCGATAAACACCGACTTTTGAAACTTTTTTTCACTTTCCTGACCATGAACCCTCACCCCTCATGCACCTCATAAGAAATACCATCGGCAGACCCCGAATATTTCCCCCATATCGCCAGGTGTGAATCCGTCAACCCTGCAAACACATGGTACCCGATATACACAGCCTGGTAGCTCAGAGGGCCAACATCCGGATAGTCTTCCGCACTGAGGATGGATAAGGGCCATGTGCCCACGCTGCCGTTACTGCTCCGCGACTCAAAAGCCGCCCCTCCAGAGACAGCAGCCGGAACCGTTCTGCGCGCCCCGAGGTATCCCCATACCACGACGCTGCCGTTACTGCGCAGCGCCGCAAAAGCCCCACCCCCCCCGGCGACGGAGACGATATCCGTCAGGCCGGTGACAGCAGCCGGAACCGTTCCGCCAGCATTGCTATTACCCCACGCCACGACGCTGCCGTTACTGCGCAGCGCTGCAAAAGCCTCGCCCCCCCCGGTGACGGAGACGATATCCGTCAGGCCGGCGACAGCAGCCGGAATTGTTCCGCCGTACTCGCTTTTCCCCCACGCCACGACGCTGCCGTTACTGCGCAGCGCCGCAAAAGCCCCACCCCCCCCGGCGACGGAGACGATATCCGTCAGGCAGGCGACAGCAACCGGAACCGTTCCGCCATACCCGCCGCCCCATGCCACGACGCTACCATTGCTGCAAAGCGCCGCAAACGCCCCGTCCCCAACGAAGACAGAGACGATATCCGTCAGGCCGGCGACAGCAGCCGGGATCGCCCCGCCGGACCAGCCGTCCCCCCACGCCACAACGCTGCCGTTACTGCGCAGCGCTGCAAAAGCCGCCTGCCCCCCGGCGACGGAGACGATATCCGTCAGGCCGGCGACAGCAGCCGGAACTGTTCCGCCATACCCGCCGCCCCATGCCACGACGCTGCCGTTACTGCGCAGCGCTGCAAAAGCCCCGTCAACCCCGGAGACGGAGACGATATCCGTCAGGCCGGCGACAGCAGCCGGAACCGTTCCGCCAGCATTGCTATTACCCCACGCCACGACGCTGCCGTTACTGCGCAGCGCTGCAAAAGCTCTCCCTCCCCCAAAGACAGAGACGATATCCGTCAGGCCGGCGACAGCATCCGGGACCGTTCCGCCATTATCGCTCCCCCCCCACGCCAGAACCCTGCCCGCATCAGTCCGGGCTGCTACGGAAGACAGACTGCGCGCGACATTAATCCGGTTCAGTGTCACTGCTTCTCCCCCGGCGCTGACATGCAGCAGACGGTGCGGCGCCGTATCCCGGAAGTATTGCGTAGTGATTCCGTCAGTCTGGCTGTCCCCGTCATACCACCAGGTCGCCTCCGTCAGCGTCAGCGTGTCCGCGTCAAGCGCAACTAGCGTGCTTATCCCCCCCCCCAGGTAATAACATGAAAGATTACTCCTGCTCCCCATCACCCGCAGGTTGATGGCCGTCACGCTAACGGTGTAGCCCGCCACGTCCGAGTCTTTCGCGGTGCTACCCACGCGGGTGACTGTGTACCAGACCGTCACCGCGTCGCCGTCAGCAACATTCGTCAACGTCTCTTCCACGGTCAATGACAGCGGCTTTCCGGCTTCTGCCGTCGTCACCGTATGGCCTGCTGTTGTGATGGTGCCATTCACGGTCTTAACTGAAGCTGACGCCGTATCCCCTGTTGCAAGATTTGCCGCCATCGGGATAATCACAGTGATACCCTCGGTCACATCCTTCGGATCGATCGTCATAGCAGTATTCTCGGCCTCTGCCACGGACGGCGCGGGTAGGGTGCCGTCATTGTTTCCGAAAGTCGACGATGTGGAGGCATTCACGCTGGGGTCTTCTGTCAGGAAAGCTTTAATGGTCACCGTCTCGTCCACTTTGTCGGTAAGCTGCACGGATGCAGCGCCCAGGGAATTGGTGGTGACCGTGACCGTATTAGTACCAGAGGATGAAAAGAGGGCGCTGCCTGCTGTGACGCTGAGTATAAGGCGTTGACCGGAGACATAAGTGCTTCCTGACATCAAGGTGGCGGTGACGCTATTCCTTGCAATCCCATCTCCGGCTGCACCACTGGTGGCGGACAGGGCCAGCGTGAAAGTAGCAGAAATATCCGGCGATGAGGCTGACGCGTTTGAAGAATTCATAGTGTACTGTTTTCCTTAAATAATATTCTGGATACGGGCGAATTGATGGAATTCTTTGCTAAAAAACAACAGGGCTACAGGTTGTTTGTTACCTGACAGCGCCGCAGAAAATATTCTTCCTGTTGCATATTGACTTAAATACTAATGAAAACCGGTTTATGGAGCCGGATAATTCTGGCAATGACAGTTCAACAAATCTGGTGTTTCGCATCAGTGAGTTCCGGATTGTGTTTCTGGTCCAGATGGGGCAGTAATTGCTGCCCCTTCTGTAATAAAAGAAGCGTGGCAGACTGTTGACGGTTAATATCGAGCATTGCGTCATAATCCGTACGCCATCGTTTCGCTTTATCCCTTTAATATTTAGCCGTCCAGCCTGACAGGAGCACTGCCGTTACAAGCAATATTGCGAGATAAATTCTGGTTGTCATGAGAACATTTCCATTATTGACGCAATGATTGTATTTAACTTGAGAACACCGCATTAATACAGTGAACATAATTATAAAATTATATTCACTATAAAAGCTCATGCGATCAATTAAAAAACCAACCAGCATCCGATTTAATATTTAATCGATGCCGGCCGGAGACCTCACTCTGTGAACCCGAGAGTAACAACATGCAATTATTTGTTCCAGGCCTGATGCCACGTACCCATCAGTGAGTCTGATTTTAGTCTGGGATAAAATATTAGAATCAGATGTCCAGTACCATCCCCAGTTCTGATCAAGAACAAATCCATAAGGCGTCATATTGCCCCAGTCTCTATATAGCCGTTTCAACTCATCGGTGGAAGGGCAATTGCCAAATCCAATCACGAGCATGGCAAGATAAAGTTGAGGGTCCGCATAGTGAGTAAAAAAGGCATTCAGATTGAATGTATAATAGTCCTGTTCGTGTGTTTCAGTATCGGTAAGAGTGATGGTATAAGAACCATACGCAGGCAAATTTCTGGCAAACGTAAATTCAGATTTATAGCTATTATCATTATGATAAATAACATCAACATCTGCTGAATCTATTGCCCATGAATATGTTCCACTGCCACCAACAGCTGATGCAGAAAAATTAGCCCCAAGCCAGGCCGTCGAGGGCCCCCCTGCAGGAAATGTTTTATTCAGATTATAGACTCTCTCAATCCTGAGCGGGGACAGAGTTTGCTTAAAATGAACGGAGGCAGCAGCAGTTTTTCCTCCTGCTTCCGCGCTGAGATCTACGGTTTCAACTGTGTCATCCCTGACAGCGGCATATGCCTCACCATTGCTGTCAGTGGCCGCGCGGTAAGAGACTGCACCATTATCAAAGAACGCCCTTCCGGAAGTTACGGTAAACGTAACCTCCTGTCCGTAAAGCGGCTTGTGCGTATCACTGTCCGTTACCATTGCACATACGCGGTTAACGGCATTGCCATTTGCCTGCGCATTGTCAGAAACCACGTCCAGTACCAGTGAAATGTCGGGTGAGGCAGACTTAAAGTTCGCCGTCACCAAGTTGTAAACGGAAATATCATTCGTGAGCCAGGCAGTAAGCTTTGACTTACCGGGGGTGGTGCTGGTGAACGGCAGGGAGGCCTGCCCTTTACTGCCCGTTTTAATTTTCGCTGTCTTTTCTCCGCTGATAAAAACCGCACCGTTTGTCAGTGAGAGGGAAACATCCGTTCCTGGAACAGGAATCGCGCCGCTGTACGTCTGAAGCAGAGCCAGATTCTGGTCTTCCCCATCAGCCTTAGCATTATCAACAGCCAGCAATAGCTCAATGGTATCAACAGCATTGTCTGACGGGGTGAACGTAACAGGCCGGGAGACTCTGACAGCAGGTGTCTTCTGAAGCGCAATTTCAACCACGACGGTTTCCGCAGTCATGTCAGCCAGACGGGCCGTTACTTCCCCGAGGCTGTTGCTCGTCACCACAATGGATGGCAAACCATTCGAAAAGATGGCGGAACCACTGGTAATGCTGAAAACAATGGGCTCATTTGATACATAATCTTTACCGTTCATAATGACGGCGCTGGCGCTGATGCTATCTGCCCCATTCGCGATAGCAGTTTTCGGCGTGATACTGAAGTTGACTATTTCCATGATATTATTCCGGCGCAACATGCGCTGACTGAGGTTATGCGGATATTATCTGAGGCTTCCTGCAGGCGAAGAAACTGATTGTTTGTTGCCTGACATCGCCGCAGACAATATTCTCCCTGCTTCAGAATGACTTAAATACTAATGAAAGCCGGTTAATGGATCCGGATGATTCGGGCAGTGACAGTTCAACACGCACGGTTTCCGCCACGGTGTTTGTGATGTCGATTTCAGCGGACTTGTCTGAGTTCAGCAGGATGTCCGCAGACTGACCTGAATAACCGCCAATCACTGCAGAGCCACTGACGGTCACCCGGACCCGTGTTATTTCAGCGCGAAGACCGGATGACTGAGCCGTTTTAAGATAAACAGAGCAGGGCGTTACCCCGTTAGCCAGTGCCCCCGTGGAGTAGTTAAGATACTGAATATCACCATTTCCCCTGGTATACGCGCCAAAACGAATGTTCTGCGAGACACTGACGCCGGGATTACTCATAGCTTCAGCGCTGATTTCAGAATTACTCTGCACCGCAGAGCGTAGTTTGAAGTTGCTTTCGCCTGATTCATTCAGTACGGGTTGATAAGTCCCTGTATCTGACTCATCAAAAACAGCGTCTCCCACTACCGATAAAATGACTGTTGCACCTGCTGGGCCTTTAACCACTCCCTGATTATACGGATGAAGATGAATAGCATCATAATCTGTATTTGCCGATCCGGTAGAGATTAACAAACCGAGGCCAGAGCTGCCGCCGCTCAAATCAAGCGTCGCTTTGCTGTATTCGGATACGCCCATTACGACTCTGTTTCGCCTGACCTGGTAGCTGGCCGTCACAGTACCTTTATCCTTAAGAGATTCGAGATTATTCTCCGGAATTAAAAATGTTGCTCCTGTACTGATATCCGCAGCCAGTATGACCTGACTGTCCACACCACTATCTACAATATCCCCTGATGCATTCTTTCCCCTCCAGAACAGGGTGACCGTATCATTCGCCATGATACCGGTATAGGGAGCGACATGAGCGTGCGTGCCTGCATTGGCAGTGATACTGGTCTGGTTTATGACTCCATTTACCGCGTCAGTAAAAACAGGTGCCGGATAGATTATTTCCGGTTCACCATCAATAATATTAACGTTAAACCCTTTGGACGTTCCGGTATTACCGGCAACATCCTCAGAGGTATACTTAACGTAATGCGCTCCTGTCCCCAAGTTACTGGTAATGACCACAACAATGGGGAAACTGGAGGATAAATCGTCCACGATAACTTCTTTTACAGGTTCGTTGTCCCATAATACGGTAATGTAGTCACCGCGGGCGGCGTCCTCATACTGCTTAATACGAACGAAAACACCGCCAGCCACATTCAGGTCATTAAGACTTATGGAATTGTCTTGCGTCATTTGCGGTAAATCCGGCGCAGGAAGCGGGTTTACTGTACTGGCCATGTAAAACTCCCGTTTTTTAGTCAGTTAAATCCCGGAGATGAGAGATAATGCATATCCGGGTATTAGTTTTAATCCTGAGGCAGATGAGGGGGAACCGTATCAATAATTAGTGACTTGGTAAAAGATGAGCCGGATACGGAGACGGACCCCCCTCCTGTCACGGTGTACCAGAACTGGCCACGTACGTCATCGAAGGTATCATGCTCGTCCGTAATAACGTTTTTCGGTAGAGTAACGAGAATGGTACTGTTATCGATGTCTTTTTGAATCACGGAATAAGTAGCTACAGCTTTGGTTGCTATAATTTCTGTCTTGTAATTTTTGTCGAACACCCGCATATAAAGGGTAATCGTATTACCGGCAAAAATACTTGCTCCTTCTGACTCTCTACTTTGGGGAAGAGGGACTTTAACCTGAACTCCATCGCCCAGTACATCTTCGTAGTTAATCGTATTATCCGTAATATCAGGGAACACCGGCGCATCATAAAGCGGGTTAACGTATGTGCCTCCGGTAACGGTGATAGGATTAGGTACTGAATAGGAAAGGTTCTTCGCCGGGTCGGTTACGGTGTAATAGACCGTATAATCGCCATCGGCCAGCACCTCAGTTACCGTAAAATCATTTTTAATGTTAATGACCCAAGGAAACGTGTCGCTGGTACCATCATCAAACCGGGAAATAGAATTATTTCCCCAGTAAAAGTTGTAGAGGTCCCCTATGACAGGGTCATCGGTATGGCGCACCACCATTGCCTGCACCGTACTTTTAACCTCTTTTTCCGTCAAAATGCCATTTTTAGCCTGCGGGACAACGGGAGCGACCAGATCGGATGAATAAAAACCGACTTCAAGTGTGGCTGAAGCGCCATTGCCATCATCCAGTGTGCCAGTGACGGTGACCGCCCCCTTGACGTCACAGGTAACCGTATTCGCCGCGTAGCCCGTCGCAGATGTTGTAGTAGAATTTTTTCCGAGCGTCGCCGGAGTGGTGGCGGAAGCGATGGTCCATTTGACCGTCATACCCTCCCCCCCCTTGCCTGATTCACTGTCATAGACTTTCGCGGTCAGGTTCAACGTCTCACCTGGAGCGACAACGGGGACGTCGGAACCGAGTGTAATTATATTTGCCATGATATGTATCCTCTCTTTATTTTGAATAAAATAGAATAACCCGAAATGAGCTATGTTCAGATAAAACCATTAATACTGAAAATTAGCTGACGGATAATCTGTTATTATTTCTTCACTCTTCGTATCGTGCTTTCCAGTGAAACAACAGGAAAACAGTTCAGCCGGCTTCCGGGACTGCAGTTAACGATATTGACTCTCCGTTTTATTTCAGATGCCAGCATTTCAAACTCTGCTTTCCAGCGTTGAACGCTGTCCCACGTCGGGTTATGCAGTCCGGTATGCTGCCCATGCCAGTGAATACCTTTTTCCAACGAGCAGTCATAGCCCAGCAGAATGATATCCTCTGCGCCCAGACTCATGGCGAAAAGAATCGCCACTGCTCCTGAGCTAAACGTACCTTCAGTTCTTCTCTCAAAATAATTTATACTATATGCCCCCGCGGCCGTTTCACTGCAGGTCCATTTTTCGGCAGGAGAATAAACCCGGTGATAATTGACATTCCACCATGCATGATCACCGGCAAAAATATACTGGCAGCCTGGATATATCATCCAGCTGGAATTCACTGTGACGACGGGGATATTATTATTACGCAGACGATAAACATCCGCACTGCACAGAGATGGTCCTGATGCGCATATTGCAATGGCTCTGGTTGACATACGTTACACCCGTCTGACGATAACAGCCTGATTACTCCGACGGCAGAAAGCATAGCTGCCTATCCCTTCCCGGCCGAGCTCACTTTCTGTTGTATTATATTCTGCGCAGTCAAATCCATGAGCATTAAACCAGCGCACAAGGCCATCATGTGTCCAGTACCAGATATGCTCATCCCGGCGGTAATGTCGGGAATGAAGGATGTGTTCAGCACTCTCAAACAGGGGGACCGAAACAAACACCCACTTTGCCGCATGAGACACCGCGATGTCCGGATGGTCAATGTGTTCCAGAGAGTCCCAGAAAGAGAGTGCCGGATAGTGACCCGTATACAGTTCAGCCCACAATCCCCGCATCATCAGCCAGTCAACTCCGGCAGGGTTGACATCATAACCCAGTGTTTCAGACCGGGATGCCACAAACTGACCCGCACCAATGCCAACATCCAGTAAAGTACCCTGATAATGTCGCATGACAAAATTAATGCGCGCATCGGTAAGCCTGCGACCCAAAGAGGTATCGCCCATCACCTGATATCGCATAAAGTAGCGCTCATCATAAGGCCTCTCCGGGGGGACCGGAAATCGTCCCATCCCCAGCTCAGGAAGCCAGACCAACCCGGAATTCAGTTCGTTATTAAAGTATTCCACAGGTATTATCCTTTTGTAATGGTGCGGTAACACGTCCAATGAACGGTATAATCCTGTCAGATAATCTGCTGATATGTTTATTGCAGTTGTGTTTCATAAGCTGGCAGCGACAATAGTTATCCGGGTAGATAAAAGCCGCCCGGGATAAATCCATACAGCTTTGGTCGGTTACTTTAGAATGGTGGTTACTCCCTCCACATCCTCCCTGCAGGCATATAACTGGACGCCGGTACGCCAGTGCGGCCAGCATCACCACCCCGACCCCAGTAACCACGATACCGGCACGCTGAACAAGCGCCAGCATCTGAGGAAGGGACAGCTCGCCGTGATGCAGCTTCTGATGAGCGAAAGGTTCAGCGCCCGGTATCCACTCCAGGCCGGGCTCAGTATCCGCAACACTGACAAGATGCCACCCTCTGACAGCGAGCATTCTGGCAACACTGTCAACGTATTCATTGAGCGGCCCCCGGCTGGCGTTATGCCATTCAGTGCGCTCAGTTGTAGGGCGCACAACGGCGAGAGGTTTATCCGGCGGTAGCCCGATATCAGGCAATATATAATCAGGCAAATCAAGGCCGGCCGGGGGGATGCCAAACTGGCGCTCCATGGTAGTAAAAATACAGCCTTGTTTCAGGTCAGTGTCACCATAAAAAATGCGCTGACAGGGAATATCAGCCGGAGAATATTCAAAATTTATTGTGGACTGTGTTTCATTTTTTTTCTGGGTACGTAGCCGGGAGTCTGCCTTAACAAAATGAAGATTGCTAATATCCTGATAAATTTCTGGTACAGGTGTTTTCAGCCAGACTTCGTGACCCCTACGCGTCAGCTGCCTTATGAAGCAGCGCTGTATGATATTATCACCGATACCATGCATTCCGTCGAAATACATTCTTGCCATAAGGTTTCCTTTTATAACAAGCATTAATTCGTTTAAATTATCAGCATAAAAAACTATCAAATTAACCCGGTATTCCACTCAAAAATAAATCATGCTACCGCCCCTGGCTCACACTAGTTTTTTAATGTTTACAAATAAAGAAATATAACTGTCTTACTTACTTCAGAAAGAGCGTTTTCTCCGCTTCCCTTCGCCGCACCAGTCCGGGCAGTTTTTTCCCGCCGGCGTTAACCCAGCGCAGCAGCTGGCCTGCGGCCCCCGGGTAATCGCCAGCGTTCAGTAGTCTCAGCAGCGTGGAGGTGCGCAAGTTTCCGGAACCGAGATTAAACGTAAAGGAAACAAGCGCATCGAACTGACACTGTGTGAGCGGAACGCGGACAAAACGGCTGACCGCCCGCTCAGCATCCGCCACATCCTGGCGCAGAAACGTATCGGCCTGCTCCGGGGTTATCACATCGCCGGGCCTGACGCCGGCCGTGTGGCCGTAGCCGATGGTCCAGACGTCTGCCGAGCACTGATACGCCCGCAGGCGCAGCCCCTCAAAATGCTTAATCAGTGCCAGGCCTTTTTCACCGGTTTTCATGGGATGGCTCCTATTTATATAAACTGTAATAGCCCCGGTTATTCATAATGGCAAATCAGAAATAATTTACGTAGGCTGGGGGGGATCTGCGAGTATTCATTACCGGCCGAAAGTGAAATGAAATAAGTTGGTGGGGTAATAAATAATCCTATAGAATACAGTTAGTACGGTTAATGTCCCTGCACCAGACCATATGCTTGGTTTACCTTTTATACCATGTGATATTTCTTTTTGTTTCTTTTTTCATGGCAGAATCCACTCTGGCGATGATATTAATCATTACTGTAATTATAAGCGCGCTGCAGACAAAGGCCCCTACAGCCCGTACATCAGTGAAAATACCGGGTACAAATATACCGATAATTTCCAGTGTCGTATCTGCCCCGACAATTCCCATCACGAACGACACTAAAAAAGCAACAGGTCTGTGACAGCGGTTAAATCGCTGTTGCGTATTGATACAGACCAGCGCCCCTGAAAGTGAAGACACAATAACTTTCAGATCAATATTGCTGTAAAAAGTAGTAAGCATCTTTTATGCCTGAAAATATAAATAACAGCTCGTTATGGACAGCTCCGGAGATAAATACCGGATGGCGACACTATCCCTTGCGAACTTCCTGAGCAAACCCTAACCGCAAAGACAGAACATTTAAAACGGTTATTACCGATCGGAAATTAATAATAAATAGTCAATACCTATCATAGTTAATGAAATGATCGTCACAACTAATTAAATAACGCAACTAACTTTCCTATTGCATTGTTTTTACAGCGAATATAAATTCTCACCGGTAGTCATTTTAAATAAAAAAACAAATTTTTAACTACCGCAGCTGTATCAACCTAATATCAACAGCCAGAATATTTATGAGACGGTATTTGCAACATAATTTTAACCCAGGAAGGAAGTCAAAGAAATCTATTAATGGTTTTCTGTTCCCATGCGGTCAGAAATACACTTATATATCCAGATTAAGAATGCCGGGTAGCCGCGCATTCTTTTTGGACATGCGTTGAAGATGCATAGAAACACCATAAGAAATTGACCTGTCCTCTTACTCAGCGAATCTCCTTCCTTATCAGTTCTGAAAGGCAGAGCTAGAGCAGAATAAGTATCAAACCACAGAATACAGCGGTCCATTACATCTGGAAAAAGTACTGACAAGAAGGTAATATTCGGATCGTCAGCGATCGTCTTGTGGTGGGACAGATTGTTGATTCAGATTACTTTTGTGACCTAACTCAAACTGATGGGATGACTGCTTTGTGGTGAGGCAGGCGGGTGGCAGAAGAAGGTTTTACGGAAGAAATGCGGACTTCCGGAAACAAACAGGGACAGGACGTGTCCAGTAAAACGTTCAGGAGCAGGTAAAGGGGTTTTCCCAGAGCCTGAATGCAAAAACTCCCTGAAATCTGTCTCGTTTTGGCGGACCAGTCAGATATTCAGGGAGCCTAAAAGCAGGCGCGTTGCCTGTGAAGGATTATAACGCATGCACCATAGAAAACAACTCCCGGCCGCCATAAGAACAGGCCGCCGTGAATGACAATCAGATTTCTGTTCACTGGTCAGATCTACCGAAAGATGAGCTAACCCGTTTCTGGCAGGATGTCGATGCCGGCACTCAGGGTAATTTCCTCATTGCACCGGTCAAAAAACTGACCCGCCGCAAACGCGGTGAGCATTCCACAAAAGCCAAATGTGAGAACCCGGCCTGGTATCGCCCGGAGCATTATAAAAAGCTCTCCGGACAGCTCGGTCATGCCTACAATCGCCTGGTGAAAAAAGATAAAGAAACCGGGCAGGTCAGCCTGCGCATGCATGTTTCTCGTCACCCTCTCTATGTCGCCGGCCGCCGTAAGGCGGGACGTAAATATGGCTTCCGTCCGGAACGTCAGCGCCTGCTCGATGCGCTCTGGCCAGTGCTCATCAGCTTCTGTGATGCCGGTAAGCATACTGTCGGCATGTGTATCTCCCGTCTTGCAAAAGAACTCAGTGCAAAGGACGCAAAAGGCAATGTCATTCCTGAAACGGAGGTGACGGTGTCACGCCTTTCACGGCTTATTGAGGAACAGGTACGGTTTGGCGTTCTGGGTCTCGCGGAAGAACGCGCCTGGGATCGTGAATCCCGCACCTGGCTGCCAACGTATGTCTATATTACCCCTGTGGGATTCCAGATGCTGGGCGTCGATATGGACAAGCTGTTTAAAGAACAGGAGAAGAAGCTCCGTCAGAGCGCCGAGCGTGAGCAGCTGATCCGGGAAGGGGTGATGAGCGAACATGATGATGTTCAGGCCCACTCTGCGCGGAAATGCTGGTCTCGCCGTAAGCGTCAGGAGGCACTCGTTTACCGCCGCAAAAAAGGCGCGGAGCGTAAACGTGCCAACAATCTGATTAAGCTGCCGGCAGATGAACGACTCCATGCAATGTCTGAATGGATTTATCGTACCCTGCCGCCTGACGAAGCGTACTGGTGCACATCTGAGCGCCTGAAGGCGCTGGCCATCCAGCATCTTTACCAGCTGGATCTGGCGCTTTCTCCACCGGACTAGTCACAGACGACACAACAGTCTTCTTGTTTACAGGCCCCTCACCGGGGCTTTTCGTGCTTGTTTTTTTCGACCATTCTGCTCGTTTTTCATCCTTCACTCCTTTCTTCTTCCGGTCACCATGACGTTCTGCCGGTCGTTATGGCCCGCAATGGCCACAGTCTCTTTTTTTTTCACAAAAATCCGCAAACAAATAAGTGAAGTAACCCGGAAATGAATAAAAGACATTCCGCAAAACAGTCTTACTTCACCTTTTTTATCTCTCTGTTCATTACATTCCAGAGTAGATCTTTGTCTTCGGCCACTCTGTGGATAACGTAAAATGCCTTCGCATGCAGCGGCCTCACGGCCGCGCGCTCAGAAGGAAATCAAAAGTACCTCCCGTCGCAAGCGCCGGGCACCGTTCTCGCCAGAGCCAGGCGCCGCATACATACCTGACCCCTGCTAAAGCGACGCCGCCCCGGCCCGAAGGGCCGGAACACCATCGCTTTAAGAGGGATGTTGTAACTAGAAATCAAAGCAGCTGCAGTTAGCGTCGCGGCAAACCCGCTGTACACGCTCGTAAGCGCCTCACGGCGCTAACGCGGAGATACAGCCCGTCAGCGGCCAGAGGCCTTGACGGACTCACTCCGACCGCGCACATTAGCAGTCGGAAAGCTTTAAGCGGGTATGGCTTTGCAGGGAAAGAGATGAGATTGGCAGAACCTATCAATCCGTAACGGCTGATGCCGGTTACGACGCCCCTCACCAGAATCACCCGGTTCAGATCCGGCTGGCGTCTCCATGCCGCTTCGCGGCATACATGTTCCATGAACCCTGGACTACACAGGCTGGCCATCATGGTCGAAGATTTACTGACAGCATCAGACTATTATTTTACCCTTTAAAGCAGGGTTGCCTAAATCCGGGAGCGCGATAAGCTTTAACGGGTGATTTTCAATCAGGATGAGTAGAATGGATATAATTCTTCCGGGAAACAAAAGCCAGGCACGAGTCTGGGCAGAAACCATGATTAATCTGGAGGCCCGCAAACTCGTCAATACCACTAATATTGTTGGCGCCCGACATCTGGGGGATGGATTGACGCGTCTTAAATTCATCGATGAAATTAAATCTGTCATTAATATCGAATTTGAGCGTGCCCGGCGGGCAAAGTCTGACGAAGAGTGCATGACCTGCCTGCGTAACCTGCAGGCAGAAAACAGCAGTCTGCTTGAGCAGAGCCGGCAGCTCCAGACCGGTTATGCGAAACTATATGCCCAGATCAAATACGTCAGGGATGAAGACCGGATGGTCGGTTATGTCATCTCAGGAATTAAAGTGGTGCTGGCAGGTATGCAGGGCGTATTTGGCTTCGTGCTGACTTCCTCAATGACCCCCGTAGGCGTTCTTGCCGGGGCTATTCTGATTGTCGACTCGGCCAACACGATAACCCGTGAAGTTGGTCGTCAGTTCCTGAATGAACCTGACACGCAGGGTATGTTTGGTGATGGTGCCATGAAGATCGCTAAATTCATGGGATTTGAACGATCAACAGGGTTAGGGATATACAACGGGATCGCGCTTGCAGGCAATATCTACAGTGTCTATGGATTAATGGCCAGACCTGGGACATGGCGTCTGTTTAACTATATCAGCACCGATTTTTACCGGAAAATCGACACCATGTCCCGGGGTAAACTGACAATGAAAATTGTGGGATGGGGGGTAAAGGCTAAGGTTGTTTTCGATCTGATCACTTCTGATGACGCTGGGAAATGAGATTTTTCCGGCGGTAATGCCATGATTTATAGGCCAGCTTCAAAGGCATGGTAATCGTAAACAGAGTGCCAAGAACAAGAATAGCCACGCCGAGGGAAATGGTATGCATCCTCGAGCCAGCCAAAAGTGTGGCCACAAAAATCAGTAACATGACTGACAACACCCATATCAGGGCCTTAAAACGGTTTGCCAGATCGTTCAGCAGGGTATCCATCTCCGTACCCGTCTTAGCTGAACTGGCCCGCAGTCGGACAATGTCCTCTTCACTGAAGCCGTGGTTCATCAGATCACTTTCATGGTTCATGCTTCTCTCCTTTTCCCTGCGGGAAGTTTAACATGCCCTGCGCCAATAACCCGTTAAGCCCGACCGATAACCTGTCAGGTGGTTACGGGCTATCACTTTGCTGAAACCTGCCCCGGGCATTCTTCTGCAGGCGGAATGCTTTCCAGCCAAGAGCCGGTGGAAAGGTCAACCAGGCAATGGTCAGGACAACGAGGGAACTCATGCCGCCAGACAGGATATGTGTCCGGCTGCCGGCGATGAGAATGACCAGCATAATCAGAACGAGCGCGGCCGTGATCCATACCGATACCCGGAAGCGTCGTGAAAGTGCAGCAATGAGGCCCTGCATAGTGCCACCGGTTGCTGAAAGCCGCCCCAGTAAAGTATCCACATCACGGTTACTGAAACCTGCCTCAAGCAGCTCTTTCTCACTGATAGCCATCACGTCCTCCCTAATCAGGCGAAAGTATACTGTACCAGACCAATAATCCCCAGGTGACCTGCGTAAGCATAATAAAAGAAATTACGCGGCATGAAACGCCTGCGGCCCTCCGGACAGATTTGCCTGCAGAATGAAACCACTGCCAGGGGGAATGCCAGAGTAGGCAGCGTGGCCAGTAATAATGTTTCTGCGGGCATATCCAGGAGATGCGATAACCCGTTTAAACAAATCAGTGACAACACGGCAGTGATGGCTGCCAGCCGTTGCACTCCGGGGGTATCGCTGCCACAAACCGTTGCCATACTGATGGCCAGCGTTATTCCTGCCAGCCCGTAGCTTGCCGGCTGCAGGGGCCAAATCATGAGGGCCAGGAGCAGATATCCGGCGAGCATTCCTTTCCGGCCGTGCCGGTACTGCAGGGCAAGCAACTGCGTGACGCCGGCAAACACGAACAGAATGTTCATGGCCCACCAGGGCTGGTGATGGCAGAAGGCCAGGCTGAACACCGGCTGCGTGATGACTGCCCAGATCCACAGGCGACTGGCTCTCTTCTGCAGTCGTTCCGGGGTGCGCTGTACGTTCATCGCCCATATAAGCGTGAACAGGGGGAAGGCCATCCGGCCAAGCGCATACATCACCGGCCAGGCTGGCGACAGAAACACCGTATTGGTGTGGTCGATAATCATGGCCAGAAGTGCGAGAAGCTTGACCATATCGAGAGCAGCGGGACTGAGCTGGCTGGCGTTCTGGATAGCGGGAAGAACATCGGGTACTGAACGATTCATGCTGTAGATTCCACTGGCGACACGCGGTTAACAGCCAGCCCTGAACATAATGCCAGAATGCCCTGCCGGTTTGCGTTGTGACCCTGATCTTTAGTTTCTCCAGAATCTTGCGCACTGCAAATTCTGATTTATCACGCAGCACGCGCATTGCGCCTGCCACATCCTTATTTTGAATACAAATACTTAAATTATGAAAATCGTTCACACCGCCCCCTTTCTTACTCTCTTATTATCGGCCGTGTGAATATTATATTTAGTGCAGTAGGATATTTCCTAATAAAAATTTTATATTACCACTCCCCCAATTTTAGTCATATTATTGACCATACTTAATGGTTGACAATGGTTTATTAATTATTTGCATTGCTTGCTGATGCCTTTGCCCTGACCAGAGCGAAATCTTCACGAATAGATTTTGCGGCAGGCTTCCACCCTTTAGCCCATTCCTCGTTCATACGGCCTTCACTGACAATTTTCAGGGTGATGGCATAAGGGGTGCGCTGCAGTTTCTTCGACAGCCAGAGTATATGATCATCGATTCTGTCATCCGGAATATCAGAAATAATCGAATGAATAAGGTCCAGGTCCTCCGGTGCCCACGGTTTTCCGGAACGCGGAAAAACTTCATCCGGAAGGCGTGGTTTTTTTTCCTTTTCTTCTTTCACCTGCTTTCTGGCTTCTTTTTCAGCTGTGATGAGGCGCTGCCGTTCTGTTAACGCACCCAGAGTTGCCACCGTCCTGACCATATTTTCGCGCTGCTCACGCGTAATATTGACTTCACCGCATATAATGGCATTTAACGTATCGATAAGAATTTCCAGTTTGCTTTCGGTTAATTTGAAAGTCATACAATAATCACCTTAATTTTTATTCGTTTTTTGCTCATCCTGATGCAGACTACGCCAGCGCCACGGCTCTGTCTGACCCGGTTCTGACCAGAGCCCGACTGACTGACGGCGGGCTTCGGCCTCCATAACAGCGTAGTCTGGCCGGACGGGGTTTCCGTGGTACCGGTATGCCCAGGCCAGGCCTTTGCGTACCTGTTCGGCATTTACATCCGTCATACCAAGCCATATGGTACCCAGCAGGCGTCCATAGCGATCCGTTTCACTTCCCGTGACGGTTACGGGCCGCTGAGCCACCATCGATGAGAGTTCCTGACGTGAACGCTGGCCAAAGGGCTGGCTCTTTTCCGGCGCATCGATGCCAGCCAGGCGAACGCGCGTCAGTCGGTTTCCTGGATCAAGTATCTCAATGGTATCCCCGTCCAGCACGCGCACAATCCGGCCGCTGATATCTGCACTGGCCGAAAACGCCACAACGAACAGGACCAGTGAGCAGAACTTCCGTTTCATTATTTATTATCGCCGGTTGCATACCCTGCGGGTATTAAGCTCGTAAATTTCAACTCGGCTTATCCTCCAACGAGGCTTTTTAAAGGAATGCCAAACATTGAATGTAATTTCCTGATCATGGGCAGCGTAAGATTACGTTTGCGGTTAAGCACTTCATAGACCCGGTTAGATTTTCCAATTGCCGGCTCAAGATCTTTTACTGTCAGCCCCTGCTGTTCCATCCTGAATTTAATAGCTTCAATCGGGTCTGGGGCTTCGATAGGAAAGTGTTTGTTTTCGTATTCATTAATCAGCACACACATGATTTCGAAAAAGTCTCCCTCCGGGGTATCGGCAGGAGGTTCGTTATCAAACATAGGTTCTACAGCACGCAACGCGGCTTCATAGTCCTGTTCAGTTTTAATTGGTTTAATCTGCATAGGGTTTACTCCAGGCTGACAGTTTCAGCATCTATTTTGTCATATTCTTTATGCGTACCGATGAATTTTATAAACATCCATCCTCGCTGGTATGCAATCGCAACAATTAACCGGTAGTCATTTCCCTTAATATTAAAAACCACTCGCCTGTTTTTAAGAATACTGGCACTGCGGTATTGTTCTTTGATTTCTGCCGGGGTTTTCCATTCAGCTTTACTGGCTTCATCTACCCAGGCTTTTAGCGGCTGCTCTGCATCGGGATTCGCCGTCCAGAAATCCCTCAGTGTCTTGATAGCGATTATCTTCATGTCATGATGATAGTCCCATTTTAGGACTATCTCAAGTTTTTTTGTCCCGCCATGGGACTTTAATTTATCTGAAGAGACATACCAGCGTGTCAGGGCTGGCTATGCCTGTACTGAGTGATTTCATATTTTTTTGTTGCCTGCCTGGCGTCGTAACCCAAGCCTGGGGTACACAAGGATCAGGATTCCCCTGGGCCACAGGAGGTATCTATGACGAATTATCAGATGACGCTGAACGTACTCGTTACTGCCACATAGCAGACTACCGGGAGAGGAATGGTGTTCTGGAAGGCCAGCGTCCGTTCCTCACTCGATGCTGTCTGTCAACGTAATCAAGTTTTCTTACCACAGACCAGTGCTACAAAATATCACCTTTATGTACAATACTTTTTGATATCCAAACTGACCCGTGGATGCGCTGGCGGCTGATCCCTCTGCTGCCTGGGCTGCCTTTTCTTTTAATGAGTATTAAGGATCATCAATGACTGCAACGCAGAAACTCCCTCGTAAAGAAGTCTTCCTGGTTTTAAAGGAAATCAGCAGCGGCGATATCATCATGGCTGAAGGCTTACTGACAGCATCAAACTATTATTTTGACGGACTGGCTCGCACGCATCTGCAACATCCCCCTTTAGTGACCCTGGAAGAATTCGACCCTCGTTACCGTTTAGCGCAGGTGATCCACCTGCCAAATGAGAACGTCGGAAAGTGGCATGCCACGCACCACGCTTTCGGCGGATGGCCAGAGTTTGTCCCGGAAATGGAATATGTCATTTCTGTCGCGGCATACTCCAATGACAAAGCCAGAACGCTGAAAATGCTGAAGGCAGGGGTGGAGTATTCAGAAAAACTGCTGGATGGCTCAGTAGCCCCCCGTGAAGGTGAATTCCATTTCGACTTATGACGTTCATTTATCTGACGCAATAAGCAAAACAGCCCCGTCGGTACAGAATAACCTTTCCGTGCCGGCAGATAGACCATACTGGAATGAGGCAGCGCTGCCCGGCGTTTGCCCGGTAAACCAGAGTGGACGATCAGGAGGTTGCATGGCCAGAATTCTGTGTGTTCTTTACCCCGACCCGGAATCGGGATACCCGCCGACGTATGCGCGAGATGACATACCCACGATAACCCGGTATGCGAATGGTCAGTTGGCACCGATATTAAGCTCAGCGCCGGGGATCAGGCCTGGTCAACTGCTGGGGTGTGTTTCAGGAGAGCTGGGACTGCGTGAATGGGCGGAAAAAAACGGCCATGAGCTGATTGTCACCAGCGACAAGGACGGGCCAGATTCAGCGTTTGATAAATTTCTGCCGCAGGCAGATGTCGTCATCTCACAACCTTTCTGGCCAGCCTATTTAACCGAAGAGCGAATAGCAAAAGCCACCCGGCTCAGGCTGGCATTAACGGCCGGGATTGGTTCTGACCATGTCGATCTGGCGGCGGCAGCGAAAGCAGGCATTACCGTTGCAGAAGTCACCGGGTCGAACAGTATCAGTGTGGCCGAGCATGTCGTGATGATGGTGCTGTCTCTGGTGCGAAATTATCTGCCAGCCCATCAGATTTCGGTGAGTGGCGGGTGGAATATCGCCGACTGTGTGGCACGTAGCTATGATGTGGAAGGCATGCATTTTGGCACCGTGGGGGCCGGACGTATCGGGCTTGCGGTGCTGAGAAGATTAAAGGCGTTTGATATGCCACTGCATTACACACAACGCCACCGGCTGAGTCCGGCAACGGAAGAAGAGTTAGGCCTGACATACCACTCTGATGCTGAATCACTTGCCGCCGCAGTTGATATTGTCAGCCTGCAGGTCCCCCTCTACCCTTCAACTCTTGGATTCTTTAATCAAAACATGATTTCCTCGATGAAGCGGGGCGCATATCTGATTAATACGGCCCGGGCTCAGCTGGTTGACAGGGATGCCGTCGTGAACGCCCTTACGTCCGGTCACCTGGCCGGGTATGCCGGTGATGTCTGGTACCCGCAGCCAGCACCACCCGATCACCCCTGGCGCACGATGCCATGGAATGGGATGACGCCGCATATGTCCGGGACCTCACTGTCAGCTCAGGCAAGGTATGCCGCAGGAACGCTGGAGATCCTGGAATCCTTCCTGGGAAATATTCCTGTCAGGGAAGAGTATCTGATTGTGCATAACGGGAAGCTGGCCGGGACGGGATCGCAATCTTATCAGCTGAACTGAATACAGTGACGAACCTGTGTCATGATAGCAGGCCAGCTTCTGGGCTGATCTGCTATTCAGTGACATTTTTCAAGGGATCAGAGGAGAAATCACCAGGCCGTATTCACGCGTTATGACCAGTGAGCGTTAATGAGTAACAGGCCGGGAGCATTTTACAGCCAGCTCAGAAACGGGGGGATGACAGGGTTAACATCGCCAGTATCTCGTCAAAGCATTTCCGGATCAGTGAAGCCTGCGGTGTCTGGTTGCGCATGATCAGCGCCGGGCTGGCATCCGACCCGGTATCAGCAAACGGTTTCATCATCAGACCGCCGCCCAGGTCTTCCAGACCGTTACTGAACGGCATAATGGCGCAGCATAATCCTGCCTGCACAGCCTGGATAATTCGGTAGGGGGAGTCGCTCTCCAGAACAATTCTGGGAGTCAGCCCGCCAGACCTGAAATGCCGTTCTGTCAGCTCACGGTAAACCGGATTGCCGGTGAGGAAAGCGAGCGGCAGCCCGGTCAGCGGAGTCCACGCCAGTATGGCATCACCGAACTGAAAGTGCGCCGTGTCGAACAGCAGCCCCAGCCGTGTTTTCGGCAGCCACGCCACCCGGAATTCCCTCCTGTCCACCGCTGTCAGGTGATGCAGATAGCAGATACCGAGGTCGAGCTGATTGCAGCTGATGGCACCGGTAATGTGTTCCGACGTCATTGTTCGCAGACTGAACTGCAGCGTGGGATATTGAGCTGCCAGCGGCTTAATCAGCTGCAGGGGGCTGAGACTGGAGAGCGTCACCGTACCAATACGAAGCTGGTCATTCATCCCGGCGTGACACATCCCGGCCTCTGCCTCCAACCCGTCATACGTATTGAGCAGTACCTTCGCCCGGGCAAGAATACGCTCACCTTCAGGTGTGAAACCTTCGAAGCGCTGACCACGGCGAACCAGCGTCAGGCCGAGTTCCTCTTCCAGTCCCCGAATGCGCATGGACAGTGTCGGCTGTGTGACGTCGCAGAGAACCGCCGCCAGTCCGAAATGACGGGCCTGGTCAAGCGCGATAAGGTACTTCAGCTGTTTAATGTCCATCCGGCTCCGGAACTGGTCGTGACGCCCGCTAGTATGATGTGCCTCATTATTATTCTTTCCGGACACCGGGCAAATGCCCTAATTGTAACGGTTACCAAGCTGACGGTCTGCATAACACCCGCCAGACCATCGCTTGCCGGCTGAAGTGGAAAAAACATGTGTACCCGGACTCACGACCTTTCCCCTGCGCGGGCGACGTTCCACGCAATCACCGTGGCCAGATGTTCCGCCACCTCCCGCCCCGTGTAACCGGCCAGGACAGTCAGCGCCCGGGCGCCCGCGTCACGGGACAGCGGACTCCGGAACCCGAATCCCCCCGCGAGTTCACCGCCGAGCAGCCATTTCAGCCGCTCTGTCCATGTCTCGTTTACATTTCTGACCGGTGAAAACACAATCGCCGTCAGCTGCCCGCGGTTGCAGTACAGCTGGCGCTGCTCCAGTTCGTCCAGCAGGCTGTTCAGTTCACGCCGGTCAGCGTCTTCCTGACTCATCTGCGGCCAGCGGATGCGGTGCCACTGCAGCTCCTGCGCCTGGTCGCCGGTGAACCCTGCGCGCGCCAGCAGGTCGGCCAGCGCGGCCTCCGTGTCTTCCGCATACCCGGCAGCCGTGAGCGGGAACGCCTCCGGGCTTTCGCGCAGAACGTGCAGCAGACGCGCCGGCGGCGGCAGGTCGCGGAGTGCGCCGCCGGGCATGATCATTGCCATCCTGATCTCCTCATTCAGACCGCTGATCCCCTGCGCCTGCAGCGCGCCTTCCAGCTGGCGTAACCAGGAGGACGTCTGGTCTGCCGGCGCGGTAACGTTCAGCGTGCCCGCCTCCGGCGTGGTGCTCTCATTGATCTGCACCCGGACCGCAATACCCGCATCGTGGCAGGCCTGCAGCCAGGTGGCGACCTGCAGGGGATCGCCTTCCAGGCGCGTCACCTCCCCGGCCGCGCTCCACAGCTGCAGGCAGGTGGTACCGTCGAGACGGATAACATAGTCGCCACGCCACGCCAGGTGCCAGCGGTCGTCCAGCTCCACCGGCCGGTCGTCAGCCTCGTCAGCCTGGCTGCGCGGGACCAGGGGCAGAACCCGGATCGTCGCTGCGCGCTGCTCCGCCAGGACGCGCGCCTGTTCACCGGCCAGAAGCGGGGCGGCCAGCGCACGCCCGGCGTCCGTGAGTTCGACGGCCAGCTGCAGGTTCGGGGCCCGAAGGCGGCGCAGCCAGCCCGCGGCTTCCATGCGCCGGCAGGAGGCGCGGAGGTTCGGCCCGTACACCGGTACATCCCCGCTCCGCTCCAGTACCCGCTCGATATCCCGCGTGGCCACCGGTCCCGGACGATCAAGGGCGGCCAGCACAATCAGCACCCGCCGCTGCAGCGGCGACGGACGGCGGTCTTTGCCTGTCGTCATACTGTGCCGCTCCCGTTCCGGATAAGCGCGTCCAGACGCTCCCAGTCGGCTTCGATACGCTCGTATATACTGGCGTCTGCTGGTCCTCTCTTCCCTTTCAGCGCCAGCCTGTGCCAGAAAGACAGGATGTCGCGGGCCATAATATAATTATGGGCATAATGTTCACCGGTCCTGTTCAAATCGTATTTTTTAATCAGCTCTTCCGTTTCCTGCAAAAGCTGTTCATAGCTGAGTGAAAAATTCACGTCTTTCTCATCCATCCTGCACGCTCCGTCTGATAATGTCCGGTTAAGTGTAGAATCATACTCAGTATGATTAATTACTCAATGTGTAAACATCATATTAAATATGATTATATGATTAATGATAAATATCACACTAAGTATGATTTTATGCGCTTGGTTTGATTATCATATCTCTTGAGGGATTCCCGCCACGCAGATCCGGTTTCTGGCTAATTCGGAAATATAAGTCAGGTTACGTCTGGTACACTTCCTGAGCAGAGTAATATCTCGGAGAAAGCCTTTTATGAATGTGGAAGAGTCAGAGCAGCGCTGGGTTTGTGCTGGTTGTATTGGCGAAGAATTTTTACGCCACAGGGTCGAGAAAGAAGGACGTATACAGACCTGTGATTACTGCGATGAGATTCACACCTGTTTTTCCCTGGAGGAGGTATGCGACCTGACAGAAAAGGCTATTGAAGCTCATTTTTACCGGACTGACACTGAACCGAACGATATGGAGTATGCCAGTCTTCGTCATATTGACGGTTATGAGTGGTTCCGTGAGGGGGAGAATGTAGTGCAGCTCATTGAAGATTTGCTCCAGTCTCGTCGTGCACTCGCAGACGATATTCAGCAGCTGCTCGAATACAGACATTCAGATTTTGATTCCGATGTGATGGGACTTGAGACCGAGTTTGCCCGCGAGTCCTGTTACGCAGAACGCAAACAGATCAGTACCGGCCGTCTCGATTCCATGTGGATAAATTTTGTTACCTCCCTGAAAACAGAATCACGCTTCATCAATAATGCCGTGAGCTCCACCCTGGACGGTATATTCCAGGGGGTAGAGACAATGCGCGCCCGTGGAAAAGAACCTGTGATCATTGACGCTGGACCAGGTACAGCTATCCCGTCACTGTACCGTGCCCGGTGGTGCCGGAATCATCATGAGCTGGAGAAAATACTTGTGACGCCGGACAAAGAGTTAGGTCCGCCGCCGCATCAGTTCAGCGGCGCTAACCGTATGAGTGCAAGGGGCATTTCGGTATTCTATGGTGCCAGTTCAGTCGATACGGCTATATCTGAGATACGTCCACCGGTAGGCTGCAAAGTGGTGTGCGCGAAGTTCAGTATTATCCGGTCGCTCCGTCTCCTGAACCTGCCGGCGCTTGAAAGTGTTCTGGAGAGCGGAAGTCTGCTTGATCCGGACTACATAAAAAGACGTGAGCAGGCCGCATTCCTGTCCACACTTACCAGCCGGATTGTCGATCCGGTTCTGCCTGGCGAAGAAGATTTCAGCTATATACCAACTCAGGTCATCGCTGAATACCTGGCAGATCCTCTCCGCTTTAATCTTGACGGTATCCTGTATCCGTCCGTGCAGTTGCCGGGGGCGGATCAGGAGGAACGGTACAACGTTGTGTTGTTCCATAAAGCCTCCCGTGTCGCCTTTATGACGCTACCGGCAAAGGATGACTGCATGATCAGATATGGCCATCAGTATGCCGAAGACGAATGGGAGACTGATATCTGTGTGACAGAGGTTATCTCTGCTCAGGAAGACCCTCCTCCAGCCAGGCATGATCTGTCTGACCTTTCACTTCCCGACGACCCACGGGAGCCTGCTCTGGAGATAGATCTCGATTCTGTCAGCGTTCACGGTATACGGGCAGCCCGGTTTGAATACTCCACTGATGCCGTCAGGCGGAGCACATACCACTATACTCCGCGGACTTCAGAACCAGCCGGTACTATAACTCAGTTATGGGACACCGCCTCTGGTCATGACGATTTTCCGTTCTGATGCAGAATCAAGCCGCTCTCATTTTCAGAACATGTGGAACTGACGGCTCTTCACCATCTGTTCGAGTCCGTTAAGATCGAACTGATGGTTACTGCGGATATTCTGGTACACCTCAAGCATGACGGCGTACTTATCTGTCAGATCCTTGTCATTACGCAGACCGTAATCGCCGATGCGGTGATCACCTTGTCCGTTATCAATCCAGTTAAGCAGCGACCACATGTCAATCTGCAGCGCATAGTCTTCTGTGTCAGGATACCCCTTGAAAGTTAACTGCAGTCCGTTGTCTTCTACATAGCCCTGAATGCGGGCCAGCGCGTCGCGGGTCTTCTGGTCATTCCAATCGTTCACTGTTTTCTCGGCCGCGGCAAGTACCATGCTGATATTCGAGAACATGTCACGAAGCGCTATCACGCTGTCCAGGGTATTACAGATCACCGGACTGGGCTGCGGATTCATCAGGGATACAATCATGTCCTGGCCCAGGTTAGGGTTAATGGCTTTCAGGTGCACGGCATCGAGCTCAAAGAACCATGTCATGCGTTGCAGATAAACCTGACGCACCAGAGCTTCTGCTGTGACAGTACTGGCGACACGATTGTTATAGCCATAAGTGGGGTTGATAGGCTGGACAGAACGTCCGTCTTTACCGCACTCCATACGCAGCAACTGGCAGAGCTGGAAAAAGATGTTCAGGCGCGCTGACAGGGGAAACATCTCCGCTTCCTGGCTGGCCGGAGTAAATTTCCCGCGAACACCCTGCGCTATAAACGAACGCAGAACATCCGAGCGGGACGGCTTATACTGACCGTCAATGTTGTTAATGAAATTATCCAGCTCATCAAGTTGCTGCTGAGGAAGACGGAGTTCAATACGTTGGTCTTTCATGTCCACGGGGGCCTCACTTGGTTTCGTTTATCTGGTTTTATTACATTCGCGTACGTTCACAAGTTGTGAATGTACGGGTTGAACCCGTACATATCCAGTAGGAATGCAGTTTTATTTTGTCTGTTTCCACTGGGATCCGAAAACTCATTGTTCCGGATCTTCCTGAATCCCACCGGCGCGCAGCAACCAAAAAACACAAGATGTGCCACTCCCTCAGCTGAGTTTTCTTCTATATATAGTGTTTATCCCCTGCCCCGCGACCGCCCGCTCACCACCGGAAAAGGGCGGTGTGGTTATTCCCTGACCGTGGTACACTTCCGGAAAGTTGTTATACGCCAGAAAGTCGGATCATCGCGAAACGGCCATCCAGTAATTTAACGACGTGGTTATATGACTGCTTATTATCTGCCTGAAAATAATGATGGAACGGGAAAATCCTGCATTGTGACTGTCAGGTGTGTGACTAGATGATGGTTTAGGCTTGGTAAAATTGCATTGCTAATTATTCAGATGAGGAAATGACATGTTTACTGCTTTCAATGACAGAAATGATTTCAGTTATGCCTTCGAAAAAATCCGCAACGCGATTTCCTCACCAGGAGAAAATAATTTTCATGCGGCCACTGACCTCGGACTCAAGATTCTGCAGAAAAAGTACGAACTGTTCCGTCAGGAACTGGATGCGTCCGGTGAACTGGGTGACTGGGAATACGATCTCGATACCTACTTCCACTGTATTGCATCGCTGCAACACTATTTCACTGGTAATCCATCAGGAATGACCGAAAGGGATGCACGGATTTACAGCCACTACCTCCAGAGTGAACACAAAGGATTCGTGAAACTGGCTGAAGAACTGGCTGCTGAACGTTGATACAAGCCGAGGGCGGGATTTCTCCCTGAAGATGAGCCAGACATTAACGTAAAGGATACAGGAACGATGTGTAAACTGACCGGTTTTATAATGGGGCTGACGATCCTGCTGGGTGTTACTGCACGGGATGCAGGCTCGGCAACGCTCAGTGAAATGCGAATGGTTAATGCCAGTCAGAAACCCGGCATGGTGATTATCTGCAGCCGGACCTCGGAGATTCCGCAAAAAGGTGAATCCCCCGTTCGTATAGAAAGTCTCCTCAGGGGCGTGGTACTTCAGAACGATGGTGATCGTATGGAGTTTGACGTGACCTATACACAGCGAAACACTGAAGAGACCGTTCCTTTTCGTACGGAAAAATACCGGCTGACCACTGAGCTGGAAGCCACCCGCCAGAAAATGGCCATCGATCCTGAGACGATAGAACTATCGCTTCCGCGTGCCCGCGGTCTTGAAGAAACTTTTCTCGAGGGGATGAAAGCCAGCACGGTTTCGTATGAAGATTACACCAATTACCATGTCAAATCTGCTACCGATTATCTGATCCTGCCGGGTCCGGCATCCCCGGATGCACCGGTGATGCACTGCACACTCTAATGACAATGGTGACATAACATGATGCCAGCACTGCCAGGCCATAGCGGGGCTTTTTCCTCTGCTCAGCTGCCGGTGGCCATCGATTACCCAGCCGCGCTGGCACTGCGCCAGATGGCCCTCGTTCAGGACGAACTGCCGAAATACCTGCTGGCGCCGGAAGTGAGCGCCCTGCTCCACTACGTGCCCGATCTTCACCGTAAGATGCTGCTGGCCACCCTGTGGAACACCGGCGCCCGTATTAACGAAGCACTGGCCCTGACCCGGAGTGATTTTTCGCTGGCACCGCCCTACCCGTTCGTGCAGCTGGCCACGCTCAAACAGCGCGCCGAGAAGGCAGCCAGAACGGCCGGCCGTGCTCCAGCCGGTAGCCAGCCTCATCGTATCGTTCCGCTTTCCGACCCGCAGTATGTCAGCCAGCTGGAAATGATGGTGGCCACTCTGAAAATACCTCTTGAACGTCGTAACAAGCGAAGCGGCAGAACCGAGAAGGCACGTATCTGGGAGATTACCGATCGGACGGTCCGCACCTGGCTCAGCGAAGCGGTTGAAACGGCTGCGGCCGATGGGGTGACGTTCTCCGTGCCGGTGACCCCGCACACATTCCGCCATTCCTACGCGATGCACATGTTGTACGCAGGCATACCGCTGAAGGTGCTGCAGAGTTTAATGGGACATAAGAGCATCAGCTCGACGGAGGTGTATACGAAGGTGTTTGCGCTGGATGTGGCAGCACGGCACCGGGTCCAGTTCCAGATGCCGGGCGATGAGGCGGTGGCGTTGCTTAAAAAAACAGGTGACTAAGATAGCAAGATAACAAAATGGTAAGTTACTATCTTACTATCTTACTATCTTACTATCTTACTATCTTACTATCTTACTATCTAATTAACTTAGTAACCATGCCACCTTTAACTGACAACTTCACAAGTCATTAAGTTATTAAGTTATTAAGTTATTATTATTTTAATCTCGATTTTTCAATCAGTTGAGAGATTTCTTCTCGTGATAATTTTTCTAATGCCATCACTGCAGCTCTAACTACATCGGATCTATTTACTCTCCTGTTCCCTGATAACATCTCTTCCTTAATGACATTATCGATTGAGTTAAGATTCTCTTCAGCAAGAGAGATACTGACTGGTTTTGCTTTACTAGTCGCAGATATATTACTTGGTTCATCTGGATTTTTTGCAGTGAGGCCAGCTGTGCCTCCGTTTATAAACGAAGCTTCGTCTCTTGGCGGTGTATGTGCTCTATTCCTCACAGAATGATCTCCTTAACCAGAGCTTCAATTTCTTCTTGGGCTTTGATGTTCTGTGTTTCAAAAATAGTCATTGATTCGGCCCAGGCATCCCTGTGAGCTTTTCTGTCACACACGCGAGCATTAGACAGATTCATTTCCGGAAAGTCTTTGAGAACATCTGCTGCCTGATTAGCTTCATTAACGAACATGTTAGTTGGTGTCATATTCAACACTAAATACCCACGTACAGACTCGTTGAAATCTTTAGCTGCAGTAAAAACAGAGCATGTATGTGGTACGACATCCAAATCCATTTGGGACGGTCGTAAAGGGGAAATAAACACATCTGCAGCCATTAATCCGCTTCGCATCTCTGCACTGTCACGGCCAGCACAATCGGCGATTACAAAGTCATAAGATTTTTCATGCTCTTTTAGCATGGCTTTGATGTTGCCGGACGCTCCAGTCACAGGCATATGAGGCAAGTTCTCTGGTCGATTGTTATACCAGGTCAGTACTGATTTTTGATCGTCGGCATCTACAATGAGAACTCGCTTTCCTAGCGCCATAAGATATGCAGCTATAGAAACTGCGAGCGTACTTTTACCTACTCCACCTTTTTGACTACCAAGAACAATGATCATATTCCGCACACCTTGTTTGTTATCTTATTAAGATAATAGGATATTAAAAAATAATTTTCAATATCTCCGGCGCTTGTATCTTGCTATCATGTTAACTTGTTATGTTAATAATGTAATGTAATGTAATTCAACAAGATATTATTAAGCTTAAACACCTTACTATCTTAACAAGTTATTATGATATCAAGATATTATCTTGATATCATAATCACACTTTTGAGTGAAGGAGTAAATCAATGGACCTTGTGTGGAAAAAAAATCCAAGGGGAAGGCTTGAAAGGAAACTGAATCTGGCAGAGAGAGAGGCATTGCTGCATGTTTTCAGCAACAGTCGAAAACCCGCTCAGGCTGATTTACGTATAGCAAATTCTGTGCTTGAAGAAATGGACCGCCGTAAGCTGTGGTTAAAATGTGATTGCGTCGAACATGACCCGAACATTGAAGGTCCTTTTAACTGCGAGGTTAACGTTGCCAGGTTACGCCACGTCAAGACGACAAGACAGCATGATGAACAGTGCCCTTTGTTCAGGCTAAAGAAAAGTAAGGATGCTGATAACACCATCACTGAAGGAAAAACCAGCCCATTAAATCCGGTTGGCGGGAACGACTGGTTACCAGACAAGAAGAAAGACAACAAAATCAACGCTGTGGAAGGGCCGGTAGTGCCCCGTAAGCGTCGACGCAAAACTCTTAAACCCATTCCGGCTCTGGGCCGAAAATTGCTGACTCTCATTCAGGCAGCTGGCCTGAACCAACTTGAACTAGTACCTGAATATAAAAGTCCGGGGTTAGTCGGTTCGGTCAATAGAATAAAAGAAGTTCTGGATGAACATACAATGGGCAATGGAAGACAGCTTAATATGCTGTTCAGTTGCGCGCCCTGGCTGTCCCTCGAACGGATTAACGACATGCTGACTCAGCTGGAAATTTCACTGCAGACTGATAGCAGTGATAAGGAGGCATGCGTGTATATCATTGGTATTGCGACCGATGCCAATCGGGAAGAAGTAACCTTTAGCGTTCGTAGTAATACTTTTATCCATAGGCCTGAAGCCCGAGTCAGTATCAATGGAGAAAGCACCTACAACACTGGCAGTCGGGCCCCATACTGGGCAATTCTGGAATACCGCAGAGGTAGGGATGGTAAGGTTTACTGCCATGAGGGCTATGCGCATGCCGCGTATACGCTTGATAATCCTGTGCCTGTGGATAGCAACAAAGAACGCGACACACTGAAGGTAATAATAAACGCCAGCAGCTATGCTGGCCGTCAGGAAAATCATCCGGATGCTATCAGCCTCAGCAAGCCACTTTTTACGTCTAAAAGCACTAAAAATGGGGTGGAGGAGGTCATTCATCCTGACTTCATACTGAATGTGGTTCCGAGCAAAGAAAACGCAGTTACCACTTTCATCATCGAAACAATGGGCTCTGAATCCGAGGAGTATGTCGAGCGTAAACTACAAACACATAGCTGGATGGAGCAGGAAGGTGTGCTCTTAACTGATCCTCCGGGCTGGCCAGAACATTCAGACAGGACATTTAACAGCTGCCTGCTCAAACACATTTTTAGTGCAGGGAAAATGCACCAATAGTTACAGGCAGCGGTTTTGAATTCAAATAGTGACAATACACCCTCAGCCAGAAGTGGAAAGGGCGCTCTTAAGTGTGACAAACGACACTCAGGGCTGAGGGGAAATGTGACAAGCTGCACTGAACTAAGTGTGACAAATTGCCCTCATTAAGTGTTTCTAAAGCACAAAATAGGTACCATTTAGTTCCTGAAAACCAGTCAGGGCAAAGGAAGGCAAACTTTTCTGTGACAAATCACCCTGAGAGCTTTAACTCTAGTGTGACAAACCACCCTGCTAATTGTGACAAATCACCCTCAAAGCTCACTCAGGTGTGATCGACATTATGTCGCTGAAAGAAAAGACTATATGAGTCGTCTGGCGGCCTTTCTTTTTCTCGATATAAGACAGGCGCATTGGCGTTCTGCTGTTAATCTCATCGACACTCGCCTGCAGGAACCGACGGCGAAAGTCCGGCATACGCTGATAACTTTGCGGAAGCTGATAGCGCTCCATGATCCAGTCTATTTTCAGGGATACCACGCCAGAGCCATCCGGCTTACGGTACTGGCATAGTGACTCGTACAGGCGCATGGCATAGGGATTTGTGATCTCTTTCGTTTCACTTAGTCGGAACTGTGTGAAACGGTTCTGAAGGCCAATAAAGAAAGGAATGAGGTACGGGTTAATATGGACGCTGTAAAGCCCTCTGGAGGGACTATGGGCACGTTTGATGAACCAGGGAAAGGACTCATAACCTTTTTCTTCCCCGGCATCCTCTTCAGGCCGATAAAAGACCACTTCTTTACCCGCGAATCCCTTGAGAGCCTGACGGATATCTTTGCTGGCCTCGGCGGAGGTCAACCCGAAGGTTTCAGCATACTTGGCGACCTGAATTTCACATATCCCGTCATGCTCCTGGAGCGTACCGTCAGATTTTCTGATCTGGTCCACAAAGAGATAAAGCATACGCTTTTGATCGCGAGAAAGACTGTATGCCGCCTCAGTCAGTTCGTTTGACTGGACAATTCGCGGGCTATTCTTACGTTTTTTATGGTTGATAACCGCAACTTCCGTCATGACAGGTCCGTATAAAGTGTGACAGGAATTTAGATTGTCACACTAATTGAAAAAGAGTCAACAGGTTGGGATAACTTTGTGGAATACAGCAAATCATGAGGGCAATTTGTCACAGGGTTAAGGGCAATCTGTCACCCTTTAAGAGGGAGGTTGAGGGTGATTTGTCACACTGAAAGGGCAAATTGTCACAATGATCCTTCTCAAACCCGCATGAATAAAGGGATGAGAGGAGTTCTAAAAAGGTAAACCTAACAAATTATTAAAAAGATCTTATAAAAATATGTCCGTGGATAAGTGGATAAGTGGATAAACTTTAAGGAGCTAACCTTTAGAATTCGAGCGTAAGCAGAATTTGTCAGTGCAGTTCCCTGGTGCTTCCTCGCTCACTCGCGGGCTTCGCCCTGTCGTTCGGCTGCGGCGAGCACTACTGGCTCTCTCTGAAAAGCGAAATTTAACTGATCCTCGCTATGGGGATATCTTTCCAGCGGGTGGTGTACGCAGGGGAGAGCATGTCGCGTTTCATTTGCCATGATGGCGCTATCCCTCGTCCGGCAAACCAGACCTGTCCCAGCCCGGAATGATTAATGCCATCGAGAACCTTCATCAGCTCAGCGCTGTGAGGACGTGGAGGACGTTCGTCGAACAGCTGCAGCTGCGAAACGCCGGAGCCGGTGAAGTCATTCAGCATCACACCGGCTTTGGCATACCGGTGCCCATCCTTCCAGATACGCTCCAGAGCCGTTGTGGCGGCCGCAATGATGTCCCGGGTGTCCTGAGTGGGGGTAAGCAGTTTCTCCGTGGCCACGTTGCCGTAGTAAGGCTCTTTAACGGCGAACGGAGACGTTTTGATGAATACGGAAATATGCCGGCAGTACTGGCGCTCTTTACGCAGCTTTTCTGAGGCCCGTTCTGCGTACTGACAGACAGCCTGGCGCAGCGAATCGTATTCAGTGATCTTCTCGCCAAAACTGCGGCTGCAGACGATCTGTTGTTTAGTAGGCGGTGCTTCCTCAAGCGACATGCAGCTTTCCCCGTTCAGTTCGCGCACTGTTCGCTCGAGAACGACGGAGAAATTTTTCCGGATGAAGGCCGGGTTCGTCAGGGCCAGATCGAGCGCGGTCCTGATGCCAAGAACATTGAGCTTGCGTGCAATACGGTTTCCCACGCCCCAGATCTCTTCGACCGGCTGCAGTGAAAGCAGTTTCCGCGTTCGCTGAGGATTCCCCCGGGTCAGGGCGAGCACGCCACGAAACTGTTTCCACTCCTTTGAGGCCCACTGGGCTGATTTTGCCAGGGTTTTCGTCGGCCCGGCACCCACGCCGATGGTCAGACGGGTACAGTCATACACGTGCTGGCGCAGCTGCCGGCCGAAGTCCTCCAGGTCCATGCAGTGCTCAACGCCGGTCAGGTCGAGGAACATCTCGTCAATCGAATACTGTTCCACCCTGGGGGCCAGCTCCTCCAGGCAGCTCATCACGCGCGCTGACATCGAGGCATAAAGTTCATAGTTGCTTGAGAACGCGTATATTTTTTCCGGGTACTTTTCGTTTTTCATCTGAAACCACGGCGTGCCCATTTTGATCCAGGGCTTTGCCTCGGCACTTCTTGCGATGACGCAGCCATCGTTATTACTGAGCACCACAACCGGCTTTCCTTTCAAATCAGGGCGGAAAACACGTTCGCAGCTGGCATAAAAGCTGTTCACATCGGCCAGGGCAAACATCAGTACATCTCCCTCGGGCGGTGGATGATGTGCGTGACGACGCCAAAGATATCCAGATCGTCCGGGTCGGGATAAATCGGCGACCAGGCGGCGTTCATTGGCTGCAGCGTCAGTCGTGGCGTCAGCAGAAGCCGTTTAACCGTAAACTCCCCCTGCACGCTGGCCACAACAATATCGCCGTGCCGGGGCTTCTCTGCACTGTCCACAACCAGCAGATCGCCATTGTAAAGGCTGCCGTCGGACATACTGTCACCGCTGGCACGGAGATAGTAAGTCGCGCTCGGGTGCCGTATGCAGTAATCATGGAGATCCAGGTCGGACTCGACATAGTCCGCGGCAGGGCTGGGAAAACCGCAGCTGGCCAGGTCTGCAAACAACGGATAGGCCTGTGCCGGTAGTGCTTTCCCGGTGCTGAAAAGCTGCAGTTTCATCTTTCCTCCTGACGTCTAAATATACTGGTTATGCATACAGTATATTTAACAGCGTGAGGATAATCCAGATCACCTGCTTCATGAACAGGGTGGGTAACCTAAGTTACTCAAAATGCTATTTTATATCATTATGAGATATTTGAATTACTCATAATGAGAAATAAGGCTTTTATTTTGCCATTTTGCTCTTATAATATGTATCAAATTGAGTTTAATTGAAGGAGCATAATGATGAATATTTACTGCGATGATGGTTCAACTAATGTTAAGCTGGCATGGTTTGAAGGAAACGAGCTGCAGACCCGGGTTTCAGCTAACTCCTTCCGGCATGGCTGGAAAGTGGCGGAATTCAGTGCCGCAACGTTCAACTATCAGGTGGGCACGCTGAAATACACCTGGGACAGCGTCAGCCGGGATGCCAT